>Ga0209347_1004002_pt1 | contig 16118 bp, 16 predicted proteins | sample AutmiccommuBRH23_FD_187382 | JGI IMG/M metagenome (GOLD analysis project Ga0209347, IMG submission 187382) | Deep subsurface microbial communities from Mt. Terri, Switzerland - Autotrophic microbial communities BRH/23 (SPAdes) (version 2) | ecosystem: Environmental > Aquatic > Deep subsurface >...
AACGAATCGGACACTTCCCACGATTGAATTTTTGCCATACTGCCTCCATGATAGGGGTTCATCATGGCTGCCAGCATAGCAAAAGTCACGGGAAAAGTACATTTTATTTACGGATAAGCACTTAATCCGGTCCGGCCCTGCGGTTGATAATCGTTGAAATTATAGGGATTATATGGGTTGAGGGTATGTCTGGCAAGCATTAATCGGAGGGTGTTTTTAATTTTTTCGTACAAGGGTTCGATCATTTCAACCTTGAGGAAAAGAAATCGACATGCGGAAAGGGTATGAAAAAGGCTTCCGAGCTGTCTTAAAAACCAGAAAGTCCGGGGAGCAGGCGAACCTCGCCCGTCCCATTTGGAATGGAGTTTTGAAAAGCATGGCTTTAACAGGCACAGGTCCGGCTTCATGAAGAGTCCCAGATATAAGGGTTGGTGACTGCAGTGCGTTTTTTCATCCGCCCTTTTCCGCACCGGGACAGCGGAATAATTCAATCCGATTTATTGGTATGGAGAAATAAAAAGGCGGAATGCGGCAGACCGGAAACGCCCCTGAAAAATCATTAAAAACGGGGAAGCAATATGCTTGGAAACAGGCGCCGTTTGAACCAGAGGTCCGGAGCATTTGCAGGGCGATTCCCTCACCCTGACCCTCTCCCCCCAGAAAAACGTGGTGAGAGTCAGGGTGAGGGGGATTCCGCGAATCAGTCTAAAATACACAGTATGGACTCATCTTATCTTGAATCTTTTGTTTATTATGACGCTTGTCAGCGTTCAACTGAACGTAGCATTGTACACACGATATCGACCGCTTTGTCCATGGACAACCGGCTCATGTTTAATACCATGTTATACAGTTCGGGCTGGTTGTAGTTCTCCTTCCCGAATTTCCGGTACAGGTTCACCCGCCGTTTCTCCCGGACCCGGATCACGGTCGTTGCCTGCTCTTCCTTGAGTTGATAATTGTTTATCATGAACCGGATCCGGTCATTCAGGTTGGCGATGAGGAGCACGTGAAAAGCATCCGGATGATCCCGCAGAACATATTGTCCGCCACGGCCGACGATGACGCTGTTATTTTCCCGCGCGATTTCATTGATGACCTCGTAAAGCGTATTCACGTAAACTTCCTCATCAATGTAACCGCGGGTATCGACGAGGATCCGGTTTATGTACCGCGGGGAAACAATATAATTCATGAATCTCAGCAGTGACCCGCCGGCTTCCTTTTCGATCGACCGGACCCAGTTGTCCGAAACCCTGGCGCGTTCAGCGATCATCCCGACGATGTCCTCGTCAACCAGGGTATACTCCATGCGCCTGGCAACCAACTTGCCCAGCGTCCTTCCCCCTGCCCCGAATTGTCTGGAAACAGTGAGTATCGACATCGACTCCTCCTTTTTTGAAAACGGTTGGCGTTAAATTCGGTCGGGAAATCCATTCAACTCGATATAGTCGTCATCCAGGAGCGGCCGGATATGCGGATGCCTGGAGATCACACGGACAAACTGTTCTGTCCGCAAATCGAGCCGCGCCTGCACGATGCGAATCAGTTTCTGAAAGATCAGGTACCCCATGTGAGGGTTCTCATCCATCAGCTTAAGGGTTTCCTTTGCATTGAGTGTATAGATCACCGACGGTTCTGAACAGACCGCATCCAACCGCAGCGGATCCCCGATCATGGCGGACCAGCCGAAAGAAAAACCCGGTTTGATTGAAGCGATAGACACGGTTATTTTTTTTGAAATCCGCTTTTCAAGCAGCACCTTCCCCTTTTTCAGCATGTAAAATTTTCCCGTGCGATCGCCTTCTTTGAAAATAACATCCCTCTCCTCGAAATGGCGAAGGCCGATGTGAGGAAGGAGCATGTCAAGCATTTCATCAGTGAGGTTTTCAAAAATATGGATCAACAACAGGGATTCCTTGGTAATCATCCTCCGGACTCCTGGCCTGTTCCATGTCGCAATCAAAACGCTACCTGCGTTGGCGTCGTCGTCGGCTCCTCTACCATCTGTACGCCTGCGTCGCCTCCTCCTTGCCGATGGAATTACAATTAAAAGATATACATTTTAAGGCTCCATAAAATGATAAATAACGCGGCCACCAGCGGTCCGATGCCGATCGGCAGCAATCCTCTTGTCACGACGGCATCCGGCTTATCGCTCCGACCCGACAGCCAGTAGGCGGACTGGGACGTCAAGCGGATAAAGAAGCGCCTTGCAAGCGATGGAACCGTTCCGGCAAAAAAAGCATCGCATACCCGATTCAGCGTATTGAAACCGATATCGGCAGCCGAAGTGACAACCGCCGCGCCCTTGCGGTAGAACCAGTCGAGATCCAGGTTGACGGCCCGTATTTCCGCCGGGTATTTGCCGGATAGAATCAGCAGGCAGAACGCCAGCACCCCGAAGAGGAGCAGCTGAAGCTGTCCGACTACGTGGCCGGCGGTATAGGGCACATAATCGACCGGATGGGGCAAGATGGCATAGAGCAGGTCGTAGCGGATTCCCAGGAAGATACACAGGAAAGCGGCCAGAAACATGGCCAGCAGCATGTTCCAGGGGGGCTCTTTTGCCCGGATCCCCGAATCATGCCCGAAGAACATGAAGTACGGCACCTTGATCCCGGCATGCTCGACCACCCCGACAGAGGCAAACTGCAGCACCAGCCAGACGACCGCCATGTTGAGATGCGCCGCCGCTCCAATCACCATCGATTTGCTGACAAACCCGCTAAAAAGCGGAAATGCGGATATCGATGCCGCCCCCACGATGCAAAACAATGCGGTCAGCGGCATGGTCTTGTATAACCCGCCCAGGTCGGTGCAACGGATTTTTCCGGTAACGTGCAGCACGGCGCCGGCGGACATGAACAGCAGCGCCTTGTAGAGAATATGGCAGAACGCATGGGACACGGTCCCGTTGATGGCAAGCGGGGTTCCGATGCCGATGCCGCAGATCATGAACCCCACCTGATTCATGATGCTGTAGGAGAGTACCCGCCGGATGTTGTTTTCCAGGACGGCATAAAAGACGGGAAATGCCGTCATAAACGCGCCCAGGTAAATGAGCAGTTCGGTCCCCGGAAAAATGCGGGCCATCACGTATACCGCGCTCTTGGTGGTAAATGCGCTCAGATAGACCGCTCCGGTCGGTGTGGCTTCCGGATAGGCATCGCTCAACCAGGGGTGGAGCGGGGGAATGGCCGCGTTCAGCGCCACGCCGACAAAAATCAGCACGCTGTCCAGGCCGGAAAGCCCCATGAGGGAAATCGTGGCGGTGCCGGTGTTCTGGACATACAGGACAATACCGGCCAGGAGGCACAGTCCGCCGAAAACATGGACCAGGATGTAACGGATGGCCGCCCCAAGGGAAGCCCGGGTGCGGCGGGCCAGGATCAGGAACGTCGAGGCGACCGCCATGATTTCCCAGAAAACATAGAGGGAAAAGAAATCTCCGGCCAGGGTTACCCCGAGCGCGCCGCCGGCATAGACGAACCCGGCGACGTGCTGGATGTCATCTTCGACTTTCAATGCATATAAGACCGAAATAAAGGAGATGATGGCGAAAATGCAGGCAAATACACGGCTCAACCGGTCCAAATGCCCGAAAACAATTTTGTAGCCGAGAAATTGGAACTGCCAGTGCTCCCCCAGGGGCGTATAGATCAAGACAGCAAACGCCAATGCCGGCAACAGGAGCATGTAGGCGGACTTCAGCCGGCCTTTCAGGGCCGGAATCAGAAATGCCCCGATGATAAAGATGAACGCGGGCGGAATATTCAAATTGAATGCTTCAAATTGCATCGGACCTGCTTTTTATCAATTAATCTTTATTATAGTAGTCCTCATCCCTTTTTATGAACCGGCGCAGCAGCTTTGCCAGATAGATGAGCAGCACGTAGGAAACCAGGCCGTACACCGCGAAAAAATTCGGAAAACCTTCCCAGGCAAACTCCGGATGTTTGGGAATAAAGAAATCGATGACGAACAGGACGATAAGGACCGCGTAAAAGCCGAGCAGCAGCATCCGGACGTTTTTCGGATCATCGAAAATCTTGAGTTCCTTTTTCATTCCATCTCCGGCATTACACGCTTGCGATGAAAATGATGGCCAGGTACGCGAGGGCAAGGCCAAAAAGAATGTAAAAAGCTGCGGCATAGCCCTTTACCGGTTCATGGGTCAGCTCGGTCCGTTCCTTTTCTTCCGGGTTCATGCTCCCTCCATTCACCCCCCCAGGATACTGCCAACCGCCAGCCGGGAAAGGCGCAGGAACGGCTGGGGATAAAAAAAAAGCACAACCGATACAATCGCCGTTACGACCAGCGGCGCCAGGCACCACCGCGGCGCTTCTTTTATTCGGTTTTCAAACAGCGACGCGTCCGCCGCGCAAAAAAACGCCCGGTAGACGATCGGCAGGAAATAGGCCGCGTTAAGGAGCGAGCTGACCAGAAGAACGGCCAGGAAGATCAGTTGCCCGGCTTCAATGGTGCCGATGGCCAGGTGCCATTTGCTGATAAACCCGCCGCACGGGGGAAGTCCGATCACCGATAACGCCCCGATGAGAAAAGCGGTCATGGTGACCGGCATCTGTTTGCCGATGCCCACCATTTCGCTGATGTTTTTAATGCCGGTGGCCACGAAAATGGCGCCCGCACAGAAAAAAAGCGTAATCTTGCCGAAGGCGTGCATGGCAATATGGAGCATCCCGCCGGTCATTCCGGCCCGGGTCAGGAGGGCTGCCCCAAGGACGATATAGGAAAGCTGTCCAAGTGTCGAAAAGGCCAGCCGCCTTTTGAGGCTGTCCTGGGAAAGGGCGATCAGCGAGGAAATAATGATGGTAAAGGAGGCGATGGCGCAGATAATGGTCCCGAAATCATGGACCTGCAGCAGGCCGGGGCCGAATACCCCGGTTATCACCCGGAACACGCAGAAGGCGCCGACTTTCACCACGGCCACTGCGTGCAGCAATGCGCTCACGGGGGTTGGCGCCACCATGGCCGCCGGCAACCAGGCATGCATCGGCATGATGCCTGCCTTTGAAAAACCGAAAATGAACATCAGCAGGAGCGGGAGCAGATAAACCGTGGGGATGCGGTCGTTTAACATCCCGCCCGGTACGAAATCGAGGGTCCCGGTCACAGCGTACACCCCGATCATGGCCGGCAGCACCAGCCCGATGGAACCGCCCAGGATGTACAACAGGTATTTGCGGCCCGAACTCCTGGCCTCCCGGTCCTGGTGATGGGTAACCAGGGGATAGGTGGAAAGCGACAGGATTTCATAAAAGAGATAGAGGGTCAGCAGGTTGGCGGAGAACGCCACCCCAACCGTCGAGGAGAGGGCGGCGGCAAAAAAACAGTAGTAGCGGGTCTGACTGTGTTCGTCCAGGCCGCGCATATACCCGATTGAATACGCGGAGGTCACGATCCAGAGGAAAGAGGACACCAGGGCGAAAAGAAGACCGAACGCATCGACTTCCAACCGGAAATCAATCCCTGCAAACAGCGGTACCAGTGTGTACGTGATCGTGTTGCCGGCCAGAACCGCCGGCAGCATGGAGGCAATGATGCCGAATTTGACCAGGGCCGCCGCAAACGTCCACACTTCGCGCACATCCGGCTTCCGGCTGGAAAGCAGGATGGGAATCGCCGCCATGGAGACCAGTATCGCCAAAAAGGGTCTTATCGATTCAATGAGCATCAGTGTCCCCCCATAAACGCCGCCGGCACAACCGGGTCAATGAACATCGACACCAGCCGATAGGAATAAAGGCCCATCAGGATCACCACCCCGGCGGTTATCGCCAGGGCAATCAACATGTCAAGGGGCGCTTCCTGCACGGCCGTTGCCATTCCATGAGGATCCGTGTCCTGTTTTTCAAACGTTCCGAAGTACCCGATCTCGAATATCCTGAAAAACAGAAGCGCACTGACCAGGCTGCTGGTCACCAGGGCCGCTGCAAACGCGTAATGCCCCGCCTGGAGGCCGCCGGTGATCATGTACCATTTACTGAAAAAGCCGCCGGTGGGCGGCACCCCGATAATCGACAGCGCACCGATGACAAACGCGGTCATGGTAAACGGCATCTTCCTGAAGATCCCCTGGAGACGGGTAAAATCATCGTCGTCAATCCGTGAGGCGATGGCGCCGACCGCCAGGAAGAGACAGAGTGTCATCATGGCATCATTCAGGATATGCAGAACCGCACCCGTAAACCCGGCCCGATTGCCCAGCCAGAACCCGCCGACCATATAGCCGACTTCCACCACGATGATATAGGCCAGCATCCGCTTCAGGCGATCCTGCCGGTAAGCCAGGATCGATCCGGCCAGTATGGCAATTACCGCAAGCCATACGATCGGGTTTCCCATCCGCATCGTGGTGAAGGCAAAATCGGGGTGATAAATCGAAAAGATCACCCGGATCATGACATAGATCATGACCTTGGTCGTCAGCGGCGCAATCAGGCTGGCGCAAGGGTTCGGCGCATGGGAATAGGCATTCGGGAGCCATCCGTGCAGCGGGAAGAACGCCATCTTGATAAACAGTCCGACCATGCAGAAAATAAACGACATCTTCACCAGGGACGTGCGTTCCACCGAGGGAAGCAACACGGCGAGATCGGCCATGTTCAGAGACCCGGTGACGATGTAGAGGTACCCGATCCCCAGCAGGTAGAAACTGGCGCCGATGGTCCCCATGAAAATGTAGTGCAGCCCTGAAAGCGGGGCTCTCCCGCCGCCCATGCCGATGAGCGCATATGCGGTAAGGGATGCGATTTCCAGCAGCACATAAAGGTTAAACGCATCTCCGGTGATGATAATCCCCATCAGCCCGGTGACAAACAGCAGGTACAGGGAATAAAATGCCCCCAGCCGGTCGTTAAACGCCTGGGCCGCCGTTCCCCGGGTCGCAATAACATTGATGAGGCCGACCAGTAACACCAGCATGAGCACGATACCGCCCAGGTGATCGACCCGATAGGCAATCCCCCAGGGCGGACTCCACCCCCCCATCCGGTAGGCGATGATTCCCCGGTGCAGCACCTGGTGCAGCAATCCGATTGAAAATAGCCATGACGCGGCCAGGGCCGCCACAGCGACGGGAAAGCAGAGCGATTTCCTCAGCCACCCGGCGATATTGACCAGAAGCGCTGCAATCAGGGGCACAACGATAATCAACGCCGGAAATTGGGAGTTCATCTACGGTTCATGTAATCTGCCTTGAGTTGATCGATAATTTCATCTTCTTCCAGGGTATCGTACTGCTGATGGATCTGTATGGCCAATGCCAGGGCAACCCCAAGGGTGGCGACCGAAACGACGATCGCCGTGAGCATCAACACGTGGGGGAGCGGGTTCATGTATTCGGCGACATTTATCAGATGGGCATTGCCGCCATGGCCATGGGCGATGATCGGGATGGCCGCCTCCCACTTGGCGCCGATGGAGACGTAGAACAGAATAATCGCGGTCTGGAGGATGTTCATGCCGATGATCTTTTTGACCAGATTAGTTTTTGTGATCATCGCATACAGGCCGATCATCATCAGGACGACAACCCCCCAGTAATTGTATTTGGCGACGATTACCGCCATCAGCTCCTGCATCGTGGAACGCCTCCTTGATGGCTTCGTAAAAAGTCCAATGTCTGCGCTGCGCTGCATCCCTCGTCATTTCGCGTACGAACAAGTACGCTTCATGACTCGGGATTTGCGGCGTTTTGATCTTGAACTTTTTACTTTGCCATCAATAACCGACTTTTTTTTACGGAACCATCTTACTTTACCGGCAATAATCCAGCAGGGTGTTGCTAAAGCCCCTCGTCATGCCGCCCGGCGGATGCCAGGTTATAATAGATCCATACCATTACGGCCGAAACCGCGATGGCCACACCGATCTCGACAAACAGGATGCCGAAGGATCGTGCGCCGACCGGATCGACTGGGAAGAGCCGGGAAAGTGCTTCATAATCAAGGAAGTTGGCCCCTAAGAGCAGGCAGAGAAAGCCCGTGCCGGCGTAAAGGATTACGCCGATCGATGCCATCAGTGCGCTGTTTTTTTCCGACAGCCGGCCGGTGGTGTATCGGAGATCGGTCGAAATGGCCATGAGAATGATGGTTGCGCCGAAAATGACCCCTCCCTGGAATCCGCCGCCAGGGGAATGATGCCCGTGGGCAATAATATAAAGTGCAAAGAGCTGAAGGAAGGGGACCATCAGGCGCGCGCCGGTTCTGACGATAAGGTCGTACGGCACCCACTGGGAATCGATCCTCATGAATTCATCGGAATCCGCCGGTTCCTTTCCCCCCTGCTCGATAATCAGGGTAATGCCGGTATCAAGATGCCGGTAAAGTCTGAATTCCCCTGGTTTCCTCCGGAAGCGCCGGAGCAGGAAGAAGCAGGCCAGCCCCGCACTCAAAATGACCGTGGTTTCGAACATGGTATCGTATCCGCGGTAATCGGCCAGAACGGCCGTCACGATATTCGGAACCGACGTATCCTCCAGGGTATTTTCAATATAGTAACCGGAGATATGCCCGCTGGCCGGTGACTCCGGGTCCCCCCAGGCCGGGAACTCCATGGTGCCATACAGGAGTACCGCCCCGAGAATTAAAACAGAGATGATGCCAAAGCTTTTCAATCCTTGCTCCTCCGGGTGGTCCGAAAAACCGCCGCGACAAAAAACACCGTGCTTACCCCCGCGCCGACGGACGCTTCCGTAAACGCCACGTCCACCGCCCCCATGACCGCCCAGAGCAGGCACATCATGAAGCTGTAGGCGCCGAATAACGCCGCCGCGCCAAGAAGATCCCGGACATGGACGGCCGCCAGGCCGCAAATGACCACCAGTGTCATGACAATCAAATCGATCTGCCAGTTCAAACGTCTTCCTTCCGGCTTCTGGTCCAGGGTGTCAGTCCGGCTCGCATTCCGGCATCGGCAATGGCATGGGTCGCCGTTGGGCTGGTGATGAAGATGAAGACCACAATCAGCATTATTTTCATTGCCGTGAGGAGGGAGCCGAGGGTGAATTCCCCCAGTACATAGGCGGCCATGCCGGTCAGGGTCAGGGCGACCCCCATGGTATCGAGCTTCCCGGCGGGATGGAGGCGGGAATAGAAATCCGGGAAGCGCAGAATGCCAAGGGAACCGCCCGCAAAGAAAAACAGACCGAAAGTTACCAGTAGCAGGGAAAGGTACGCCATTTTCCTTCTTCCCAATGACATGGGGGTTTTCCGTGCTACCAGTGCACGGACGCGTCGTACAGTCCTTTTCGTTTCTGGAAATACCGCGAGATCGCAAGTACGGCGATGAAGTTCAAGGTCGCGTAGGCCAGTGCGATATCCACGAACATGTCGACTTGATGGTACATCAGCCCGATGAGCACCAGCAGGGCCGTGGTCTTGCTGCCGATGGCATTCACACCGATCAGCCGGTCGGGTATGGTGGGTCCGGTAACGGCCCGATACAGCGGCAGCAGCATGCTCACACACAAAAAAATGCCGGCGAAAACAAAAACTTTTTCCATGTTCATTGAAAGATCTTTTCCACTTTGTCTTCCATGATTCCCGGCAATCCCCGGGCGGATTCGGCGTCAATCGCATGGACGGTATATTTCCCCAGCACCGACACAAACACGGTGACCGTCCCGGGTGTCAGGGTGATGGAATTGGCCAGGACGAAAAAGGCCATATCTCCCTTCAATCGGCTTTGAAAGGTGATCACCCGCGGATCGATCCGTTCCCGCATCCGCGGGTGGAGCACCAGGTACATGACATGCAGGTTGGCCCGGAAGATCTGGTATAAAAGCCACGGAAGATATCCGAGGAAGCGTATCCAGATGCCGGGAAGGGTCTTGAGCCGGAAGGCGGGGAAAAAGATGTCCGCGGAAATCAATGCAACAATGGTGCTGGAAACCACCCCGAGAACCAGGTGAAAGCCGTCAAAACGGCCGGAAAGAATGATCCAGGTGATAAAACAGATAAGGAACGTCAGTATCCGGGCCCCCGGATCGGCTTTCGGCAGTCCGCCATGTCCTTTCGATCGTTCTTTTTCTGGGTTCATCGCCCTGCCTCAAATTCGACCGGCTGAATGGAGGCACCCCTTCACCTTCCGCAAAGGAAATTAATCGTATCTAAACAGTAAGATTAGTATCCGGGTGCGGATGTTCAACTGGAGCCACACGGAAACCCTGCAAATTCGGACAGATTCGTTATAACTGGATTTTTCAACAGGAAATCGTGTGAGATTTTGGATTCAGGATTTTTTTCCGGCTTTTGAAGTAAATGAAAGATGGAGGAGGAGCAGGACCCCTACGACCATCATTCCAAGACAGAGGAGTTGTCCCCGGGTGAGCCGGCCCACTTCGAAACCGATCCAGGCATCCGGGGCGCGGAAGAACTCGATGACGAAACGGACCGCGCCATAGCCGACCAGGTAGAGGGGGAGCATGGCGCCCCGGGGGAGCGGTCTTTTGCGGATCGACCAGAGGAGGGTGAACAAAAAAATCCCTTCGAAAAGCGCTTCGTAAAGCTGGGAGGGGTGGCGGAGGCGGGGATCGGGGGCTAGGGGGAAATACATCCCCCAGGGAACATCGGTAATCCGGCCATAGAGTTCGCCATTGATGAAATTGCCGATCCGGCCGAAGGTGTACCCGAGGGGGACGACCGGGGCAACCAGGTCCGCCAGGATCAAAAAGGAGATGGCCTTTTTCCGGCCAAAAAGCGACCCGGCCAGGATCGCCCCGATAAGCCCGCCATGATAGGACATTCCGGCAAGTCCGGTAAAGACGATCCCGTCGTCGAAATGGAACGGAAGAATGATTTCCAGCGGATGCCGCAGGTAATAGGCAAGGTCGTAGAAAAGCACATACCCGAGACGTCCCCCGACCATCACCCCGATGATCAGCCAGATCGCCAGCTCCTGGAGATCGATCCCGGCCAGAGAGCGATACCGGTCTTCGCGCCGGACCCGGTATCGGACCAGCCAGTAGCCGATGGCAAGGGCGACCACATACATCAAACCATAATAACGTATCTGCAGCGGACCGATGGTGACGAGAACCGGATCGATCCGTCCGGGGAGATGCTGCCACCAGGAAACGAGGTTGTTCAGGTTCATGGCAACCTCCAAAAAAGCGGAAAGCCGAAAAGGACATCAATCCTTTTCGGCTTTTCCGGCACAACTATATGTAATGGCGTCCCCAAGGGGATTTGAACCCCTGTCGCCGGCGTGAAAGGCCGGTGTCCTGGACCGGGCTAGACGATGGGGACGCAAAGTGAAATTTTAGTCTGGTGGGCCGTGCTGGGCTCGAACCAGCGACTCTCTGCTTAAAAGGCAGATACTCTACCGTCTGAGTTAACGGCCCGCACAAAGGATCCCAAACAAAGTCCTCTTAATATAGACTCGACCGATTGATGTCAACCTTAAAAATAACCCTGCCCCGCGATTTTTTCAAAAAAAGGGAAACGAGCGGCTGTAACCTATTTGCGCCAGAATTCCGGGACCAGCAGGATGATGATGGTATAAATTTCCAGGCGGCCCAGAAGCATGCACCAGCACAGGAGCCATTTCCCTGCCATGGGGATGTGGGCGTAATTGGCAACCGGTCCCACACCGCCCAAACCCGGGCCGATATTGCCGATCGATGAGGCCACCGCAGATATGGACGTCACGATGTCCACCCCCATTCCGGCCAGCAGGACGGCGGACATGACGAATATCCCCAGGTAAAGGGCGAGAAATCCGAGGATGCTCCCGATGACCGCGTCGGAAACTGTTTTTCCCCCTATTTTAACATAAGAAACGGCGTGGGGATGGACCAGACTGAACAGTTCCTTGTAGGAGAATTTGAAACAGCACATGATCCGCATCATCTTCATCCCTCCGCCGGTCGACCCGGCCGACGCCCCCAGGAACATACACAACAGCAGGATCATTTTCGGCATGGCCGGCCAGAGATCGAAGTTGTCGGTGGCATACCCGGTGGTGGTGATGATCGATACCACCTGGAAGGCACTGTAGCGCAATGCTTCTCCGACGGTCTGGTAGACGCTCCCGTACAGGGCGGCGCTGACCACCACGACCAGGATCAGGACGGAAAAGATGAAGAACCGGCATTCCGGATCCTTCCAGTAAGCCAGGGGGCGCCCCCGCAGCATCCGGTAGTGGAGGGAGAAATTGATCCCCGCCAGCAGCATGAAGACGATGCAGACGACTTCCAAGTAGATGCTGTCATAATAGGCGATTGACAGGTTTCGTGTGGAAAACCCGCCTGTGGGCATGGTGGTGAAGGCATGATTGAGGGCGTCAAAGAAGCTCATCCCGCCGATCATCAGGAGAAGCAGTTGGGCCACGGTGAACAGGAGATAAACCTTCCAGAGCACCCTGGCCGTATCCTTGATCCGGGGTTTGAGCCTGTCCGGAACGGGACTGGGGACCTCGGCTTTGTAAAGCTGGAAACCCCCTACCCCGAGAAACGGCAGAATGGCAATGGAAAGAACGATAATCCCCATGCCGCCCAGCCACTGGATGAAACTGCGCCAGAGGAGCAGTCCCGCCGGAATCGCCTCGATATCGGTCATTACGGACGCCCCGGTGGTGGTAAACCCGGATACGGCTTCGAACAAGGCGTCGGTAAACGTTGGAAACGTGCCGCCGAGATAGAACGGAAGGGCGGCAAAGAGGCTGACCGCCGTCCAGCCGATGGCCACGATCGCCATTCCCTCCCGCTGGCTGATGTATTCCGTTTTCCCCTGGCGAAACGTCACGAACAGGAGGATGCCGACCCCCAGGGTAATGGCGGTCGATTCGAGAAGCGGGGCAAGACTGCCGTCCTGGTAAATAAGGGCAAGGCCGGTGGGAAGAAACAGGCTCACCCCCAGGAAGAAGAGCAGGATGCCGACATGCTGAAAGATAAACTTCCAGCGCATCCCTAGAAGAACTCCAGCTTCACGGCCAGAATTTTCTCGATCTTGGAAACGACCTGCGGCTGTGCCAGGATAATGATCCGGTCGCCGGGTTCAATGATGCTCTCCCCGGAGGGTATAATCACTTGGTCTTTCCGGATAATGCCGATAACCAGGGAACCTTTCGGCATGTTTGTCCAGCGCAATGGTTTGCCGACGATGTCGGACGTTTCCAGGGCTTCGGCCTCCAGGACTTCGGCCTGCTCGGCGGTCAGGGTGCGCACGGAAAGGACTTTGCCCCGCCGGATATGCCGGAGGATGGTATTGACAGCCGATAAACGGGGGCTGACCACCTGCTCGATGCCGATGGCCCGCATGAGGGGGAAGTAGCTGAACTTGTTGAGACGGGTGATGGTTTTCGCGGCCCCCATCCGCCGGGCCAGGAGGGAGACCAGGATGTTGGTTTCCTCGTCGTCGGTCACCGTGATCACCGCGTCCATCTCCCGGATGTTCTCCTCCACCAGGAGCCGCTGGTCGGAACCGTCACCCTGGATTACCACGGCCCGGCGCATCTGCTCGGCCAGTTCTCCAGCCCGGGCCGGCGATCGCTCGATGATCTTGGTGTGAATCGATTTGTTTTCCAGCGCCTCGGAAAGCCGGGTGCCGATCCGCCCCCCCCCGACGATCAGGACCCGCCGGACCGGTTTGACCTGTTTGTTGAACCCTTCCAGGATCGGCTCCAGCCCTTTTTCCTCACTGATAAAATAAACGAGATCGCCCGGAAGAAGCCGGTGCTCCCCGCTGGGAATAATCAGTTCGTCTTCCCGGACAATGGCGGCCACCAGTGCCCGGTAGCCGATTTTCTCGGGAAGTTCGGCAAGCCGGATTCCCGCCAGCCGGTTTCCCTGTTGCATATAGAGGCCGACAAACTTGAGCCGCCCGTCGGCGAATTCGCTGACATCGACCGCGCCGGGAACGCTCAGGAACAATTCGATGGTCTTGACCACCTCGATTTCCGGGTTGATGATCGTATCGATGTGCGGTGCATTGTCCCGGAACACATCATGGTAAAGATCGAAATCCCCACCCCGAATGCGGGCGAGTTTCTTGGTTGTCGGCGAAATCACGTCGGCCATGAGGCAGGCGACCAGGTTGGCCTCGTCGCTGTCGGTGACCGCCAGGAGGATATCGGCCTCCCGGAGGCCGGCGGCTTTGAGGACCACCGGGCTGCTCCCCGAACCATTGATCGCCTCTACATCAACGCTTTCCGTCAGCTTCCGGATTGCCTCGGGATCCTTGTCGATGACGACCACGTCCTTGTTCTCGTATGCCAGCCGGCTGGCGATATGGAAACCGACTTCCCCGGCCCCCACAATGATGATCTTCATGCCAATCCCTCCATTGCGCCACCAGCCGGCGGACCGGCGGGTGCCGCCGTGTTCAGGCGCCAGGCCAGGCGGGTATACCGGTTCCGGGGCTTGTCGTTTTTTACCGCCATGGCCAGGGCCTTTCGGGTGCCCACCAGCACCACCAGGCGGCGGCCCCGGGTGACGGCGGTATAGATCAGATTCCGTTGCAGCAGGATATAGTGCTGGGTCAGTATCGGCATGACCACCACCGGGTACTCGGACCCCTGCGATTTGTGCACCGAAATGGCGTATGCCGGCACAATTTCATCGAGTTCATTGAAATCATAAGGAATATTCCGGCCGTCGAAATCGACGGTCATTTCCCGGCGTTCCGTGGAGATGGCGGATATCCGCCCCGTATCGCCGTTAAACACCTGTTTATCATAATTGTTCCGGATCTGCATTACCTTATCGCGGAGCCGGAACTCGGTCCCCCCGGAGGAAAACGCTTCGCCTGCCGGGTTGAGGGTTTCCTGGAGCTGGCGGTTGAGGTTTCCGGTTCCCGGGATTCCCTTGTGCATGGGGGACAGGACCTGGATGTCATCGACAGGATCGACCCCGAACCGGTTGGGAATCCGCTTTGAAACCAGCTCCCGGATGATGTCGACCACCCGCTCGGGGTCGGCCTGTTCAATGAAGTAGAAATCGGAATCCTTGTCCTCGGGATCCGACCAGGGAATCTCCCCGTTGTTGATCCGGTGGGCGTTGACCACGATCCGGCTCCGGCGCGCCTGGCGGAAAATCTCGGTGAGCCGCACCACCGGCACCGCCCCGGAGGCGATGACATCTTTAAGAACATTTCCCGGCCCCACCGACGGAAGCTGGTTGACATCGCCAACCAGGATCAGGGTGGCCCCGGACGGGACGGCTTTCAGCAGGTGATACATGAGGACGGTATCAATCATGGAGGCTTCGTCGACCACAAGGATATCGCAGTCCAGGGGGTTCTGCTCGTTTTTCTGAAACCCGCCGGCCGCAAAGTTATACGACAGCATCCGGTGGATAGTGCCGGCCGAATGACCGGTGGTTTCGCTCATCCGCTTGGCGGCGCGTCCGGTGGGGGCGGAAAGGAGAACGGTGGCGTGCATTTTCCTGAATATGGAAAGGAGAGCGCGGATAATGGTGGTCTTGCCGGTGCCGGGCCCTCCGGTGATGACCATCGCCTTGCTCCGGACCGCGGACCCGATCGCCGCTTTCTGCAGCTCGGCCAGGGGGAAATCGAGGACCCCCTGGACCCATTCGACGGCCCGGTCCGTGTCGACCGGACGGATCGATTTCGACCCCGCGATAAGATGCCCTAAAAGGCGGGCAATGCCGGTTTCGCAAATAAAATACCGCGCCAGGTAGACCGCTGTTTCCGGTTCGCCCGATTCACCTGATCCGCTCGGTTCGCGCATTTTTTCAAGTATGATTAATTTTTCGGCGGCGGCGGCGGTAATGGCCTCAAAGACGACTTGCGGATCGACCTTCAGGATTTCCCGGCATTTTTCGACCAGCAGCCCGTGCGGATAAAAGACATGCCCGTCCCCGGCGAGCTCGTTCAGGACGTGGAGGATACCCGCCTTGATCCGGAGGGGTGAATCCATTTCGAACCCGAGCTTCCGGGCAATCCGATCCGCGGTGAGAAACCCGATGCCGGAGATGTCGACGGCCAGCTGGTAGGGGTTCCGGGTGACCACATCGACGGCATCCTGCCCGTACTGGCGAAAAATCCGGACGGCATAGCCGGCGCCGACCTCGTGGGACTGAAGAAAGAGCATGACGTTGCGGATCTCTTTCTGCTCCGCCCATGCGGTCCGGA
>Ga0209347_1004004_pt1 | contig 16111 bp, 10 predicted proteins | sample AutmiccommuBRH23_FD_187382 | JGI IMG/M metagenome (GOLD analysis project Ga0209347, IMG submission 187382) | Deep subsurface microbial communities from Mt. Terri, Switzerland - Autotrophic microbial communities BRH/23 (SPAdes) (version 2) | ecosystem: Environmental > Aquatic > Deep subsurface >...
TCGCTGCTCAGCAACGAACGGTCTGACAGAACATCAGGGGGGTCAAAATTGGACGCCGATACCCCGCCTTAAGGGGTCAAATTTGCACGCCGAAACACACCCGGGGGCGTGGATCGAAACAATCCGCGACACGATAGCAGGCGGCGCCCCGTCGTCGCCCCCCACCCGGGGGCGTGGATCGAAACGCCTTCAGGCGCGCAACTGTCCAAGGGAAGAACGGTCGCCCCCCACCCGGGGGCGTGGATCGAAACGCCGTCGAATTGTTCCGGCTCGCGTCCCTCACTGGTCGCCCCCCACCCGGGGGCGTGGATCGAAACCTTGGCAGGTGGTCCGGGCCGAACACGACCACCTCGTCGCCCCCCACCCGGGGGCGTGGATCGAAACGCGTGGGCGGATGACACCGGGCGCCAGGTTGCCAGGTCGCCCCCCACCCGGGGGCGTGGATCGAAACTCGACATATCCACAGAGGCGGCGCAGCTTGTCGAAGTCGCCCCCCACCCGGGGGCGTGGATCGAAACGCGCCAGTCGATGCAAGCCGGGCCGAACGCCCACGTCGCCCCCCACCCGGGGGCGTGGATCGAAACCATCACAGTACCCACCGATCTACCAGCCACGCGAGGTCGCCCCCCACCCGGGGGCGTGGATCGAAACAGGCCGTCGATCATGCTGTGCGCAAAATCTTGGCCGTCGCCCCCCACCCGGGGGCGTGGATCGAAACGTCAAGAAGCGACTTGAGCAGCGCAACCGTCTTGGTCGCCCCCCACCCGGGGGCGTGGATCGAAACCCTTGGACGGTGAAGGCATTGCGCGAACGCGCCGGTCGCCCCCCACCCGGGGGCGTGGATCGAAACTCGCAGATCTCCTGCTCCCAGCCGAACGCCGTCTTGTCGCCCCCCACCCGGGGGCGTGGATCGAAACCTTCGCTGCGTGGCGCGGGCAAGGCGGGCTGGAAGTCGCCCCCCACCCGGGGGCGTGGATCGAAACGCAGCATCAAGCTGCGCGCGAACGCCGCTGCCATGTCGCCCCCCACCCGGGGGCGTGGATCGAAACGAGGCTCGACCCGAAGATGCAGCGCAGGCGCAGGCGTCGCCCCCCACCCGGGGGCGTGGATCGAAACGTCGATGGCGTGAGCTATTTCGGGCGCGTCAGCGAGTCGCCCCCCACCCGGGGGCGTGGATCGAAACCAGCTCCAGGAGGCGAAGCGCCAGAGCGGCAGCGTCGCCCCCCACCCGGGGGCGTGGATCGAAACGTGTCATCCGTCCCGGCGAGTGCCTCGGCCTCGGGTCGCCCCCCACCCGGGGGCGTGGATCGAAACACGGTGGTGATCGGCCGCAGCCCGTCGTCGATCGTCGCCCCCCACCCGGGGGCGTGGATCGAAACTGATAGACGGTGCCGGCAGAACGGCCCACCGCAAGTCGCCCCCCACCCGGGGGCGTGGATCGAAACCAGAAGACCTTACGCCCCCGGCTGGAGAAGCTGGGGTCGCCCCCCACCCGGGGGCGTGGATCGAAACTCCCCGCGTGATCGTGCCGTCCCGAGGGATGGTCGTCGCCCCCCACCCGGGGGCGTGGATCGAAACCCGCCAATCGATGCAGGCCGGGCCGAACGCCCACGGTCGCCCCCCGCCCGGGGGCGTGGATCGAAACTATATTGATTGCCCATGCCGCCGCTACCGCCGCCGCGTCGCCCCCCACCCGGGGGCGTGGATCGAAACAATGTCACCTTATTCCCCGCAGGATGGCGTCGCATGTCGCCCCCCACCCGGGGGCGTGGATCGAAACCCCACGCTTTGCGCTGCCATTCGGTCGCAAGTCGTCGCCCCCCACCCGGGGGCGTGGATCGAAACCCCGGTGCCGAGTCTTAGTATGTCCTGCGCCGTCGTCGCCCCCCACCCGGGGGCGTGGATCGAAACCTCATATTGGCGTGAAACTCACGCGGCGGTTGATGTCGCCCCCCACCCGGGGGCGTGGATCGAAACCCCGAAAGCTGAATAGGAGTCACGCTATGCAATGTCGCCCCCCACCCGGGGGCGTGGATCGAAACACAAGGGAGTCCTGATCATGCAAAATATCTCAATCGTCGCCCCCCACCCGGGGGCGTGGATCGAAACGCCGACCAGTGGGGCGGATGGTGCATGAGGATGGCGTCGCCCCCCACCCGGGGGCGTGGATCGAAACTCCGCAAGCTGCGTTTGCGTAAGGCCTTTGGCCTCTCGTCGCCCCCCACCCGGGGGCGTGGATCGAAACGAACTCACCAACGGCACGTTTGACGAACTGCCGCAGTCGCCCCACACCCGGGGGCGTGGATCGAAACGCTGCGGCTGCCGGGCCGTCCCCGCGCAGCGCCGTCGCCCCCCACCCGGGGGCGTGGATCGAAACGGTGCAGTCCGTGGCATCTGCGGCACCGGCCGCCCGTCGCCCCCCACCCAGGGGCGTGGATCGAAACACAGATCTGGAGGCGCAGAAGATCCGCTTCCGCGGTCGCCCCCACCCGGGGGCGTGGATCGAAACGGGATTGTGATGGCGGCTGAATATGCCTCCGCGGCCGTCGCCCCCCACCTGCGGCTCGGGCGCGTTCCTTTTTGCTGCATTGAACATCCTGGAACCGCTCTACGAGACCTGCCTCGACCAGATGGAGGCTTTCGTTGCTGATCTAGACCGAGCCGATCCGCAGCATGATCCGAAGAGATTCAGGGATTTCAAGGACACGTTGGCGAAAGCCGCCGTCCATCCGAACGCACGCTATTTCACGCTCAAGAGCATCATCCTGAACAACCTCTTCGGCGTCGACATCATGGAAGAGGCGGTTGAGATCTGTAAGCTCCGCCTGTTCCTTAAGCTGGCCGCGCAGGTCGATCCTGATTCGAAGCATGAGAACCTCGGCATCGAGCCGTTGCCTGATATCGATTTCAACATCCCCGCCGGAAACACGCTCGTCGGTTACGCGACATATGCCGATGTCAAAAGGGCTTTGACAAGCAAGCTCGATTTCGACAACTCCCTCGAGATCATCACGAAGAGTGCAGCGGACCTTCAGCAAGCCTTTGACGCGTTCCGCGCACGGCAGATTGAAGGTGATGGTTCAATTCCGGCCCAAGACAAAATGGCGCTGCGTCATCGGTTGAAAAATCTTGAGGCACAACTTGACCGACATCTGGCCGCTGCCTACGGGGTGAGCGCGACGAACGCTGCGGCCTACACCAAGTGGCGCAAGAGCCACGAGCCGTTCCATTGGTTCATTGAATTTCATGGAATCATGCAGGACGGTGGCTTCGATGTAATCGTTGGCAACCCGCCTTATCTTGAACTGCGCCAGGTCTATTATCGACCGCAGGAGTTTGAATCGCTCGATGGAAATGCAATCCACGCTATGTGTATCGAGCGAAGCATCCAGTTGATGAAGCCCGCCGGTTCGATGAGTATCATCGTTCCGCTTTCTCTGCCGTCAACGCAAAGAATGCGTTGCGTGCAAGATATGCTCGAAGGACATGGGAACGCTTGGTACGCCGATTTCGCTTGGCGGCCTGCCAGGTTGTTTGACGCTGTGAATCGAGCTCTTACGATGTTCATCGTCACCCCACGCGATGATGGAAAGACCTCCGCCACTGGGTATCAGAAGTGGACGAGCGAAAGCCGTGATGGCCTGGTGCAGCGGATGTCCTATGTGGATGTGCCGCGTAACCGTTCGATCTTCTGGGTTCCGAAACTGGGCGATCAAATCGAACGCACTATTCTTGATAAAGTTACTAGCGTTAGCACAAAAAGAAACCACTTCGTGTCACGATCAGACCATGGGATTTATTACCGCACAACCGGCGGCTTGTACTGGAAAGTATTCACGGATTTGGCTCCTGCGTTCAACGTCAATGGGGTGTCCGGTAGCAGCAGTCGAGAGACCCATTTCTCCGTTGCGCGCCGAGAACACGTCAAGCCTGTTATTGGAATTCTCAGTAGCAGCCTTTTTTGGTGGTGGTATACGATTTCATCAAACCTAAGGGATTTGAATCATGCGGATATACAGTCATTCCATGCACCCAAACGTGCGCTTGAAGGTCTCGATGTGCAGGAGAAAAGCGAGAAATATTTCAAGGAGCTGTCTCAGAATAGCACGATGTTGGTCCGTGAGCAGAAATCAACAGGCCGAACGGAAACGAAATCATTTAAAATTCAGAAATGCAAGCCAACGATCGATGAGATTGACCGGCTAATTGCTCCATTTTATGGATTATCTGGGGCGGAGCTAGACTTCATCATCCACTATGATTTGAAGTTCAGGCTAGGGAGCGACGGTGACGCGGCCGAACAATGAGGATCGCCGCTCTCGCATGGCCGGGTGGGCTTTGTCGAAGTCGCTTCGGGCGATTGCAGCGCAAGGGCGTTGGAGCGTCATCCGAAGGCCGTCGCCGCGATCAAGACTTGGGCTCAGGCGGACGGGTTCGACGCCGCGATCTGGACGGCGCTTGCGAGAAATCTCGATCTATCCGACAAGGCGGGCAAACCGTTTTCGGCGGACGCCGCGATCCGGTACCTCGAAGGACTAGATGCGCCGAAGGTTGACGCGGCCCTTGCCTACATCCGGTCTGCGCCTCCCGAAGTGCAGACGCATGTTCGTGCTGCGGTCAGTGCCCGATGGCCGGAAGGATGAACCGACCATGCCGGGCGCGGAACGGGCGGATGGCCCACACTACATTTCTCAAGGCGACCAACGCTATCCCGGCTGCCTGATCTTTCGGCTCGACCCTGAACTGCCGCCCCGACCCGCGCGAAGGTTAGAGTTCGATTTGTGGTCCATCTTGTCGAACGCCACTGGCATCGAAGTGCTCAGCTGCCGACCATGAAAAGCGTTGTAATTCCAGATGCCTATAAGCTGTTCACCAATTCGGCGCAGTCATCAGGTCCAGAGATTCGGCGCAGTCATCAGGTCCAGAGAGTATCGACCCCGAGAGACCACTTCCGGGCCGCTTGGCGGCGACGCCGGTGCTCAGCCCATCCCGCATAACCCTCGAAAACAACGGAAAAATTCGGCCGCAGCCGAATGGGGAGAACGCTTTCGCGAGGGCAAGTGGCGGAGAGAGAGGGATTCGAACCCTCGAGACGGTTCCCCGCCTACACACTTTCCAGGCGTGCGCCTTCGACCACTCGGCCACCTCTCCGTCGGGCGGTGTTTACACGCGAGGGATCGGCGGGTTCAAGGGAAAACTGCCGGCCGGTAGGGGCATCTCGAGGGCCGGCATCCTGCCGTTTCAGGGCATCTCCGCCAGGCCGCGAACGGCGGAGCGCCAATAGCGGCAGGCTTGCGGGGTTCAGCCCCGGCCAGCCCCCACGGGGGGCCATCGTTCCGACGGTTGCCTCGGACCCGCGTCACCCCGAGCCGGTGCCGCTCACCAGCAAACGCAGCCGCGTGCGACGGCCCGCTACTGACCCCGCCATCCGTAGCCGGTCACACCTTGGGTGATGTCGATGAAATCCGTCCGGTCGATATACGGTTTCGCACTCTCCCTGAAGGCCATGAGATCGGCTCCGCACCGCCTGGACAGCATCCGGGTTCTCAGCCGCTCTTTCGAAGCGTCGAACATGCAGTCGGACAACACGAAGCCGCACTCCAACCCACTCTCCAGCAGAAAATCGCGCATCGACTGGAAGTAGTATTCATCGAAACGGCGCAGTTTATCCTTCCACGGCTTGATCGGGCCGGTGAAATGAACCAGCCTCGGATTCCGCGTCGGAATAAGATGATCGTATCGCATGTTGGCTTGCCAGTTCCAGCTTGGCGACAGCTCTGCCCAATGCCCGTTCACCGCGGCGTTCAGTGCGCTCTGATCCCCGTAATGGCATTTCTCTGGATGACGGGTCAGGAAATCGAGCGCCTCTGCCCCGGTCCCCCGCGATTGCCAGGCAGAGGAGTTGGCCACCAGCACACCGGAATTGAAATAGCGGCCCTGCGTGTTCACCGGAAGCTGCGGGAAGTAGTGCCGGGACACCCATTGTTCCGGTTCGGCCCCCCAGAGCGACCGATCGCGAACTGCGGCAAGGGGGGCATCCCCCAGATCCACGCGGCCAAGGTCGGAAAAACTTCCCCAGCGCGGGAAGACGTCGCTATCCGTGTAGGCGACAAGATCGTACCTTGCCGTCAGGTCATTCAGCGCGAAAATCCGAAGCAGCGCCGCCTTTGTAATGTAATCCGGTCTTCCATACCCCGAGTCGTGGATGCTTTCCGTCCAATGGCAGATCGTGACCCGGGGTTTCAGCAGGCCCTGCAGGGTCTCGGGAACCTCATCTGTGGTGTAATAGAACAGGTCGACCATCCTGCCCGGATCGTGCCGCGCATGGCGAAGAAGGGCAAAGGTCGACTGCCAGTGCAGGTTTTTATCCGAGCACAGGACCAAGGCCATGCGGCGCGGCGAGGAAACCGGATGCGGGGCTGGGATATGCAAGGTTCTTCTGGATTGCATTCTTCGTTCAGCCACCCTGATTCTCCGGGACGGCAGATATCCCCCTCCGGATATTGCATGCTGCCCACAGAAAAAACGATAGCGGGGTGGCGGGTTACGGCAGCTTTCCGTGCCCGCAAGACATCCTCTTGTCCTGCCCGACGGTCCGGCCGACACGCCTTAAGCCCCGGTTAAGGCATGGGCGGCATCCGCGGCGCAGTGCAGGAGCCTGCCATCCCTCGCCGATTCCACGCCGCAGCCAGTGCGGCAGGTCCGGCGGCTGTCGCGGCTGCCCTGCCCATGCTACCACCCGGTTGACACAGTATGAAAGCGCATGATGCGGGTTCTGATCATCGAGGATGACGCGGTGCTGCGCGACGGGCTGCAGGTCGGGCTGCGCCTGGCCGGCTTCAGCCCCGACTCCGTCGGCAACCTCGAGGATGCCCGCAGCGCGCTTCGGGCCACACGGTTCGAGGTGCTGGTGCTGGACCTGATGCTGCCCGACGGCTCCGGCCTCGAGTTGCTGGCCGAGCTGCGCCGCGCCCGCGATCCGGTGCCGGTTCTGGTGCTGACCGCCCGCGACCGCCCCGGCGACAAGGTGCGCGGGCTCGACCTTGGCGCCGACGACTACCTTGGCAAGCCCTTCGACCTCGAGGAGCTGGCCGCCCGCCTGCGCGCCCTTGGCCGCCGCCCCGCCGCATTGTCGCGCACCCAGCCGGTCTGGAACGGCGTCACCCTCGACCTTGCCTGCCAGGAGGCGCGGCGCGGCGATACCGTCATCCCCCTCTCCCCGCGCGAGTTTTCCGTGCTGCAGGCCCTGATGGCGCATCCCCGCGCGATCCTCAGCAAGAGCCGGCTGGAAGAGCATCTTTATGGCTGGCAGGAAGAGATCGACAGCAACACGGTCGAGGTGCATGTCCACAAGCTGCGCGCCAAACTGGGCCACAGCTTCATCGAAACCGTGCGCGGCGCCGGCTACCGGCTGGCGGACCCCACATGACCCCCGGCACCGCCCCCCGCATGACCTCGATCCAGCGCCGCCTCTTCGTCGTCCTTCTGGCCGCCACCGGCGCGATCTGGCTGTCGGCGGCGCTGTGGATCCAGTCCTCGACGCGGGTAGAGCTGAACCGCGTGCTGGACAGCCGGCTGGCAGAGGCGGCCCGGATGGTCGGCAGCCTGGTCGATCAGGACGGGCTGCAGCTCAACGCCGCGATGGCGCTGGCCGCCCCGGCGCTGCCGGGCGAGGCGGCGCACAGCTATGCAAGGCAGCTGTCCTGCCAGGTCTGGGGGCTGGACGGCACGCGCCTCGCCGCCTCCTCGCAGGCGCCGCAGCAGGCTCTGGCGGCGGTGGCTGAGGGCTTCAGCGAGGATGAGGTCGATGGCCTGCGCTGGCGCGTCTATACCCATGTCGACACCGCACGCGGCATAAGGGTGATGGTCGGCGACAGCGTGGCGATCCGCGAGCGGCTGCTGGCCGATGTGGTGCAGGGGCTGATGTGGCCCGCGCTCTTCATCCTGCCGTTGCTCGCCGCCGCGATCTGGCTGAGCCTGCGCGATGGCCTCGCGCCGCTGCGCCGCATCGCCAGCCTGCTGTCGCAGCGCGGCGCCGAGGATCTGGCGCCGCTGCAGGCGCAGGCCCCGCGCGAGGTGGCGCCGATGGTCGCCGCCCTCAACGGCCTCTTCGCCCGCGTCCGCGCCGCGCGCCAGCGCGAGCAGGATTTCACCGCCTATGCCGCGCATGAGCTGAAGACGCCGCTGGCCGGCCTGAAGATGCAGGCAGAGGTGGCGCGGCTCGCCCCCGATGCCGAAACCCGCGATCACGCGCTGGCGCAGATCCGCCGCGCCGTGGACCGCTCCGACCGGCTGGTGCATCAACTGCTGGACATGGCAGCGGTGGATCAGGGCAGCGACGGGTCCGAACCCCACCCCGCGCCCCGCCCCCTGCCCCGCCTTGGCGCCGAGGTGCTGGACCTGACCGCCGCCGCCGCCCGCGCTGGCCGCGTGGACCTGCACCTGCACTGCGATGAGGCGCTCGCCGATCTGCAGCCCGCGCTGCCCGACCTGCTGGTGGTCGCCCTGCGCAATCTGGTGGAGAACGCGGTCCATGCCAGCCCCGAAGGCGCCCGCGTCGACCTGCGCCTGACCGCCACCGCGCAAGGCTGGCAGGCCGAGGTGCTGGATGAAGGCCCCGGCATCCCCGCCGCCGCCCGCTCCCGCGTCACCGAACGCTTCTATCGCGGCTCCAGCGAAGGCGGCGGCAGCGGTCTCGGCCTCGCCATCGTCGAAACCGCAGCCCTGCGCCTCGGCGCAACCTTCACCCTCAGGCCCCGCACCCCGCGGGGCGAGATCGCGCGATTGGTCTTCGACGCGACGGAAGCCGCCCGCCCTTAAGGCCCCGTTAAGCTCCACCCCCGACGGCCTCCGCAAGACCCGCCCCATGCGGGCCAAAAGGATGCCCTCCATGCGACACGCCCTGCTCCTCCCCCTGCTCCTCGCCCTCGCCGCCTGCGCGCAGCCGCAGGCGACGCGCGCGCCCACACCGCAGGCCCCCGCGCTCGATCCCGAACTGCTGGCGATGTATGCCGAGCTGCCCGATGGTGACCTGACCATCCCCGCCATTCCCCCCAAATGGCTGTCCGAACGCAACAAGCGCACCGAGGTGGACTACTGGACCGACGAGGCTCCCGGCACCATCGTCGTCGATCCCTTCGCCCGCTACCTCTACCTCGTGGGCAAGGACAACCGCGCCATGCGCTATGCCGTGGCCGTGGGCGAGGAAGGCCGCGGCTTTTCGGGCGAGGCGACGATCCCCTATACCCGCGAGTGGCCGCGCTGGACGCCGACGCAGAACATGATCGCCGAAGACCCCGAGCAATACGGGCCGGTCAAGGACGGGCTGCCCGGCGGGCTCGAAAACCCGCTTGGCGCCCGGGCGCTGTACCTGTTCCAGGGCGGCAAGGACACGCTCTACCGCATCCACGGCACCGCAAACCCCTGGTCGATCGGGCAGGCCACCTCGGCCGGCTGCATCCGGCTCTACAATCAGGACATCGTCGACCTGCATGACCGGGTGAAGCCCGGCGCGCGGGTGGTGGTGCTGGACCAGTCGCAAACCGGCAAGGGCACGGTGCCGCCCGGCACCCCGCTGCCGCCGGTGGACTATCCCGAGGGCTTTGTGGCGCTGACGCCGCAGACCGCGACCACCGCCGCTACCGCGCCCGCCCCGCAGCTGAACTGAAGGACCCCTCCATGATCCTGTCCCGACGCCACCTGATCGCCGCCAGCGCCGCCTTCGCGCTCGCCGCCCCGGCCCTGCGCGCCCAGGGCTTCCCCGACCCGGCCGAGGTGCTGAACGACCCCGACGCGCCGGTGCAGGGCAACCCCGCAGGCGATGTCACGGTGATCGAGTATTTCGACTACCAATGCCCCTATTGCAAAGCCAACCACCCGCTGCTGATGGACGAGGTCGCGCGCGACGGCGGCATCCGCCTGATCCTCAAGGACTGGCCGATCTTCGGCCCTGCCTCGCTGCACGCCACCCAACTCGTGCTCGGCGCGCAGCGGCAGGGAGATTACACCGCCGCACAGGGCGCGCTGATGGCGACCACGGGCCGGCTGACCGAGGCGCAGATCGACAGCACCTTGACCGAGGCCGGCATCGACATCGCCGCAGCAGCCGCAAGCCACGCCGCACAAAAGGATCGATGGGCCGCCCTCTTGGACCGCAACGCCGCACAGGCGCAGGGTTTCGGCTTCATGGGCACACCGTCCTACATCGTCGGCATGACGATGTTCCCCGGCGTCATCGATCAGGCGACGCTGCGCGAAGCCATCAAAGCCGCCCGCGGATAAGCCCTCAGGTCAGCGAGGTCACCCACAGGATCGTCGCATCCTCTTCGCTGACCGAGATCACGTTATGGCCCATCGTCGCGTCGTAATAGGCGCTGTCGCCGCGGCGCAGCTCCACCGGTTCGTAGAACTCGGAATAGAGCCGGATCACCCCGGTGAGGACATAGAGGAACTCCTCGCCGTCATGGCGCACCCAGCCGCCGAACTCCTCCAGCTTGCGGGCGCGGATGCGGGCGCGGTAGGGCAGCATCTGCTTGGCGCGCAGGGCGCCCGCCAGCAGCTCATGCTCATAGGTCACCGTCGCCTGCGCCTGCCCTTCGCCCGCGCGCGTCACCGCCATCCGGCCGGTGACCTGCGCCTTGGACGGCGGGGTGAACAGCTGCGGCACCGAAATCGCCAGCCCCTCGGCCAGCTTCTTCAACGCCTCATAGGTCGGCGACATCTGCCCGTTCTCGATCTTCGACAGGGTGGACCGCGCCAGCCCCGCCTGCACCGCCGCCTGTTCCAGCGTCCAGCCCTTGGCCTTGCGCAGTTCGCGCACCCGCTCGCCCAGGTTCAGGGGTTCGGGCAGCTCCGCCGCCTCGCCGCTTTCGCGGGCGATGCGGATGATCCGTGTCTGATCGGCGTTTTTCGCCGGCATATGGGGCTCGCTCTGCCGCGTCATGTTCATTCCCGCACAGGTTTACGTGCTTCTGGGGCATTTCGCCCTGCCTTGCAACGGCCTGCCGCGGGGCGTAGCAACATCCCATGCAGTCCATCTATTCCGAAGGCATCGCCCCGGCCTGCCCCGCGCCCTTCAACCTTGCGGGCTACGTGCTGGCCGCGGGGGCCGCAACGCCGGGCAAGAGCGCCCTGCAGATCCTGCGCCCCACCGGCGCCGAACGCTGGAGATATGAACGGCTGATCGCAGCCGTGCGCGGCACCGCTACCGGGTTCCTGCAAGCCGGGCTGAGCCCCGGCGACCGGGTGCTGCTGCGGCTTGGCAATACGGTTGAGTTCCCCGTGGCCTTCCTCGGCGCCATCGCCGCCGGGCTGGTGCCGGTGCCGACCTCGGCGCAGCTGACGGTGCCCGAGATCACCGGCATCGCCGCAGGACTTGGCGCGCGGCTGATCGTGGCCGGCGAGGGGATTGCCCTGCCCGAAGGCTCCGCCGCCCCTGTGCTGACCGAAGACGCCCTGCGCGGGTTCGAGACGCTGCCGCCGGCGCCGTGGCACATGGGCGATCCCGAGCGCCCGGCCTATATCATCTACACCTCCGGCACCTCGGGCACCTCACGCGGCGTCGTCCATGCCCACCGCGCCATCCTTGGCCGCGCGATGATGCTGCAGGGGTGGGAGGGGCTGGGGCCCACCGACCGCCTGCTGCACGCGGGCGCCTTCAACTGGACCTACACCCTCGGCACCGGCCTGATGGACCCCTGGACGGTGGGCGCCACCGCGCTGATCCCCGGCGCCGGCACCACCACCGCGCAACTGCCGCTGCTGCTCAAACGCTTCGACGCCACCATCTTCGCCGCCGCGCCCGGCATCTTCCGCCAGATGCTGCGCGAGGCGCCGAACCTGCCGCTGCCGCGCCTGCGCCACGGCCTGTCGGCGGGCGAGAAACTCCCCGCCCCGATCAGCGCCGCGTGGGAGGCCGCGACCGGCACGCCGATCTGCGAGGCGCTCGGCATGTCGGAAATCTCCACCTTCATCTCTGCCGCCCCGGACCGCCCTGCGCCCGACGATGCGACCGGCTGGCCGCAGCCCGGCCGCCGCGTCGCGGTGCTGAACGCCGCCGGCCAGCCCGTCCCCCGCGGCAGCCCCGGCACGCTGGCGGTCCACCGCGCCGATCCGGGCCTGTTCCTCGGCTATCTGGACGATCCGGCGGAAACCGCCGCGCGGATGCAGGGCGACTGGTTCGTGACCGGCGACACGGTGAAGATGGCCCCGGACGGAGCCATCACCTATCTCGGCCGCGCCGACGACATGATGAACGCCGGCGGCTTCCGCGTCTCGCCGCTGGAGGTGGAGGCCGCGATTGCCGCCCATCCCGCCATCACCGAAGTTGCGGCGGTGGAGCTGCCGGTGAAGGCCGGCGCCAGCATCATCGCCGTGTTCTACGTCGCCTCGACCGAGGTGACCGAGGCAGAGCTGCAGGACCACGCCCGCACCCGCCTCGCCCGCTACAAGGAACCCCGGCTCTGGGTGCAAGTTGACGCCCTGCCGAAAAACGCCAATGGCAAGGCCAGCCGCCGCGCGCTGCGGGACGGCTGGACAGACTCCAATCGAAAGACAGACCCTTGATCCGGCTCGACATCATCGCTGACTACGCCTGCCCCTGGTGCTACCTCGGCAAGGCGATGCTGGACCGCGCGCTCGAGGCGCATCCCACGCATCCCTTCGTCGTCGAATGGCACCCCTACCAGCTCGACCCCTCGCTGCCGCCCGAAGGCATGGACCGCCTCGAATACATGGCCGCCCGCTTCGGCAATGTCGCGGCCATCGCGAAGGTCCACGAACCGCTGCTGGCGATGGCCGAGAAAGCCGGCGTGCAGTTCAACCTGCCCGCCATCACCCGCACACCCAACACGCTGAACGCCCACCGCCTGACCCATTGGGCCGCGCTGGAGGGGCGGCAGGCGGCCGTCGTCTCGGCGCTCTACCGCGGCTATTGGCGCGAGGGGCAGGATATCGGCGACGCCGCCACCCTCACCAGGATCGCCGCGCAGGCCGGCATGGACGAGGCCCTCACCACCCGTCTTCTGGCCGGCGACGCCGACCGCGACCTGATCGCGCAGCGCATCGCCCATTCCCGCAGCCGCGGAGTTACGTCGGTCCCGACCTTCATCGTCGCCGACCGCCATGCCCTGATCGGCGCACAGGAACCTGCCCTCTGGGCGCAGGTCATCACGGAAGTCACGCAAGGGCTTTCTCAACCGGAAGAGGCCCCCGATGAGTGACACACCAGCCCAAGGCGCCCCCCAATCCGCCCCCGCCATCCGCCGCCTGCCGATGCCCGAATTCGTGGCCATGCTCGCCACGCTCTTCGCCACCATCGCCTTTTCCATCGACGCAATGCTGCCCGCCCTGCCGCAGATCGCGGCCGAGCTGGTGCCCGACGATGTCAACCGCGCCCAGCTGATCCTCACCTCCTTCGTGCTTGGCATGGGCGTCGGCACCCTCTTCGCCGGCCCGATCTCGGATGCCACGGGGCGCAAGATCGCCATCACCGGGGGCTTCGCGCTCTACATCATCGGCGCCGTGCTGGCCTGGCGCGCGCAGAGCATCGAGATGCTGCTGCTCGCCCGCTTCCTGCAGGGCCTTGGCGCCGCCGGCCCGCGCATCGTCAGCCTCGCCCTCATCCGTGACCTCTATCAGGGGCGCGAGATGGCGCGCGTCACCTCTTTCGTGATGATGATCTTCATCCTGATCCCGGCCGTCGCCCCCTCCATCGGGGCCGTCGTCATCGCCGTCACCGGCTGGCGCGGCATCTTCGGCGCCTTCATCGTGTTCGGGCTGATCGGCGTGCTGTGGCTGAACCTGCGCCAGGCCGAGACGCTGCCCCCCGAGAGGCGCCGGCCGCTGACCGTGATCAGCCTCGCCGCCGCCGCGCGCGAGGTGCTGGCCGACCGCGAGGTGCGGGTCTACACCGTGGTGATGACGCTTGGCTTTGGCCAGATGTTCGCCGTCCTCTCCTCCTCGCAGCAGCTGTTTTCCGAAACCTACGGGCGCGGCGACAGCTTCCCCTTGTGGTTCGCCGGCATGGCGCTGCTGGCCGGCACCGGGTCGATCCTCAACGCCCGCTTCGTGGTGCGGCTGGGGATGCGGCGGATCGCGGTCATGGCCTACATGATGCAGACCTGCATCTCGGCGGCGATGCTGCTGCTGGCGCTGACCGGTGTGCTGCCGGAATGGGCCGAGTTCCCGGCCTTCTTCTTCTGGGTCACCTCGGTGTTCTTCATGGCCGGCGTCACCTTCGGCAACCTCAACGCGCTGGCGCTGCAACGGATGGGCCATATCGCCGGCATGGCCGCCTCCATCGTCGCCGCGGTGTCCACGATCCTCGCGGTGGTGATCGCGGCGCCGCTGGGGCTGATGTTCGACGGCACCGCGATGCCGCTGATCGTGGGGGTGCTGGTGTGCTCGGCGATTGCCTGGGGGCTGATGCGGCGAACCGTCACCACCGGGTAACGCCTGCACCGTCAGAGGGCAGCGCCGGTCCGCCGGGTGGGCGCTGCAACGCTGGTTCTAGGCACTTTATGGTTCAACATGCCCCCCAGAATTTCCAGGGGCTGACGCTGCAAAAGCGCCCGCCCGAGGGGGAGGACGGGCGCTGCCCGGCGGCGCCAAGGCGCCTTGTTCCGGGCAAGGGAAGGCAAGAAAGAAGAGCGCAAGAAAGAACAGGCGCAGTACGTAAGCGCCCCTCCCGGCCCTTACCGCCGCTTCGGCACCGCCTTCGGAACCGCCTTCACCGCAGCCTTCGGCGCCTCCACCGCAGCCGGTTTCGCCGCCTTCCGCCCCTCGATCAGCCTCTCCGCCAGATCCTTGGCGATGGCGAAGGCGCCCTTGATGCGGTCGGCCTCGGTCTGCCAGTCGCGGGCCAGCACGATCTTGTTGTCCTTGATCTTCGCCGCCCCGCGCTCGGCATGCACGAACTCCACCAGCCCGGCCGGATTGGCGAACTTGTCGTTGTGGAACATCACCGTCGCGCCCTTCGGCCCGGCATCGAGCTTGGCGATCCCGGCCTTCTTGCACATCGCCTTGATGCGGATCACCAGCATCAGCGTGTTCACCTCGCGCGGCAGCGGGCCGAACCGGTCGATCAGCTCGGCCGCGAAGCCCTCCAGCTCCACCTTGGTGGTCAGCTGGGACAGCCGCCGGTAAAGCCCCAGCCGCACATCCAGATCCGGCACATACTCCTCGGGGATCAGTACCGGCACGCCGAGGTTGATCTGCGGCGCCCATTGCCCGTCATCCTCCACCGTGCCCTGCAACTCACCCGATTTCAGCCGCGCGATCGTATCCTCCAGCATCGCCTGATACAGTTCATAGCCGACCTCGCGGATATGGCCCGACTGCTCCTCGCCCAGCAGGTTCCCCGCGCCGCGCAGGTCAAGGTCCTGCGACGCCAGCGAGAACCCCGCACCAAGGCTGTCGAGGCTCCCCAGCAGCCGCAGCCGCTTGGCCGCCGAAGGCGTCAGCGGGCTACGCGGCTTGGTGGTCAGATAGCAATAGGCCCGCGTCTTGGCGCGCCCCACCCGGCCGCGGATCTGGTAGAGCTGGCTCAGCCCGAACATGTCCCCCCGGTGGATGATCATGGTGTTGGCCGTGGGAATATCGAGCCCCGACTCCACGATGGTCGTCGCCAGCAGCACGTCATACTTGCCGTCATAGAAGGCGTTCATCCGGTCATCGAGCTCGCCCGCCGCCATCTGGCCATGGGCCGAGATCACCGTGACCTCGGGCACGTGGTCGCGCAGGAAGGCCTCGATCTCCGGCAGGTCGGAAATCCGCGGCACCACGTAAAAGCTCTGCCCGCCACGATAATGCTCGCGCAGCAGCGCCTCGCGCAACGTCACCGTGTCGAACTCGGTCACATAGGTGCGGATCGCCAGCCGGTCCACCGGCGGGGTGCCGATGATGGAAAGGTCGCGCACCCCGGTCAGGCTGAGTTGCAGCGTGCGCGGGATCGGCGTCGCGGTCAGCGTCAGCACGTGAATCTCCGACCGCATCTCCTTCAGGCGCTCCTTGTGGGTCACGCCGAAATGCTGCTCCTCGTCGATCACCAGCAGGCCGAGGTTGCGGAACTTCACCCCCTTGGCCAGCACCGCATGGGTGCCGATGACGATGT
>Ga0209347_1004005_pt1 | contig 16103 bp, 13 predicted proteins | sample AutmiccommuBRH23_FD_187382 | JGI IMG/M metagenome (GOLD analysis project Ga0209347, IMG submission 187382) | Deep subsurface microbial communities from Mt. Terri, Switzerland - Autotrophic microbial communities BRH/23 (SPAdes) (version 2) | ecosystem: Environmental > Aquatic > Deep subsurface >...
GACCGGTGACCGCTCCAGCGGGACTTAAAGCCGGAACCTCCGGTGGCCAGAACCACTGATTTAGCCTCAAAAACCCTGAATTCCCCGGTCAGTGAGTCAAAGCCCACCGCCCCGATCACCCGGTTGCCCGGCAGTCCACCCTCGGTCAAAAGATCGGTGATCAGCACATTGCAAATCACGTTAACCTCTGTACTCCTGACCTTTTTGGCCAGGGCCACCATGGTGTCCGGGCCGGGCAGCATGTACATGGGCTCCTTGCCCCTGCTCTCAGGAACTATCTTGTAGGAGCCGTCAGGATTCTTTCGAACTTTGACCCCCCACTGGTCCATTTCCACAAACCTTTGGTAGCCCTCGTCCACCGCCACGGTAAGCCAGTCCTCGTCATACAGCCCTGCGGCCCCGGAGTAGAAGCCTATGCCCTCATAGGCCATGGCCTGCCTTTTAAAAATCAGGTCCCGGTCATCCTCGGGGCGAATGCAGTAGTAAATCCCAGCGCCAAAGGTAGACGCCCCGTCCGTGCCGAAATTCCCCTTGGTAACCAGAGTTACATTTTCAATCCCGGCCTCCCTGGCCTTTACCGCCGCAAAGGAACCGGCAATCCCTCCGCCTATAATCAGGACATCAGTTTTTAAGGTTTCCTGCACCATCTGCACCTCCAATTTTTACTCAGCCCAAAACCAAAGCACTTTTCAATCTTTCAGGTCATTTGGCTACCTCCTACAATTGAACAAAAAGATTGCACCACTGTGTTCCTTAGTGATATTATAGTTGTGTAGACATCTACATGATTAAATTATAAACCAGTCATTTGGGATTGTAAACCCTCTTTTGAAAAAGCTTTTAAAATTACCGGTTTCTTGGATATTCTATTTTCGACAAAATGATTTTTATGGTAATATTTAGAATAGCTGCTGTATAGCAATACCTCCCAAATATTGGGAAAACAGAGCGTGGTGTGGGGGGAAACCAAAATGATCAAGATAGAAGAAGGGCCTGTGCCTATCCATTATCAGATCAGCACTCAAATAAAGCAGAAAATTAAAGACGGGCAGTATCAGACCGGAGACCGCCTGCCGTCGGAAAATGAATTGGCCGGCATGCTGGGCGTCAACCGCCTGACCGTCAGGCATGCCCTGAACTCCCTGGTTAACGAAAAGGTGCTTTACCGGATCAGGGGAAAAGGTACCTTTGTGGGGCAAACAATCATTGAAAGGCCTTCCCACAAACTGACCGGCTTGTTTTACGAAATAGCCAAGCAGGGTTTAAGCCCAGCCTCCAGGGTGCTGGAAAGGGCGGCCTTGCCGGCGGATCCGCATGTGGCCGGGCTGTTGAAGATAAAGGAAGGTGAACTGGTCACCAAAATATTCAGGGTCAACCTGGCAGATCAAAAGCCTTTGGCCTTAAGCTATCATTACACCCCCTACAGCCTGTGCCCCGACCTGCTGAAAGAGGATTTGGAGAATCAGGCCTTTCACCAGATTTTTGAAAAAAAATACGCCCTGAGGCTGGGCTGGGCCGAAGACGAGGTGCGGGCGGGACGGGCCGGGAAGTCGCAGTCACAGTACCTGGAATGCTCCCCCGGGGCCGCAGTTCTTCTAATCGAAAGGGTGCTCCACCTGGAGGACGGACGACCTTTGCTGCTGACCAACACTGTCATTCTGGGCGAAAAGTACGTATATAGAGCTCGCTTCTTCCGGGGCGACGACTGATCAGTCCCTCCCCGCAAGGACTTCAACAGCTGCAAAATCATGCCGGCCCGCCAAACCTGGCCACTTCTATCTCGCTCAGACTCATGCAAAAAGCCGCCCTGCCCAGGCGGCTTTTTGCTTTATTAGTCAAGTTTCTTTAGAATCTCCCGCATAAAGGCGGGCAGGTCGTCGGGCACCCGGGAGGTGATCAGGTTGCCGTCCACCACTACCTCCTGGTCCAGGTACTGGGCGCCGGCGTTGACCAGATCGTCCTTGATCATGATGCAGGCGGTGGCCTTTTTACCTCTTAACACTCCGGCTGAGGCCAAAACCCAACCGGCATGGCAGATGGCGGCAACCACCTTGCCGGCCCCGGCCAGATCCCGAACAATCCTCAGCATGTGCTGGTTAATCCGCATTTTGTCAGGGGCATAGCCCCCCGGGATGATTACCGCCGCAAGGTCTTTGGCATCAATCTTGTCGGCGGAAAGGTCTGCCTTGGCAGGCATTCCCGTTTTACCGCTGAATACCTCCTTGCCGGTACCCACCACCAGGACCTCAAAGCCCGCCTCAATCATACGGAAATAAGGGTACCAGAACTCCAGTTCATTGTAGTTGTCCTCGAGAAAAAGTGCAACTTTACCTTTTGACAATAGAACCACCTCCAATAGCATATTATTCCCTAACTGCTCTCCTTAATCATAATTGGCATTTTATCAGCTTTTGGCAGGAATTCCAATGATTTTATAGAAAAAACAATAATAATCAGCATTCTGTCAAAAACCGATTCGAATTTCCACCTATTCTGAGAAAAGAGATGATTGCCATGACCTATAGAATTGATCAGGCAGCCTCGGAATTGATGATTGAACCGGAGGAGCTTATAGCCATACTGGACTGCTTTTTTGAGGAAACCACAGAAATGTTGTCCTACTGTGACAATGCCGTTATCTCCGGCAATTTTTCGGCACTAAATAAAATGTTCCACGCCCTGAAGGGATCGTCGGCCAACTTCCGGCTGCACAGACTGCGGGACCTTGCTATTCAACTGGAAAACGGGGCCGGGTCAGCCGACCGGGAGCTTGTGGCCACACTGCTGCAGTCCTTCCGTAGAGAACTGGCTGACTCCCGGGAGCTGGTTGATCTGTACAGGAGCGGGAAAAAGATCTGATTTAGAGACCGCCGGCCCACTGCCAAGCCTGAAAACAGGAGTGTCAATCCGATGCTGGACCTCTTTGAAAAGCACCTGGACTATATCTTTTTCACTTGCGGCCTGGCCTACTTAACCCTGGCGGTGGTCTGCTTTGCTGTTAAAAGAACCGGCAACAGGCGGCTTCCATGGATCTATCTGGGAGTCTTCGCAGGACTTAACGGTATCTTTGAATGGCTGGACCTGATTGCCGGCAGCTTTGGCGACCCGCCGCTTTTTAATATTTTCCGCACCGGTCTGCTTCTGGTGTCCTTTTTGTTTTTAACCGGTTTTGGACTCTTGGGACTGTTATGGAGGCAAAAAAACTTTTTAGGCCTATGTACCCTTGCAACACTTCTGGCGCTGGCGGCTGCCGGAGTGCTGAAGGGCTGGCCGGGGCTGATCGCCACCGGCTATATACTGGGGCCGGTGGGCGGCATACTGGCCTCCCTGACTCTGTTTCTGGCAGCCGGACGACTGGAGCCGGTACCCCGCAGGTGGACCATCGCTGCCTCCGGGGCCATGTTTCTTTATGCCTTCACTTTCCTGGTCGCGCCCAGTGGGGACATATACCCGGGGCTGGCCAGCACGGCTACGTTTTTTCAGGTATCAGGCTTTCCCATCCAGCTGCCCCGCTTTCTACTGATCGCAGCGGCGGCCCTGGCCATTCGCGCCCAGCACCAGACCGGGAGCCAGCACACGCTGCATGACCGGGAGAGCCGGAAGAGCTACGCCAGATGGTCAGTGCTTACCGTGATCGCCATTCTGATCGCCGGATGGTTCAGTGCCGATTATGCAGGACAGCGGGGCGACCTTGAATTCCGCAGCAACCTGCTTTCCCGGACAATAACCGCTGCCTCAGCCGTGGAACCCAACCGCCTGGCAGACCTTCAGGGATCTCCCGCCGATACCTGGAACCCAAACTTCAAAAGTATGCAAAAACAGCTCGGCGCCATCAGCAAGGCCAACCCTGACTGCCGTTACGTCTATCTTATGGTCCTCCGGGACGGAAAGGTAATCTTCCTGGCTGACGCCGAGCCACCGGAATCGGTTAACTACTCTCCCCCGGGACAGGTCTACGAAGAGGCCAGCCCTGAACTTTTCGGCATTTTTTCCGATGCCCGCCCCTTTACCGAGGGGCCTCTCAGGGACCAATGGGGGCGCTGGGTTTCCGGCCTGGCCCCGGTGCAGGATCCCCAGAGCGGCCGGGTGCTGGCGGTGCTGGGCATGGATGTGGCGGCTTCAGGCTGGCTGAGGGCCATGGCCGGCTACCGCTTTGTAGTAATCATGGTGACGCTGTTTGCCTGCCTGCTGGTAATAAGCTTTTTTGAGGCGCTCTCCTTTTTCAAACTTTCCTCGGCTCAAATCGCCGCCTCCGAGATCCGCTTCCGGACCATCTTCGAGCATGCCCCGGAAGCCATCAGCATCCTTGATATAGCCAGCCTGAAGATACTTATGGCCAACCCGTACATGATTAAGGGCACCGGCTACAGCCAGTCGGACCTGGACGAACTGGCCCTGCACCAGCTTTTTGGCCTGGAAAACCCTGATCGGATCCGGGAGGAGGTAAAAGAGGTATTGAAAAAACGGCCCTCCTTCACCATTGAGCTGCCCTGCCAACTGAGGGACGGCAGTACGGTGGAGGTGGAGGTTACCGGGGCCAGGCTTAAGTTTCAGGGCAAAGACTGCGTTTTGTGCTTTGTCCGCAACATCACCGACCGCAAGAGGATGCAGGCCGAGCTGCAAAGGGCCAAGGAAACGGCCGAGGCGGCCAACCAGGCCAAGAGCGAGTTTCTGGCCAACATGACCCACGAAATCCGCACCCCCATGAACGCCGTCATGGGCATGACCGACCTGCTGCTGGACACGCCAATGAACCCCGACCAGCAGGAAATTGCCGGGATCATCAACGAGTCGGCAAAGTCCCTGATGACGGTTATTGATGATATTCTGGACTTCTCCAAGATCGAAGCCGGCAAGCTGACCCTGGAAGAGATCGATTTTGAACTGCTGCCGGTAGTGGAGGGAACAGCCGATCTCCTGGCCTGGAAGGCCCGGGAGAAAAGCCTCACCCTGCTGACCTTCGTGGACCCGGCCATACCCCGGTTTCTAAAAGGGGACCCCGGGCGCCTGCGCCAGGTTCTGCTGAATTTAGCCGGCAATGCCGTCAAATTCACCAACCACGGCGAGGTGGTGATCATAGCCACCCTGGAGAGCGAGGACAATGACGGGCTGACCGTCTGCTTTGAGGTCAGCGACACCGGTATAGGCATATCTGAGGAGGTTCAACAAAAGCTCTTTCAGCCCTTTACCCAGGCCGACGGATCCACCACCAGGAAATACGGCGGCACCGGGCTTGGCCTGTCCATCTCAAAGCGGCTGGTAGCTATGATGGACGGGGAAATAGGGGTCAGAAGCCAGTTGCGGCAGGGATCCACCTTCTGGTTTACCGTCCGCCTGCTTAAGGCCTCGGCTGTTGCGCCTCTCACCCCGGCCAGGCTGGACCTGCAGGGGCTGCGGGTGATGGTGGTGGACGACAGCGAGGTGGGACGACACCTGGTGCACCGCTATCTGCTGGCCTGGGGCATGCGCAACGGCAGCGCCTCCAACTCCATTGAGGCTCTGGATTTAATCCGCCATAACGCCGCCGGGGACCCTTACCAGATTGCTTTAATTGACCTTTACCTGCCCGACCTGGACGGTATTGAACTGGCCAGAGAAATAAAATCCAACCCGGCACATGCCGGCACCCGGCTTATAGCCCTCACCGCCTTTGACTCCGGTGGGCAGCGGGAGCGCGCGCTGGAAGCGGGATTTGCAGCCTATCTGACCAAGCCGGTAAGGCAGTCCCAGCTGTTTGACTGTATTGCCACGGTGATGGGCCAGCCCGTTCCCCAACCGAAAAACACAGCGCCGGCCGGCCAGGGTCTGGGCGAATCAGCCGCCTCAGCCGTCGCGGACAGCGCCAGGCAGAAAACAATAATATTGCTGGCCGAAGACAACGCCGCCAACCAGAAACTGGCCCTCCTGCTGCTGAAAAAGATTGGTTACACCGCCCACGCCGTGGGCAACGGCCGGGAAGCGGTGGCGGCGGTGCTGCGCACACCTTACGCGCTGGTCCTGATGGACTGCCAGATGCCCGACATGGATGGCTTTGAAGCCACCATGGCCATTCGCACCGCCGAGGACTCCACCGGCCGCCATATCCCCATTGTGGCCCTGACCGCCCACGCCATGGAGGGGGACCGGGAAAAATGCCTGGCCGCAGGCATGGATGACTACATCAGCAAGCCCATCAACATAGATCACCTGCGCCGGGTGCTAAAGCGCTGGCTGCAGTAGAAAAGCCGTCATGACTACTGAATTGCGGCCTGCCGTAAATACCCCAGGGCTACTTGAACATATACTGCTGCTCGAAATCCCTAAAGGCCAGATCGGCGATGATGTTTTTATCTTCATCAATAATGGCGCAAAATTTGTCCACCAGCCGGGGGTCCCACTGTTTGCCGGCGCCTTCACGCAGTAGTCCCACAGCCTTTTCCTGACTGAAGGCCTCCCGGTAGGGCCGCTGGCTGGTCAGGGCGTCAAAAGCGTCCGCCACGGCCAGGATGCGGGCGCCCAGAGGTATCTCCTCCGCCTTGAGCCCGTCGGGGTAGCCGCTTCCGTCGTAGCGTTCGTGGTGGTGCCTGATAAAAGGCAGCACTGGTTTCAGCACCGACACCGAAGAGCAGATTTTTTCACCCACCACCGGGTGGGTCTTTACCAGTTCATACTCCTTGTCCTCCAACTGGCCGGGCTCCAGGTAGATGCTTTCCTTTACCGCAATAATCCCCACATCGTGTAAAAGCCCGGCCAGCTTCACCTGCTCCCGGTCGAAGGCGGTGGAAAAAACCCTTTGGGCCAGTTTCTCGGCATAAAAAGAGGTCCTTCTGGAGTGGTTGGTGATATAGTCATGTTTGGACTCCACCGCCATAACCACGGAAAAAAGTATCTTGTGGACATTATCCAACTCACTCTGGAGGTCCCTGAGGCGCAGCAGGTTTTTTATCCTGGCCCGAAGTTCCAGTGGGTTATAGGGCTTGCTGATAAAATCATCGGCGCCCTTTTCCAGGGACCTGATTTTCTCGTCCACCCCGGTCAGTGAGGTAACCAGTATCACCGGGGTAAGCTTTGTTTTTTGGGAGTTCTTGATAATTGAAAGCACTGAATAGCCATCTACTCCTGGCATCATCACGTCGAGCACAACCAAATCCGGCTCTTCCCCGGCCAGCTTCTTGAGGGCCTCCCGCCCGTCGGCGGCCTCAATGAGATCATATTCCTTCAACTGGGACTTAAGCAGGGCCAAGTTGGACTGCTGGTCGTCCACAATCAGTATCTTGTGTCTTTCCATTTTCGATACCCCGCTGTTTTTCGGACCAGAGCTGACCCGGCTTGAACGTCTGTCCCCTTCAGGCCCGGTTTATTTTTTTCATCTAACTTACATCATAGGATAATTTTTCGGATAATGTCAATCCTTTCCGAGAAATGCGGAATTAGCATAAGGCAGGAAATACCTGCTAACTGGAGAATACCATAGCATAAAAATCCGGTTTTAAAAATTTTGAGAAAGGAAGCCAGACTTGAAACTACCTGAGTTTAAACTGGAAAGATATTTCGCCCGCAACGAGTTCAGCGCGCCTTACCTTCTGTGCTGCTCCGACTGTGAAAGCTTCAGCGTGGGAGAGATACTGGCGCTGGAGGGTGAAGACGCCTTGAGTTCCTTTAGCCAACTGCCTCTGTCTTATACCGACTCCCAAGGAAATCCCGAACTGCGGGGCCTAATTGCCTCACTGTACCGGCAGATTCAGTCCGGACAGGTGCTGGTCACCTCGGGGGCCGAGGAAGCCATTTTCATCTTTATGAACACGGCACTGGATCCGGGAGACCACGTCATCGTGCAGTGGCCCTGCTACCAGTCCCTGTTTGAGATCGCCCGCAGCATAGGCTGCCAGGTCAGCCGCTGGGAGTGCCGGGAGGAAAACAACTGGCGGCCGGACCCGGAAGAACTGGCACAAGCAGTCAAACCTAACACCAGAGCCATAATTATAAACTCACCCCATAACCCCACAGGCCGTCTGATGACCACCGGGGATTTGAATTTTCTGGTGGACCTGGCCCGAAAAAGGGAGCTGCTTCTTTTTTCGGATGAGGTTTACCGTTTCTTGGAATATGATCGGGACCAAAGCCCGGTATCGGCCTGCGACCTGTACGAAAATGCCGTTTCCCTGGGCGTCATGTCCAAGTCATACGGGCTGGCCGGGCTGCGCATCGGCTGGGTGGCCACCCGCAACACGCAAATATATAATAAAATGGCGGCTTTCAAGGACTACACCTCCATCTGCAACAGCGCCCCCGGCGAGTATCTGGCCAGTCTGGCCTTAAAGCACGGGGAGCGGCTGATCGGCAGAAACCTGGCCATAATCAAGGAAAACCTCAACGCCCTGGACCGCTTCTTTGCCCGGTATGCCGACCTCTTTTCCTGGACCCGGCCCGGTGCCGGCCCCATCGCCTTTCCCGGCATCCGCTGGGAAGGCAGTGACAGCGATCAGTTTTGCTCCGACCTGCTGCGGACTAAAGGGGTCCTGCTGGCGCCGTCCAGCCAGTTCGACCACGGGAGCGGCAACTTCCGCATCGGCTTCGGGCGCAAAAATCTGCCCGAGGCGCTGGCCAGGCTGGAGGAATATGTGCGTGAGAGATTTATTGGCTAAAAAAGACCGCCCCAAGAGGCCGGAATCCAGAGTCAAAAATAATAGAAACCCGGGTTGTTCCGGGTTTCTATTATTCCTCTATTGAGATCCGAAGGTTAGATCAACAAGAACTATTTCCGGCCTGTTGCCCACTCTTACCGGCGGCCCCCAGGTTCCGAACCCGGAGGAAACAATTACCTGCAAGCTGTCCTTTTGCAGGTGACCCCAGTCAATCTCGTAGATCTTGCCGGTGATCAGGTTAAAGGGGAAAAGCTGTCCCCGGTGGGTGTGGCCCGATATTTTAAGGTCCACGCCATTGTCCCGGGCCTCAGCCAACTGGGTGGGCTGATGGTCCAGCATGATCACCGGCAGTGATTTATCCACCTCTTTCATCAACTCACCCAGGCCGGGGCCGCCCCCTTCCGCCCCGAAGTGCCGCCGGCTCCTGTCGTCCACCCCCACCAGGTAAAAGCTGCCGGCAATTTTAACCTGCCGGTCCCTAAGCACCGTTACGCCGGCGTCCTCCAGGAGCCCGATGATCTCTTCGGATTTTCTGCCGATGTACTCGTGGTTTCCGGTTACGGCATAAATACCGTAAGTGGGCGCCAGCCGGCGGAAAGTGGCCATCATGTCCTGGTCCACAAAGGGCCCCGGATTTTCATCAATAATATCACCGGGCAGCAGCAGCAGATCCGGCTCCAGGCCGGCCACGGTGTCCACCAGGCCGGTGAGCCGGCCGTTGTGCACGACAACGCCCAGGTGCAGGTCGGAAACCGCCACCAGGCGGATTTTTTTAATCTCTCCGGCCTGCTTGGGAATGTTTATATTGTACCGGACCACTTGGGGATGGCGGGCGTTCCACCAGCCGTAAGCCATAATTCCGGTGACCGCGACGACCACGGTCAGGCCTAGGGCCAGGGACAGCCGGGGGTCCGGGACCGCTCCCGGAGGGAGAACCCCCGCCAGCCTGCCAGCCAGACGAACTATTTCCACCACCACCAGGGTCAGGGTGAAATAGGTCATAAACCCCAGCCAGTAAGAACCAATCAGGGTCAGGGACTGGGCCACGCCGGCGGGCAGGAAATCACGGCCGAACCTGCCGGCGAAGTAGGACAGCGCCACCAGCCAGAAGGCCAGCCAGTAGATTTTGCTGTTCAGCAGGGGGATTTGCCTGCCAACGAACTGCCAGCCCCGCAGCCCGATCCAGAAATTAAGCAGCCCGTATAAAAGTAAAAAGACCACAATAAACAAGGTAAAGGATGACCTGAACATTAAACCGACTACTCACCTTCCATCCTTGGCTAAATTACTGCTAAAGCGCCCGGGTGTGATCCGGGATAGTCTGCCCCGGCCCCTGCCTTATAATTATGACTGAAGGCCGGAGAAAACTCAATAGAAAAACCGCCTTGCAGGCGGCTCTGTTTAATCACCGCAGATCCAAAACAATAGGGTCTTCCGGCAACCGTCTGAGGAGATCACCTGCCAGCCGCCTGGCCTCAGAGGTAAAAAACCAATCGTCCAGATGACCGGCCAGGTGAGACCTGTACACCCCAAAGCCAAAACGCCGGACACCGCACTCAAATCCCTTAAAAGAATAGCGCCACAGCTTGTCGGAGTCCTTAACCAGCATGTCATTGGCCGACAGCGCCCGGGGCCTTGAATCATGGCCCTCGATGATGGCCGTGATTTCCCTGACGGCCCCTTCCGGAAAATCCAGTTGACGGAGTATTTCTGCCGCCATTTTTGCCCCCTCCACCTCGTGCACCCGGTTCAGATCCTTATTGGCCGACCCGGGGCCGAAGGCCGTGATCTGCAGTTCTTCCGGCACCCTGGACCAGCCCAGGTCATGCAGCAGCACCGCCGGCAGCACAATATTTTCATCGGCCCTGACCAGCCTCAGCAGCTTCAGGGCGCAGCCGTATGAAATCAGGGTGTGTATATCGTTCTGCCGGGTCCGCAGGTAGGGCTTGGCCAGCCTGAAAATCTCTTTATACAGGTGTCTTCCCGTCTGATTTGGCCGGACAGGATCCGCCACCGCCATTTCCCCCCTTAAGCACCCCTTTGGGTTAATTGGCTGCACTCAGATATAAAGTTTCTTGCCGTTCTTTTTCAGCCACTCCCGGTGCACCCTGTAGTCCGGACAGAATCTGCCCACCAGCTCCCAGAAATTTTTGGAGTGATTGGGCTCGGTCAGGTGCATCAGTTCGTGGATGATAACGTAGTCCAGCACCTCGGGCGGCGCCATCACCAGCCGCCAGTTGAAATTCAGGTTCCCCTGCCTGGAGCAGCTGCCCCAGCGGGTCTTCTGGTCCCTGATGAAGACCCGCTGGTAGCCAAGCCCTGTTTTAGCGCTCAAAACCTCCAGCCGCCGGTTAATCAGCTGGCGGGCCACGAATCGGAGCCAGCCCTCCAGCACCGGCCCGGCGGAATCTCCGGAGCCTTCAGGCAGAGTAACCACCAGCCTGCCTTCCCCAACAACCACCCCGGGGGAGGCCCAGGCCTCAAACCTTGTTTCCACCTCATAACCAGCCCCCTGGTAGAGCACCTGCCAGCGGCCCGGCTGCCGGCTGCGGGCTTTGTCTTCAGCCTCCCTCCGGACAAGGTCCAGCTTTTCCAGGATCCAAGACTCATTTTTTCTGAGAATTACATCAAGATCCCCAAAGGCGAATCCTGCCGGGGCCAAAACCTCCAGACCGCAGCCGGCCCCCACCCGCAGGCGCAGGTTTTTGGCCCGGCTGCTCACCCTCACGGTATAAGCCACTTCCCTGCCGGCCAGCCTGACTTTCCCCTGCTGTGTCTTCCCGCAGCCGGAATTCAGCATCCCTTCAACCGATCTCATGCCACCCCGCTCCCGCCTGATTCAAAATGCTATCCTCATTATAACCCTGATAACACTGATCCGCCAGGATTGACAGGTCATGGATCCTCTTTGGGGCCACAGCTTACCCCTTGGTTTTCATGCAAAATTGATCATCTGCCTGGAAGAAAATTTGGAAGAAAATTTTTTGACTTTTCACTACTGCTATGGTAATATTATTTACAGTCCATAGGTTAGGTCCTGCAAATTCCCTCCCCTCAAATCCATTTCGGTTTAGGAGAGTCGGATTTTCGCCAGCCTCCTAATTCTAATGGAGAAAACAATTGAGGAGGGTTTCAATGTATCAAGATCGTTACCTGACATGCCGTGACTGTGGAGCCGAGTTCCTGTTCTCCGCTTCTGAGCAGGAGTTCTTTGCGGAAAAGGGCTTCACCAATGATCCCGGGCGTTGCCCGGAATGCCGCGCAGCCCGTAAACAGCGGAACAGGTCGAACGACCGTGGCGGCAGCAATAATTACGGCAGGCGTGACAGGGTAATGTACCCGGCAGTATGTGCAGCCTGTGGACAACAGACCGAAGTGCCATTCATGCCGCGTGAAGACAGACCTGTATACTGCAGGGAATGCTTCCGGTCCGCCCAAAACTACTAAACCTAACTGTACAAACAAAAAGAGGCTGCTGACAATTATCTGTCGGCAGCCTCTTTTTTATTCCGGAGCTTTGCGTCAATCTCAGTCTGACCGTATAAAAAATGGCCGCTGGGGTATTTTTAATCATGAGTATCAGTTCTATTTGGCCATAATGACCATTTTCTCACCATACCCTATGGGGTAGGGTAAGCCTAAGTCCTCGCGAGGCCTGTCGCGCAACAGGACGCATCAAGAGGCTTTGGACTACCCTCAAAAAATCCTTGACAAAACCAGCACATCCCGCATATAATTACATCACAATACCCCATGGGGTATATCGACATGGTCCGAAAGACCATTATCACCCGGGAGGTGCTCACTGTGTAGGGTTTATTGATCCGTAAGCAAATATTTTCTGTTTTCACCATTTTCCGGCAACTATTAGTTAACCAATTATCAAATATAAAGGAAGGGATAATAAATGCGTAAAGATTTGGGCTCCAGATACAATCCTTTGTTCTTTCTGGCCTCGCTGGGCAACGGCGGCCTTGCGGTTTCATTTTTCATGTACCCTATGTTTATGATTAAACACCCGGGTTACCCCATGCCCACCTTTGAGCACATAGCCCCGGTGATCGGGGGAGGCAATAAAGCGGTTTCAGCATTGGTCATATTGGCCCTGGCCGGAATCATCTTCTTTGCCTTTAACCACTTCCGGCTGCTTTTCTGGAATTTGCGGGAATACCGGCTGTTTAAACAGTCTGAAGCCTTTTGCAGGCTGACCAAGTGCAACTCCGAGGTCTCGCTGATGGCCATACCTTTGACCCTTTCCATGAGCATCAGCGTGCTGTTCATTCTGGGCGCGGTATTCGTTCCCGGCCTGTGGAGCTACGTGGAAACACTGTTCCCATTCGCCCTGGCGGCCTACCTGGCCGTGGGGGTATATGCCCTGGTAATTTACACCCGGTATTTCACCAGAATCATTCAACATGGTGACTTTGACTTTGCCGAAAACAATAACCTCAGTCAATTAATCGGGGTATTCGCCTTTGCCATGGTCAGCGTGGGCCTGGCGGCACCTGCGGCCATGAGCCATAGCCTCCCGGTCTCGGCCACCGCCATGTTCTTCGCCATCATGTTCGCGGCCATTGCTGTGACCCTCGGCCTGATCCAACTGATACTGGGCTTCAAGTCCATTTTCAGGTACGGCATCAAACAGGAAGCCAGCCCCACGCTTTGGGTCATGATTCCGATCATTACCGTGCTTGGGATTGCTCTTGTCAGGCTGGTCTCGGGAGTCTCCCACAATCTGCTGCACAAGGACCCTTCACCTGTAGGACTGTTCGTCATGCTGTCGGCATTGGTCTCGGTGCAGATACTATTCGGCATCACCGGTTACTTTGTACTCAAGAAAAACGAGTATTTCACTGAGTACATTCACGGTAAAAAGGAAAGCGCCGGAAGTTACACCCTGATCTGTCCGGGAGTGGCCTTCTTTGTCCTGGGCATGTTCTTCATCTACTGGGGACTTGTCAAAACAGGCATTCTGACCATGTTCTCCCCGGCCTACTTTGTCATCCTGGTGCCCTTCGTACTGGCGCAGTTCAAGGCCATCCAAACCCTGTTCCGACTGAATAAGAAATTGCTCTCCAGCCAAGGGGTCAGATACGAACAGCCGGCTTTTGCCTCAAATAAATGATGACCCACCGCCCCCAACAGCAGCAAGGCATCTTCCTGGCGGGAAGATGCCTTGCTTTGCTTTAAAGACCGTGCCCTGAAGCTATGACGGCCTGACTTCTTCAGATTGCATCAGATACTTGTGAATCAAATACTCCCCCACCACAACCAGCGCGCCGAAGGCCAAGATAGTGGAAAGCCTGGCCTCGAAGGACGGAAACAAAAAACTCACCACGTATGCCCCAATGGCGGACAAAAGACCGTTGGTCAGTGAGGCGGCAATATTTCCCACCCTTTCGAGAACAAAATAGTCCCCCACCAGGTAGTTAAAGGTCGCCACCGTAATGCTCACCGCCAGTACCCAGCCCCATGGATTGCCGTCCAATAAAATAAACGTCGCCGCCCCCAGCAAAAAAGTAATGGCGTATTTCGTCAATAAGACCTTGGCTGCTTCGGTCATTTAATCACCCTGAATTATGGTCCCTCTTTTTCTCACTTTTCATCCCGTCGATTTTCACCCTGCGGGTTTTCCATATTTAGAGAGGGCATTTTTACCAGGCCACCTCGTTTCGGGTTCATTGACATACTAACCCACCTGCCGCCTCTTGGCCTCTATTTCCCGTTGCAGGCGGGCTAAAACCCTTTTCATGCGGTGTTCACTCTTTTTTACCTTCATACTTTCCACCAGGCGGTTGGCTGCGTTTAAGGCTGTCTGGGCCAGAATATATGGCACATATATCCGTGCCTTGTCACCAACAACGGGCACATGGCACTCGAAGAGCAACCTGTCCTTATTACATATTTCCATAACCGGCATGAAAAAATAAATTTAACTTTATCCAGTAAGGTTGAGATCGTTTGATTAGGTTTATCAGGCCGCGCTCCCCAAAAAAAATTGATCAGAGTAACAGGGAAAGAAAAAGCCCGGCAAGCATACCGGCTACCGCTTCGAGCGAATGGGAGGGGCAAATTTTAAGCGCCAATCTTACCCAAAACCTGACGTTGTTACAGGAGATCTTTAAGGACTGCAGCGACATTGTTTTCCGGGAATTTCTTTTTGCCCAGCGGGAAGATATCAGACTGGCACTGATCTACGCCGACGGGCTTGCTGATAAAAACCGGGTCAGCGATCAAATAATGCGCGCCCTGGCCTTGGAAGTACCGATGGCCGCGCCCGACGCCAAGATCACCAAAGCCCGGGCCTACCACCTGATCAAGGAGCGGGGCCTGTTAATCCATCAAATAAAAGAAACGGACAGGGTGGAAGACACGGTCGATGCCGTCCTGTCGGGGGATACCGTTTTGCTGGTGGACGGACACACATTCGCCATCATCAACGGAATCAGGGGCTGGGAGGCGCGCCAGGTCACAGAGCCGGAAACGGAAGTAGTGGTACGTGGGCCACGGGAGGGCTTCACGGAAACTTTACGAACCAATACAGCCATGATCCGCCGCAAGATCAAAAACCCCAGTCTCAAGATCGAAACGCTGAAACTGGGCCAGGTGACCAAAACCGACGTGGCCTTGGTTTACATCAAGGGAATAGCCAACGACAAGCTGGTGGATGAGGTAAAGAGCAGGCTGCAGAGGATTGAGATCGACGGCGTCCTGGAAAGTGGCTACATTGAAGAATTGATCGAGGACAACCCCTGGAGCCCCTTCCCCCAGGTGAACCACACCGAGCGTCCGGACAGGCTGGCGGCGCGGCTCCTGGAGGGACGGATTGGAATAATGGTGGACGGGGCACCCCATGTTCTTACAGTCCCAAATGTTTTTATCGAATACCTTCATGCCACGGAAGATTACTACGAACGATTTCAAGTTGCCACAGCCATCAGGATAGTCCGTTTTATCGCGCTGTTGCTGTCCCTGGTGGCTCCCTCTTTGTACATTGCCATTATCACCTTCCATCAAGAAATGCTGCCCACCGCGCTCCTCTTAAGCATCGCCGCCCAGCGGGAGGCAGTGCCCTTTCCGGCCTTCGTGGAGGTATTGCTCATGGAGTTCTCCTTTGAAATCTTGAGGGAAGCCGGAGTTCGCCTGCCCCGGCAGGTGGGCCAGGCGGTCAGCATCGTAGGCGCTTTGATCATCGGGGAGGCTTCCGTGCGGGCCGGGCTGGTAGCCCCGGCCACGGTGATTGTGGTGGCCCTCACCGGGATCTGCTCCTTCGTGTTTTTTTACTCGGCCAGCATCGCCACCCGCCTCCTGCGTTTCGTGATGATGATCCTGTCGGCCACCCTGGGGCTGTTCGGGCTGATTTCCGGGGTAATCGTCATTGTGGTGCACCTCTGTGCGTTGCGATCCTTCGGCACCCCCTACCTGTCCCCAGTGGCCCCGATGAGTGCCGGGGACATGAAAGACATGGTTGTCAGAGTG
>Ga0209347_1004006_pt1 | contig 16101 bp, 13 predicted proteins | sample AutmiccommuBRH23_FD_187382 | JGI IMG/M metagenome (GOLD analysis project Ga0209347, IMG submission 187382) | Deep subsurface microbial communities from Mt. Terri, Switzerland - Autotrophic microbial communities BRH/23 (SPAdes) (version 2) | ecosystem: Environmental > Aquatic > Deep subsurface >...
TGGAACCAATCTATACGGCTGATGAGGCTGCTCAGTGTATTGAAAACTTTGTTGGTGTTGATTACGGGAGTATTATTCAAATTACACCCCAAGTAAAGGCGCGGTTTATGGATGCGGGGCATATTTTGGGTTCGGCTATCGTTGAAATTTGGGTAACTGAAGGCCAAAAAGAAACCAAAGTTGTATTTAGCGGTGATTTGGGTAATTATAACCAGCCTATTATTAAGGATCCGACAACTATAGATGAGGCTGATGTCCTTGTAATGGAATCAACCTATGGAAATCGGATGCACGAAGATAAGGACAATCGATTGGAATTGCTTAGAAGTACTGTGAAAGATACTTTTAAGCGAGGGGGAAACTTGGTTATTCCGGCTTTTGCTGTGGAAAGAACCCAGGATTTACTATACTATTTGGCTAAACTTATTGAAGAAGGAACCGTTGCAGCTAGAGATATTTATGTGGATAGTCCCCTAGCAATTAATGCAACAGATATTTTCTGCAGCCACCCTGAATATTACGATGAAGAAACTGCAAGCTTACAAGAAAAAATGGGGGGCAATTGTCCATTTTATCTACCGAATCTGCATATGTCATTAAGTGCTGAAGAATCTAAGCAAATAAACACTATCAATGGCGGAGCCCTCATTATTTCTGCCAGTGGTATGTGTGATGCCGGGCGGATCAAACATCACTTGAAGCATAACCTTTGGCGGCCAGAAAGCACCATATTATTTGTGGGCTTTCAGGCCCAAGGCACTTTGGGTCGGCGCATTGTGGACGGTGCTGATAAAGTAAGGATTCATGGTGAAGAGATTTCGATACAGGCAAAAATTGTTAAGATTGACGGCTTTTCTGCCCATGCGGATCAGGAAACCTTGTTGAAATGGGCTGGAGACTTTAAAAAACAGCCGGAGATTGTTTTCGTAACTCATGGTGAAATCGAGTCTGCCAATACCTTAGCGCGCCTTTTGTCCCAAGAATTTGGGCTGCGAACCTATGTTCCTAAATGGCTTGAACGAATTGATCTGGGGAGCATTGGGCAGCAAGTGGAGCTGGAACAGAAAATTAAGCCAATTAAGGAACTGGCTGATTTGAAGAAACGTATTTTGGAATTAACCGGCTCTGATAAAGAAGATGCTGTTAAACAACTGGAGCAACTTGTAAAGGAAATAAAATTCTAACATATTATTCTATCAATACCCTACGCCTTGTAGGGTATTTTTTCTAGAAAATGTTAATTTTAATTACTTTTATCATAAAGGATAAAGTTCGGAAAATGTCGAAAGTCTTACTTGAAGTGGTTGTTCTAACTAAAAAATTCGGGATGGATGGTGCACAACTTTATGAAAAAAGCTTTAATAATTATTATTTTAGTAGTCCTAGTATTGTATTTAGCAGCAATTGGAATAATGTCTACACAAGGTTCAGCCGGTGATCAAACAGACGCTGATCCAGCAGGCGGTACGGGCGTGCAGCAAGAACAACCTCAGGATCCTGCGGATGATATCAATAAGCAACCTCAAGATCCTGCGGATGATATCAATAAGCAACCGCAGGAAAACCAAGATGCTGAAAAGAGCAAAGAACCGGAACAGCCTCAGGAGACTAAAATAACAAAACCTGAACCGGTTGAGGTAAAAGGAATTTATGCAACAGGCATTACGGTCGGTTCAAGTAGGCTTGATGAATTAATTGAACTTATTGACCAGACCGAATTAAATTCACTAGTGGTGGATATAAAGGATGCAACCGGTTATCTAACTACCAATCTTCAATTAGAAAGTGAGTTGGTGGTTGATTCATCCGGAAAGAAAATTAAAGATTTGTCTGTGGTTTTACAGAAATTAAAAGAACATGACATTTATACTATTGCACGAATTGTAGTTTTCAAGGATTCACTGTTGGTAGAACAATATCCGGAACTGGCTGTTAAACGTGTTTCCGGCGGAGTATGGTATGATTATAAGGGGAAGGCGTGGACCGATCCTTATAATAGAAAGGTCTGGGATTATAATACTGCTGTAGCTGAGGCTGCGGCTGAAGCTGGTTTTGATGAAATACAATTTGACTATGTCCGTTTTCCTTCCGATGGACCGTTGAAAGAGGCCGTTTACCCGGGCAAAGATGATAAAGGTAAAGCGGAGACAATTGCTGAATTTTTAGCCTATGCTAAAAATAGGTTGGAAAAACATGGAGTATTTTTATCTGCTGATGTTTTCGGACTGACAACTTCAGCCAAGGATGATCTGGGAATTGGGCAGAAGATAGAACTGATTGCTGCAAATACGGATTATGTTTCGCCCATGGTTTATCCTTCTCATTATGCGTTAGGCAGTTATGGCATTAAGAATCCAAATGCCGCTCCATATCGAACGGTGCATAAGAGTTTAACCGACGCGGTATATAGACTGCAGGAGACGGATAACATTATTCGCCCTTGGCTGCAGGATTTTTCTTATGGTTATCCCTATGGTACCGACGAGGTTAAAGCACAGGTACAAGCAACTTATGACGCTGGACTAAAAGAGTGGATATTGTGGAATCCTAGCAATAGGTATACGGAAGCAGCCTTAATTAAAGAATAAGTTATAGAAGAAGTAGGCCGAAATCATTCAGGCCTACTTCTTTGCACAAACTCGCGGCTATTCCTAAATTTTTAGTTTTTTGATATGAAGGTCGACAGCTGCCACATGTAAGGCAGTCATATGTTCCACTGTATTAACGATGGTTTGTTGAACCAATTCCGCTATTAAATGCAAACCAGGTTCAAGGTTAAATACCAAATCTATACTGAATTCTACACCATGGTCATGGGTTTGTATATGTACTTTGATAACCTTATGGACTTGGTCAATACTTTCGGCAGCATTGGTAATTATTTGCGTTAAGACATTATTGGCGATATAAAACTTGCCGAAAAAGTTAAAAGTGGGGTGAACCACCGATTGTTCTACCCAATGTTTGCTGTCTTGGTATGGATAATAGGGATGTTTACCTTTTAGTAATGTTCTTATAGGTTCAATGAGAGCGCCCGATAATCTAGGTTTTACAGCTACAGTTGGGGCTGGCACTATATGTTTTCCGTACATTTTTCTTGTATTAAGTGCCCATTGTATTTCTTCACTGCTTGCAATATCATTAATGTAAATATAATGGTTTGGACTTGTTAATTCTAATCTGCTGGCAATTTTATTTACCATGCCCTCGGAAGTACCTAAAATAAGAATTTTGGATGGTCTCAGATTGTTTATGGACTGACGCGCTTCCAAAGCATGATTTTCATCAGAAAAAAGTGCTGTGCGAATAGCACCTATTTTGGTCGGCTGCCGTTTGGCGGATTTTCCTGCTAATACTTCACTACCGGTAATAAGCAGACCATCGTCAACGATTGCATCAATATTGTGTTGATAAGCTACAGAAATGGCACGATGACTTTTTCCCGTGCCGCTGGGTCCAACAAGAGCAAAAACTTCCATAAAAACCTCCTTATTACTATCTTAACCTTTGGTGAAATGTTTTAACTCGTAACATCTTGTTGAGATTAAGTTTATTTTTAAATTTAGCCATGCCACTATTATAATACAATATGCTATTAATTAAAACATATGGGATTTGAAGGATATTTAGTATTTTATCACGAAAGTGTACTGGTGTTTTAAAAGGGGTGACTACTATTGCAGGTGATAATTATTGGGGCAGGTAAGGTGGGCTTCAGTTTAGCGGAAAAATTATCTGGCGAAAATCACGATGTTTTTTTAATTGAACAAAACCAAGAGCGATTAAAAATCGTAGAAGAAAAACTAGACGTACAGACTATTGAGGGTAACGGAGCTAGCATAAGTACTCTTGTGACTGCAGATATTCAGAATACTGATCTACTGATAGCCGTGACAGAAGTTGATGAAATTAATATCGTGGCATGTCTGCTTGCCAAGCAGTATCATGTTAATAAGACTGTGGCAAGGGTGCGTAACCCAGAATATGTTGAGACCTCAGGGTTTCGCAATACGACTATGGGCATAGATTTGGTAATAAATCCTGAAATGGTTACTGCTGAAACTATTGCAAGAATTACTGATATTCCTGAAGCCCTTAATGTAGAATACTATGCAGGCGGGCATGTTCAGCTGTTAGAAATATGTGTAGATGATCACGCTCCGATAATTGGGAAAAGGTTAGCTGACTTAAAGTTTGACATACCATATTTGATTGTGGCTGTCTTGAGGGAACAGGAAATGATTATTCCCCGCGGTGAAGATATAATTAAAGAAAAAGATTTATTATTTGTTATGGCCGAAACCAGTGAGATGATTCATATTGAACATTTACTGGGAAAAAGTCGAGTGCATATTGGTGAAGTTACCATCCTTGGAGGCGGCAGGATAGGCTACAACCTTGCAAAAATACTGGAGAGAAGCAGCTATAAGGTAAAAATTATAGAGAAAGATTATCGCAAGTGTCAACTGTTATCCAGTCAACTGGGAAGAACTTTGGTAATTCATGGGGATGGTACAGATATAAGTCTTCTCGAAGAAGAGGATATCTCTCAGTCTGATATGCTGGTGGCGGTGACAGGAGATGACAAGGTAAATTTGCTGGTATCATTACTGGCAAAACATCTTGGGGTTAAAAAAACTGTTGCTCAAATTAGAAGGTCTGACTATATTCCTTTAGTCGAGAAGGTAGGTATTGACGTAGCAGTTAGTCCCCGTATGCTGACAGCGGGGGCAATTCTTAAGCATATTCGCAAAGGAGACATTATTTCCGTAACCTTGTTGGGTGGTGCGAAGGCCGAAATGTTGGAAATGGTGGCGCCTGATTCCGGCAGGATAATAAATAGGCCATTACAAAAGATTCGCTTCCCAAGAGGCATAATTATTGGAGCAATTGCTCGAGGCAATAAGGTAATCGTTCCCACAGGAAAAGATAGTATTCTTGCTGGAGATTTAGTAATGGTTTTTGCTTTACCTACGGCAGTCACTAAAGTTGAAGAGCTTTTTGCAGGCAGGTGATGGAAATTGCGTTATTTAACGGTAATACATTTATTGGGCAAACTAATATCAATCATCGGAGTCTCTCTCATGCTGCCTCTGATGTGGAGTATATACTATCAGGAGTCTATTAGTCCAATTTTAATTCCAATGATTATGGCAATTTTGATAGGCCTATTGGTGAGTTACTTTATTAAACCAAGGGGTGAAATCAGACAAAGGGAAGCATTTGCAGTCGTTAGCTTTGGGTGGTTAGTAGCGACATTAATAGGCTTAATCCCTTTTTTATTGTCCGGAACTTTTAATAGCTTTGCTGACGCTTTCTTTGAAACTATGTCTGGTTTTACAACAACCGGGGCTAGTGTAATGACCGATATTGAGGCAGTAGATAAGGGTATTTTAATGTGGCGTAGTCTAACTCATTGGTTAGGTGGCATGGGGATCATGGCACTTTTTATTGCTGCTTTAAGTCAGCTAGGATCAGGCGGCATGCAGATGTTCAGAGCTGAAGTGCCGGGGCCTAGTACGGAAAGATTAAAGCCACGAATTAAGGAAACCGCCAAGGTACTGTGGTTAACTTATGTTATAATTTCTTTGGCGGAAATTTTACTATTATGGCTAGCGCAGATGTCTTTTTATGAGTCCTTGATACATACTTTCGGTACTATGGCCACAGGCGGCTTTAGTTCGCGTAATCTAAGCATCGGGGCCTATGGGCCATTAATACACTGGATAATTATAGTATTTATGTTTATAGCAGGGGCCAATTTTAGCCTGTACTATCAAGCTTTAAAAGGAAAAAGTTTAAAAGCTTTCTGGTTGAATGAAGAGTTTAGATTGTATTCAGGGATAATTGTCTTATCATCTGTTATTATTTGGATTATACTACTTAACGCTGGTGAAGAATTGGCTTTAACTAAAGCGTTTTTTCAAGTAGTCTCAATTACGACTACTACCGGTTATGCCACAGCAGATTTTAATCAATGGTCAAGCTTAGCCACAGGGATACTGGTTTTATTAATGTTCGTAGGAGGCAGTGCCGGATCAACCGGTGGCTCAGTTAAAGTTGGCCGAATCTTAATCTTAGCTAAGCATTCACTCCTGGAGCTAAGACAGATGGTAAGGCCAAGGGCTGTTCTAAGCCTGAAAATTGATAAACGGGCAATATCCAATAGAATTATTATTAACGTTCTTCAATTTTTCTTTTTGTATGCGTTAATTATTGGTCTATCTACCTTGATAGTGGTGACATCCGGAGTGGATTTGGTAACCGGTTTTACCAGTGTGGCCGCAACCCTTGGTAATATCGGCCCCGGCTTACAGTTAGTGGGGCCGGCTGAAAATTATGCTTTCTACAGTGGCGGGTACAAAATATTTATGAGCTTCCTAATGTTGCTGGGACGGTTAGAAATATATACTGTGCTCACCTTATTAATTCCCAGTACCTGGAGACGTTGATAGTGATCTTTTAGCAATTTCTACGACCTTGTGATGCCAATAGCTGTTATAAACTAACCTTAATATAAAAGGGTTCTTTTGCCAAGGCGTGTGGTCATCCAAAGTTAAGTATAGGGCGAAAGCCTGTTTTCCTTGCTGCTTTATTTGGTAGTGTTCTATTAAATATTTAAGAACCTGTTTTATTTGTTCTTTTTTTGCCGGAGTTAATAACTGCTCCAAATAACTGATGAAAAATGGGGTCAAATGGTTTTTTTCCAGGTCCATGGCATGGTGTTTTAGTTGTTCATAATCAAAATAGGCACATTTAAAACATTGTAAATCTGCTATTTGGTCAGCTTCTATCAGATGATGTTCAATATCTTCAAAAACATGTACAAATTCAAAAGGTATTCGTAAATTTTCACGGAGCTGCTGAACCATGTTATCCGTGTGCTTCATATTCTTAAGAACGTGTCGCACTTTGGCAGTGCTAGGATGATTATCTGCACATAACCTTTCCAAAGGCTCTCTTATCATATTTCTTACCTGGCTAATAAAACGAATCTGTTGGGTAAAAAAATTTTTTTCCAGACATGCCAGAACGTAGCTTCGCTCAAGGTTAATGGAAAACTTTATCATAGCAGGATAAATGGTAGGTGCTGTCTTGATTAAAAATGACTTTAAAGTTGAATGGCAAACAGCTTCTTGCCGCCAATAATATTGAAAAAACAATGTTTCCAGCACCTTAACCGGTTCTTTATTTAATAGGTGATATATCTGATAGATAAAGAATTGCGCACTATGATCGTTTCTCTTATGGAATACATGGTCGAATGCCTTAATTATAACTTCTTGAGTTGATTGCATCTTATAACCTCCCATGTTGTGTTAAGTTAAACGAAGAATGAAGGGTAATATACCACTTAGTCTTTCATTTATAACGAGCACTATTCGTGCTATAATGTTATTACCTAAGTAAGCGGGATGGGAGAGGATTAGTTTAATGGAAACAGTATCACCCTTTGGTATATTAATGGAACAAGGGGTTACAGCAGTGCCAAATATCCTGTTGAAAAATTATAAAAAATTGGGTCTGGATGAACAAGAATTAGTGGTAGTATTGCAGCTGTTGCGGTTTAGACAATCTGAAAACGAACGAAGACCTTTAGTAAAGGTTTTAGGCCAGTTAACAACCATACCGGAATTACAAATACAAGAGTTGATGACTGAATTAGAAAACAAAGGTATTATTCGTTTGGCGTCCATACAGGATGAAAATGGACGATGGTCCAAAGTTTATTTGTTGGATGGATTATATAACCGTTTACAAGACCTGTTTAATAAAGGTAAAGAAATTAAAGGCAGAGAAGATGAATTTGAACGGATTGCTAACTTGTTTTCTCAGGTTGCAGGACTGCCATTAGCCCCGAAACATGAGCGAATGATTATTCAATGGCTTTATGAATATAATTATCCCATGCAGTTTTTGGAGTATGTGTTAATAGAGTGCAATGAGCGTGGCGGAGTCTGGCAGAAGGATTGGCGGATTAAATCAATAATGGACAACCTTTACTCTAGCGGATTACACTCTGTTGAAGAAGTTAAAGATTGGTTCTTATCATATGATGAGGACTATTATTGGATAAATAAATTTTCATCGGTGCTGGGACGAGCAATTAAAAGTGAACCTGAGAAAAAGGCACTGAAACGTTGGGCGCAGGAATGGTCTTTTTCTGATGAAATGATTATATTAGCTATTGAGAAAGGTTGCCTAGCTACCTCTCAACCCAGCTTCAACTATATTGAATCTATTTTAAAAAGCTGGAAGGATAAAGGATTTACAACGTTGGAAGAAGTGGATACCGAAGACAGTAATCATCAAAGCCGTAAGAAGTCTAGAAAACAAAAGTTTGAGAGTAAGGTAACTAATAAACGGAATATACCTAAGATAGATCCTGAGACAGGGATGATAATAACCTAGGAAGAGGTGAAACTGGTGGCCGTAGTAAAGGAAAGTGTTGATAGTAAACTTTTTGACGCGGAGGCGGAAAAAAGGGTTTTATCAGCCATGATGAATTCAGAGGAATGTTGTATCGAAGCACTTAATGATCTGATTAACGAGCATTTTTACCTTCCCAAGCACCAGTTTATCTTTGATATGATCTGCTCTCTTTATAAAAATGGGGTACACGCCAGTTATTTTGAATTGATTAAAGAGGCGAGAAGGCACTCTGTTTTTCAAGGGACTAATGATTTTGAAGAACTAAAAGAAATTGCTGAATTTTTTATCGGTGAAGGAAACATTGATTATTGGATAAAAGTACTCAAAGATTTATATCGACTGCGTAACTTTCAAAGGTTTCTACAAAAGAATTTGCACAAGGTTCAAGAAACAAATGATGCCCAGCAGTTATTAATGGATGCCGAAGACGAACTTACCAATTTAGTGTCTTTGGAAATGGATGAAACGGGTGACACGCCCGAAGACCTTGCCACCTACGGTCTTGAAGAAATTGAACGCAGGCGCAAGCGCTATCTGGAAGCCAAGGCCAAAGGGGTAGTCAATTTAGACGGCTTAGATACCGGCTATCAAATGCTTAATAACTGCTGTCTTGGTTATAAAGGCGGCGACTTAGTTATTTTGGGGGCCCGGACCGGACACGGAAAAACTGCATGGAGTATGAATTTGGCCGCAACGGTTGCGGTCTTAGCAAAGCAACCTGAACCGATACTATATTTAAATACAGAAATGAGCAAACAGCAAATTGTACTACGCTGGGCTTCCCTACTTAGTACTGTGGAACAACAGCGCATCAGACATGGAAACATCAGTGAAAAAGAATTTCTTAATATTTCCAGTGGTTATAACCGATTATACAATAGTAAGTTCTACTCAGTGGCTGTGCCGAAACTGACACCGGAAAAATGTATTTCCATTGCGCGAAAGTATAAAGTACAAAAGGATATAAAACTATTAATTGTTGACTATGTTGGGCGTATGGAGAAACTATCGGATAATATTCAGGAATTTCAAATGTTGGAAATGATTATGCGTTCCTTAAAAACCTTAGCCCAAACTTTGGAAATTGCGGTAGTTGCGTTAGTTCAGTTAAATAACGATGGCAGTCTTCAGGGAGCCAAGAGGATGAAAAATGAAGCGGATTTAATGCTTAAGTTGGAGCCTATATCCTTTGAGGAGGCTAATGAAAACTCCGAACTGCAGGATCTCGCTGCAAATTATTGGATTCGTATTGATAAGAACAGAGACGGCCCCGGCGGGGTAGATATCCCCATTCTTTTCGATAAGAATACTATGATTATGTCCGATCCAAGAAGAAAGGAAGGCGGCGGGGTAAATTGAAAGAACATAAGCTTTTCTTGAAACAACGTTGGAATGGCTTATTGATAAACCTGGCTAACCTAATATTGCGGGAAGAGGGGGCAGGTAAAATAACCCAAGGGGAATTAAACTATTTTCTTTATTGTCTGGAACAACTTAAACAAAACCAGGCACCTGATATATTAACGCTGTTGGTTGAGCAAAGCAGTCAATTTGATTCTTTGGACGCCAGTGCCAATAAGGCTGTTTGGGAGATTATATCAAGCACTGATTGGACCCGGGCAGAAGAAGAGAAAAGAGCGTTAAGGGCTATCAGAGAGATCATTTTAATTGACTAAAAACTATAAGGTTTACAAAACCTCTTTAACTGCACAGTATAATGCTAGCAGCATAAGGAGGTTTTTAAATGTTAATTGGGATTTATCCGGGTCACCGGTCTGCTTTAAATTTGTGACTTTGGTCATTAAATGATTTTGTGTATTGACTAAATTATTGTATTTTAATAGAATTATATCTAGAAGGGTTTATTTTGGCATTTAAATGATAATGAATATCAAACAGTGAAAGGATGACTGCTTTTTCTTTTTAACCATTAAATGAGAAGTATTATCAACTAAGGAGGGGACGATTTGACTTTAGATCAAGTTAAGAAAGGTTCAGCATATACAATTAAATCTATACCGGCAGGAAAAATAGCATCCCAAGCTATAAGGTTTGGAGTATACAAGGGTGAAACGGTTTCTATTGGCGAAATAATTCCCATGGGGCCAATCATAATATATAAAAATCGACAGGAAATTGCAATAGGACGCAGTTTGGCTAAAAAAATCGAGATTGAGCCAATATTGCAGGAGGTGTCATAGATGCATTGCCATGACCTTTCACAACATTTAAACATACCAAAAGATGCTAGAAAAATTGTTTTAGCTGGAAATCCTAATGTGGGTAAATCAGTTGTATTTAATGCAATGACCGGTTTATACGTAGACGTCTCAAATTTTCCTGGTACAACTTTAGAAATTTCTGTTGGTAAAGCTGGTAAGGACGTGATACTTGATACTCCGGGAGTATATGGCATTTCTTCTTTTAACGATGAAGAAAAAGTTGCTCGGGATGTGATACTTGGAGCAGATGTAGTTGTTAATGTTGTTGATGCTGTGCACCTGGAACGAGATTTATTCTTGACACAACAAATAATTGATACAGGCATTCCAATGGTAGTTGCTTTAAACATGGCGGATGAGGCTAGAAAACACGGTATGGACATAGATGCGGATTTACTGGGTGACCTGTTGGGAGTACCGGTGGTTCCTACTGTAGCTACTAAGAAACAGGGACTGGATGAATTGCAATCGGCCATTGAAAATGCACGGACGGGCTTGGTAAATTATGAGCTAAAGAAAAAATTGGAAAAACTCCAGGATAGAGTAGGTAGCCAAGGTGATGCCTTATTGGTATTAGAAGGAGATGAACATGTTGCCAGCCGCCATGGTTTAGAACCAGGCAGCATGCGGGAAGAAATCTATTTATTGCGCAGGCAGAAGGTAAATGATATTGTTGGTCATGTGGTCTCGGAGGTGACTAAAGGTGCATCATTTACCACGCGTTTAGGACGGTGGATGATTTATCCTTGGACCGGTATTCCTATATTAGCTGCCATACTATGGGTTATGTATGAAGCTATTGGTGTTTTTATTGCCCAGACTGTGGTTGGTATAACGGAAGAAACTATCATGCAGGGAATGTATGAACCATTTATTAAAGGATTAATAGCACCAATTGTTGGGCAAGAGAGCTTCATTGGACACCTGTTGATAGGGGAATTCGGGGTCTTAACTATGACAGTGACTTATATTTTAGGATTATTGCTGCCTTTAGTTATAGGTTTTTATTTCGCTTTGTCTGCCATGGAGGATTCCGGCTATTTGCCTAGATTGGCCGCTTTAGTGGACAGGTTGCTGACAGGCATTGGTTTAAACGGTCGAGCAGTTATTCCCATGATATTGGGCTTTGGCTGTGTAACCATGGCTACTATTACTACTCGTTTATTGGGATCAGATCGGGAAAGACGCATAGCTATATTTTTGCTGGCTTTGGTGATACCATGCTCAGCTCAATTGGCAGTGATTATAGGAATGTTGGCAGGACTAGGGCCCACTTACGTAGGACTGTATGTAGCGGTAATATTTATGGTTTTTGTTATTGTAGGTACAGCACTCAATAAGCTGCTGCCTGGGGAATCCACTGATTTAATGATCGACCTGCCGCCTTTAAGGATACCCAGATTAGAAAACGTAGTTAAAAAAACTATTACCAAGTCTACGATGTTTTTAAAGGAAGCGACGCCCTTATTTGCTTTAGGTGCTCTCATTATTGGACTGCTCCAAATAACCGGGCTTCTAACCTTAATACAAGAAATATTGGCTCCTTTAACCGTCGGTTGGTTGCAGTTGCCTCAGGAAGCTGCAACAGCCTTTATTATGGGTTTTGTGCGGCGAGATTTTGGTGCTGCCGGTTTATACGGGTTAGATCTAAGTGCGTTACAGACAGTGATTTCTCTTGTAACCATAACCCTATTTGTACCTTGTATAGCTTCTGCCATGGTAATATATAGAGAACGCGGAAAGAAAGAAGCTACATTAATATGGTTGAGTATTTTAGTATTGGCGTTTTTTGTAGGAGGGTTACTGTCTCAAATTTTGATTTAAGTAAGAATATTAATGATATCGGGGGAGGTTTACATGAAAAAGATTGTGATTAAATGTCCCCAATGTGGCGCGGAGGTGGATACAAATGTTACTACCCGTTGCCCAAGATGTAATTTTTACCTAATCCACGCCGGAGATTGTTCCGGCTGTGGAAAGTGTCTTAAGGGGAAAAAATATGATGAGTAAAAAGCCGGCCGATATTAGGCCGGTTTTTTAGTGACTGTAATCACCCTATTAGATTTTAGCAAGGACGGCTACTATCATAAACAATATATTCATAATAAATATCTAAAAGTACTATACTATAAGAGGATGCAAAAAATATGATTAAATCATTGTAAACTTATTATAATCTCTATAGGGAGAGATCTTTTTGGGTGGGCTTCGTACTAATCAATTAAACAATTTAACAGGTTCAGAATGGCTATATTTTACAAACACGCTTTACATAACAAATTTCCCGCTTGATCAGACTCATAGGCTGCGCCAACAACATGGGGCCATTAAGCCCCCAAAATTAATGGCACAGTTGATAGAGTTCTTCACAAAAGAAAAACAAATAGTTTTGGATCCATTTGCTGGTGTAGGTAGTACTTTGGTGGGTGCTTCATTATGCGGCAGGTCTGCCCTTGGTTTTGAACTAAATCCTAAATGGGTTGAAATTTATGGTCGATTACAAGAGGATTATGTAATTGATAAAAATGAACTTGTATTAAAAGAAGCCTCATCAGTAAATGGGAAGGAATTAGTTAACCGAATGCTGGAGGGCGATTGCCTAGATTTACTAAAATCCTTAAAGGACAATAGTATTGATGCGGTCATAACTGACCCTCCCTATGGCTGTCAGCACAGTACTGCAACCTTTCGTAAAGAAACTAATTTTAATATGTTTAGTAGTGAAGAAAAAGATTTTGGAAACGCGTCTACTTTTTCTGTTTTTTTAGATAAGATTGAGACTTTGGGTCAAGAAGTTTACCGCGTTTTAAAATCTAAAAAATATTTTGTTTTGATTATTGGGGACCGTTATAAAGATGGTGAATATATTCCTTTAGGCTATTTAGTAGCTGAGCGGTTAAAAGGCGTAGGTTTTAGTTTTAAAGGGATACGTATTTGGTCTAATAAGACAACTCAGAGGCCTTTAAAACCCTATGCAGTTCCTATTAGCTTTGTACCTAATATCACCCACCAGAACATCCTGATTTTAAAAAAACCTGATTAACTTGTTAAAAAGCCGTTAAGTTCACACGGCTTTTTTTTTATTGAGCAAACGTGAGATTTTTAGTAAACTAATAAAGATGGAAGGAGAGGATCTCATGACTAAGGGTCTGTTAATATTTGATTTTGATGATACCTTGGTTAGTACTAATTCGGTTTTTGATCAGTCCAAATCAACTTTTAGAAAGATTATCACTGATTTAGAATTGGATGTCCCTAACCTATTAGAAATTGTTAATAATTATGATAAGCAGTTGGTTAAAGAAAAAGGTTTTATTAATAAATGTTTCCCCCTATCTTTAGTAAAAACATACCACCATTGCTGCTCTCATCATGGGCGTTCTCTGCTTCCGGAAATCGAAAGCCGGATTTGGAATGTTGGTCATTGGGTTTTTGAACAACCGCTCCAAGTTAAGGACGGAGTTCAGGAAGTCCTTCATTTATTACAAAGGCATTATTTATTAGTTCTGCTAACAAAAGGCGAAACGGAACATCAAACTAATAAGGTTAAAGAGAGCGGATTGGATAAATTTTTTGAAGAAATATTTGTAGTAGATAATAAGGATGTTTTGCTTTTTCAGAAAATGGTGCAACAATTCGGCATGGAGTCAAGTAAAACATGGTCAATAGGCAATAGCATCAAGTCGGACATAAACCCCGCTTTAATGGCAGGCATTAATGCTATGTTGGTGAATGCTCCGACCTGGGATTTTGAAATCGATACATTAATTTCACCGGTACCGGAATTAAGGCATATAAGAGAGTTGTTAACTTTATTGAGTGTTGAAGGAAAAGAATTGGATTTGTAGCCCACATATTAAGTGGGCTTTTAACTTCTATAGGAAATTCGCTATAAGGCATGGAATATTTTGTTCTTTTACGATATACCGGTTCAATATATTTCGTAAAGCCAAACCCAGTGAGTCGTGAATGAGATATTTATTAGGCAGGGCATAATAATAAATATTATGCAGCGCTAATAAATATGCGAGGAGTGTGGGTTTTGCGCAAGCATCTTGGAAAGACCAACCGGTGGCATTTTCTCATATTGGAAATTATATTTCTTTTAGTAATTGTAAGTATATCTGGTTGCGGTTTGGAGCAGCTGCCTAAGCCTCAGGTGCCTCAAACAACAGTTCTGTTGGATAGTGAGGGTAGAGAAATAGACTCGTTGTATAAGGAAAACCGAATCGTTGTTTCTGGTGCAAAAATACCTGACACGCTTAGGAAAGCAGTTGTGTCAATAGAGGATGAGAGATTTTATAGTCATTTTGGTATTGATCCCATTGGGATAGTTCGTGCTTTATATAAGGACATTTTGGCTGGGAAAATTGTCGAAGGAGGTAGTACTCTTACCCAACAGTTGGCAAAAAATCTCTACCTAACTCAGAAGAAGACTCTGGCCAGAAAGGCCAAGGAGGCATTTCTGACACTTCAACTTGAACGTACTTATACTAAGGATGAAATTCTAGATATGTACTTAAATCAAATATATTTTGGTCAAGGCGCCTACGGAGTCGAAGTAGCGTCTCGAAGATATTTTGACAAAGGTGTTAGTGAACTGAAACTTTGGGAAAGCGCTATGCTGGCTGCACTTCCGAGAGCTCCTAGTTACTACGATCCGTATAAGCGTCCGAATGTGGTAAAAAAAAGAAGAGACCTCGTATTAAGTAAAATGGCTAAATTAGGAGATATATCTGAAGAGGATATGATTTTGGCCCAGAAACAACCTTTGGAATTAGCACCAGTGAACAAACCACAACAGGCCCCGTATTTCATTAAAGAAGTTATCCAAATACTAAAAGAAAAGTTTCCAGAAGAATTCATTTATCAGGGCGGGCTGAAAATATATACCTCTCTTGATTTAGAAATGCAGCATGCAGCTGAAAAGGCAATGGAGGAGGTACTGGGAGGACAAGACCCTGAGTTGGAGGCGGCATTGGTAGCAATGGATGTCAAAACGGGGTATATTAAGGCATTAGTAGGGGGACGCGACTATCGTAAAAGTCAATTTAACCGGGCAATTAACCCCAGACAGCCTGGCTCAGCCATGAAACCCTTTCTTTACGCCGCAGCAATTGCGAAAGGTTATACTGAGGCAAGCTTGATAAAGTGTGAGCCGGTAGAATATCAGCTGCCTGGGGAAGAAACCTACAAGCCAGGGGATTATGGCGATACCCCTTACCATTATAGAAATTTCACTTTGAAAGAGGCGTTAAAGATATCTGACAATGTAGTTGCGGTTCGCTTAAATAGTATTTTAGGACCTGAATCCATGGCTGAAACGGCCAATAGTATGGGGATTGATACCAATCTGCCCCCTTATCTTTCATTACCTTTGGGAACAATTGAGGTTTCTCCGTTAGAAATTGCGACAGCCTATTCTACATTAGCCAACCAGGGTCTT
>Ga0209347_1004010_pt1 | contig 16080 bp, 11 predicted proteins | sample AutmiccommuBRH23_FD_187382 | JGI IMG/M metagenome (GOLD analysis project Ga0209347, IMG submission 187382) | Deep subsurface microbial communities from Mt. Terri, Switzerland - Autotrophic microbial communities BRH/23 (SPAdes) (version 2) | ecosystem: Environmental > Aquatic > Deep subsurface >...
GATGCCACAGGTCAACCTCTACTTCGCGGGATTCCACGATCACTTCAGGCGGCTCTGGTCTGGTGGGATGCGGAACGGCACTGGCGCGCTCAACGGCTTCTTTGGCGCGCAAGCATTGCAGTTCGGCCAGCACCTCGGGAGACACGAAAGCCCCCACAATACGTCCATGACTGCTGACTTCAATGGCCCCGCACTCAGCTACGTCTTCCTGCATCTTTGCAAAATGACGGGTGAAATCCGTTGCCGAGACTTTCTCAGGTGGCATTGTCTTGTCCTCTTCCTTCAAGGACATAGGACGAAATACTAACCTTTTGAACAAGATAGGCATTGGGATAGGTTGTCATGTGGAGGGTCAATGATGGGACCGCCCCCAATATCATCAACCGACCAAAGTGGGACTGCGAGGATACACAACGTATTCCCAATCGAGCTACAACGTGACGGCCGAAATTGTAGCGGAGATCACTGAACAAGACGAAAATACTCGGCGCGGAAACTGTCTTCCATGCCATCGCCGCAAAAGCCCATGGTCATGTTCGAGGTGCCGCTGATCGTGACACCGGCAATGATCGACGCACTTTTGATCCCGTTGGCGTTGGCGGCAAAGGCCACATCGCCCTTGGCAATGATCCGCCCGCCATACAACCGCATGTCGGCCGCAAGATCGACACCGCCAAGAGTCAGGATCTGCGCCCCGCCCCCTTCTGCGCAACTGTCGTTCTTGCCAATTTGGAGCGTGGATGGCGCGTTGATGGATTTCGCACTTGTATTCGTCGTTGCGATCACAGCGTTTTCAAGCGTCGTCCCCTGCCCTTCGGGTCTCGTCGGATTGCGTCTGCAATCAGCCTGGCAAACGGTATCTTCTTTATCGGCAAAATGAAATCGTCAGGGCTCCTGGTCACAGAGAACAGTTTGCGACAAGCGACGACGAGGGCCTTCTCACCCGCTGGTGTGAATCCCGAGAATTGCGCGTGTGCGCGGATTGCAGCTTCGACACCCTCCGGCAATTCCACGACCCTTTTGGACGGCGCACTGACCTCCTGCCCAATCATGGTGGGTGACAGAAGTTCGGGTAGAAGTGGTCGCTGCGCATCGAGATATGCGAAACCGGTTCTAAGGCGTGGAATGTCCTCATTGCGACCAGAGCTGCGCGCCAGTGCGAACAGTTCCTTGGCAATGCTTGTCGTAATGTCCGCTGGGGCCAGAGCAGCATTCAACTCCGCTGCAAACCGCCGAACAGTTGCAAGGCCGCGTTGCTGTCGGCGTGGCATCCCGTCTCTTTTGCTCGCCTCGCCGATCGCGGTCCAAGGACACCCCTTTCCGATATGTTTCAAATAGGCACGGAGCGCCCTGCCATAGAGTGTCTGCATGAGGGGAGACAGGTTGGCAGACAGGTCGTCGATCTCCTCAACTACGAAGAAGATAGTATCGACCGTGGCAACGCAGAAAGCTGCGCACGTCAAATCGGTCCTTGAGGGCTGTGGAGTCGAACCCCGCGTGTGTTCTGCGACACGCGTCGAGTCAGTTGTCGTTCTACTGAGGGACGCTCAGTTTCTATCTGGACGTCGCGAAAGGGTGTAGAGGCTCAACCAAAATAGGGCCCCAACCATAACCCCCGCCGCAAATCCTTGAGGAAAGATCAAAATGTCGACGAAGAAGATGCGGCGCATATGCGGCTCACTACTCCAGATGCTGAAGCTCGAGACAATCACCTGTGCCAAGAACCCGGTCAGAAGCGTGACCGCAAGGAAGCCTTCAGGAAGTGAGTATGCAGCGCGGCGATTTAGGAAGACCGCCATGGGCAGGAGAAGCGCGGCAACCGGGGAAACATATATGAGCGTGAGAGACAACAGACAAAGCCATGCACCGGCATCGCACGCCCAAGGCGCAAACCATAATGTTGCGCAAGCAAACAGCACCGGGATTGCGGCGGTAAGGATGCCTGCCCGAGTGTAGTCTCGAGCAGAGAGAGGCTTGCGTATTGAACGCATTGTCGACCTTTCCCCTCCTTGTCGCGTAGCTGACAGACTTCTGGGCTGCTTGTTACCATGTCAAATCGAAAGACATGTGTCTTTGACAATGAGCACAGTAGCGAACAGCCGCTTCGTCCGCAAAGCCGTCACTTGCCATCTCAAAATACTTCACGATGCACGAATGGCCGGTCTCGTGAAACTGCTCTGCGGCATCGCAGCCGACTGCGAAGGTCAGCTCAGGGCCGATCACGTCGCTGCGGTGCCGTGATTATTTTCATGTATAGAACACAAGATGTCTCACAGGACGCATTTATCAAATTTCACCATAGGCAAAGGTTTCGACACTTCACCCTCTTTTCCCTCTGCGCTTCCTTGTATCAACGCGGCCGTCGCCCTTTGCAATCTTGGCTTTACCCACACAACTCGGATAGCGCACGCATCCCATGAATCCCCCGAACTTTCCGCTGCGTGCGACCAGCCAGCCGTCTGGGCAGTCTGGGCAGGTCGGATAGGTCGCACCGCAGGTGCAGGTCACTTCGCCCTTCCCTTCTGAGGACCGCGGCAGGGCTATTCCGCAGGATGGGCAGGCGGGCAACAGGTTTCCGCAATGCTGGACATGTTCACATCGATACCAGATGCGACCATCCTGACCCGTTACACCCAAAAGGCGCCCACCGCATTCACCGCAATCGTGGGCCTCTGGCTCGGCGCCTTGTGCGGCGACAATCCCATAGGCGGGGTCTTTGCGAAGCTCGGTCACGAAGGACGATGGCCGGGCGTTAGAGGCCAGGATTGTCAGGCTGTGGCGGGCGCGGGTCATAGCGACATACATAACGCGGCGCTCTTCGGCGTTTTGGTAGGTCGCTTCCTCGGGTGACACCATCGACAGCAGGGCGTCATCGACAATCTCGGACGGGAAGCCCATGCGGCCACTGTCGGCATTGAGCATGATCACGTGATCGGCCTCCAGCCCCTTTGAGGCATGGATGGTTTTGAATGTGATCTTCAAGCTTGGGTGACGCCGCCTCAGAACTTGCATGTCAGGCTCGATAAATCGATATCGGCCAAGGAGCAGCACTGTTGTGGGATTTGCCCCTGACGGCTTGGTAGCTGACAGGGCGTTCAGCATTTCGGACAATTTCGCCTCATCCTCGCCTTTGGCCACGGTCACGACCCTGATCGCAGGTTCCTTTGCGGTGCCGGCTGGGACGATCTGCTTGTCGATCTGAGCGGGGTTGCGCAGCACAAAGGTGCGGGCGGCAAAGGCGATCTGATCGACAGAGCGGAAGGTGCGGCCAAGATCAACGGCCCGATGCACGCCCGCTTCGCCATCGAAATTGCCGCCGAATTCCGGCCCGAAATGGCGCATCAGGTGGATGTCTGATCCTGCGAAGCGGAAGATGGATTGCCAGTCGTCACCCACCGCAAAGATGCGGACATCGGAATGCTGGGACTTCAGTGCTTTCACCAGCCGTGCCCGACTTTGCGATATGTCCTGAAATTCATCGACCAGGATATGGCGGAACGGGCTGACATAGCGCCCAGTCTCGGCATAGCGGGCGGCCCGCAGGATCATGTCCTCAAAATCGATCCGGCCATCGAGACGCTTTTGATACTCCACAAAAACTGGGGCGAAAACGTCAAGGAAAGCCTGTGCCCGTTTGCCCAACTTCATCTTGTCGGATTTGGTCTCGCAATCCTGCAAGCTGTAACCACCGCTTTTGAATTTGCGCAGGAAGGTTCCGAGTAGTTTGGAAAAGTCATCGACCTGTTTCAACTCAACGATCCGGTCGTAGATCGTATCGACGGGGCGGGGTTTGAGGGTGACATGCGGGGCCAGCTTTTCGGCAAGGCTGATCAGCAATCGCCCCTCCTGCCGTTCATAGCTGTAGGTTTCGATCAAAGTGGTTTGATGCTCGGCATGGATTCGCCGTTTCCAATCCATGCCCGCCAGATATTCGTCGCGGTTCACAAAGGGTGCGGTGACCAAGCGTTCGCCGCTGGCGGTCTTTTCCCGTCGCACCCCGAAATGTTCGATATAAATCCCGCTTTCCGTCAGGCGAAAATCGGGCTGGTAATCCCGCCTGCCAGTTTCCGCGACCTTATGCTTATAGTTCGGTTCATACTCGTATTCGACGCCGTTTTCATAAAGCCAATTGGCAATCTGCAGCTCTTCGTAGCTTTTGACCTTTTCACCTTGCAGCGTCCGCAGGTCTTGCGCCTCCATGTGGGTGTAAAAGTCATGCTTGGTCTTGAAATCCCATTCCGTTTTCTGCTCGACAAAGAAATGCGCAAAGAAGCGGATGATGGCATTTGACACCTCGGACAGGCTGTGAACCAGTTCTTTCAGAATTTGCTTGATCAGGTTCGTGAAGGCCAAGTCGTCGGTGGCGTGATCGGCCAGTGCGGGCTTTGAACCTTCGACAATCCCGATGATGTCATAAGCAATGGCGTGAAAAGTTCGGGCAACGAGGGGCACGCCCGATCGTGCCTCAACTCGTTCCGACATTTCCTCTGCCGCATTTTTTGCAAAAGCCAGCAGCAGGATTTCCTCGGGCTGACGGATGCCTGATTTGACGAGATAAGCGGCCTTTGCGGTAATGACGCTGGTCTTGCCCGACCCCGCCCCGGCAAGCACAAGTGTCGCATCCTCATCCACCACAACAGAAAGCCGCTGCTCTGGTGTCAGTGGCTTACTCTCAATCCTGTCAAAGAAAACTTTCCAGCGATCCAATTCGGTGGTGACAAAGGCGGCGATGGCATTGGCCCTTGCCGTTCGTGGATCGGCTGCAAATTGTCGAACGGGGGCTATGCGGGCCACGACCACGGGGCCGATAGCGTCGGCATTCAGCTTTGACAGAAGCGATACATCCAGATCGCGGGCGTCATCCAGCAATGGCGCAATCTGACACGCGGCGGGATAACGGGTGGGTGCCGAAAGCGACAAGACATCGGCAAGTATCCTTTCCAGCCGTGCCGCTTCAGTCTCAAGGGCGGCAAGGTTGACACGGGTCCATGCGGCTGTGACCTGTGTCGAAAATGCATGGGCATCCTGGTGGCCTGCGCCCTTTAACACCGCTTCGTCCCGGTCGCCCAAACGCACGGACACCGTTGTCCCCAACATGCCCTTTCGTAAGGACGGTGCACCTTGCATAGACAGCAAGGGCATGGCGACAGTCTGGCCACGTCGGGTAATCTGGATGAGATTCCCCTGCAATTCCAGAACACGGGCAGACTTGCCAAAGGGAGCGGAGAGAAAACCGTATAGAGGGCGTTGTTGCAGCTTAATCAATGATATAGCCCTTTAAGTTACCTTTTGTAAAAATGCTCTGCAAACGCCCTGGCTGCAACCCTGACTGACGATGCATGCAAGGGCGAGGAGCGGGATCATGATCCGCTGCGAGGCAACACTTCGGGTAGAGTGGCAAACGCCACGATGGAACGCGGATGCCATCAGCTTCTATCTGTGTAACGGGCCAAGACGCTCGATAAAGAACGGTTTCGCTATGCCATGTAAATCGCCGCTTTGCCTACGTTAACGACACATCACTAAAATGCTGCGACAATTCTGAGTGACCAGTTCGGGGAAGCTGCGCCGCCGCAAAGAGTTCATGCTGACTGTCAGCTTTAGGCCGAAATCGCCTCAGCGCGCGAGAGAAAGGACCTTACCGAAAGGTGGCACGGACCACGACGCGCAAGGCGTGGCCCAGACAACGTCAAACGGCGGTGGCGGGCCGAACGGGCCGTCAAGATCGGTGAGGATCACAACAATTGACGGGTCGATCCTTCGCGCTTCGTCCATGACATCGTGGAAAGAGGTGCCACCATCTCGTCGGACATCAGCCGATGTAAGGGCATTCTCGCATTGGCCCGCTGACAGAACGGCATGGTGGTAAACGGTTTCGTCGAAATACAGCAGATGCGTCTCGGCGCCACTGCGCCGGGCGATCCCCGCGACTTCGGCAACGAACAGCGACAGCACCAGATCGCTGACCGAGCCGGAACTGTCGAGCCCGATAACAATACGCGGGCGTTTGCGATTGCGGGCCTGACCCGGCTCGAACACGGGCGTTGGTCCCTGCGACAGGCGTGCCTCTGCCTCGGCCGCGATCCAGCCTGAGCGTGGCCTGCGATAGGATTGGCGGGGCGTGTCAACCATTGCCTTGGCCAGCAGACGGCGAAGATGAACCTCCCATGGGGTTTCGACGCGCGGCAGATCAAGCACCCGGCCCAGCACGGCACCTATTCCGCGGCCCGAAGCCCCAGGCGCTTGAAGCGCTTGCGTGATCTGGATCTGCCATGCGGCTGCTGCGTCATTTGCCTCCTCCTGCCCCTCTCCCTCAATGTCGGGCCTGAACGCCGCTTTGCGCTCATAGGCTTCACGGCGTGTCCGGCCTGAGCCATCCAGATTGACGAGGGCCATATAGAGGCGTTCCGCATCCCAACGGCCAAGCGCATGCTCCGTATCTTGCTGGAGGACCTCGCTGAGGAGTGTTGTCAGCGTGATGGCGGGCCGTGGCAAAGCGTGGCCCGCTCTTTCCAGGACTTCATTGACCAGCGCATCGGTCGCAAGATTGTAGGTCTGATCGGCAAAGGATTTGCCCAGCCTCCGACGCATGCCGTCCATGCGGGCCGCGTGGCGCAGGGCGACATGGAGGATGTGATGACCGAGAAGGCCGATCTGTTCACGCAGCGGCAAAGCGGCAAAACCCTCGCCGATCAGGATGGTCTGACCACGGGTGCGGGTTTCATCAGGGGCATCATGGATATCACACCAGAGCGCCAGAGACGCCAAAGCAGGATCGTTTTCCGCCAGATTGACCAACGCTTGGGCCGCGCGTGTTGAGCGGGGCGGCATCGATCAGCCCAACCCGGCGGCCTGCCGGTCTGCTGCATAGGCTGCATAGGCTGGCGAAGCGGCAAAACCCGCTGTCAGATCCTGCTTCAATGCCTTCGCCATCAGCATCTCGAAGCCGAACGCGCAGAGCTCCGCCAGTGGCAAAGCGGCGAAGGCGGGCTCGGGGCGTCTGTCGGCAAGATGGCGCACCCCTTCCAGCACGTCGATCACAGCGGGCATCGTCTTGGCGTTGGCCGCGCCGACAAGGCCAAAGACAAGCGCGTTCAACCCATTCAGGCTCTGCGGATAAAGCGCAAGCCGCCCCTTCGGATCAGCCTCCAGCATCTCCTGCACATGCACCGAGGCGGCGATGTCATCCGCGACAATCGCGAATTCAGCCGCCACCGCGACTCCCAGCGTTCCCGCGATCATCGGCGCCCGCATGGCGCGGTCGGGAATGCTCTGCATGATCTGGCTGGTGCGCTCCCACGCGCGGGGGGTGCAGGCGATCACATGACCCTGCCGCAGCGCCTCCTCCGTGGTGTCGAGCAGATCAGGACGCGCGCGCAGAAAGGCCGTGATAGCGGGGTGCAGCCCTTTGGGCACGGCGTAGTTTTCAATCCAGTCATTCGCCTCTGCCACCATATGCAGATGCACCAGCCTGTCTGACAGCGCCGTCCCCATGTCATAAGCGATGGCACCATCCTCGACGGAATTACCCGCCGCTACAATAAAGACCGTGTCAGGCAGCACATGGCGACCCACGCGGCGCTCTTGGAGCAGGCCATAGACAGTGGGTTGCAGATAGGGTGACGCGGCCGTCAGTTCATCCAGAAAAAGAACCGAAGGCGCATCGGGATCGCTTGGCAAATCTTCAGGGCGATACCAGACGGTCTTGCGGGCCTCGTGATCGTAATAGGGCAAGCCCCGCAGATCCTGTGGCTCGATCGTGGTCAGCCGCAGATCAAAGAGCTTGGCACCCATGCGGTCAGCGAGTTGCTGGACCACCTGGCTTTTGCCAACGCCCGGTCGACCGTGCAACATCCATGACGCCGTGAAGCCGCCTGCACTTTGTGACTTCCACCCCTCGTAAAGAATGTCGAGGATGGCGCTGCCGGACAGGCTGGCCGCGTTCAGGCTCATATCAGTTCCTTTTGCAGGTCTTCCGCGTCTTGCGCTTGCCGATCAAGCAATGCTGTCATGCGTGCATGGGCGGATATGGTGGCGGTATTCAGTGAAATGGTTCGCAGATTCTCGTTTTCACGCAAGGAGATCAGATGCAGTTTTCTTTCGGTCAGCAGATCGTCGAAAAGCCCCTCCCGGATCATCCGCTGCTCATCTGCATCCAGTGTCAGCACCATCGGCGCAGGCTCGCGCTGCTGGATCGAGACCAAGGTCAACGGGGCGATGCGCGCAAGTTGGGACTGCTCGATCACAAGCAACAGCTCACCGCTTGTCAAGCCTCGCCGGGCGGCCAGCCGGGTCAGCAGACGCATGGCATTGAAGCGCAGCGCATCAAGCGTGCTGGCCATGTCGCCGTCTGTTATCAGTTTTTCCCGGTCTTCACGCGCGACCGCCAGAAGGCGCATCTCGCACAAGGCAACCACCATCACCATCAGGATTGGTGCCTGTGCAATGGGAAGCGCCAGATGCGGCCAAACAAACATGGCGATCACGAAGGGGACAAGCGGCAAGACGTAACGCAACACCTGAACCTCGAAGATCAGCCGCAAGAGCGAGCCTAAGCTTAGTCCGGTATGTGGCAGGATTGTAATGCGACCCAACATACGTTTCGGCACGCTGCGTGTTTCCAACGCGCTGGAGTTCCAAATCGTGGTTGGGCTGACGATGATCATGATGCAGAGTTAGTGCGACGATGATCACCGGTCGAACAGTTTCTTTGGGAAGTGCACGCTGTCAAGCAAACCCGGATAGAAAGGGCTTATGCTCAATTCACTTGGGCGGATTGCGGACCTTCTCTGCAAGCGCGAACCATCCATGCCGTGACGTCTGGATCCGACATTCGCGCGGCCCTGAAACAAAGAAATTCGCCGCACCGTTGCGTAGTGGCAGTGAGCCCAAAGCAACATCTATGTGAGTTCGTTGGGGCGTGGTATCCTTGGTCGCATGATGATTTCCGATATCCAAGATTACTTCACCAGAGGGTGCGGGCGCTGCGACCGCTTTGATACGAAAGATTGCTCCACCAAACTCTGGGAGAGCGGCCTCGCGAGGCTGCGTGAGATTTGTCTCGCAGCTGATCTGAAGGAAACTGTCAAATGGGGGCACCCCTGCTACATGCACGCAGGTCGCAATATTGCGATCATCGGCGCGCTCCGTGGGGACTTTCGCCTAAGCTTCTTTGAAGCGGGTCTGATGAAAGACCCTGACCGTGTGTTGGAGAAGCAGGGGCCAAACACGCGGCATCCTGACATGATCCGGTTCACTTCGAACAGTCAGGTATCGAACATGGAAGGCACGATTTCCGCCTATCTGGATGAAGCCAAATGCTATGCTGAAAAGGGCATAACGGCCCCGAAGGATAACAGCGCGCCAGTCCTGCCAGACGAGTTGGCGGAAGCACTTGACGCAGATGCCGAGCTGGCCGATGCCTTTCACGCGCTAACGCGCGGTCGTCAGCGAAGTTATGTCATCAATCTGAATGGCGCAAAGAAGTCTGAGACGCGCGTAGCGCGGATCGCGCAGTTCCGCGACAAAATCATCGCTGGCAAGGGTGCGATGGAGCGCTGAAGGGTATTCACGGTGAACGGCAGCAAAGTCCGCTCTACCGACCTTCACCCTCCAGAAATGCTGCAAGATGCATGAATGGCAGCTTCGTTGAAGTCGCAGCGCAGCGGTAGAACCCCCGGTCTATGGCAGGTCTGGGCCGGATGCGACGCTATCCATTTCTGCAGGTGCTATAGGGATGATGCTGCGCCACAGCGTGACGGCGGGCAAAACATGTGCAAATGTCCGAATGCAAATCCGCTTTGGATTGCAGAAAAAGGAATATGCTATGTCTTATTCTACAATATCACTCTGGGATGTGACGGAATGGACCGATGCCCATGAGGCGCTTGCACGGGATAAGTTTGTGCCCATGGTCATGTCTGTCGGGGCAGACCGCGTTCAGATGGTTCGCACGGGCGACAAAAGCTTTTGCGTCATAACTGAATATGCCGACGCGCAGAAAGCAGAAAAAGCACAAAAACGCATCGCGGAAATTCGTAGCCAAGCTGCGGAAGAATTACCGATGACGATGGCCAGTGCGTCCGCTGGATCAGTTTTCGCGCACGGTTGATCGGCTCTGAATGTCATAACATACCTGCGGCGCGATTGACTGATCGCGCCGCATCTTTTTGCAATACCCAATGCGTGAGTCATGCCCGATTACTGACGCTCTGGCCAATTGTGCTTGGACGCGGGGCTGTGCCACAGCTCGAAGGATTGCCAAGCCAGAAACACCGCGAAAAGGATGGATGGCTGTCTTGAGGACGCTGCGCCCCGCGCGTGAATGATGTTAACCGACGGCTTGGGGCCGGGCTTACCTTTCGATCTGGTGCTGCTGACGCCCGTTCGCGTCGCCTTCCCCCATCACCCCCTTGGCATGGTCAGGACGATGGAGCGGTTGCCTTTGACGTAGCTGAGTTCGTTCTCGCCGATCGCGCGGACCTGGCCGCCGTCGAGGCGGTCGCCGACCTGCACTTTCTGGTAGCGGCCATTGGACAGGCGCACCAGCGCGCGGCGGTTCGAGGGTTGGCCGTAGACGCCGATCAGGTTGACCTGACGCAGGTTGATCGCGCCGCGCACCGTGGCCTGTTGGGCGACGGATGCGGAGGACGGGATCTGCGGCGCGGCGCTGCGCGGGGCCGAGAGGGCTGCGGCGGAGGCCACCTGTTGCGGCGCTTGCCGCAGGGTCTCGCGGGTGGTTTCGACCGTGCTGCTGAAATCGCGCGGTCGGGCGAGGGGTTTGAGCGAGCTGGCAATGGCCTGTTCCGTGGCGTTGGCGCGGGCTTCGGCCTCGTCCTCATCGGCCTCGTCATCGGCGTCGACGATGGGCACATCGGGCTCGCGCAGGGCGAGGGCTACGGCGGCCAGTGTCGCGGGCCGGGGGCGGGGGCGCACTTCGGCCAGTTCGCTGCGGCTTAGCCCGCCCAGTTGCGCGCGCTCGTTGCTTTCGATCAGCGTGTCCGGGCGCAGGCGAGGGCGCAAGCGCGCCACGCCGGCCTCTGCCGCTGCGTCGGCCTCGGTGTCGGTGCCGGGCGTGCGTTCGAACCGGGTCGGCATGCCGGGCGGGGTCACGGCAGGGCGGCCCGTATAGACAACGGCCCCTTCGGGTGTCACCGCCCCTTCGGGCGTGGCGACAACCAAGCCGCGCGGGTCCAGATCATAGGTCGTGCCGGGTGCCGCAGGGTTGGACTGTGCGGCGGGGCGCTGGTCTGTGGGGGCGCGCCCCTCGGGCAGGGCGACGGCATCGAAATTCTGCAACCGCGTGTCGATCGAGGCGAGGTAGAGATCATCCAGCGTCGCCGCAGGGGGCACATCCGGCTGATCGGGGGCGACCTGCCATATCCCTGTCGCAGCATAGGAGGACAGGGCCGCCGCCGCGATCTGCTCGGGGCTGAGGTCCGGCCCGGACGCGGCGTCGCGCAGCGGGTCGAGCGGTGCCAGATCTTCTGCCGCGGCATCGGGCGGCAACAGATCGTCATCCAGATCCGAGAGGGTCTGATCTTCCTCCAGCCTGACAAGATCGACGGTGGGCGCGTCCGGATCGGCTGCGGGCATGTCTGCGGGCAGGGTTGCGTCCTGCGCCCGGGATGTGTCCGGGCTATCGGATTGTGCGGTGTCGCGCGGGCTGAACAGCCCATTGACCCCGCCATCGGTAAAGAGCGATGCCCATGCGGCGACCACGGCCATGAAGATCATAAGGGCGCCGGTCAGGACCACCCCCAGATAGCGTGGCTTGCCACGCGCGGGCGCGGCCTCTCCCTCGGGGCGGCGGGCCCCGAAGATGGTGAGGCGCTGCTTCTCGCTCAGGTCGGGGCGGGTCGCTCTGGGCTGCGCCGGGCGCAGGGGGGCGGCGTCGCCTGCTGCCTTTGTCCGCTTGCCCGCCAGACGTGCCACCAAGAGAGACAGGCCGTTTCCGGCATGTTCGTCATCCGCCGCAGGGGCGGCCGGGGCAGAGCGGAAGGCCGCCGGGCGCAAGGTCGGGTCGGGTGTGGGGGGAGCCTTGCGCGGTGTGTCGCCATCCGTCGCCGTAGCGGTCGCCGTCAGGGGCGGTGCGCTGCGCTGGCCCGCGGCCGCATCGGACCCTTTGCGCCGGGACGGGGCTGCGGGTTTGGGCAGCGGGGGCAGTTCCGCGACGACAGGTTTGTGGGCAGCAGGGGCGGCGTCAGGCAGCGGCGCGGCATCCTGTGGTGCGGTGTCTGCCTGCGCGGCGGGGGGGATGTCGGGCGCGGCGGGCTGAATGCGGCGGCTGGAGAAAGCAGGCAGCGGGTCCGCATCCTCTGCCTGGCTGTCGGTCTCGCTCGCGTCGGTCCGGGTCGGGTCGCTGTCATCGCTGGCCGTGGGAAGATCGGTCTGCACGGCCGGTATCGCGGACGTATCCGGGGCGGGCCTGTCTTGCGCCAGCCCAGTATCCTGGTCGGTATCTGTCAGGGTCTCGGCCTCGGGCGCGTCCGCTTCGGCGGTGACAGGCGGGCCGTCGGGCAGGGCGGATGTCCGGGCCTCGACCGCGATGACGATGTCGGACACGGCCTCATCCGCGGTAACCGTCGCGGGGAGAGGCTCATCCGCCTCCAGCGGTGCGGCGGTCGCAGCTTCGGCCGTGTCGGGCAGTTCGGGCAGTTCGGGCAGAGGGTCTTGCCCGGCCTCGTCCAGATCGAGATCCACCGGCGCAGGGGCCTCGGTCCGGCCCAGAACACGGATCGCATGGGTGTCGCGCATCAGCCGGTCGCCGGGTTCGATCAGCCTTGCGGCGGCATCGGTCGGGCCGAAAAAGGGCTCTCCCGGAAAACTGTCAGTGCCGGGAATGGCCACGAAGCTGACAGGGCAGAAATCATGCTCCTCGGCAAAGCCCTCGGCCTCGTCGAGCGTTTCGCGGGCGACGGCGGCCACATGCAGATCGTCGCCGACCACGATCCAGTCAAAGCGCAGGTCGGCCACGTCATAGGGCGTGGCCCCGTCCAGCGCGCGCGCCACATGGGCGGCCATGTCCGCGCCCTTCGCCGGGGCGGGCAGCTTGAGGTAGCGGATCTGTTCGTTGGGAATCACCAGCTTGCTGCGCAGACCGGCGCTGTCGAGCTGAATGGCCGTGCGCCGCAGGACTGCCAGTTCCCCGCCCAGATCGGGCGCATCCAGCGCCACATCACCCACCATATGCCAACCGCCCGGGACGCGATGAAGCAGCCCGATGCCATCAAAGGACAGGGTGAGAGCAAAGTTGGGTTTCATTTACCTCTGACTATCATTCCTGGGCGCGCGACGGGAGTCCGCGCCGATCACGTATTGGTTTTACAGCAGCTTCTTGCCGAGGGGAAGGAAAACACCCCAGAGCAGATCAAGCAGCCCTTGGCCGGGACCGGGCCGTGGTGCAGTCTGCGCAACAGAACGCCCGATATGCGGGCCAAAGATGGAAGGACAAGCCGATGCGACAGATGTTCAAACCCCTCATGGTGACAGCCTGGGCCGGGGCGGCGCTGCTGCTTGTGCCGCTGGCCGGTGCGGGCCTGCCGCAGGGCGCGGGACCATATGCAGCGCAGGCCCAAAGCGCCGAAGCCCCGCGCCAGATCAGCGTCAGCGGCACGGGACGCGTCGATCTGGCCCCCGATATGGCGACGGTGCGGATTGGCGTGACCCATCAGGACGAGGATGCCGCGGCAGCCTTGCAGCAGACCTCGGATGCGGTGGCCGCGATGCTGGCGCGTCTGACCGAATTGGGGATCGCGGCACGCGATGTGCAGACAGCCGGTCTGTCGCTGAACCCGGTCTGGCGGGATCGTCCGGAACAGCAGGGCCAGCCGATGCCATGGGGATTCGAGGCCAGCAATGTGGTGAGCCTGCGCCTGCGCGACATCGCGGCGCTGGGCGAAGTGCTGGACGCGCTGGTGGCGGATGGGGCGAACCGTCTGGACGGCGTCAGTTTCGGCCTGCAGGACCCCGAGGCCAGCATGGACGAGGCACGCCGTCTGGCAGTCGCGGATGCAAGGCGCAAGGCGACGCTGTTTGCCGAAGCGGCCGGGGTCGCTCTGGGGAAGGTGATCGACCTGACCGAGACGGGCATGGCCACCCCGCGCCCGCAGATGATGGAAATGGCCGCAATGCGGGCTGATTCCGTGCCAGTGGCGGCGGGCGAGGTGGGGATCACAGCCTCGGTCCAGATGACCTTCGCGCTGGAGTGATGGGAGAGGGCGAGGGGGGCGCTGCCCCCCACGTCGAACTCTGTTCGACGCCCCCCCCGGAGTATTTGGGGCAAGATGAAAGGGGGGCGAACGACGTGGCGTTCACGCGGCAAAGCCGTCCGGCTTGAACCTGACCATGGCCTCGGGGCCTTTTGGATCAAGCTCGAAGAGATGCGGGCGGGCGGCCAGATAACCGCGCCAGTTTCGCTCGGGTTCCGTGCTGATCCTGATCTTGTGTTCCGCATGCATCCATGGCGCAAGTAGGTTGAGGCGGATGCCGCGTGCCTTCTGGCTGTGTTTGGCGATCATGTCACGGATCTTGCGGTCCAGATCGGATACGTCGCCCTGTCTCGTGGGGACAGCGCAGACGGCGCCCAGTTGGTAAAAGCGGGTGCAGGCCTCGCGCAGAGCATGAGGCGCCTTCTGATCCCCGAGGCCGATCACCTCGAGCCCGTATTCCCGCAAGCGCTGAGCGAGATGGGTGAAATCCCCGTCAGAGCTGGCAATGACAAAGCTTTCCAGTTTGCCAGAAAGCGCAAGTTCCATCGCGTCTATCGACATCAGCAGATCCGTGGCGTTCTTGCCACTGCCGGAATGGATCAACCTGAACCCGGATACCTCATGCCAAAGAGAGGGGCGTTTCGCGTCCATATAGACGCGCCTGATACGGGGCAGGCCGTTTTCCTGCGTGATCCGGCTGATTTCAAGCGCATGCGATGCGCTGATATTGTCCCCATCGACCAGAACGGCAATGTGCTTGCTCATGGCTTGCTTCACTTGTTTTTCATGCGGACTCGCGCGTCGCGCATGTCCAGAAAGTCCGTTTTTCAAATACTTGTGTGAAAGCTTGCATGTCTGAAGGCTGCGATCAACCTTTCGCTGATCTCGCTGCGCGTACCTGTGAGGATAAATGAAAACCCGCCGCCCGGTTTATGGGGCGACGGGTGAGGATGATGATCGTCCGGGCCGTCTCCGGCAAAGGCGTCAGGCGGAGGCTTTGTTCAGGGCCTGGTCCAGATCGGCGATCAGGTCATTCGCGTCCTCGATCCCGATGGAGATACGGACCACGTTGGGGCCGGCGCCTGCCGCGACCTGCTGTGCCTCGGACAATTGGCGGTGGGTGGTCGAGGCCGAGTGGATCACGAGGCTGCGCGTATCGCCCAAGTTGGCGACATGGCTGAAGAGTTCCAGACTGTCGACGAACTTGACGCAGGCGTTGTAGCCGCCCTTGAGCGCCACGGTGAAGAGGCCGCCCGCGCCCTTGGGGCAAATGGACGCGACGCGGTGGTTATAGGGCGAGGAGGGCAGGCCCGCATAGGTGACGTAATCGACAGCCGGATGCGTTTCCAGCCAGCTGGCCACGGTCACGGCGTTTTCCACATGGCGCTGCATGCGCAGGCTGAGGGTTTCGATCCCCATCAGCGTGTAATGGGCCGCTTGCGGGTTCATGGTCATGCCCAGATCGCGCAGGCCGATGGCGATGCCGTGGAAGGTGAAGGCGAGGGGCCCGAACGTCTCGTGGAATTTGAGGCCGTGATAGGCGGGCTCCGGGGCCGAGAGCGAGGGGAACTTGTCGGAGGCCGACCAGTCGAACTTGCCCGAATCGACGATGGCGCCGCCTGTGACGGTGCCGTTGCCGGTCAGGTATTTCGTGGTCGAATGCACCACCAGCGTGGCCCCGTGTTCGATGGGGCGGCAGAGGTAGGGGGTGGCCGAAGTGTTGTCCACGATCAGCGGCAGGCCGGCGGCATCCGAGATCGCGCTGATCGCGTCCAGATCGGTGATATAGCCGCCCGGATTGGCGATGGATTCGCAGAAGATCGCGCGCGTGTCGTCGTTGATGGCGGCCTTGACCGCGTCCAGATCGTCG
>Ga0209347_1004011_pt1 | contig 16070 bp, 16 predicted proteins | sample AutmiccommuBRH23_FD_187382 | JGI IMG/M metagenome (GOLD analysis project Ga0209347, IMG submission 187382) | Deep subsurface microbial communities from Mt. Terri, Switzerland - Autotrophic microbial communities BRH/23 (SPAdes) (version 2) | ecosystem: Environmental > Aquatic > Deep subsurface >...
TCGCCGCGATCCATTCCGTCGATCTCAAGGCAACGGGGCTGGACGACTACGGCCCCGAAGGCAATTATTACCGCCGCCAGATCGACCGCTGGACCAAGCAATACCGCGCCTCGGAAATGGATCACATCCAACCGATGGAAGAGTTGATCGCATGGCTGGATACCAATATTCCCCCCGATGACGGGCAGCGCACGCTGGTGCATGGGGATTATCGCATCGACAACATGCTGTTCGCCAAGGACCGCCCCGCCTGTCTGGCGGTGCTGGATTGGGAACTGTCGACCACGGGCCACCCCTATGCGGACCTTGCCGCCGTGCTGATGCAATGGGCGATGCCGCCGGGCAATGAGGGGCGCGGGCTGGCGGGTGTGGACCGCGTGGCAGAAGGGCTGATGTCGGATCAGGATTTCATCGCCGCCTATTGCGCGCGGCGCGGCTTGCCGGGGATCGACCGTTTCGGCTTCTATCTGGCCTTCGCGTTCTTCCGCATGGGCTGCATCCTGCAAGGGGTGCTGAAACGGGCGGTGGATGGCAATGCCTCGAACCCGGAACGGGCGCGCAAGCTGGGGAGTTTCGTTCCCATGTTCGCCCAAAGCGGGCTGGATGCCGCGCGGAAAGGATGACCATGACCGAACTGAACCCCGCGCTGGTGGAAGACGCCTACCCCCTGCAAGCGCATCTGGGCTTTGTCATGACCGGCTGGGCCAAGGGCTACAGCCGCTTTGAACTCCCGCTGGAGCCGTTCCTGATGAACCGCTACGGCATCCCTCATGGCGGGGTGCATGCCATGCTGCTGGACACGGTGATGGGGTTCAGCGGCAGCTATACCGGCGATCCCGCCGACAAGCAGATGGCGATGACCCTGTCGATGACCGTCAACTATCTGGGTCAGGCGCAGGGGGACCGGCTGATCGGCGAAGGCCGCGTGACGGGAGGGGGGCGCAAGACCTTTTTTGCCGAGGGCAAGATCACCGACACCACCGGCACCACAATCGCCACAGCCACGGGCGTGTTCCGCATTCGCGGACGCTGACTGACACATTGACAGACCAAAGATGCGCGGCCCGCACCGGACCCGCAGCACATGAAGGAGATCACGAATGACTGAGATGATGAACCGCATCGCCCTGGCCCGCCGCCCCAGCGGATCTCCGGTGCCCGAGGATTTCCGCTTTGAAAAGGCCCCCATTCCCACGCCCGGCGAGGGCGAGGTACTGGTCAAGGTGATGTATATGTCACTGGACCCCTACATGCGCGGCCGCATGGATGATGCCAAATCCTATGCCAAACCCGTGCCCATCGGCGGCACGATGGAAGGCGGTGCTGTGGGCGAGGTGATCACCTCGAACAGCGCGCATTTCAAACCGGGCGACATTGCCTTCGGGATGTTCGGCTGGGCCAGCCATGGCTGCCTGCCGGGGCGCGAATTGCGCAAGCTTGACCCGGCCCATGGTCCGGTCACGGCGGCACTTGGGGTGCTGGGGATGCCCGGTTTCACCGGCTGGTTCGGCCTGACGGAATATGGCAAGCCCAAGGAGGGCGAGACGCTGGTCGTGGCCGCCGCAACAGGCCCGGTCGGGTCGATGGTCGGCCAGATCGCCAAGGCGCGCGGCCTGCGCACCGTGGGTATCGCGGGCGGGGCCGACAAGTGCAAGCTGGCGGTCGAGAAGTTCGGCTTCGATGCCTGCCTCGACCACCGCGCCTATGCCGATGGCAAGGAAATGCGCGCCGCCTTGGCGGAAGCCTGCCCCAAGGGGATCGACATCTATTTCGAGAACGTCGGCGGCAAGGTTCTGGAAGGGGTGATCTCCCTGATGAACGTGGGCGCGCGCATCCCTGTCTGCGGCATGATCAGCTGGTATGATCTGGGCGGTCTGGGCGGGGGCAGCGACAGCCCCGGCAAGGACAACCTGCCGAAACTCTGGCGCACGATCCTTGTGAACCGGATGCATGTGCATGGCTTCATCATCTCGGACCATTTCGACCATTTCCCCGCCTTCCTGTCGGAAGTGGGGCCGATGGTCGCCAAAGGCCGGATCGCCGTGCAGGAAGACATCACCGAAGGGTTGGAGAACGCCCCCGCCGCCTTCATGCGGATGCTGAAGGGCGGGAACTTCGGCAAGGCCATCGTGAAAGTCGGCTGATCCGCCGGGTGTCAAGGGCGGAAGCCTCCGGCGGGGATATTTGAGGCAAGAAGAAGGGGGGCGGCCTTGTTGGGTCGCCCCTTTTGTCATTCCGGCTGGCAGATCTCGTCCGCGCGTATGGCGCGGATGGTGCGCAGGAGCAACGCCGCGATGATCACCAGCAGAACACCAGCCAGCACCGTGCCTAACAGGTGATGCGCCGCCGAACCGGTCTTGTCGGCATAGAGGAAACTGGCCACGGTCACGGCGGCAAAGGGAAAGGACAGCGCCCAGAAGGACAGCGCGAAGGGCAGTTTCACGATGCGCGGCAGTTGCACGGCGACCAGCAAGGTGAAGAGATAGGCCCCGTTCATCAGAATGCGCGCAAAGGCGTCGATCTGGCCCGTCAGGTGGAACCACGCCAGAAAGCCCACGGCAGGCGGCGCGATCAGGATCACCAGCGTTGGCTGCAACCGCCCCGGCATCGGGTCGTGAAAGATCAGTCGGTTCATCACCAGCGTCAGCAACACGATCCAGAAGATCAGTCCGACCGACAGGAAATACCAGCTGATCTCGGTATAGCCCATCTGCACACCCGCGATCGGCACGATCACATTTCCCACCGCCGGGATGAACCATGCTGGCGACAGATGCGGCGTCTGAAACGCCCGGTGCCCGATCCAGCCCGAGATGACGGCGATGGTCAACATCCCTTGAATGACCATCCCGAACAGCCACAACGGCTCGGCCACAGCGGGTGCCCGCGACAGGGTCAGCGTGGAGATCAGCAGCAGCGAGATCGAGATGGCCGGAAAAAAGGCCAGCCGCACGGGATGGTTCCACTCTGCCCGCACCGCCGCCGGATAGCGCAGCGCCTTGAGTGCGTAGAGAACCGCGACGGCACCAAAAATCAGAATCGCCGATCCATAGGCAAGGTCGGACCCCCATGACGCCAGACCGTAGGCCCGCTCGACCGCTTGCAAGGCCAGAGACAGGCCCGTCATGCCCATCACGATGGCAAAGAACGTGACGGGAAAATGCTCCAGCCGGCTGTGTGTGGCGGGGGACACCGCTTTTGCCTGCGTGATGTCGGTCATGGTCTGAGTCTTTCTGTTCTGCGCCTGTTGCGGCGCAAGACAACAGTTTGGCGCGGGAATGTCACGACCTTCCCGACACAGGGGTGCCCTGACGCCCCTGCATCAGCGCCTGCGCGGTATAGACAAGGATCGCAATCCCCACCGCACCGGCCACCGCAACACCCAGCAGAACGATCACGTCAATCGGCCCGCCGATGTCACGGAACCCGGAACTGGTGATCCATTGCACGAACAACACCGCTGCCACCGCGCCAAAGGGCATGGCCAACTGCGCCAGCAGGAATTTCCGCATCGACATGGCACGGTCGCGGATCAGCACATAGAGATAGGCCAGCGTGATGACTACGGCGACCGCCACCATGGCCCAGAACAGGCCACGTCCGAACATTTCCTCGAACACGGCCAGCAGGGTCTCGAATGTCAGCTCTTTCATCGTCGTGATCCTTTCTCAGGCCTTGCCGCGCAGCATGGCGTTATAGGTGGCTTTCAGCGCGACTTCCTTCATCAGCCAGCTGATCCACAGCTCTTCCAGCGGAGCGATGATGCCGGGGAAGCTGGGCACGAGGTTGTTGTTGTAGTCAAACTCGACCAGCATCGCGCGCCCCACACGGGTGATCAGCGGGCAGGAGGTATAGCCGTCATAGGCGGCGGTGCCGTCCTTGCCTTCGATCTGGGCTGTCAGATGGTCCTCGACCACCGGCACCTGCCATTTGACCGAGGCCGCCGTCTTGCCCTTGGGCACGCCCGCCACATCACCCAGCGCGAAGACATTGGCATAGCGCACATGACGCAGGGTCTTCATATCGGCCTCGACCCACCCCTGATCCTGCCATTTGTCGGCCCATGGCAGCGGCGAGTTGCGCACCACCTCGGGCGCGCGCTGCGGCGGGATCACGTTGATGAAATCATAGGGCAGGTCCTTGTCCCCATCGGGCGTGGTGAAGGTGGCCAGCTTCCGGCCCGGATCAATCGCCTTCATCACATGGTCATGCACCACGGCGACGTCGCGATCGGCAAACAGCATCCGCACCTTCTCGCTGACAATGGGCACACCGAACAGCGCCTTGTTGTTGGCGGCATAGGTGATCTCGACCTTGCCACGATTGCCCTTCTTGCGGGCAAAATCATCGGTCAGGAAGGTGTATTTCAGCGGCGCGCCCGCGCATTTCATCTCGGTCGCGGGGCGGGTGAAGAGGGCCTGCCCGCCCTCTTCGGTGAAACGGTCCATGGCCGCCCATGTCTTGGCGGCATAGTCAGGCCCGGCATAGACGGCGCCGATGCCGTTCTGCCCCACCATATCCAGAGAGAAGCCTTGAATCCCGGCCCAATCAAGTGTCAGGCCGGTTGCGACGACAAGGAAATCATAAGGAACCGCCTGACCCGAGGCCGTCACCACACGGTTGCCCTCGGGGTCGATCTCGGCGGCATATTCGGCGATCAATGTCGCCTCTTTCGGTAGCCAGTCAGTCGTGCCGGACACGGAATATCCCGCCGGTTTCAGACCTGCGGCAATCAGGGTGAAACCGGGCTGATACCAATGCTCAGGCCGACCGTCGATCAGGGTGATCTGCGCGCCGTCAAGCCGCGTGACCAGACGATTGGCCAGCGCGGCACCGCCCGCGCCTGCGCCAAGGATCACGATCCGCGCGCCGGTCTTGATCCGCGCGGCCTGCACGGGTGCGCCGGATGTGGCCATGAAGGCAGCGGCCCCACCGGCAAGGCCAAGAAAAGCGCGACGCGAGGCGCGCAACTGGGTTGATTCTGACATGGGGTCCTCCTGATATATGCGTATTTTGGCATACATTCGGAAAGACGGATTTGAGATGGATCAAATTCGGCAGGCGACCGCCCGGATTTTCGTGCTCCGGGCGGTCCTGCAATCACATCATGCCCAGCAACCGCGCGGCATTGTTCTTCAGGATATCGGGACGCAACTCGTCCTTGATGTCGATCTTCTCGAAATCGGCCAGCCAGCGTTCGGGGCTGATCATAGGCCAGTCGGACCCGAACAGCACCTTCTTTTTCAGGATCGAATTGGCATAACGCACAAGGATCGGAGGGAAATACTTGGGCGACCAGCCGGACAGGTCGATATAGACATTGGGCTTGTGCTGGGCCACAGCCAGCGCCTCTTCCTGCCAGGGAAAGGAGGGATGCGCCATGATGATCTTCAGATCGGGGAAATCCACCGCCACATCGTCCAGATACATCGGATTGGAATATTTCAGCCGCATCCCGTTGCCACCCGGCATCCCCGAGCCCACGCCGGTCTGGCCGGTATGGAACAGGGCGATGGCCCCGGCCTCTTGTATCGCCTCATAGAGCGGATAGGCGAAACGTTCGTTGGGATAGAAACCCTGAAAGGTCGGGTGGAACTTGAACCCCTTGACCCCGTAATGCTCGACCAGACGCCGCGCCTCGCGCACGCCCATCTTGCCCTTGTGCGGGTCGATCGAGGCGAAGGGGATCAGCACATCGGAATTGGCGGCGGCGATCTCGGCCACTTCCTCGTTCTTGTAGCGGCGATACCCTGTCTCGCGCTCGGCATCGACGGGAAAGATCACTGCGGCGATGTTCTGTTCGCGGTAATGGGCGGCGGTTTCCACCATGGTGGGCGGATGCGACCACGGCGCGCCGAAATACTTGGCCATGGTGGATTGCAGGTCGTCGTAACCGTCATCCGAATGGCAGCCGCAGGGCTCTTCGGCATGGGTGTGGATGTCGATGGCGCGGATATTCGCGAGGTCAATCATGGGCGGTTTCCCTTACTGGTCGATCTGGTCAATACGGCGCAGCAGCGCCACAAGTGTTGCACGTTCCTCGGCACTCAGGTCAGCCAGCATCGCATCCTCATGCGCCTCAAGGGCGGCGACGGCGGCACGGCGGCGGCGCGTTCCGGCCAGCGTCGCGCGCAAGGCAAAGGACCGGCGATCCGTCAACACCCGGTGCCGCCCGATCAGGCCTGCCTCCTCCAGCGCGTCGATGATCAGCACCGTGTTCGAACGCTCCATGTTCAGGCTGGCGGCCAGTTGCGACTGCGTCACATCCGGCGTGTCACAGATCACCGACAGGGCCGAGAACGTGGTGATCCGCAGGCCCAGCGGCTCCAATACCCGGGCGGCATCGGCCATCATGCAGTTGGTCGCGCGCTTCATGGTATAGCCGACAAGCTGGCGCAGCGACCGGTCCAGCCCGGTGGCCGAAGGGATGGGTGTCTCGGGTGCGGGGGCAGTCTTGCGGGTCATGGCATCACCGGAACGTGGGGCTGCGTTTCTGCAAGAACGCCTTCAGGCCCTCCTGCGCGTCGGGGCTGGTCTGGGTCAGCGCGGCACAGAGGCTTTCGGTGAACAGGCCGTCCGCCTTGGACATGTCCTCGATCCGGGCCAGCGCGTGGATCATGATATAGTTGGACAGACCCGCATTGCTGGCGATCTTGCCCGCCAGATCCCGCGCCAGATCCATCGCCTGCCCCGGCCCGACGGCATAGTGGCACAGGCCCAAACGCAGACCTTCCTCGGAATCGTATTTGCGCCCGGTCAGCATCATCTCGATCATCCGGTCAGCTCCAAGGATACGCCCGACCCGGACCGAAGCCCCGCCCCCGACATAGATGCCGCGCCGTCCCTCGGGCAGCTGAAAGATCACCGACGGCTCGGCGATCCGCACATGGGTGGCGGTGGCCAGTTCCAGCCCCCCGCCGATCACTGCACCGACCATGGCCGACACGACCGGCAGGCCCGAAAACTGGATCTTGTCCATCACCGCGTGCCAGCCCCGCGAATGGCGCAGCGTGCCCTCGGCGTCGCGGGCCACATGCTCGCTCAGGTCAAGACCGGAACAGAAATGCCCGCCCGTCCCGGTCAGGATAACCACTTTCACCCCGGCTGGCGGGTTCGAGAAGAAGGCATCTAGTTCGGACAGCAACTGATCGTTCATCGCATTGCGCTTGTCCGGACGGTTCATCGTCAGAGTGGCAACCGGGCCTTCGATATCAAGGGTCAGAGTCTGCATGGGCGATCTTGTCATCTGTTCGGCCTTTTTGGCTATATGTCATAACTATCTGGACGCGCGAAAACGCAAGGCTTCCCCGGCCCAACCGCCTGTTGCGGAGGGCCGGGGCGTGGTCTGTCAGTACATCATCCGCAGGGCAAACAGCGTGATACTCGGGAACATCACAAGGATGATCACGCGGATGATGTCAGAGGCCACGAAATACATCACGGCCTTATAGGTCTCGATCATGGGGGTCAGCCGGTCCATCGAGTTGATGACGAACAGGTTCATGCCCACAGGTGGCGTGATCAGGCCGACTTCGACCACGATCAGCACAAGGATCCCGAACCAGATCGCCACTTCCTCGGTCGTCATGCCGAAATCCAGATTGGCGACGATCGGAAAGAAGATCGGGATCGTCAGCAGAATCATGGACAGGCTGTCCATCACCGCGCCAAGGATCAGGTAGATCAGCAGGATCACGGTCAGCACCATCCACGGGCTGAGTCCAAGACTGACCACATAGTTCGACAGTTCCTGCGGCACCTGCGTCAGCGCCAGAAAACCGTTGTAGAAGGCCGCCCCCAGCACGATGAAAAAGATCATCGCGGTCGAGCGTGCCGTCGCCATGAAGCTTTCGACAAAGCTGTGTCGGTTCAGCCCGCCATTGAACAGCGCGATCAGGCCGGTGCCCAACGCGCCGACGGCTGCCCCTTCCGTGGGGGTAAAGACGCCCAGATAGATACCGCCTACAACGACCAGAAACACGGTCAGAACCGGCCAGACATCCAGCACGGCACGCCAGCGTTGTGCATAGGGCATCCGCGCGCGGGCGGTTCCGGCACGGTCGGGATGGACCCGCGCATAGATGGCGATCGTGATCATGTAACCGATAGCGGCCAGAATGCCCGGCACGAAAGCCGACAGGAACAGCTTGGCGATGTTCTGCTCGGTCAGGATGGCATAGATCACCAGCACCACGGATGGCGGAATCAGGATACCCAGCGTGCCACCTGCCGCCAGTGTCGCCGTCGAAAAACCTCCGGCATAGCCATAGCGGCGCAGTTCCGGCAAAGCGACCTGGCTCATGGTGGCGGCAGTGGCCAGCGACGATCCACAGATCGCCCCGAACCCGGCACAGGCACCCACGGCGGACATCGCGACACCGCCTTTGCGGTGCCCCAGCCATGCCTCGGCCGCCTTGAACAGCGACTGGGACATACCGCCCAGCGTGGCGAAATGGCCCATCAGCAGGAACATCGGGATGATCGAGAGCGAATAGCTGGAAAAGGTCGAATACGTCTCGGACTTCAGCCGGGCAAAGCCCATGTTGAAGCTGCCCGTGGCAAAGAACAGACCGAACAGTCCCACCAGAAACATCGCAAGCCCGATCGGCACGCGCAGGAAGATCAGGGTCAGCAGAACGGGAAAGGACGCAATCCCGATTTCAAGAGTGGTCAATGTTCTGCTCCCCCGACGGACAGGATGGTCCGGTTGCCGAAAAACTCACCGGCCCGCACAATCGCGATATAGATACCGACCAGCGCCGCGACCACGGCACCGACAAGGCTGGCGGCATAGGACCACCAGACCGGAAACTGCAACAGGAAGGTCGTCTCGCGATACTGCATCTTGGACAGCATCCCCTCGTAAAGTTGAAGGGCGATCAGTACCAACACAGCTGCAAAGACGATGTCCACGACCATCTGGATCATCCGGTTCACCTTGACCGACAGACCGGCGGTGAAGATGTCGACGGTCGCATGACCGCCGGTGATCTGACAGAAGGGGATGAAGGCGAAGATGGCAAAGGCAACACCGGCCTCGACCAGTTCGAAATCACCAAGGATCGGTCCGACCCCGGTATCCAGCAAGGTCTGCGCAAAGTCACCCAGCACCGCAACCACCGGGCCGGAATGCAAAAGCGTGTTCAACGCCCGCCCCAGCACCGAGACGCAGATCACAAGGATCAGCGCCGTCAGGACCAGCCCGCCCAACACCGCCATCAGGCGGGCAAGACCATTCATGAACCTGTGCATCTGCGTGACTTTCCTTCCGTTGATGATCGAACCGTCAAGCAAGGTCCCGCAGCGCTGCCGCTGCGGGACCCCGTCATTCTATGGTGTCAGTTGCTGTGCTTTGCAATCAGCGCACGCGCCTGATCCACCACGGCCTGCCCGTCAAGGCCGGTCTTGTTCAGGCTCTCGATCCACTCGGCCTCGACACCGGCGGCAGCCTCTTTCCACTCTGCCACCTGTTCCGGAGTCAGCGTGATGATGTTGTTGCCAGCCGCAACTGCGACTTCCCGCGACGGACCATCCCCCCCGGCCTGGGTCTTGCCCGCAAAGGCCGAGAATTCCAGACCCGAATTGTTGTCGATCACCGCCTTCAGATCGTCGGGCAGCGCCTCATACTTCTCCTTGTTCATCGCGAAGATGAACGAGGTCGTGTAAAGCGACTCGCCTCCGAATTCGGTGTGATTGCCCACCAGTTCCGACATCTTCAGAGAGGCGGTCACTTCCCACGGAATAACAGCCGCGTCGATCACGCCCTTGGACAGCGATTCCGGAATCGCGGGCACCGGCATCCCGATGGGCGTTGCGCCCAGTGCCGTGAACAGCTGGGTCGTGGTGCGGGTCGGCGCGCGCAGCTTGACCCCGTTCAGATCGGCAACCGAGGTGATCGGGCTTTTCGAGTGGATCACACCGGGACCGTGGACCCAGACGCCCAGTGTCTTGAAATCCTTGAATTCTGTGTCAAGCAGATTGGCCTCAGCATAGTCCCAATAGGCGCGGCTCGTCGCCTCGGCATTGGTCATCATGAAGGGCAGCTCGAACACTTCGGCCTGCGGAAAGCGGCCCGGCGTGTAGCCTGCCACGGTCCAGACGATATCGGCCACGCCGTCAATCACCTGGTTGATCAACTCGGGTGGGGTGCCGCCCAGCTGCATCGAGGGGAAACGGTCGATCTTGATCCGCCCGTTGCTGTCCGCCTCGACCTTGTCGGCCCAGACATCCAGAATCAGTTTCGGCACATTGGCCTGCGCGGGCAGGAACTGGTGCAGCTTCAACGTCACTTCCTGCGCATGGGCCGCGACGGTCATGCCGGCCATCATGGCGGCGGTCGCAACGGTGCGCAGTGCCGTTTTCATAAAGGTCATAGTTTGATCCTCCCTAAGGATAATGTGGAAACCGCCCCGATTTCGCCGCAGGGGTCGGGCCTTCAGATGCCGGAAATCTCGCCCGCTCCTCAGGGTTCAAAGTCCGGTTGGCGTGCGGGATGCGCATCGGCAAATGCCGGCAGCGCCTCGCATCGCGCATGAATGTCCGCGATCCGTTTCAGATGGCTGATATCCACCCCGAAACGCTGTGCGGAAAAGATCTGGGGAACAAGGCACACGTCTGCCAGCCCCGGTGTATCGCCGAAGCAGAAGGCGCTGTCGCGCGGGCGCTTGGCCAGCAATGCCTCGCAGGCTTCCAGCCCATCGGTCAGCCAGCGGGTCAGCCACTTCGTCGTGGCCGCTGCATCCGCGCCGAATTCGTCGGACAGGTATTTCAGCACGCGCAGGTTCTGCAGCGGATGGATCTCGCAGGCGATCACCTGTGCAAAGGCGCGCACGCGGGCACGTTCCAGCGGATCTGTCGGCAACAGCGCAGGGTCGGGATGTGTCTCGTCCAGCCATTCGAGAATCGCCAGCGACTGCGTCAACTCGTCCCCGTCATCGGTGATCAGGGCAGGCAGCAGCTTCTGTGGGTTAAGCGACGCGAAGGCGGGGGATTTCTGTGCCCCCTGCTTGAGGTGGACGGATTCGAAATCGTAGTCCACCCCCTTGAGATTGAACGCAATCCGGCAGCGATAGGACGAGGAACTGCGGAAATAGCCATAGAACTTCATGCGACCATCCCCGGAGGGGCTGTGACGAACATCGCTTGCATGAGCCCTCCTCCCAAAGGTTTCCGCGAATAGGTAGCATACGTATAGTTATGCACCATTTCTATTTGATACTGCATTTCACCAGTTCGGCCAAGCACATCTTTGCCGACCGCAACGGACCAGCCTCTCCCCGAAGCTAAACCGACCGCTTGGTTGACTTTGCGATCCGATGCATCGCCTGTCAATAGTCATGTGGTCTCGCCAGTCTTATGCCTTTGCCCCCGGCCGCGCAAAACAAAAGGGCCGGTCGAAACCGGCCCTTCCCATGGACTGTCTGCGCGGGATCAGTTCAGCGCGGCATCGCTGATCACATGCGTCCAGGCGCCTTCCGGCTGCTTGGTGATCACGGGCTCCTCACCGGCGGCCAGCAACGTCGCCACGGTGCGCTCATAGTCAGCCGGGTCCAGCGCGCCATTCGACCCTGCGGTCAGCTTGGCCACCTCACCCATCATGCGCTTCTGATGCTGTTCGGTCTGTGCGCCGGTCTGGTCGTTGTCCAGAACGATCATCGCCGCCTCGTCCGGGTTCTCCTCGGCGTATTTCCAGCCCTTCATCGAGGCGCGCACGAAACGGGCCATCTTGTCGACGAAGGCCGGATCGCTCAGGTTCTCTTCCAGAACGTAAAGACCATCCTCCAGCGTCGCGACGCCCTGATCCTCATACTTGAAGGTCACCAACTCCTCGGGCGTCACGCCCGCGTCGATCACCTGCCAGTATTCGTTATAGGTCATGGTGGAGATGCAATCCGCCTGACGCTGGATCAGCGGATCGACGTTGAAACCCTGCTTCAGGACTTCAACCCCGTTCTCGCTCTTGCCATCGGTGGAAATCCCCAGCTGGCTCATCCAGCTCATGAAGGGGAATTCGTTGCCGAAGAACCAGACACCCAGCGTGCGGTTCTTCAGGTCTTCAGGGCTGGCGATCCCGGTGTCTTTCCAGCAGGTCAGCATCATGCCCGAGGATTTGAACGGCTGCGCGATATTGACCAGCGGCAGACCCTTTTCGCGCGCGGCAAGGGCGGCCGGCATCCAGTCCACCATCACATCGGCACCGCCGCCCGCGATCACCTGCGTCGGCGCGATATCCGGGCCACCCGGCAGAATGGTGACATTCAGGTCCTCTTCCTCATAGAACCCTTTGTCGAGCGCCACATAATATCCCGCGAACTGGGCCTGCGTGACCCACTTCAGTTGCAGTGTCACGTCATCCGCCGCCCATGCGGGGGCCGAGGCCAACCCAAGGGCCAGCGTCGCACCTGTCATCAGTTTCTTCATTCTCTCATACTCCTTGTTGAACGATTCTTCTTGTCCGGCCTTTCCGGCTTCTTGTTGCTTGTCCGCTACCTGCGTTGCGAGGGATGCCAGAAGGTCATCGCCCGCTCGATCCAGACCACGATACCATAAAACGCCGTGCCCGCGATGGCCGCGACGATGATCTCGGCCCAGACCAGATCAATCGACAGGCTGCCTACGCCCGTGGAAATGCGAAAGCCCATCCCGCGCGTGGGTGACCCGAAATATTCCGCCACGATCGCCCCGATCAGCGCCAGCGTGGTGGCGATCTTCAGCCCGTTGAAGATGAAGGGCATGGCGGCAGGCAGGCGCAGCTTCAGCAAGGTCTGCATATAGCCCGCCGCATAAGTCCGCATCAGGTCGCGCTGCATCGCATCCGTTTCGCGCAGGCCCTGCACCGTGTTCACGAGGATGGGGAAAAACACCATCACCACGACAACCGCCGCCTTGGACTGCCAGTCAAAGCCGAACCAGCTGACCAGAATGGGCGCGATCCCCACGATGGGCAGGGCGGCCACGAAATTGCCCACCGGCAACAGGCCACGGGTCAGAAAGGCCGACCGGTCAATCAGGATGGCCGTGACAAACGCCGCCGTGCTGCCGATGGCAAAGCCGGTCAACGCGCCCTTGAGGACGGTCTGGCGGAAATCCTCCCACAAGATGCCGGTCGAGGCGGCAAAGGTCTGCGCCACATCGGATGGTGCGGGCAGGATCACGGGCGACACGCCCAATCCCCGCACCAGCCCTTCCCACAGCACGACCAGGGTCACACCAAAGAGCACCGGCACAAGAATGCGTACCGCGCGGGTGCCCCGCCATGCAGAATTCGCCAGCCACGCATTCAATGCCCAGGCTCCGGCCCAGAAGATCAGCGCAAAGACCAGCCAGCTCATGCCTGCATCCCCATGCGTTTCAAGGTGACCCGCTGCGCCAGATCCAGCAGCGTGACCAAGGCCCCCGCCAGAACCGCCGCCGCCACCAGCGCCGCCCAGATCGCCAGCGGCGTGCCGAACTGATCCCCGATCAGGATCCGCGCACCCAGGCCGCTGATGGCCCCCGTCGGCAACTCGCCGACGATGGTCCCCACCAGCGCCGCCGCGATCCCGACCTTGAGCGAGGTAAAGAGATACGGCACCGAGGCTGGCAGACGCAGCTTCAGAAACGCCTGAAAGCCCGACGCGTTATAGGTCTTGAGCAGGTCCAGTTGCGCATGCGCGGGCGAGCGCAGCCCTTTGACCATGCCCACCAGCACCGGGAAATAGCACAGGTAGGCCGAGATGATCGCCTTAGGCACCGTGCGGTCCGAAATGCCCAATTGCGACGCCACGACGATGATCATCGGTGCCAGTGCCACAATGGGCACCGTCTGGCTGATGATCGCCCAAGGCATCAGGCTCATATCCACCACCCGCGAATAGACGATGGCCACCGCCCCCAGAATCCCCAGAGTCGTGCCCAGCGCAAAGCCCCAAAGCGTCGATTGCAGCGTGATCCAGCCGTGATAGATAAGCGAGCGTTTCGACATCGCCCGCCCGTTCAGCGCCATATCCCCTGTGGTGTTCCACAACTCGACCGCCACCTGCCCCGGCGTCGGCAACCGCGGCCGCTCCATCGCATAGGCGTCCTTGATCTGCGCCGGATTGCGCAGCATCAAGGACCAGACCGACACCTCCTGACGCTCCAGCGCGGTGGCAGGCTGCAACACCGCCCCACCCCGCTGCGCCTGATCCAGCGCGACGCGGATATTCATCGGCGCCACAGCGGCATACCAGATGGCCATGATCGCCAGCAGAACCGTCAGGACAGGCAGAGCATTCCTCATGCTTGCACACTCCCGGCGTCACCGTTCCCCGGATACTCGAAAGCCATCACCTGCGGCGGGCACAGTTCTTTGAGTATTTTAGGAACAGTGAAAGGAATTGGTGCTCTATTCCCCCCACGGTACAGGCTGGAGAGCCGATGACCGTGAACGGTGAAGGGGTCCGCCACCTTGCACAAAAGGCGGGCCGGGTGTGAAGGGGGGCAGGCGCCTGCGCCCTTTCCACCCGGATCGGCTGCGCGCGGCTCAATCATCATAAGCATGCCCCGCGCGCAGCCCGTCGCGGACGCGATGGGCGATCTCGATGAACTCTGGGCTGTCGCGGATCTCCAAGGGGCGCGCGCGCGGCAGGGGGCTGTCGATCACATCGGTGATCCGGCCCGGGCGCGGCGACATCACCACGATCTTCGTGGACAGATAAACCGCCTCGGGGATCGAATGGGTGACGAAACAGATCGTCTTGTTGGTCCGCTCCCACAGCTTGAGCAACTGCTCGTTCAAATGGTCCCGCACGATCTCGTCCAGCGCGCCGAAGGGTTCATCCATCAACAGCAGATCGGCATCAAAGGCCAGCGCGCGGGCGATACTGGCCCGCTGCTGCATCCCGCCCGAGAGCTGCCAGGGATATTTCTTCTCGAACCCGCCCAGTTCCACCAGTTCCATCACACGCTTGACCCGTTCGTCCTGATCGGCGCGGCTATAGCCCATGATCTCAAGCGGCAGGCGGATATTGCCGCCGATGGTGCGCCAGGGATACAACCCCGCCGCCTGAAACACATAGCCATAGGCCCGCGCCTTGCGCGCCGCCTCGGGCGAGGTGCCGTTCACCGTGATCTGCCCTGCCGTCGGCTGCTCCAGATCGGCCATCACCCGCAGGAAGGTGGTCTTGCCACAGCCCGACGGGCCAATAAAACTGACGAAATCCCCCCGGTTGATGTCCAGCGACACGTCACGCAGCGCATGCACCGGGCCATCCCCGGTCTGAAAGGTCAGATCAAGGCCCTTGGCACTGATCACGGGGGCGCTGATCGCGGGTTGGGTGGTCACGTCTGTCGTCTCCTGCTGGCCGCAGTATTGGCTGGCGGCGGGGGGCCGGATCAAGTCCGACCCTCCCTTACTCTGCTTCTTTTCTGACCTGAATCAGATTCCTGCCGGAATATTCAGCGGATCACGTTTGATCATCTTGGGCGCGGTCAGTTCCTTCCACTTGCTCAGCGCCACATTGGCCGAGGGAAAGGCCGGGCGCGGCACGAAACGGCCCCGTCCGGGCTGCGGCTGGCTGTTCTGCCCCCAAGCCCAGATCACCTCGCCCCGGCTCAGGGTATAGCGCGCCTGCGCCTTCACCTCGAAGCCCTCGAACACGTTGTAATCCAGCACCGAATGGTGGTTCGAAGCGCTGATGGTCTTGCTGATCTTCGGGTCCCAGACCACGATGTCTGCATCCGCCCCTTCCACGATCGCCCCCTTCTTGGGATAGATATTCAGGATCTTGGCCACATTCGTGCTGGTCGCCGCCACGAATTCGTTGGGCGTCAGGCGGCCCGTTTCCACCCCTTCGGTCCAAAGCACGGCCAGACGCTCCTCCAACCCGTTTGATCCGTTCGGGATGATGCGGAAATCATGCCGCCCCGCGCGCTTCTGCGCCGTGCTGAAGGCCGCATGATCTGTGGCCACCACCTGCAACGATCCGGCCTGCAATCCGGCCCACAGACTGTCCTGATGTGCCTTGTTGCGGAAGGGCGGCGACATCACGCGCCGCGCGGCATGGTCCCAATCGGTGTTGAAATACTCGGATTCGTCCAGCGTCAGGAAC
>Ga0209347_1004012_pt1 | contig 16063 bp, 2 predicted proteins | sample AutmiccommuBRH23_FD_187382 | JGI IMG/M metagenome (GOLD analysis project Ga0209347, IMG submission 187382) | Deep subsurface microbial communities from Mt. Terri, Switzerland - Autotrophic microbial communities BRH/23 (SPAdes) (version 2) | ecosystem: Environmental > Aquatic > Deep subsurface >...
GGGGGGGGGTGGCGCGGGGGTATCTGGGCAGGCCGGAGCTGACGGCGGAGCGGTTCGTGCCAGACCCGCTCGGTGGGGAGCCGGGGAGCAGGCTGTACAAGACGGGGGACGCGGCGCGGTACCTGGCGGACGGCAATCTCGAGTTCTTGGGGCGGCTGGACGACCAGGTGAAGGTGCGGGGGTTCCGCATCGAGCTGGGGGAGATCGAGGCGGTGCTGCGGGAGCAGGCGGAGGTGCGGGACGTGGCGGTGCTGGCGCGGGAGGACACGCCGGGGCAGCCACGGCTGGTGGCGTACGTTGTGCTGGAAGGGGACACACTGTCTATCGGGGAATTGCGGGAGCGCTTGGGGAATAAGCTACCGGAGTACATGGTGCCGGGCGTGTACGTGTTCCTGGAATCGCTGCCGCTGACCACCAACGGGAAGGTAGACCGCAAGGCGCTGCCTGCGCCAGAGATCACGCGGGAAGAGTTGGGGAGCGCGTACGTGGCTCCGCGCACGCCGGAGGAAGAGTTGCTGGCGGGCATCTGGGCGCAGGTGTTGGGCCTGGAGCAAGTGGGCGTCTATGACAACTTTTTCCAGTTGGGCGGCGATTCCATCCTGAGCATTCAGGTGATCGCCAAGGCGAACCAAGCCGGGCTGACCCTCACGCCCCGGCAGTTGTTCCAGTCGCCGACGGTGGCCGATCTGGCGCAGGCTGTCGGGAAGAGCGCTGTTATCCATGCCGATCAGGGGTTGGTGACAGGGCCGGTGCCGCTGACACCCATCCAGCGTTGGTTCTTGGAGCAAGAGCTGCCCGAGCGCCATCACTGGAACCAAGCGCTCTTGTTGGAGGTGCATCGCCCGGTGGAGCGCGCCCCGCTTGAGCAGGCCCTCCACCAACTATTGGCCCACCACGACGCCCTACGGCTGCGTTTCAATCAGGCTGACGAGGGTTGGCACGCGTACTGCGCGGACCTGGAGGGGGAGCCGCCCCTGGCCTGGGTGGACCTGACCGCCTTGCCAGCGTCAGAGCAGCGGGTAGCGGTGGAGCAACAGGCGGCGCGCTGGCAGGCCAGCCTGGATTTGCAGCGCGGGCCGCTGGTGCGGCTGGTCTATTTTGACCTGGGTGCGGGGCAGCCGGGGCGGTTGCTATTAATCGTGCATCACCTGGCGATGGATGGCGTTTCGTGGCGGGCGCTGCTGGAGGATTTGCAGACGGCCTATGAACAGGCATCCGATGGTAGGCCGGTGCAGTTGCCGCCCAAGACGACCTCCTTGCAGCATTGGGCGCAAAAGCTTCACGAATACGCCGGGTCGGAGGTGCTACGGGGGGAGGTAGACCACTGGCTGTCGGTCGTCGAACCGCAAGCCGGGCGGGCCGTTGCGCGGTTGTGGCCCGACATGCCCGGCGGGGAGAATACCGAGGCATCGGCACAGAGCGTTAGCGTCTCCCTGACTGCCCAGGAGACGGAGGCGCTGCTGCATCAAGTACCTCAGGCGTATCGCGCCGAGGTGAACGACGTGCTGCTCACGGCGCTGGCCCAGACGCTTACCCGGCGCGCGGGCGCGTCGGATGTGGTGATCGAATTGGAGGGGCACGGGCGCGAGGAACTGTTCGATGATGTGAATCTGTCGCGCACGGTGGGCTGGTTCACCAGCCTGTTCCCCGTGCGGCTGAGCGTTGCGCCGACGGATGGCCCTGGCGATGCGCTGAAAGCGGTCAAGGAGCAACTGCGGCGCGTCCCGCAACGCGGCATCGGCTATGGGCTGCTGCGCTACCTGTGCCCTGATGAGCAGGTGCGCGCTCGGTTGCGGGCCGACGCCGGGGCGGACGTGGCGATGAACTACCTGGGGCAGATGGATCAGGCGTTGGGGCAGAGCTGGTTTGCTCCGGCGCAAGAGCAACGCGGTCCCGACCGCAGCCCGCAAGGGAAGCGCGGACATCTGGTGGACATAACCGGCGGGGTGATCGGCGGGCAGTTGCGCCTGGAATGGACTTACAGTGCCAACTTGCACCGACGCGGCACGATGGAGGCGCTGGCGGGCGAGTTTTTGGCAGCCCTGCGCGACTTGATCGCTCACTGTAACGAGCCAGAGGTTGCGGGCTATACCGCGTCGGATTTCGAGGAGTTCGGCTGGACGGACGAGGATTTGGGAGACATTCTGGGAGAGCTTACAAAGCTGGGGCCAACACCCCAGGAGTGATACGCGCTACGAGCAGGTAGAGAGTTGCCATCCTATGATCGAATCGATGAAAAGGAGACTATGATGCGCAGATTGCACGCATTCGTCGTGTTGACGCTGCTCGTCTCGGTACTTTGGGGCGCTGGCGTCGGACAGGCCAGCCCGCCGGTGCAGGCCCGTGCTCCGCGTATCCTGTTGAGGACGGGGACTTTTGCTCCCCTGGCGGGTGAGATGCCCGATATCCCGGCGGGCCTGGGGCGCGAGGGGTATCCTGCCGGTCAGCGCGGCTACTACATCGTCCAGTTCGAGGGGCCGATCCAGCAGGCATGGAAAGATCAGGTGTCGGCCCTGGGCGGGGAATTGCTGGACTATATCCCCGAATTCGCTTTCAAGGTGCGCATGACGCCGGAGCAGGCCCAGCAGGTGGGGCATCTGCAGGAAGTGGCCTGGGTGGGGGTATTCCAACCCGCTTACAAGCTCGCTCCCGGTCTCAGAAGGGATGGCCTGCAACTGTATCGCGTACAGCTTGAGCAGGGGGTGGATTTCCCGGCGGTAGCGCGGGATGTGGCTCGGCTCGGGCCGGAGGTACTCCAACAGGAGGGGGCTGTTCTCCTGGTGGGCGCTTCCTTCAGCCAGTTAAGGGCCGTGGCGCAGGTGTTGGATGTGGCCTGGGTGGAGAACTATACACCGCGCGAGACCAACAACGAGTATGGCGCGGGGGCCATCCTGGGGTCTACTGTCGCCAATGCTAACGGCTACGATGGCTCTACACAAATCGTGGGGGTGGCCGATACCGGCCTGGGCGGTGGCACGGCCAGCACGGCCCATCCAGACATTCCTGCCAGCCGGATCGTCGCCATCTATGACTGGAATGGGCCCAGTAGCAGCGGTTGCTATGTAACAGTGGATGACGGTGCGGTGGACGTGGATAGTGGCCACGGCACGCACGTCAGCGGCTCGGTGCTGGGCGACGGCGGGCCGAATGGCGAAGGGCTGGGGACCGCCCCGGCGGCGCGGCTGGTGTTCCAGGCCGTCGAGGACTGGGTAGATTACCAGCGTTTCTGCGCCTGGCTCTATGCGGACGCCTATGGGCTGATTGGACTGCCCGACGACCTGCATAGCCTGTTCCAGCAGGCTTACAATGCCGGGGCGCGCATCCACACCAACTCCTGGGGAAGCGCCGTGGCGGGCGAATATACCCTGGATAGCGCCAATACCGACGACTTTATCTGGGACAACCCGGATATCGCTATCCTGTTCTCGTCGGGCAACAACGGGATCGATGCCAACTCGGACGGTCTGGTAGACAACGACTCGCTTGGGTCGCCTTCCACCGCCAAGAACGTGATCACCGTTGGCGCCACCGAGAACCAGCGGGAGGATGGGTATCCCTGCGACCCTGGCGTGTCCTACACCAACTGCGCCAGCCAGGGGGGACATAACAACTTGGGGACCTATGGCTCCTCGTGGCCGGAGGATTACCCTGCCAACCCGCTGTACAGCGATCCGATGGCCGGGAATGCCGAGCAGATGGCGGCTTTCAGCAGTCGTGGCCCTACGGACGATGGCCGCATCAAGCCGGACGTCGTCGCGCCGGGCACCTGGGTGTTGTCGTCCTATTCCAGCCTGTATCAGGAAGGGTATGACGCCTCTGCCAACCCGCGCAATGGCCTCTGGCAATACGATGGCTGGGGTTATCCCATGAGCCAGACCTACAAGTACATGGGGGGCACGTCCATGTCCACGCCGTTAGTTGCTGGCGGGGCGGCGGTTGTGCGCGACTACTACCAGAAGGCGCACGGCCACAGCGCCAGCGCTGCCCTGGTCAAGGCCACGTTGATCAACTCGGCGGTGGACATCCTGGACGAAAACAACGATGGCGTCAACGATAACGACTACCCCATCCCCAACATGCACGAAGGCTGGGGGCGGGTGGACTTGGCGAACGCGACAGACGGCAGCCACCAATACGTGGAGCAGACTGTCGGGCTGAGCACGGGCGGCCAGGATAGCTACCAGTTCTCGGTGGCGATGAGCGGCCAGCCTTTCAAGGTCACGCTGGTCTGGAGCGACTATGCCTCCACCGAGGCGGCCAGCAAGAACCTGGTGAACGACCTGGATCTGGTCGTTACCGCGCCGGGCGGAGTGGTGTACCGGGGCAACGTCTTTGGCGGGGGCTGGTCGCAGACTGGCGGCAGCGCGGACCGCACGAACAACGTGGAGAATGTGTACGTCCAGTCAGCAGCAGCGGGAACCTGGACGGTGCAGGTGAGTGGCTACAATACGCCCTATGGGCCGCAGCCCTTTGCCCTGGTAGTGGATGGGGCTTTCGGTGCTGCTCTCGAACCAACGGACACCTCTACGCCGACCAACACACCTATCCCGACGGACACGACAGTCCCAACGGATACCGCAACGCCGACCATCACGCCTACACCAAGCAACACGCCAACCAGTACACCGATACCGACCGACACGTTGGTGCCGACGGACACGCCGATCCCAACGGATACAGCGATCCCGACGGACACGCCCATCCCGACAATCACGCCGACGCCCGCTGGCTGTACGAACTGCCTGCGTGTTACGAGCATCAGCATGTCGGGCACAGCCACGCGGAACAAAGCCTATGCAACGGGCGTGGTGACTGTGCGCGACGAGAACAACGCCGCTGTGGGAGGCGCGACGGTGTATGTCACCTGGAGGTTGCCCAATGGTTCCACGCGGACTGCAAGTGGCAACACGAACAGTAGTGGTGAGGTGTCATTCAGCACGCTGAGCAATAGGGGCACGTATACCCTGACGGTCACCAACATCACCAAGGCGGGCTATACGTTCGACTCGGAGAACAGCGTACTGAGTGCCAGTATCACCCTGTAAGAAAAGGACGGTAGGGTAGCCTGAGATGAGTATGAAAAATATCGCCGACTTTTACCCGCTTTCGCCCATGCAACAGGGAATGCTGTTCCACAGTCTGTACGCCCCCGATTCGGGGGTGTACGTGGAGCAGACGGCCTATACGTTACGGGGGCCACTGGATGTGCCCGCTTTTGTGCGGGCCTGGCAGCGCGTGGTGGACCGCCATCCCGTGCTGCGCACCGCGTTCATGGGGGAAGGGCTGAAAGAGCCGGTGCAGGTGGTGTACCGGGAGGTATCCGTTTCGCCAGAGCAGCAGGACTGGCGCGGGCTGGATCGTGTCGAGCAGCAAGCGCGGCTGGAGGCTTACCTGCGGGCGCAGCGCAAGCAGGGGTTCGATTTGGATCGCGCTCCGCTGTTTCGGCTGGCCCTGCTGCGCATGGCGGAGGACGCCTATACGCTGGTGTGGACTCACCACCACATACTGCTGGATGGCTGGTCTGGCCCTCTGTTGTTCCAGGAGGTATTCGCCTTCTACGAGGCTTTCCGCCAGGGGCGAGATCTGCAATTGGGGACCAGACGACCCTACCGGGACTATATCGCGTGGCTCAAGCGGCAGGATGTTGCGGCAGCCGAGGCCTTTTGGCGGCGCACGCTGGAGGGTTTCAGCGCGCCCACCCCGCTGATGGTGGACCGCCTGTCCGACACGGCGGACGACACGGACCGACCCTATGACGACCAGAAGATATGGCTCTCGGAGGCCACCACGGCCCGTTTGCAAGAGCTGGCGCGCGCACAAGGCCTGACGATGAATACCCTGGTGCAGGGCGCGTGGGCGCTGCTGCTCAGCCGGTACAGCGGCGAGCAGGATGTGGTGATGGGTGCGACCGTCTCCGGGCGGCCTGCGGACCTGCCGGGGTCGGCGGAGATGATCGGCCTGTTCATCAACACGCTCCCTGTGCGCGTGCGCCTGTCGCCCGATATGCTGCTGATCCCCTGGCTGCGGAGCTTGCAGGCCCAACAGGCGGAACTGCGGCAGTACGAGTACAGCCCTCTGGTGCAGGTGCAGGAGTGGAGCCAGGTACGGCGGGGGACGCCCCTGTTCGAGAGCATCCTGGTGTTCGAGAACTATCCTGCGGAGAGCATGGCCGGGGAGCGGCATTCCGACCTGCGCATCGAGGAGGTGCGCTCGTTCGAGCAGACTAACTATCCCCTGACGGTGGTGTCGGGGGTTTCCAAGGAACTGCTACTGGAGATCGCTCATGACACGCGGCGTTATGGGCGGCCCACCGTGGCCCGCATGTTGGGCCACCTGCGCACACTGCTAGAGGGGCTGGCTGCCGACCCGAATCGGCGGCTGGGCGATCTCCCCTTGCTGACCGAGGCCGAGCGCCAGCAGGTGTTGGTGGAATGGAACCGCACCGAGGCGGAATACCCGGCGGACCGATGCGCCCACGAGTTGTTCGAGGAGCAGGCGGCCCGCGCGCCAGAGGCGGTAGCCGTCACATTCGAGGGCGAATCGCTGACTTACGGAGAGCTGGACCGACGGGCGAACCAACTGGCCCATTACTTGCACAGGCTGGGCGTGGGGCCGGAGACGTTGGTGGGGCTGTGCGTGGAGCGCTCGCTGGAGATGATTGTGGGGCTGTTGGGTGTGTGGAAAGCGGGCGGGGCGTATGTGCCGCTCGACCCCGATTACCCGGCGGAGCGGCTGGCCTATATGCTGGCGGATGCCCGCGCGCCGGTGCTGTTGACGCAGGAGCGGCTGTCGGGGCGTCTGCCCGCTGGCGGTGCGCGCGTCGTGCGGTTGGACGCGGACTGGCCGGTGATTGCCCAGGAGGAGGCCAGCCCCCTGTTCGCTGGCGTTACGCCGGACAATCTGGCCGCGCCAGAGAATCTGGCGTACGTGATCTATACCTCTGGTTCCACGGGGCAGCCCAAGGGCACGCTGCTGCGCCATCGGGGACTGTGCAGCTTGCATAGCGCGCAGGTTCGCGAGTTCCACGTGGGGCCGGGCGACCGCGTGCTGCAATTCGCCTCGTTCAGCTTTGACGCGTCTGTGTGGGAAGTGATCATGGCGCTGCTCACCGGTGGCACGCTCTGTCTGGCGCGACGCGAGGCGCTGCTCTCCATGCCGGACCTGCACCGACTGTTGCAGGAGCAGGGGATCACTATTGCGACGCTGCCACCGGCGGTGTTGCGCCTGCTGTCTGCGGACGATCTGCCCGCGCTGCACACGGTCATGTCTGCCGGGGAAGCCTGCCCGCCGGACGTTGCCCGGCGTTGGAGGACGGGCAGGCGGTTCTTTAACGGGTATGGACCCACAGAGGACACCATTGCTGCTACCTGGATGCAGGTCGGGGACCTCCCGGCGGAGGCATCCAGCGTGCCCATCGGGCGGCCCATCGCCAACACGCGGGTGTATATCCTGGACGCCCAGTTGCAGCCGGTGCCCATCGGCGTACCGGGGGAACTGCACATCGGTGGGGTGGGGCTGGCGCGGGGCTATCTCAACCGCCCGGCGTTGACGGCGGAACGCTTTATCGCCGATCCCTTCAACGGGCAAGCCGAAGCGCGCCTGTACAAGACCGGCGACCGAGTCTGCTATCGGCCCGACGGGATCATCGAGTTTCTGGGGCGGATGGATGACCAGGTCAAGGTGCGGGGATTCCGCATCGAGCTGGGCGAGATCGAGACAGTGTTGTCCAGGCACCCCGTCGTGCGAGAGGCGGCGGTGATGGTCCGCGAGGACACGCCCGGCGAGGCGTATCTGGCGGCCTATGTGGTGCCGCAGGAGGGAATGGTGGCAGAAATCAGCGTGTTGCGCGGCCACTGCAAGTCCAAGCTGCCGGACTATATGGTTCCTTCGGTCTTGATGGTGCTGGAGTCTCTGCCCCTGACGCCCAGCGGCAAGGTGGATCGCAAGGCCTTGCCCGCTCCGGAGGACGGGCGGCCCATGCTGGACACGGCCTATACCCCGCCGCGTACACCGGAAGAAGAGATGTTGGTCGAGCTATGGTCTCAGGTGCTCAATGTCGAGCGGGTGGGGGTACACGACAACTTCTCCGAGCTGGGCGGCCATTCCCTGCTGGCGACCCAGTTGATGGCCCGCGTGCGCGAGGCATTCCAGGTGGAGGTGCCGCTGCGGACGCTGTTTGAGGCGCCCACGGTGGCGGAACTGGCGAAGCGAATCACCGAGTTGCTGCGGTCCCACGCGGGGCTGCAAGCGCCGCCGATTCGCCCGGTGTCACATGAGGGGCAACTGCCCCTGTCCTTCGCGCAACAGCGGCTCTGGTTCCTGGATCAACTGGAACCGGGGAACCTGTTTTACAACATTCCGCTGGCCGTGCGCCTGCAGGGCGTGCTGGATGCGGATGCTTTGCGCCGGGCACTGAACGAGATCGTGCGGCGGCACGAGGCGCTGCGGACGACCTTCACGGCGGTGGGCGGGCGGCCCGTGCAGGTGATCGCTCCCGAGTTACAGTTGTCGCTGCCCGTAGAAGACCTGCGCGACCTGACCCCGGAGGAGCGGGAATCGGAGGCGCTGCTGCTGGCGACGGAGGATGCGCAGACGCCGTTTGACCTGAGCGGCGGTCCCCTGTTGCGGGCCAGGTTGTTGCAGGTGGGCGACACCGAGCATATCGCCGTACTGGTGCTGCATCATATCGTGTCTGACGGTTGGTCTATGCGGGTGCTGATCCGCGAGCTGGCCGCCCTGTGCCACGCGTATGCGGTGGACAGGCCCTCGCCCCTGCCGGAACTGGGTATCCAGTACGCGGACTATGCCGCGTGGCAGCGGGGCTGGCTGCAAGGCGAGGTATTGGAAGCGCAACTGGAGTACTGGCGGAAGCAGTTAGCGGGCGCACCGCCGCTGTTGGAACTGCCCACCGACCACCCGCGCCCGGCCATGCAGACCTATCACGGCGCGATTCACAGCTTTGGCCTGCCCAAGGAACTGGCGCAGGCGGTCAAGAAGGTGGGCCAGAAGGCAAACTGCACGCTGTTCATGACCCTGCTGGCCGCTTTCCAGACGTTGCTGTATCGCTACACGGGACAGGCGGATATCTGCGTGGGCACCTCCATCGCCAACCGCAACCGGGCCGAGACAGAGGACCTGATCGGCTTTTTCGTGAACACATTGGTCCTGCGGGCAGACCTGTCGGACGCGCCGACCTTCCAGGCGTTACTGCAACGCGTGCGGGAGGCGGCGCTGGGGGCATATACCCACCAGGATGTGCCCTTTGAGATGCTGGTGGAAAAGCTCCAGCCGGAGCGCGATCTGAGCCATACGCCCCTGTTCCAGGTGATGTTCGTGATGGATAACGCCTCGCTGCAAGCCCTGGAGTTGCCCGGCTTGCGGCTCAGCCCCGTGCAGGTGGAAGTGGGCAAGGCGACCTTTGACCTGACCCTCTCCATGATGGAAGGGGCGGACGGGCTGGGCGGATATATCGAGTACAACACGGACCTGTTCGAGGCGGAGACGATCCGGCGGATGGTGGGGCATCTGCAAGCCTTGTTGGAGGGAATGGTGGCCGCGCCCGACTGCTCGGTGGCCCGCCTGCCTCTGCTGACGGCGGAAGAGCGGCAGCAGGTACTGGTCGCGTGGAACGAGACGACCCAACCTTTCCCCGCAGAACTGTGCATGCACGAACTGTTCGAGGAACAGGTGGCTCGCCAGCCGGACGCGCTGGCCCTGACGTTCGAGGGGCAGACGTGGACCTATGGGGAATTGAACCGGCGGGCGAACCAGTTGGCGCGTTACCTGCGGAAGCAGGGGGTAGGGCCGGAGACGCTGGTGGGGTTGTGCGCGCTGCGCGGACCAGAGATGGTGCTGGGCGTGTTGGGGGTGTGGAAAGCGGGCGGGGCGTACCTGCCGCTGGACCCCAGCTACCCGCCGGAGCGGCTGGCCTATATGCTGGCGGACGCGCGCGTGTCGGTGCTGCTCACCCAGGAGCAGTTGGTGGATGGGCTGCCCGCCCATAGCGCGCGCGTGTTACGGCTGGACGCTGATTGGCCAGTGATCGCGCAGGAGGACGAAAGCGCGCTGGCGAGTGTGGCGGCGCCGGAGAACCTGGCGGCGCCGGAGAATCTGGCGTACGTGATCTATACGTCGGGGTCCACGGGCCGCCCCAAGGGGACGCTGCTGGCGCACCAGGGGCTGGTGAACCTGAGCCGGGCGCAACGGGCGGCGTTTGGGGTGGGGGCGGGGAGTCGCGTGCTGCAATTCGCTCCCTGGAGCTTTGACGCCTCCGCGTGGGAGCTGGTGATGGCGCTGGGCAACGGTGCTACGCTGACTCTGGCCCGCCAGGACGTGCTGGCCTCCGGGCCGGAGTTGGGCCAGTTACTGCGCGAGCAAGCGGTCACACACGTGACCCTGCCGCCGTCCGTGTTGCGCGGCTTGGAGCGGGAGGGGCTAGATGGCCTGCGGACGGTGGTGGCCGCCGGGGAAGCCTGCCCGCTGGAATTGGCCCAGGCATGGGCGGTGGGGCGGCAGTTTGTGGACGCCTACGGTCCCACCGAGACCACCGTGTGCGCCTCCATGTACGTCTGCGACCCGCAGGAGCAGATGGCGCCGCCCATCGGGAAGGCGCTGCCCAACTTTCGGCTGTACGTGCTGGACAAGCAGGGGGAGCCGACGCCAGTGGGGGTGTCGGGAGAGTTGTGCGTGGGCGGGGTGGGGCTGGCGCGGGGATACCTGGGGAGGCCGGACCTGACCGCGGAGAGGTTTGTGCCGGACCCGTTCAGTGGGGAAGCGGGGGCGCGGCTGTATCGGACGGGCGATCTGGCGCGGTATCGGCCGGACGGCAACCTGGAATTTCTGGGGCGGATCGACCAGCAGGTGAAAGTGCGGGGGTTCCGCATCGAGATCGGGGAAGTGGAGGCGGCCCTGCGCGAGTGCGCGGGCGTGCGGGAAGGGGTGGTGATCGCGCGGGAGGACGCGCCGGGGGAGCAGCGGTTGGTGGGGTATGTGGTGGCGAACGGGGAAACGCCCACCATCGGGGAGTTGCGGAAGCAGATGAGCCGAAGGCTGCCCGAGTACATGCTGCCGACGGGGTGGGTGTTCCTGGAGGAACTGCCGCTGTCGCCCAGCGGGAAGGTGGATCGGCGGAATCTGCCCGCGCCGGAAGGGCGGCCAGAGGTGGGGACGGCGTACATGGCGCCTCGCACCGAGACGGAAGAGCGGTTGGCGGCGATCTGCGGCGAGTTGTTGGGCGTCGAGCGGGTGGGGGTAGAGGACAACTTTTTCGAGTTGGGGGGGCATTCGCTGCTGGGGACGCAGGTGATCTCGCGCATTCGGGACGTGTGGCAGGTAGAGTTGCCGCTGCGGGCGCTGTTCGAGAGTCCCACCGTGGCGGCCCTGGCTACCCGCATCGACGAGTTGGCGGCCAGCGATAGCCAGCCGGTGCAAATGCCGGGCATCGTGGCTGTCTCGCGGCAGGCCCATCGCGCAAAGCGATCCTCGTTGAAGAAGTAGTTTAGAACGAAAGATAGGGATAATGGCCCAGTTTCCTGAAGAGTACTCGATGGCGTTGGAAGAGCCGGGATTGCCGGAAGATGAAGTCTATGTGTTTCCGGCATCCTACGCGCAACAGCGGTTGTGGTTCCTGGATCAATTCGAGCCGGGTAGCCCTTTTTACAACATCCCTGCGGCGGTGCGCCTCAGTGGGCGGCTGAACGTGGCGGCCCTGGAGCGCACCTTCCAGGAGATTGTGCGGCGGCACGAGACCCTGCGTACCACCTTTGACACCGTCGAGGGGCAGCCGGTGCAGATCATCGCCCTGGAAGCCCCCTTCTCGCTGCCGCTAAGCGACCTGTCCCACCTGCTTCCCGAGGAACGTGAGGAGGAGGCGCTGCGGCTGGCCGTGGAAGAGGCCCGGCGTCCGTTTGACCTGACCCGAGGCCCCTTATTGCGCGTGCAGTTGCTCCGGCTGGCCGAGCAGGAGCACGTCATCCTGCTGACCATGCATCATATCATCTCGGATGGCTGGTCCATCGGCGTGCTGGTGCGCGAGTTGGGCACCATTTACCCGATGTTCGCCGCCGGGCGCTCATCGCCCCTGCCCGAACTGCCCATCCAGTACGCGGATTATGCCTCCTGGCAGCAGGAATGGCTGACGGGCGCGGTGCTGGAGGAGCAACTGGACTATTGGCGGCAGCAACTCGGCGGAGCGCTGCCTGTGCTGGAACTGCCCACCGATAGACCTCGCCCTGCGGTACAGAGTTCGCGGGGGGCTACCCTGTCGATGAACCTGTCTCGCGAACTGACTGATGGGCTGAAAGCCCTCGGCCAGCGTGCGGGCGCAACCCTGTTCATGACCCTGCTGGCTGGTTTCCAGACGCTCCTGTATCGCTACAGCGGCCAGCCGGACATCTGCGTCGGCACGCCCATTGCCAACCGCAACCGGGCCGAGATCGAGGGGCTGATCGGCTTTTTCGTGAACACGCTGGTGCTGCGTACCAATCTGGCGGGCGCGCCGACCTTCTGGGAGGTGTTGCGGCGGGTGCGCGAAGTAGCCATCGGGGGTTATGGGCACCAGGATTTGCCCTTTGAAACGCTGGTGGAAGAGTTGCAGCCCCAGCGGGACATGAGCCATACGCCGCTGTTCCAGGTGATGTTCATTCTGCAGAATGCCGCCGGAGGCGCGCAAGAGTTACCGGGCCTGACCCTGCGCCAGATAGAGACCCATAGCGGCACCTCTACCTTTGACCTGACCCTGTCCATGTCGGAGAACCGGGACGGGCTGAACGCCTCCCTGGAATACAGCACGGATCTGTTCGACGCGGCCACTATGCGTCGTATGCTGGACCATTTCCGCACTCTGCTGGAGGGGGTGGTGGCGGACCCGCATCAGCGCATCGCGGAGGTGGGGCTGCTGACCGCGGAGGAGCGCGCCCAGGTGGTGCGGCTCTGGAACGAGACCGCCGCAGATTATCCCCGCGATCTGGGCATCCACCAGGTATTCGAGCAGCAGGCGGCCCGCGCGCCAGAAGCGGTGGCGGTCACCTATCAAGGCGACTCGCTGACCTACGGGGAACTGAACCGGCGGGCGAACCAGTTGGCGCACTATTTGCAGCGGATGGGCGTGGGGCCGGAAATGCTGGTGGGGATCAGCGTAGAGCGCTCGCTAGAGATGCTGGTGGGCGTGCTGGGCATCCTGAAGGCAGGCGGGGCGTATGTGCCCGTCGATCCCAGCTATCCGGCGGAGCGGATTGCCTATATGCTTGCAGACGCCGGGGTGACGCTGCTGGTCACGCAGGAGCGGCTGGTCTCCCAGTTGCCGCCCCATGCCGCGCAGGTGGTGCGGCTGGATGCCAATTGGCCGCAGATCGCGCGCGAGTCGGAGGCGAACCCCGAACCCCACACGGCGCCGGGGAATCTGGCGTATTGCATCTACACCTCCGGCTCGATGGGCCGCCCCAAGGGGGTGATGCTGCCACACAGCAACCTGGTGAACGCTTATTACGCCTGGGAGACCGGCTACCAACTTGGCACTCAGGCCACGAGCCATTTGCAGATGGCCAGTCTGTCGTTCGATGTGTTCACCGGCGATTGGGTGCGGGCGCTCTGCTCTGGCGGCAAGCTGGTGCTCTGCCCGCGCGACCTGCTGCTGCAACCCGAAAGGCTATACGCGCTGATGCAGCAGGAGCGGGTGGATTGTGCCGAGTTTGTGCCGGTGGTGCTGCGCAGTCTGGCGCAACACCTGGACAAGACGGGCGAGCGTCTGGATTTTGTGCGACTGCTGATCTGCGGGTCGGACGCCTGGTATGTGGGCGAGTATCGTGAATTCCTACGGCTCTGCGGGCCGCAAACCCGGCTGATCAATTCCTTCGGGCTGACCGAGGCCACCATTGACAGTTGCTACTATGAGACGCGCGAGTTGGAGGGGCAGGCGGACCGGCTGGTGCCCATTGGGCGGCCTTTTGCCAACAACCGTCTGTACATCCTGGACGAGCGCCTGCAACCCCAGCCGGTGGGCATCCCCGGTGAGTTGTATGTCGGCGGGGCGGGAGTGGCGCGGGGCTATTTCCAACGTCCCGACCTGACTGCCGAGCGGTTTGTGCCGGACCCCTTTGGCGAGCCGGGGGAGCGCCTGTATCGCACCGGCGACCTGGCCCGCTTCCTGGCCGATGGCAATGTGGAATTCCTGGGCCGGGCCGACGATCAGGTGAAAATCCGCGGGTTCCGGGTGGAACTGGGCGAGATCGAGGCCGTATTAGGGCAGCATCCGACTCTGAAGCAGGCGGCGGTCACAGTGGGCGAGGACCGACCGGGGAACCCTCGGTTAGTGGCCTATCTGGTGTCGGCAGATGGGCCGACACCCACTGCCGGAGACCTGCGCCGCTATCTGCAGGAGCGCCTGCCGGACTATATGGTGCCGTCGGTGTACATGTTCCTGGAGGCGTTGCCCGTGACGCCGAACGGCAAGGTGGACCGCAAGGCGCTGCCCGCGCCCGACTGGACGCAGCGGGACGTGGAGAACGCCTATGTGGCTCCGCGGACGGAAACGGAAGAGCGGCTGGCGCAGGTGTGGGCGCAGGTGTTGGGCGTCGAGCGGGTGGGCGTACGCGACAACTTTTTCGGCTTGGGCGGGCATTCTCTGCTGGCGACCCAGCTTATCTCCCGCGTGCGGGACGTGTTTCAGGTCGAACTGCCCCTGCGCAACGCTTTCGAGTCGCCGACGGTAGCCGCGCTGGCGGAGCGGGTGGACGTGGCCCTGCGCTCCACGGGAACCCAGGAGATACCGCCCATCCGGCGGATTCCGCGCGATCAGGAGATCCCCCTGTCGTTTGCCCAGCAGCGGCTCTGGTTCCTGGATCAGTTGGAGCCGAACAGTGCCATGTACAACATGCCGGATGCCGTGCGGCTGAGCGGCGCGCTGGATGTGGCCGCGCTGGAGCGCAGCTTGAACGAGATCGTGCGGCGACACGAGGGACTGCGCACCAACTTCCAGGCGCGGGAGGGGCGGCCCGTGCAGGTCATCGCGCCGGAGCGGACCATTGCGCTGCCGGTAATAGACCTGACAGAGCTTGCGGAGGAGGAGCGGGAAGCGGAGGTGCTGCGATGGGCGCAAGGCGAGGCCCAGCAACCCTTTAACCTGGCGGCGGACCCCTTGTTGCGGGCGCGTTTGTTGCGTCTGAATGCGGAGGAGCACGTCATCCTGCTGACCGCGCACCATATCGTCTCGGACGACTGGTCCTCGAAAGTGTTGCTGCAAGAGCTGGTCACGCTGTATCGAGCGTTTGTTACCGGCCAGCCGTCGCCCCTGCCGGGGCTGGCTATCCAGTACGCGGACTATGCCGCGTGGCAGCGGGAGTGGCTGCAAGGGGAGGTGCTGGAGGAACAGTTGGGCTATTGGCGGAAGCAGTTGGCAGGCGCACTGCCGCTGCTAGAACTGCCCACGGACCATCCCCGCCCGGCCATGCAGACCTATCACGGGGCCTACCAGACCTTTGAGCTGCCCGCAGCCGTCGGGCAGGCATTCGTCCGGCTGTGCCAGCAGGAGGGCGTGACTCCCTTCATGGCGCTGCTGGCGGCTTTCCAGACCTTCTTGTCCCGCTACAGCGGCCAGGATGATATTGTCATTGGCACGCCCATCGCCAACCGCACACGGCCCGAGAGCGAGCCATTGATCGGCTTTTTCGTGAACACGCTGGTCCTGCGGGGCGATCTATCGGGGAACCCCAGCTTCCGCGCTCTGTTGCAGCGGACGCGGGAGACGGCGTTGGGGGCGTATGCCCATCAGGATGTGCCCTTTGAGATGGTGGTGGATGCCGTACAGCCGCAGCGGGACATGAGCCACAGTCCGCTGTTCCAGGCCATGCTGGTCTTGCAGAACACGCCCGGCCGCGTGCGGGAACTTTCTGGCCTGAAGGTGCAGCCTGTGGAGGCGCACAGCGGCACGGCCAAGTTCGATCTGACCCTGTTCGCCATGCAGGAGGGCGAGCGTATCGGCGGGGCGTGGGAGTACAACACGGACCTGTTCGAGGCGGCGACGGTGGCGCGGATGGCGGGGCAGTTCGGGCAATTGCTGGCGGGACTG
>Ga0209347_1004013_pt1 | contig 16063 bp, 16 predicted proteins | sample AutmiccommuBRH23_FD_187382 | JGI IMG/M metagenome (GOLD analysis project Ga0209347, IMG submission 187382) | Deep subsurface microbial communities from Mt. Terri, Switzerland - Autotrophic microbial communities BRH/23 (SPAdes) (version 2) | ecosystem: Environmental > Aquatic > Deep subsurface >...
GCCGTCTCCGCTCTCTTCGCAGGCCTGCTGACCAAGGTCGGCGTCTACGCGCTGATCCGGGTCTTCACGCTGTTGTTCGTGGAGGACGTCGGATTCACTCACCAGCTCATCCTCTGGTCGGCCGGCGCGACCATGCTGATCGGAGTCCTCGGGGCGATCGTCCAGCAGGACATGCGGCGCATCCTCTCGTTCCACATCGTCAGCCAGATCGGCTACATGATCATGGGGCTCGGGCTCTTCACGCGGCTCGCGATCGCCGGTGCGGTTTTCTACGTGATTCACCACATCATCGTGAAGGCGAACCTTTTCCTCGTCAGCGGCGTGGCGCATCGGATCCGGGGGAGCTACGACCTCAGGAAGATCGGCGGCCTGTACACCTACACCCCTCTGCTGGCGATTCTGTTCATGATCCCGGCGATGTCCCTGGCCGGAATCCCTCCCCTTTCCGGATTCTTCGCCAAACTCGCCCTGGTGCGCGCAGGCATCGAGAGTGAGCAGTGGGCGATGGTCGTGATCGCTCTCTTCGCAGGGCTGCTCACGCTCTTCTCCATGATCAAGATCTGGAACGAGGCATTCTGGAAACCGGCGCCCCAGGAGCCAGATCCGCGTTCGGGGCCGCCTCCGAGCGGAATCAGAATACTGATGGGCCCCATTGCCGCGCTGGCTCTGCTCACCCTGCTGATCGGAGCGGGAGCAGGGCCGCTTTTCCGCATCGCCGAGCGGGCTGCCGACCAGCTCCTGGGCCGCTCGGTCTACATCGAGGCGGTGCTCCGATGAAGGCGCTCCCGATCCTGCTGCTGAACCTGACGCTCTCGCTCGCCTGGGCCTTCGCGAAAGGCGATCTGACTGCGGGGCGCCTGGCCGAGGGATTCATTCTCGGTTACATCGCGCTCGCGCTCACTGGGCGGGCCATCGGAGCCGGCGTTTACCTTCGCAAGTCGATCGCACTGGCGAGGCTCATCGCCTACTTCCTCAAAGACCTGGTGAGCGCCAATCTGCGCGTCGCCTTCGACATCGTGACCCCGCATCACTACATGAGGCCCGGCGTGGTCGCGATTCCGCTCGATGTTGAGAGCGATATCGAGATCACCCTCATGGGCAACCTCATCACCCTGACTCCGGGAACGCTCACCCTCGACGTGGCGGCCGATCGAAGGACGATGTACATCCACTCGATGTACATCAAGGACCCGGAAGAGCTACGTCACGAGATCAAGAACGGCCTCGAAAAACGGATCCTGGAGCTGATGCGATGAGCACGGTCATTGCGATCTGCCTGGCGATGCTCGGAGTCTCGCTCCTCCTGGCGTTCGTCCGCCTTGTCCGCGGACCGAGCCTTCCCGATCGCGTGGTCGCCCTGGATCTCATCGCCGTGATCGCGGTGGCGCTGGTCATCGTCCTCGACATCCAGTCGAATGTCATCGTCTTCCTCGACGCCGGAATCGTCGTTGCGCTCGTGGGATTCGTCGGGTCGATCGCATTCGCGCGCTATCTCGAGAGGAGGGTGCTCTGATGCAGATCGCCGTCGGGACGATGATGATCATCGGCTGCACGTTCCTGCTTCTGGCATCCATCGGGATCATCCGGATGCCCGACCTCTTCATGCGCATGTCCGCGTCGGCCAAGGCCGGCACTCTCGGCATCGGCTGCATGCTCATCGCTTTGATGCTTCATTTCCGGGACGGGGCGGTGGTGACCAAGTCCATCCTAGTCATTTCCTTCTTCTTCCTCATGTCGCCGGTCGCGGCCCACATGATCGCCCGCGCCGGTTACGTCCTTCGCGTCCCCCTCTGGAAACACTCCATCGTCGACGAGGCGAAGCATCTGCACGCTCCAAAGGCGATCGTCCCCGAATGGGCCGAGAACGGCGAAGAGGGGACCGGAAACCCGCACGACCCCGACGACGAGATGAGGGGAATGATGGACCGCTAGGGAACCTCTGCGGTCGCCACCCAGACCGCTGGACACCCCGGCCGACGTGAATATAATGACCGCCCCTCCTGTTGTGGGAGCGGCTGAAAAGGGCGGAATCCCTTCACCCTTCGACCCACGCCGTTGTAGCTCAGTTGGTAGAGCAGCTGATTCGTAATCAGCAGGTCACCGGTTCAAGTCCGGTCAACGGCTCCAGATCGACCTCATCCGGCCCCCGGACCTCCCGGGGGCTTTTCTTTTCGCTCGACAATCGAACGGTCTATATCCGACGGTCTATTGCGGCCCGCCTGGAAACCCCTAAACTCGGTGACGGCGTGGGACAAGAGGAAACGTTTTTGTTTTTTGACGCATCCCTTACACGCCCTCTAACGGTCGCTTGACGTTGGGGGCCTACATTGCCAGGCATAGGATCATGTCTACCGTGAGTCAGCAGGCCACAGCCAAAGCTGCCTACTCCATTCCGGCGCGCCTCGACGAGCATCGAGTGATGCTGATCGACTACTCGCAGGAGGGGTTGGTGCTCGAGCACTACCGGCAGCTCGCCGTCGGTACCGAGGCCACGTTCGCGCTCGAGTGGGAGGGGGAACGGGTCTCGATTCTCTGCCGGGTCGCCCTCTGCGAGAAGTTTCCCGTCAGCTTCGGAAGCAGCTTCTGCGTCTTCCGATCTCGCCTCGCGATTCTCGCCGCGACCGGCGAGGTGGGGACGAAGATCGAAAAGATGATCCAGTCCCGCCATCAGGTCTCCATCGCCCTTCAGATGGCGAACGCCTCGGGTCATCTCGACGACGCCAAGCCCCATCCGGTGTTCCGCAATGGCCTTCTCTCGGAGAGCTCGACCAGGCCTTCCTCCGACAGGCAGGCTGGAAAGAAGTTCGAGTGCATCCGCCTCCGATGGAACGGCACGAAGTGGACCTCGGTCTGGACTCTCGATCCGGATCAGCCGGCGGACGGATTCACCATCGACGCCGACGAGCTCCCGCTTCAGATCCAGCGCCTGTGCGAAGCCTACGAGACGACGACCGAGGCCGGCCGCAACCTGATCCGCCTCCAGGCTCAGCTCAGCCTCGAAGGAAAACAGTCCTCCCGAGCTCGGGAACACTGAGAAGCAGGGGCCAGGGGCCAGGGAGAAGCAAAAACAAAACCTCGAGGATCCGACGTTGTCTTTGCTTTTGCTAGTCCCTAGCCCCTAGCCCCTAGTCCCTGCCTTTACAGGTACAGCCCGCCCGACACATTCAGGACGTGTCCCGTGATGTAGCCCGCTTCTTCCGAGGCGAGGAAGGCTACCGCCGCCGCGACGTCGTCCGGGGTACCGAGCCGCCGGAGAGCGATTCTTTCTTCCATTGCGGCCTTCGCCTGGTCGGTCATCGCGTCGGTCATGGCAGTGACCACGAATCCCGGGGCGACCGCATTCACCGTGACGTTGCGGGACCCGACTTCGAGCGCGAGCGCCTTGGTGAATCCGACGATCCCGGCCTTCGATGCCGCGTAGTTGGTCTGCCCCGGATTTCCGGAGAGGCCGACGACGGAGGTGATGTTGATGACGCGTCCCCATCGGGTGCGGATCATCTTCTTCACCACTTCCTGGGTGACGTGGAACATCGAGTCGAGATTCGTGCGGATGACCGATTCCCACGCCTCCGCCTTCATCCGGATGAAGAGATCGTCGGCAGTCACGCCCGCGTTGTTCACCAGTATGTCGATGCGCTCGTGCTCTTCGATCAGAGCTTTGACCTTTTCCCGGGCATCCGGCGACGAGATGTCCAGCTCCACCGCGACGGCCTTGCCGCCTGCTGCAGCGATCCGCGAGGCGACTTCCTTCACTCTGTCGATGCTGCGCGCGGCGCAGAGCACGGTCGCTCCCGACTCGCCGAGCTTCGTGGCGATCGCCTCTCCAATCCCGCGTGAGGCCCCGGTGACCAGGGCAACTTTGCCCCCCAGTTCGAACTTCATTTGCCTTCCCCTCCCGATGTCAATGCTTCGAGCGATGCGAGGTCGCTGACGCTGAGCGTTTCGACCGAGGGATCGATGCGCCGGATCAGCCCCGCGAGGACATTCCCCGGTCCGATCTCGACGAAGCGGCTCACGCCCATGGCGATCATCTGCCGGATCGAGTCCACCCATCGAACCGGTGATGAGACCTGACGGACGAGCGCGTTCCTCACCGCGTGGGTCGTTCCGACCGGCGAGGCGTCCACGTTGGTCACGAGCTGCACATACAAAGCATGAAAATCCGCCGCCTCGAGCACCGGCGTGAGCCTCTCCTCGGCCGGCTTCATGAGGGCGCAGTGAAAGGGTGCCGACACCGGCAGCGGCAGGGCGCGTCGTACCCCGCGGCTCTTCGCGAGGGCGATCGCCCGTTCGACGGCTGCCTTGGTTCCGGCGATCACGATCTGCCCGGGAGCATTGATGTTCGCCGGCGAGACCACTTCGCCTTCGGACGCTTCGGCGCAGAGCGCCTCGATCTCCTCGAGAGAGGGTCCGAGGATGGCCGCCATCGCCCCCTGGCCGACCGGAACCGCCTCCTGCATGAACCGTCCGCGACTCCGCACGATCGAGGCGGCCTCCTTGACGTCGAGCCCCCCTGCGCAGACGATCGCGCTGTACTCGCCGAGCGAGTGTCCCGCGACCAGGTCCGGCTCTTCCCCCCCTCGCTCGCGAATCGCCTCGAGGATGGCGATGGAAGTGGTGAGGATCGCAGGCTGGGTGTTCTCGGTCAGCTTGAGGTCTTCATCCGGCCCCTCGAAACAGAGCTTCGAAAGGGGAAATCCGAGAGCCTCGTCGACCTCTTCATAGACGCGCCGGGCTGCCGGAGAAGCGTCCGCAATCTCGCGACCCATCCCCGCGAACTGGCTCCCCTGCCCGGGGAAAACGAAGGCGGTGTGGTGTTCAGCCGTCATGGCGGCGGATCATACCAAGCGTTGCGACAGAGGAGAACGGTCCCCGCGAGCTCACTGTCGCTTCGCGACCGGACCGGCGCAGCCGGTCCCTACGGGTACGCCGCGCTTCCCAGGCTCGGGATGGCGCCCGGCGGCGTCTCTACGTAAGGGTAACCGGAGGCAGCTCGACGGGCTCCGCCTCGCCGTTACCGGCCTGCAGCCCCTCGGCGCGCTCTTTGTTGTGGAGCTCCGAGATCTTCTGCTGGATCTTGTCGTTGATCCGCGACTGGGCGAAGTCTCCCGCCACGCGGATCGCGTTGCGGATCGCTTTCGCATTCGACCGGCCGTGGCAGACCACGCACCCGCCCTTCACCCCGAGCAGCGGCGCGCCGCCATACTCGGAGTAATCGGTCCGCCGCTTGGCGGCCTCGAACGCCGGCTTCGCCAGCAGCGCCCCGAAGGCGCGAATCGGGTTCGCTTTCAGCTCCTGTTTGAGCAGCTTCCCGATGGTCTCGGCCAGCGCCTCGGACGCCTTGAGCACGACGTTGCCGATGAAGCCGTCGCAGACGACCACGTCCGCGTTGCCGTTGAACACGTCGCGCCCCTCGGCGTTTCCGATGAAATTGAGCCCCATCTCCTTCATGACCTTGTAGGTCTGACGGATGACTTCGTTCCCTTTTCCCTCTTCCTCTCCGATCGACAGCAGCCCGATGCGGGGCGCGCGGATGTCGAAGAGCATCTGGGCGAAAAAGTGCCCCATGACGGCGAACTCACGGAGATGGTGGGGCTTGCTGTCGACGTTGGCGCCGACGTCGAGAAGGATCGTGTGCCCGTCGAGCCGCGGCACGACCGCCGCAAGGGCGGGGCGATCGACCCCCTCGATCATTCCGAGAACTTTTCTCGCCGAGGTCCAGGCGGCACCGGTGTTGCCCGCGGAGACGAAGACGGCGGCGCGCCCCGCACCGACCAGGTCGGCGGCGACCCGAATCGAGGAGTCCTTCTTCTTACGGATCGGGGCGAGAGGATGGTCGTCCATTTCGACGACCTCGGAGGCGTGAACGATCTCGATGTTGGAAGGAAGCTTGCGCCCGAGCGAGGAGACTTCGCTTCGAATGGCGTCTTCACGGCCGACCAGAAGAATGTCCACCGGGAACTGCTCGGCCGCCTCGAGGGCGCCGAGAACGATCTCGCGAGGAGCGTGATCGCCCCCCATCGCATCGACGGCGATCCGGGGGTGGCCCTGGACGTCGGAGCCGGCGTTCGACATCGCAGCCGCGCTCAGACCAGATCTTTGACGGTGACGACTTCGCGGCCCTTGTAGTAACCGCACTTCGGACACACCCGGTGAGGCAGCTTCGCCTCCTGGCAGTTCGGGCAAGTCGAAAGCGACTTCGGCTCGAGAAAATCGTGGGCGCGACGCGTGCGCGTGCGGGCCCGGGAGTGTCGTCGTTTCGGATTAGGCATCGTAGACTCCTCAGTTTGGAACCGGCCGGCGTACCGGGACGGTCAATTCTCTTTCTTCTTCGCCAGCTGTTCCCGGATGCCGCGTAACGCATCCCACCGGCTGTCGGATTCCTCGACCGCGCACTCGCAAGCCGAACGGTTCCGATTTCCCTTGCACACCACGCAGAGCCCTTTGCAGTCTTCAGCGCAGAGGGCCTTCATCGGCAGCGACAGCTGAACCTGCTCCAGAATCACCGGCCGGAGATCGATCTGCGGCTCGTCGTAATACTCCTCGTCCAGCTGCTGGCCGGCAACTTCGACGTCTTCGAGGCTTTCCGCGGACTCGGCCGCGGGACGGGGAAGGTATGTTAAGTGAAATTCCGAACGGATGGCAAACGGAAACGGGTCGAGACATCGCGAACAGAGCAGATCCGCCGTATATTCGACCGATCCGGAGAGGAGAAACTCCCTCGGCCGGTCCCCCGCTCCCACTTCCCCGATCGCCCGGACCTCGGAAAGGCTCGCCACCTCGTCCCGATCGAGCTCCTCACCGGAGATCCGGATGGAAAGATCGAAGGGCTGGGGCCCCTGATGGGCCACCTTTTCGAGGTCGAGTATCTCGTTCATTTGTCGGGATTCCTGGGCGCGAGGGGGCAAGTCCCCGCAACGGGCTCGTGCAACGTGAGGGGGGAGGAAAATAATCCGGAGGGGGATCTACAGGCGAACCCACATCCCGCCCCGACAGGCTTCCCGCGACGTCCGGATTCTCCGCCCACCCTGATCCCTTCCTTCGTCGCTGTGGCTCCTCAGGACAGGCCCTACGGTCGGGATGACATCTCGCCCCTCCTCCCTCGCCCCTCGTCCCTAATCCCTGAGCTTGACCGCGGCCCGGATCACCATCCCGGTCCCGGCGGGCTCGAGTCTGGCTTCGACCTCGTCGGCCCGCGGAATCGAGCGGAACGCCTGGGCCAGGTCACCCGCTTCGGTGGCGAAATCCTCGGCGAGAAGGCGGATGGCGGTGTTCGAGCGGACTTCGTCGAGGATCGGAAGAAGGTCGCGCGGGCGCGCTCGCATCGCCCACGCCGCCGGACCCGGAGGAATCGGGACTGATTCATCTTCCAGGAGTCGGGTGAGGCTGGTGCGGTCGAACGCGAGGAGGAACTCCCCCGGCCGGCGCGCGAACTCGATCGTGAGGCCCACCCCTTCCCGCCTGAAGAGCTCGGTCCCAGCCACCGACCGTGCCTCCTGTTCCCGCATCCCGAGGAGAAGCCCGATCGCCCCTTGCGTGGTGGCGCGGTCGATCCGCTCGATGATCCCTTCGGCGCGCGCGTCGTCGGCGGGAACCGAAAAGACCAGCTGGGGTCGGGGGAGCAGGCCCCGCGTTTCGACGCCATAGAGGGCAACCATCCCTCCTTGTTCGAGAATCGCCTCCAGATCGACCGGGAACGCCTGCTCCAGCGTGAGAACGGCCTTTGGCGCTTTCGCGAACCGCACCGAGATCGGAGCCGAGAGCGGAAGAGACTCCTCCCCCATCTCGGTAGTCGCCTCCGGGGGGGAAGACGCCCTGGTGACGACCCGGAGATCGCCATCATCGAATTCGATCGCTGAGAGGGCGGGTCGGCCGATGGGAGGATATCCTCCCTTTTTCCGGTGAACAATGAACGCGTGACCCTGGAGTCCCTCGGAAAGCTGCTGGACCTCGGCGGCACCGAGGGGATCGCTGACGGTCCCGAACAGGACCTCGTCTCCCTCGACGCGGATCGGCGCCGATCCGGCGGCCGCGAGGATTCGGGCCAGCGCCCGCCGGAGAGGGTCGGGGCGCGCGACGGCACCCCAGTATCCTCCCCGAGTCCACGCCACGACGCGGCTTCGGCCAGCGAGCCATGCTGCGCGGTCGAGGGCTTCCGCGTCCGCGGACTGGATGAGAGGAGCGAGTAGGGGCGAGTAGCGATGCCACGCCGGACCGAAGGTCGCGACCGCGATGACCGTCTCCGCTTCGGCGGGGGCGCGGAGCATCATGGAGGCGAGCTCCGGGGAGGAATCGAGCGGCACCATCGCCGGAGGAATGAGCATCGGCGCTACGATCCATCCGACGAGGAGGACGAGGAGAAGCAGCAGGATGAGAAAGCTAGCACGCAACATGGTCGGGAAATCCGCTAAGATCCGCGCTCGATGATTCGCCGGATCGGACGCCGGTTGCGCCGGCTGGCCGGTGCGCCTCTCGTGCCACTCCGCCCGGTCGCGCGCGAGCTGCTCCTCTCAACGCGCGGCGTGCTCCGCATCCTCGCGACCCTCCTCGCCGCGGCGAAGGGGATCCCGAAGAACGGCCGTATCCGGGTCGGAGTGGACGTGCGTCCGTTCTACGAACCGCTGACTGGAGTGGGATGGTATCTCTTCTTCCTGCTCGAAGAACTGGCGAAGCTCGAGGACCTGGATCTCGTTTACTTCGGACACCCGGTTCTCGCGGAGGGATCTCCCCCACTCACCGTTCCGCTGCCCGGTTCGCGACCGATCGTCGCATTCGATCTGATCGGCCTGCCGGTCGGGCGGCTCGCCGGGGCCACCGCGCGGGCGGCTTATCCCGCTCTCGTCTGGCTACGCCGCTGTGACGTCTTCTTCGCAGCGAATTACTTCCTCCCGCGATCCACCTCGGCCGCGGCGGTCAACCGGGTCTGCACCGTGCACGACCTCACCTGGCGCCGTTACCCCGAGCTTCTGCAGCAGGAAACGCTCGCCAACCTCGAGCGGGAGATGTTGCGCGAGCTGACCCGGTCGAGCGCCGTGATCTGCGTCTCCGAGGCGACTCGACGCGACCTGGTGGAGCTCTACCCGGTCGAGCCCGGGAAGGTGCACGCGGTACTTTCAGGTCCTCCGCCATCGCGTCCATCCGCGGATCTGCGGCTCGAGCTCCCCTCTCGCTACATCCTCTTCGTCTCCACCATCGAGCCGCGCAAGAATCTCGACGTGCTGATCGAAGCGTTCGAGCGACTCAAGGACAAGGGATGGAGCGGCGACCTCGTGATCGCGGGAAAGACCGGGTGGAAGTCGGAGCCGACTCTCCGCCGCATGGCGAAGAGTCGTTGGCGGGACAGCATCAGACGGCTCGACTACGTCGATCGCGACCAGCTTCCATGGCTTTACCGGCAGGCCGACGCGTTCGTTCTCCCGTCCCGTTACGAGGGCTTCGGCTTTCCGATCCTCGAGGCGATGGCCGAAAAAACGCCGGTGATCGCCGCGCGCAACTCCTCACTGCCCGAGGTCGGCGGAGATGCGGCGCTTTATTTCGACGCCGACGATGCGGGCGAGCTCGCACGGCTGCTCTCCATCGTCCTCGAAGACCCGGATGAACGCGCGCGCCTGGTTGACCGAGGCGAAGCGAACCTTGCCCGCTTCTCATGGGTGCGGGCGGCGGCCGAGACTGCAAATGTTTTCCGAAAGGTCGCGCGATGACGGCTCCGATGCGGATCGTGATCGATGGGCGTCCTCTGGTCGGCGAACGAAGCGGCATCGGCGTACACACCGCGGAGATTGCGTCGCGGCTCGAGCCTGCGCCGCTGCTCGCCGCACATGCGCCGATCGACGACACGACCGGAATCGGCGGCCTCGAGGTCCGCGTCGATCGAGCACCGCTGGGGGTGATCTGGCAACAGGCGACCCTTCCGCGAGTGCTCGAAGAAGAACGGGCCACTGTGCTCTGGGCGCCGCACGGAACGATTCCACTCCGTTCCCGCGTCCCGGCGGTGGTGACGATGCACGACCTCACGTCGATCTCGGCGCCTTTTCGCCACAAGCCGAGCACCGTGCTTTCGTTCAATCTCTTTATCGGGCGAAGCCTCGCGGCCGCTGAAAAAGTTGCGGCGGTGTCGCGGTTCACCGCCGCGCAGGTCTCCCGCGGTTTCGGGATCGACTCTCGCCGCATCGAGATCGTTCCAAACGGCGTGGGGACGGAGTTCCACGTATCAGCCGAGCCACTCGATCTTCCAGACGGGCTCGAGCCGGGCTACATTCTCTTCACCGGAACGATGGAGCCGCGCAAGGGCCTGGGCGAGCTGCTCGACGCGTGGAGTCGACTCGCACCGCGGCCTCGTCTGGTGATTGCGGGAGGACGCGGCTGGGGACTCGAGCGGCTCAGGAAATCGCTGGAGGCGCACGAAGCCAGCGGCGAGATCGTCCTCACCGGATACGTGCCGACCGCGCGGCTCGCCGACCTTTATCGGGGCGCCGCGCTGTTCGTCTATCCCTCGCGGGATGAGGGATTCGGGATTCCCCCTCTCGAGGCGATGGCGTGCGGAACGCCCGTCGTCGCCACCCGAGCGGGCGCAATCCCGGAGGTCACCGGCGAGGCGGCGATTCTCGTTCCTCCCGCCGATCCCGACGCGCTTCATCAGGCCATCCGGCGCGCTCTCGAGAGCGACGCGCTCCGCCGCGAGCTCCGCGCCGCCGGCATCGCGCGCGCCGCCTTGTTCTCCTGGGAGCGGAGCGCGCGTCTCATGAACGAGCTTCTCGCGCGCGCCGCTTTGCGCTGATTCGTCTATTCTTGAAACGTGCGGATCGGAATCGACTGCCGAAAGATCGAAGACTTCGGCATCGGCACTTACGTCCGCGAGCTCCTTCGCGCGATGGCGGCGGCCGCTCCGGACGAGACATTCGTCGCCTTCGGTCCCCGCACCATCGAATCCCACCTTCCATCCACGGGGTCGATCGAGCGGGTGGATGTCGATGCACCGCATTACTCCATTCGCGAGCTCGGCACCATCGGCAGAGCCGCCAATGGAGCGAAGCTCGACCTTTTCCACGCCCCTCACTACGTCGTCCCTCTGGTTCGCGGACCCGTCGTCGTGACCATTCACGACCTGATTCACCTCCAGGTCCGCCACGCCAATCCTTTGCGGCTCCTCTATGCGCGCGGGATGCTCAGGCGCGCCACCCGCAGACCAGCTCGCATCCTCACTGTGACCGAGGCCGTCGCCCGAACGATCGCGCGCGCCTATCCCGATGCCGCTCCGAGGATCCGCGCCGTTCACAACGGCGTCGAAGATCGCTTTTTCGGAGCAACCGTCCCCTCGCCGGCTGGCCGCCGGTACTTTCTCTGGATCGGAAACGACAAACCGCACAAGAATCTCTCGGGGCTGATCGCAGCCTGGCGCAAGGCAGCACCTTCGTTGCACGACTGCGACCTCGTGCTCGCGGGGGCTCCCTCCGGGGAACTCCGGGCCGAGCCGCAAGTTCGCCTCGCCGGGTTCGTTCCGGCTGAAGAGCTCCCCTCCCTCCTCGCCGGGGCCGTCGCGCTGATTCTGCCGAGCTTTCTGGAGGGCTTCGGCCTTCCGGTCGCCGAAGCGATGGCGGCCGGCTGCCCCGTGATCGCCTCGGCGATCCCGCCCCTCCAGGAGGTTGCTGGAGTCGCTGCCGTCTGGTGCGATCCCGCCGACCCGGAATCCATTGCGAAAGCGATGACCTCGCTTGCGGTGGACCCCCGGCTTCGAGGCGAGCTCATCGCAAAGGGACGACTGAGAGCCGACCGGTTTCGCTGGGAGCGGAGCGCTGAAAAGACGATCGAAATCTATCGAGAAGCGGTGCTCGAAAAGATGACGGAAGCACCGGTCTTTAAGTAGCCCCTTTTTGATCGCCCACCGACCGACAAAAAAAATTTCTACCCTGCTTGATAAAAGTCTTGACAATTAATCTGCATCGAACCAATATTGTTGCCATCAGATGGAATCTAGGAACTGCAGATCAGCCCGGAAAGCAGTCGCGGGATAGGTCGCCCTCGGTTCTATCGGTTCGCTACTGGATTTGATTTTCGTCGGCTTGGCCGGCGAGGCGCCAAGGAAGCGCGACCGTGAGGTCCCGTAAGGCATGAAAGGTAGGTGAAACCAGGGATGGCCACGAAGAAAGCCGCTTCTAAGAGCAAGAAAGCCAGCAAGGCTAAAGCGAAGAAGAAATAATCTGATCTTCCTTTCGTCAGGAGGGGGTCCCTTTCGAGGGACCCTTTTCTTTTTGTCCTGACCCTCCCTCCCCCTGGATCCTCCGGGCGGAGGAAAGGATCCTCCGCCACCTTCTTCCCGGCTACAATTCCCGGCCAGGTCACTCCGTGAACTTTCGATCCCGTCCTCTCATGACCGGTGCTCTGACCGGGCTCGGCATCGCATTGCTCGTTCTGCTGGTCCGCCAGGTCAGCCCTTCGATGTTCGGCCTCGAATGGCTTTGGGGGGACACCCAGACGCGGCGGCTGGCGGCGAAGCTCGAGCCCGATCCCGGGATCGTTATCCTGGCGATCAACGAGACGAGCGTAAAGACGCTCGAGAACCTGAACTACGGCAGGCCTTCTGCCTGGACGCGCGAGCTGATGGGGCGGATGGTGGAGGAGGCAAGGCGGGGCGGAGCGCGTCTGGTCGTTTTCGACATCCTTTTCACCGGGGAGCATCTCTACGATCCGTCGGGCGACCGTCGATTCGCCTCGGCCCTCGAGTCCATGCCGGTCGTGCTCGGCGCCCAGACCGGAATGGCCGACACGGAAACCGCCGAGGTCGGCCCGCCGTGGGATCGCCTGCTCTGGACCGTGGAGGGGCGTGAGGCCGATTCGCCCCGTTCGCTGATCGCGCCGCTCCCGCTGCTCTCCGGCGCCTCCGGAATCGGAACGCTTCAGCTCCAGATGGAGGAGCGCGCGTCGGCCACTCGGCGGTACGCGACCCTGCTTCCGGTCGCTGGGGGCGGCTGGATCCCTTCCCTCGCCCTCTCCGCGGCCGCGCGCGTGAACGGCTGGCCGCAGGCGGCCAGCTGGGACGAGCAGTCCGGGCTGCTGCGGACAGGATCGCTCCAGATTCCGGTCGCCGACGATGGAACGTTTCCCATCCGGTGGCGGCGGGGGGCCTCCGGAGCGTCGGGGCGTCTGAGCTATCCGGCGATCGACGCTTCCGCCCTGATCGAGATCTCGCTGGCGCGTGAAGAGGGGGCCGACGAGGCCGAACTGGACGAGATGCTCCGGTCGCGGCTCGAGGGAAAGATCGCGCTCGTCGGTTACACGGCAGCGGGACAGTTCGACCTGCGCAGCACCCCCCTCGATCCCGCATCGGCCGGCGTCGAGATCCACGCCAATGCTCTCGACGACCTTTTGCGGGGGGACTTCAATCGCCCGGTCCCGGGCCCTGCGCTCGCGGCCCTTCTGCTCCTGGTGACGGCCCTTCTCGGCGCCCTGGTGGCCCGGATCGACTCGCAACCCCTGGCAGCCATCGCCTTCCTCGCCGTCGCCGCCGCCTGGCTCGGCGCTTCCGCAATTGCCCTCGATCGCGGGTACCTGCTCCCCGCCGCCGCGCCGGTCATCGCCGCCTTCCTCACGTGGGTGACCATCACTGTGACGCGATTCATCGCCGAGCAGAAGCGCAGCTCGTATCTCAAGGGAACTTTCGGCAGATACGTCTCGCCGCAGATTCTCGAGTATCTGATCCACAACCCCGACAAGGTCCGGCTCGGGGGAGAGCGCCGCGATCTGACGATCCTTTTCTCCGACATTCGGGGGTTCACGACCATCTCGGAAGGAAGCGAGCCCGAGGAGGTCGTGGAGATGCTCAACGAGTACCTGACGCGAATGGTCGACATCCTCCTTCGCCATGGGGGGACCCTCGACAAGTTCATCGGCGACGCGGTGATGGGGTTCTGGAATGCCCCCACCCCGATTGAAGACCACCCCCGTCGGGCCGTTGAGTGCGCCATCGAGATGGTCGAGGAGACGGCTCGCCTCCGCGAGCAGTGGGAGGCTGAGGGGAAGCCCTCGCTTCGGATCGGCGTTGGTCTGAACACCGGAGAAGCAGTCGTGGGCAACATCGGGTCTGACCGGGTGTTCGGCTACACGGTCATCGGGGACGCGGTGAACCTGGCGTCCCGCCTCGAAGGGAAAAACAAAGATTACGGTACCGAGATCATCGTGAGCGAATCGACGCGGCTGCGAATGGGCGATACCATTCCAGCGTTCTATCTCGACGAAGTCCAGGTCAAGGGTAAGCAGCAGGCTGTCCGAATCTACGAGATCCGGGGACGATCCTCATGAAAAAACTGCTCATATTCATCTTTGCGCTTGTTGTCGCCACGGCCGCGGACGCCGCGACGGCTCCTCTTTTCAGTTCCGCAAACGAGAGCCGGTGGGAGGTCCAGGAGCGCGGTAAGGCTGCCGGGACCGTGACCCTCCTGACCGACGGCCGAAGCAGTCGCGCCGAATGGTCCTCGGGCAAGGGCGCTCCGACCGTATTCATCGCGACGGACGGAAAGGTCTGGGTCCGGGCCAGCGGAGGAGACGTCGCTCTGGGCGACTGGAAAGGCTCCGGGAAGCAGGTGATTCCGGCGCTGCTTCTTCCAACCACGAGCACGCCGCGCGACAAGGTGGATCTGGCGGGAGGCCATCCGCGCGCCTACGCCTTCGGAGACAGCGTGGCGGCGTACCGCTTTGATGAGACCGGACCGGTCTCGATCGAAGTGAAGTCGGGCGCGGAGCACTGGGTCCTGACGCGGAAATCCGCGGTCAAGGCTTCTTCCGATCCGTCCCTCTTCGAGGTACGCGCGAAAAAGGGAGGCATCGGCCGCCTGGCGAGGCTCTCCGACAACCTGCTCGGCCCCGCTGACACTTCCGTCTCGGCGACGGCGGGCGGACGCGGAGTCGAAAAAGGTGCCCGGTTCGCGGATGGTGGCGATTACAACGCCCTCGCGGCCGTGGAGACCACGGACGACGAGATCGACGCATCGCTCGAGGCCGAGCTCGCCCGCTTTCAGAAGGAAGGAAAAGTCGGACGCAGCCAGGGAGGTTCCCGATGAAAGCGCTCTTCACCGCACTGCTTGTCTTCGCGATCGCACAGCCGGCTCTGGCCCAGTGGGATCTCTTGAAAAAGGGCGCCACCATGGCCCGCGCCATGACGCGTGACTTCACCGAAGAGGAAGAGGTCGCGATCGGCCGGATCGTCGCGGCGCGCGTTCTCGCCACCTATCCGCTCTCCGAGGACAAGGCGATGCAGCGTTACGTAAGCCTGGTCGGCGAGACGGTGGCCGCCTATTCGGATCGCCCTGACCTCGACTGGCATTTCGCGATTCTAGACACTCCGGTCGTGAACGCATTCTCCTGCCCCGGCGGGTACATCTTCATCACCGAAGGCGCGCTCGCCCAGATCTCTTCGGAGGCCGAGCTGGCCGTGATTCTCGGGCACGAGATCGCGCATGCGACGGAGAAGCACATCCTCAAGGAAGTCAAACGCGCCAACGTGGTCGGCGAGGGGATGAACATCGCGCAGTCGGAGCTGGGCGGCGGCGGGATGAGCGACGCGCTGGCGCGCAAGGTCAGCGACCTCGCCTACCAGAAGCTCTTCAACACCGGCATCGGCCGGAAGGAGGAGCTCGCCTCGGATCGAATCGGCGTCGAGCTGGCCGCCGCGGCCGGATACCGCTCGGCCGCCTACGTGAATTTCCTCGAGGGCCTTCAGGCCCTGGCAACCGCCAAGAGCTCCTCGTTCGAGCAGCTGGGGTCGACGCACCCGGGACCGGATGACCGGCTGAACTCGATTCGTCCCCGCCTCAGCGATTCGGGGCAGTTGCTCGCCGACCGCTGGGAGAAGAGATCGCGGTAAGGTCCCCACACTCCCGCTCCGCGGATATCGCGGAGCGGGAGTGTCCTGGCCCCCGAGTCATCCTGAGTAAGGGAACCGCGCGACAGCTCGGATGTCGATTCAATGACCCGAGGGTTAGGCGAGCTTGGCGAAAAGAAACAAGGGGGTAGGAGGCAGGGGGCGGGGGATAGGCCCGTGCTGCCCACGTCCCCGCCTCCTGCCCCCTAT
>Ga0209347_1004015_pt1 | contig 16061 bp, 12 predicted proteins | sample AutmiccommuBRH23_FD_187382 | JGI IMG/M metagenome (GOLD analysis project Ga0209347, IMG submission 187382) | Deep subsurface microbial communities from Mt. Terri, Switzerland - Autotrophic microbial communities BRH/23 (SPAdes) (version 2) | ecosystem: Environmental > Aquatic > Deep subsurface >...
GTTCTGCCTCAAGGAAGAGGCTGGCACCTCGCCCCGCGTCTGGTACCTCCGGTGAACAGGGGAGTCACGATGACCTCAACCGTCGAACGCGCCACCGCCCCGGTCGTGGCGTCCGGCCCCTCCTCGCTCGCCGCCAGGAACAGGCGCCGCCTGACCCTGTGGTTCGCGACCCTCGCCGGCGTCATGGTGGCCACGACGTGGTCCGTGTGGCTGCGACTGTCGCAGGGCATGTCCGTCACCGACGTGACGAGCCAGATGCCGTGGGGGGCCTGGGTCGCCTTCTACATCTTCTTCGTCGGCCTCTCGGCCGGTGCCTTCCTGCTCTCCTCATTGGTCTACGTCTTCGGCATGTACCAGTTCGAGCGGGTCGGCCGTGCGGCACTGCTGTCCGCGATCATCAGCATGGGGGTGGCACTCGCCTTCATCGGCTTCGACCTCGGCCGCTTCGAGCGTGGCCCGAGCACGCTGCTCCACTTTCACTGGAGCAGTCCGCTCTCCTGGGAGGTGCGCTTCTATCTCCTCTACATCGCCCTGCTGATCGCCGAGCTCGCGCTCGCGATCCGGGTCCAGAAGCGTCGGATGTCCGTGCACAAGGGGCATCGCTGGATGCGGATCCTCGGCACCATCGGCGTGCCGCTCGCCATCTTCGGCGTGCACGGCGGCACCGGGACGATCTTCGCCGTCGTCAAGGCCCGCGGCATGTGGTTTGGCGGTCTCTTCCCGGTGATCTTCGTCGTCAGCGCCATCGTCTCCGGCACTGCGCTGCTGCTGCTCGTCTACTACCTACAGACCCGGGCCGTCGGTCGGGTGCCCAACGTCAGGCTCATCCGGGGCATGGCCACGGTCCTTGCTGCGGCTCTCGGGATCGACCTCGGCCTGACCTTCTACGAGTTCCTCGTGCCGATCCTGGCGAGCGAGCACCATGACCTCAACATCATCGGCATCCAGGCCTTCGGGCCGATGTGGTGGTCCTTCTGGATCGTGCAGCTGGGACTCGGGATGGTCATCCCCTTCCTGGTGCTCGTCATCCCAGCGCTCAAGCGGCGCACTGAGCTCGTTGTCGCCGCGTCGGCCCTCGTCATCGTCGGCATCCTCGCGGTGCGCTTCAACATCGTCGTCCCGCCCCTCCTGCCGCCCGTGATCGAGGGCTACCCGTGGAACGACTACCTGCCCACCCCCGTGGAGTGGGGCGTGTCCGCCTTCTTCATCTCCGGCGGAGTCCTCGTCTACAGCCTCGTCTCCGCGTGGCTGCCCATTCACGACCCCGACCCCGCCGACGAGCCCGAGCCGCTCGCAGACCGGCCCACCACTCAGCACGCAGAGGAAGTGTCCGCATGACCACCCACGACGACCCCGCCGGGCCCCACGACGAGGCCGCCACGCGCCAGCCAGAGGGAGTCAGTCGACGCGCTGTCGTCGGCGGGACGGTCGCTGCAGTCGGTGGCGTCGCCGCCGTCGGCATCATGTTCAAGGACGGCTTCGGCCCGAGGTACGAGCAGGACGTCCCCCACGGCACGGGTGACGCCAGCGATGCCTACGGTCCGGAGGACGTCATCCACACGATGTGCATGCAGTGCAACACCTTCTGCACGATCAAGGTGCGGTTGGCGGATGCCGGGAAGTCCGGAGCCACGTCACTCGTCCGCAAGATCGCCGGCAATCCGTACAGCCCGCTCACCACGCAGCCGGTTGGTCCCATCCCCTATGACACTCCGCCCGCCGACGCCGTCAAGGGAATCGGCTCGATGCCGCGTGACTCCCGCTCGCGCAGCGGCGGCATCGCGTGTCTCAAAGGCCAGGCCGGCATCCAGATCGTGCACGACGCGCGCCGCATCACGCAGCCGCTCAAGCGCGTGGGGGAGCGGGGCAGCGGCAAGTGGAAGAGCGTCACATGGGAGGAGGCTCTGAAGGGCGTCCTCGAGGGCGACCGGGAGCTTGGCACGCCGGGCTTGCGCTCGTGGTGGGCCTTCGCACCAAAGGCCAAGGTCATGGCCGACTGGGACAAGGTCAAGGCCGGCACGATGACGCAGCAGGCGTTCGAGGCTGCTTGGGGCGCAATGCTGCTCGACCCCAAGCGTCCCGAGCTTGGTCCGAAGTCCAATCTCATGGCAGTCATGGGTGGCGACCGGATGGGCCTGGTCGGCGAGCGGTTCGCCCTGCAGTCCTTCGGCACCATCAACCAGTTCAACCACGGCGGGACGTGCGGCGTGACCGGCGTCGTCGCGAACGCGCGGATCCACCCGAAGAACGGCTTCAAGCGCATGTACGTCGACATCGACTACTGCGACTACCTCATCGTCTGGGGGACGGAGCCGCTCACGGCCAACAAGGGCCCGACGTGGCTGGCGCCCCGTATCGGCGCCGCCCGCGAGCGGGGCATGAAGATGGTCGTCGTCGACCCGCGCATGTCGAAGACGGGCGAGAAGGCCGATACGTGGATTCCCGTGCTCCCGGGACGGGACGGAGAGTTGGCGTTCGCGATGGCCCGCTGGATCATCGACAACAAACGCTATGACGAGCGGTACCTGCGGGCATCGGGTACGGCTGCGGCGAAGGCGATCGGCGAGCCCACCTGGTCCGACGGCACGCACCTGGTCAAGGTGGACGACCCGAAGCGCGGCAAGCTCACCATGGTCGACCTCGGCAAGGCCGAGGAGCCGGCACCGGACCCGGACGGCAAGGTCCCCGATGCGGAGGCGGTCGTCCTGGTCGGCGGCCAGCCCGTCGGTGCCGACGCGAACGCGGCCTTGGCCGACCTCGACGTCGAGCAGGTCGTCACGACGCCCATGGGGCCGGTCAAGGTCAAGTCCGTCTTCCGGCTCCTGCGCGAGCGAGTGGAGGAGCGGACATTCGAGCAGTACGCCGAGCTCGCTGGAGTCGACCCCGCGACGGTCTCCCGGGTGGCCAAGGAGTTCACCTCTCACGGGAAGCGCGCCGGCATCATGAGCTATCGCGGTCCGGCCATGCACGCCAACGGTTTCGACGCCGTCCGGGCGATCGGTTACCTCAACTTCCTGATCGGCAACCACGACTGGAAGGGCGGCCACATCGGGGCCCAGAAGGGATTCAGCCCCGCGGAGGGTCGCTACGACCTCAAGTCCGTGCAGAAGCCGAACAAGGCCTGGGGTATCCCGGTCACTCGCGAGAAGGTCAAGTACGAGGACACCTCGTTCTTCGCGCAGGACGGGTATCCGGCCAAGCGGCGATGGTTCCCGATGCCCGGCAACCTCATCCACGAGGTTCTGCCGAGTGTGGAGGCGGCTTATCCCTACACGCTGAACGCGTTGTTCATCCACCGGCACTCGCCGCTGAACTCCAGCCCGGGTGGCCACCGCAACGCCCAGACGTTGAGGAACACCGAGAAGATCAAGCTCGTCGTCAGCTTCGACGTGACGGTGGGTGACTCCTCGATGTATGCCGATTACGTCCTCCCGGACACGACGTACCTCGAGCGTTTCACTCAGGAGTCGATCTACCCGAGCCAGCAGTACGCCGTCACGCAGCTCGGCCAGCCCGTCACGAGGGCCTTCGACGGTCCCCGCCCCGTCGAGGTCTTCTACCTCGAGATGGCCAAGGAACTCGGTCTGCCGGGTGTGGGCCGAGACGCCTTCGGTCCCGGTGCGCAGTACGAGACGAACGAGGACTACTACCTCAAGATGGCGGCGAACGTCGCCTTCGCCGGGAAGAAGCCGGTCCCCGACGCCAGCCCCGAGGAGCTGCGGATCTTCACGGAGGCCCGCAGGCGGGCCCTCGGCCCGGCCTTCGACGAGAAGGTCTGGAAGAGGGCGGTCACGGCGGAGGAGTGGCCGAAGGTCGTTTACGTCCTCAACCGGGGCGGCCGTTTCGAGGGCCACGGTGAGGAACGCTCGAACGGGTACGAGGGCGAGTGGCTCAAATACCGCTACAACGGCCTGTGTGCGTTCTACGATCCCAAGGTCGCGGCCCTCAAGGACTCGGTCTCGGGTGAGCGGTTCGACGGCCTCGCCATGCTCAGGGAACCGTTGCGCGCCGATGGCAGCCCGATCCCCAAGGACGGACGACCGCTGCACCTGATCAACTGGAAGGCGCGACACCAGGGGACGCACCGCACCATCTCGTCCGCCTGGCTGCGCGAGGTCCGGCCGTCGAACTACGTGACGATGAACACTGTGGACGCGAGGGCCCGTGGCATCCAGAGCGGCGACGAGGTGCGTGTCACGTCCGCAACCGGCGAGGTCGTCGGGGTCGCCCTGGTGACCGAGGCCATCCGGCCGGGGATCATCGGCGCGGATGCGGCCTTCGGCCACAGAGGGTACGGCGCGACGACCTTCGAGATCGACGGCAGGAGGATCGACCCACCGGCTCGCTACGGCCACAACGACTCGGCGCGACGGATGACGCCGATGCACGAGGAGACCGGGTACGCCGGTCCCCGCGACGCGGGCATAGCCGTCAATGACCTCCTCGACGACGACGTGTCCGTCGGTGGTGGTGGCCTGACCGACCCCATCGGTGGCGGGGCGGCGCAGTACGACACTTGGGTCGAGCTGGCGAAGGTCTGAGGATGTCGGTGACGCAGGTCGGTCGTGGGGTCGGCTGGCTGACGACCCTGCGATCGACCGCGTCGCCCAAAGCAGGGCGGTGCACGCGACGGCTTGGCTCGGAGTGCACCGACTGCCTCGACGACTGTCCGGTCGCCGCGATCCGGATGGACGGCGGCGACGCTCCGCAGGTCGATCCGCTCGCCTGCATCGGCTGTGGCCTCTGCGCCGCAGCGTGCCCGGCCGACGCCTTCGAGGGCGTAGGCACCTCACCCGAGCGACTCGTTCTCGCTGCGCACGGCGCTGGCGAGCTACTGGCCATCCGCTGTGGTCGAGCCGCCTCGGACCAGTCTCCCCAGGCGTCGGGTTACGTGCAGGACGTCTTCTGCCTCGGCGCCATCCACCCGGAGACCGTCGCTGCGGCCGCCGCGGGCATCCGAGAGGGCGGGACGCTCGAGCTCGTCTCGGCCGGTTGTGAGGACTGTCCGGTGGCCGCCGGGCGTCAGGTGGACGAGAAGTCGCGCGCCGGCCGTTCCCTTGCCGCCAAGTTGGCGCCGGGTGTCACGGTCACCCGTCGCGATGTCGGAGCACCTCGCGACAGCACACCCGAGACCGGTCTCGCGAACGAGTCGGCGACAGGCCTGAGGCGGCTGCTTGCCCGGAGACGCGCGCCGAAGGACCCGGTGTCGGTGAGCCGGCGTGAGCTGTTCACCCAGCTCGCCGGCCGTCCTGCGGACCTAGGGGCACGCGAGGTGGGCACGGGGGAGGAGGGGGATGCCCGTCTCGTCGCGGTGGAGGGTGCCGTGTCCCGACCCCGGGCCACGCTCGTCGCGGCGGGTCCGCGCGTCCCGCTTCCGCGTCCCCGCGTCGAGGCCGGGTGCACTGCCTGTCGCGCCTGTTCGAATGCCTGCCCGACCGGGGCCATGCTCTGGGGGGAGACGGTGAGTGCCTCCTCGCTCGGCGTGGACCCGCAGGCCTGCATCGCTTGCGGCGAATGCGTCAGGGTGTGTCCCGAGGAGGTCGTGTCGCTCGTGTGCGACGTCAAGCCAGGTCGCGTCGGGGCGACCGTTCGGCTGGCGCACGTCCCGCACGTCACGTGCTCCAGGTGCGGCGACGTGCTCGGTCCCGGCGAGGAGGACCGCTGCACCCGGTGCCACGCCCGGTCGAGCATGGCTGCCGATGTGTGGGCCCAATACGGCATCGGCTGACTACTGGGGCCGTAACGGGCGCCGAGCCGGCTCCCGGAGTGAAGGGCGGCCTGCTCCCGGAGCGGCTGGGACGAACCCTGCGGCTTTGCCGCTGGGCTGCGCCATCACCCCACTCGGCGCAACGGCGGACGCGGTCCACCCGAGCCGGCAGCCGGCAGAGTTGCCGGAGGTGTCCCCGGCCGACGACGCCTGGCCGCTGGACGGGGAACCACATCGCGCCGGCCAAGGCAAGGCCACGTCTCGAGCGGTGACCCAGGACCGTCGCCGAGCCGGTGGGCTGGAGTGCCGCTCGGCAGGGCACGCAGGACGGCGGGGTCGACCCACAGGCCGATGCCCAGGGACTTGGGCGCGGCCTCCGTGCGCACGCACGTCACGGCGCGACGGTGGCCCCGTTGCCCGAGGTGCGCCGACACGGCGGAGAACCCCGCGAAGCGGGTCGCGTCGATGACCTCGACGTCGACGCCGACTCAGGGCCTTGGCGGCACCGCCACGGCGACGTGCGTCGAGGTGTGGGACAGGGACAGGTGGACCGAGGGGTGGTCGAGGGAAACCGGGGGTCCGTGCTGCTGGCCGCACCTGGGGCACGTGCGATCGAAGCGCAGCCCGGCCGCAGTGAAGCCGACCACGTCGGCCAGGGCCCGTCGCGCGAGAGTGTGCCCAGCGGCATACGCCCTCGCCGCATCGGCCGACCGGATGCGGGACACCGTCCGTCGCTCGTGGTCGTCCAGCAGGCCGCGCCCATCGGGGACGTCAGCGACCCGGCGCACCCACACCCCGACCGTCACCGGCGATGAAACGGGCTTGGGGTCGGTCGCGCTCCCATCGTGACGTACCCGCTGGCGCGGTGAGGTGACAGGGCCTGCTCCGGGGAGGCAAAGTGTGGGGGTGCTCCGCCAACGCCTCCCGGTGCGGCCCATGACGGCCGACGACCGCCCAGCCGCCCTCGACTGGTGTGCGCGTGACCGGGTGGCCAACGTGTTCGTCGCGGCCCGGATCGAGGAGGGGGCTCTGCGCTCGAATCCAGGAGCGCTCCTCGGGCACTGGGTCGACGGTCGCCTGGACGGCCTCGCGTGGGTCTCCGCCAACGTCGTCCCGGTCGGCCTCGACGACGCGGGGATCGCCGACCTCTCGGCGAGGATCATGAGGCAGCGCCGTCAGTGCGCCTCGATCTTCGGGCCGTCGGAGCAGGTCCTCGGCCTGTGGAACCGCCTCGGCCCGTCCTGGGGCCCGGTCCGTGCCGTGCGCACCCACCAGCCGCTCCTCGCCACGGCGACACGGCCCTCGGAGCTGGGGGTTCCGATCGACCCCCTCGTTCGCCCAGCGCGCCTCGACGAGCTCGCCGCCGTGGTCCCGGCTGCTGCGCACATGTTCACCGAGGAGATCGGCTACCCCCCGTACTTCGGTTCCGACCGCGGCTACCGCGCCAGTGTCGCAGCGCTGATCCGGCAGGGGCACACCTTCGTGCGGGTCGAGGACGGGGAGGTCGTCTTCAAGGCTGACGTCGGCTCGCTCGCGCTCGGCTGCGCCCAGGTCCAAGGTGTCTGGGTGCACCCGCGCCTGCGCGGCCAGGGCCTCGCCGTGCCGGCCATGGCCGCGGTGGTGGAGCAGGTGCTCGACTCGCTGGCCGACGAGGTGTCCCTCTACGTCAACGACTTCAATGCCCCGGCGCGCGCCACCTATGCCCGGTGCGGCTTCCGAGAGGTCGGCGCCTTCACCACCGTCCTGCTCTGACCTGTGCTGCCCTGACCGGTGCTGCCCTGACCGGCGAGCCCCCACGTAAGGTGTGCCGCATGCATGATGACGCAGCTCGGGGACCGGCCGGGTCGTTGGGGAAGGACGCAGCAGTCCTCGCCGGGCTGTTTCTCGTCTCTGGTGTGCTGCACTTCGCCCGCCCGCAGGTGTTCGAGCCGATCGTGCCGAAGTCCCTGCCCAGTCGTCGCGGCTTGGTCTATGCCTCGGGCGCGGCGGAGATCGCTTGTGCGACAGGTCTGCTCGTGCCGAGAACCAGACGGGCCGCCGGACTGGCCTCGGCCGCGCTGCTGGTCGCGGTCTTCCCGGCCAACGTGACCATGACCGCCCAGGCGGTCAGGCGGCTCAACCGCAACCCGGCCGACCCTCGCCGACGTGCCTACCTCGCGGCCACGGTCGCTCGGCTCCCGCTCCAGTGGCCGATGGTCCGCGCCGGGCTGCGTGCAGGGGGACTGCTGCGGAGTCCGGGTGTTCGGTAGTCGCTTCGGCTCGCGTCAGCGCAGCTCCACCTCGAGGTCGTCGCCGATCCGTCGGTAGCCGATCGCCTCGTAGATCTTGTTGCTCGTCGGGTTCGACAGGTCGGTGAAGAGCATGCACCGCTCTCCGGCCTCCATCCGCTCGCGGCTCAGGGCCGCGACGAGCCCACTGGCGTAGCCCCGCCCGCGCAAGGCGGGGGGCGTCCACACGCCGCTGACCCTCGTGACACCCCCGTTCGAGGCCGACGCGTAGGCCATCGACACGGGCTCAGCGCCGTCGACCCAGAACCCGACCCGTCCCGCTGCGACGTGTGAGTCGAGCCGCGGCGCAGGGCGCGGCGTCTCGTGGACGGCGTCCGCGAAGTCCTGCGCCCACGTCGAGACCAGCTCCAGCTCGTCCTGGCGGGCGTGGCGGTAGTGGCCGGTGACGTCGAACGGCACGCGGGGCGGCACCACCAGGTCGAACACACCGAGCTGCATCATGGTGCGCGCCGTCCCGCCCGTGAGCCGCACCCACGTATCGCGAAAGGCCTCCACCGGCCGGCGTCCACCACCGACACCCGGCAGGGTGAAGCCCTCGGCGGCGAGGTGTTCGGCGAGCGCGACGGCCTGCGGCTCCGTGGCCACGGCCACGTGCAGGGGAAACGGGGGCGTCCGCATGAAGGCGGCGACGACCCGTCCGGAACCGTCGGAGCCGGCCCACCACCGGGGGTTCGCATACCGTGCCGGGTCGGCGACCAGGCCGTCGGTGACGCTCGCGATGACCGACATGCGGACCGGCTCGGCGGCGACGAGCTCGCCGAACCAGGTCCTCGCCTCGGCCGGGTCGGAGGTGGACCGGAACGATACGGAGGTCAGCGGCACACGCCCACTGTGCCAAGGTGCGGAGCCAGCCTCCACTGACTTTCGAGGCGGGCCACCTCGTCAGCGGGCCACCCAGAGGTGGGGGAGGAGGTAGTCCGCTGAGTCGGCGGCGGTGCGGACGGTGTGGGACGCGACGACGCGCGCATCAGACGGATCTACTCCGTCGCCAACCCGGACAAGCTCGGTCGCCTCGACGTCGAGGCGACAGTGACTCGGTAGGCCTGCGGGGCGAGCCACCGCCTGCGGTCACGGGAAACGGGGGCGAGCCCAGCGGCATACGGCAGATATCCTTCCGTCGTCGAAGTCCTGCCCATCTGCCGAGGAGCCCGCCCGTGGTCCTGCACATGTCGTCCCTGTTCCTGCGCACCCTGCGTGAGGACCCGGCGGACGCTGAGGTCCCGAGCCACCGGCTCCTCGTCCGGGCCGGCTACATCCGCCGCGTCAGCCCCGGCGTCTACACCTGGCTCCCGCTCGGGCTGCGGGTGCTGCGCAACGTCGAGCGCATCGTGCGCGAGGAGATGGACGCCATCGGCGCCCAGGAGCTGCTCTTCCCGGCGCTGCTGCCCCGTGAGCCCTTCGACGCGAGCGGCCGGTGGGCCGAGTACGGCGACAACATCTTCCGGCTCCAGGATCGCAAGGGCGCCGACCACCTCCTCGGCCCGACCCACGAGGAGATGTTCACCCTCACCGTCAAGGACCTCTACTCGTCCTACAAGGACCTGCCGCTGTCGATCTACCAGATCCAGACCAAGTACCGCGACGAGGCCCGTCCGCGCGCCGGGCTCCTCCGCGGCCGAGAGTTCGTCATGAAGGACAGCTACTCGTTCGACATCGACGAGGCGGGCCTCGACAAGAGCTACCAGGCCCACCGGGACGCCTACGTCCGCATCTTCGACCGGCTCGGGTTCCACTACGTCATCGTCGAGGCGATGGCCGGGGCGATGGGCGGGTCCAAGAGCGAGGAGTTCCTCGCCACCGCCGAGGTCGGCGAGGACACCTATGTCCACTGCACCAACTGCGGCTACGCGGCGAACGTCGAGGCCGTGCGCGTGCCCGCCCCCGAGCCGGTCGGCTGGGACGGGGTCCCCGCGGCGCACGCGGAGGACACGCCGGACACGCCGACGATCGAGACGCTGGTCAACCATCTCAACGCGCACCACCCCCGCCCGGACCGGCCCTGGAGCGCCGGCGACACCCTGAAGAACGTCGTCGTCATGCTCGTCCACCCGGACGGGACCCGCGAGCCCCTCGCCATCGGCGTGCCCGGGGACCGCGAGGTCGACGAGAAGCGCCTCGGCGCCCAGGTCGAGCCCGCCACCGTCGAGGCCTTCGACGAGAAGGACTTCGCCCGGCACCCCGGCCTCGTCAAGGGCTACATCGGCCCGGGTGCGCTCGGCCTCGAGGGCGCCACCGGGATCCGGTTCCTCCTCGACCCCCGGATCGCTCCCGGGACGCGCTGGGTGACGGGCGCGAACGAGCCGGGCAAGCACGTCCTCGACCTCGTCGCCGGCCGTGACTTCGAGGGCGACGGGGCGATCGAGGCCGCCGAGGTGCGCTTCGGCGACCCCTGCCCCAACTGCGACCACGTCCTCGAAGGTGCTCGCGGCATCGAGATGGGCCACGTCTTCCAGCTCGGCAAGAAGTACGCCGAGGCCCTCGACCTGCGCGTCCTCGACCAGAACGGCAAGCTCACCACGGTCGTCATGGGCTCCTACGGGGTCGGCGTCTCCCGCGCCGTCGCCTGCGTCGTCGAGGGCAACTACGACGACTCGGGCATCATCTGGCCGCGTGAGCTCACCCCCGCCGACGTCCACATCGTCGCGGCCGGCAAGGACGAGCCCCTCTTCCGCGCCGCCGACGACATCGCCCGCGACCTGGAGGCGCACGGCCTGACGTGCATGGTCGACGACCGCAAGGGCGTGAGCCCCGGCGTCAAGTTCAAGGACTCCGAGCTGATCGGCGTGCCCACGATCATCGTCGTCGGCCGGGGCCTCGCCGACGGCAAGGTCGAGATCAAGGACCGCCGGTCGGGCGAGCGGCGCGAGGTGCCGCTCGACGGCATCGTCGAGTCGGTCCTCGCGGAGGTGCGTGGCTCGTGACGGCAGTCCGAGCGGTCATCTTCGACTGGGGCGGGACGATCACGCCCTGGCACACCGTCGACCTCCGGGCCCAGTGGACCGCCTTCGCCGACGGAGCCGGCACGGTCGCGTGTGCGCGCGAGGACCTCGCGAGCCGGCTGTATGCCGCTGAGGACCTCGCGTGGGCCCGTGGCCGCACCGAGGGGCTGAGTGCCCGACTGCACGACATCCTCGAGTCGTGCGGCCTGCCGCCCGGCGACGCGCGGACCGAGGCCGGCACGGCCGCCTACCGGGAGTTCTGGGAGCCGCACACCCTGACGCACCCGGCCATCGGGCCGCTGTGGGAGGGGCTGCGCGCTGCGGGGATCCGGGTCGGTGTCCTCTCCAACACGATCTGGGACCGGGCCTACCACCGAGCCGTCTTCGAGCGAGACGGCGTCCTCGACCTCATCGACGCCGACGTGTACTCCAGCGAGGTGCCCTGGGTGAAGCCGCGGGCCGAGATCTTCGCGCACGCGGCCGAGGCGCTCGGGGTCGCCCCGGACGAGTGCGCCTACGTCGGTGACCGGTCCTACGAGGACGTGCACGGTCCGCAGCAGGTCGGGATGCGGGCCATCTGGATCCCGCACTCGACGATCCCGGTGGAGCAGCAGGTCTCCCACGAGGCGACGCCCGACGCGGTGGCCCACGAGCTCGCCGACATCGAGACGATCGTCGCGGCGTGGAACCTTCCCTGATCGCGCGGGCCTCGTGCCGGACGACCTGACCCCGACCGTCCTCGCGCTGCTCGCCCTGGCGGGCTTCGTGGCCGGCTGGATCGACGCGGTGGTGGGGGGCGGCGGCCTGGTCCAGCTCCCCGCACTGCTCCTCGGCCTGCCCGGAGCCACGCCCGCCCAGCTGCTCGCGACCAACAAGATCAGCTCCATCTTCGGCACCGCGACGAGCTCCGTCACCTACTTCCGCAGGGTCGGCGCGGACCTGCGCACGGCACTGCCCATGGCCGCCGTGGCCTATCTCGGGGCCATCGGTGGGGCCGTCATCGGCCTGCACATCCCCAAGTCCGCCTTCAACCCGATCATTCTCGGGCTCCTCGTCGTCGTCGGCGCCTACACCCTGTTCCGGCCCGACCTCGGGCGCGAGTCGCTCCGGCGCTTCCACGGGCACCGGCACGTGGCCCTGGCCATGCTCACGGGCTTCGTCATCGGCGTCTACGACGGGGCGCTCGGACCGGGGACCGGCTCCTTCCTCGTGTTCGCCCTCGTCGGGCTGCTCGGCTACACCTTCCTCGAGGCGAGCGTGAAGGCCAAGATCGCCAACTTCGCCACCAACCTCGGGGCGCTGACGGTGTTCGCGCCGGGCGGTCACGTCGTGTGGCAGGTCGGCCTGCTCATGGCCGTGGGCAACATCCTCGGCGGCTACGTCGGGGCCCGCACCGCGGTGGCCCGCGGGAGCGGCTTCGTCCGCGCCGTCTTCGTCGTCATCGTCGGCGCCTTCATCGTCCGCATCGGGGGCAGCCTCCTCGGCTGGTGGTCCTGAGATCCGGCTCACACGGACGCCATGACGCACCCACAGTGAGGACACAGGCCCCGCGGCGAGGTTGAGGCCATGACGACCTCACCCACCCCGGCACCGGCACTCGCCGCGGGCAGCCAGCCCAGCGGCATACGGCAGCGGCTGCCCCCGCCCACCCCCCTGTGGTGGCGGGACGCGAGCATCGCGACCGCCTGGGCGCTCGTCCTGTTCGTCGTCGGCCTGTGGCTCGGCGGCGGCGCCCTGGGCGAGACCGGGCTGCTCGGCTCGACGGCCGACGCGGTGACGAGTCTCGGCCGGCTTGCCGGTCTGCAGGCCTCGGTGCTCCTGCTCCTCCAGGTAGCCCTCATGGCGCGGATCCCGGCTGTCGAGCAGGCTTGGGGTCAGGGCGAGCTCGCGCGGGTGCACCGTCTCGTCGGCTTCACGTCCTTCTCCCTCATGCTCGCCCACGTCGGGCTGACGATCGTCGGCTACACGCTGGGCACCGGGGCGGGGGTGGTCACGACCTTCCTCGACGAAGTGCTCCACTCACCGGGAATGCTGCTGGCCCTGGCCGGCTCACTCGCGCTCGTCATGGTCGTCGTCACGTCGGTGCGGCGGGCCCGGGCTCGGCTGCGCTATGAGTCGTGGCACCTGCTGCACCTCTATGCCTACCTCGGCGCCGGGCTGGCGCTGCCCCACCAGCTGTGGACGGGCCAGGACTTCCGAGCCAGCTCCGTCGCGACGGTGTTCTGGTGGGGTCTGTATGCCGCTGTGCTCGCTGCCGTCATCGCCTTCCGTCTCGTCCTCCCGCTGGTCCGCTCCCGCCGGCACGCCCTCGCCGTCCGTGACGTCGTGGCCGAGTCACCGGACGTCGTGTCCGTCGTCGTGGCAGGTCGCGACCTGGAGCGGCTGCGGGCCCGCGGTGGGCAGTTCTTCCAGTGGCGTTTCCTCGGCGGCCACGGGTGGACGAGGGCCAACCCGTACTCCCTCTCCGCCGCTCCGGACGGGCAGACCCTGAGGATCACGGCCAAGATCGTCGGCGACTCCACGAAGGGCCTGGCTGTGTTGACCCCGGGCACGAAGGTGCTCGTCGAGGGGCCGTACGGGCGCCTGCACGCCGGCGCCGCCACCCGCGACCGGTGGCTGCTCGTCGGCGCCGGAATCGGCATCACGCCCCTCCGGGCCCTTCTCGAGGAGCTGCCCGCGGGGCCCGACCGGACCGTCGTCATCTACCGGGCGACCAGCGAGGCCGACCTCGTGCTCACGGACGAGCTCCTCCGCCTCGCCCGCGCCAAGGGCGCCCAGGTCGTCTCGGTCCTCGGGCCGCGCGTGAGGGACCGGGCCAGCTGGCTGCCGGAGCAGGCGGCGCACCTCGGGGACGCCGAGGCCCTGCTCGCCCTCGTCCCGGACCTCGCCGAGCGAGAGGTCTATGTGTGCGGGGCCCCCGACTGGATGGACCTCGTCATCGCCGCGGCTCGCGAGGCCGGCGTGCCACCGGAGGCGATCCACCACGAGCGCTTCGCCTACTGACCCGACATGGAAGGAGAACACCGTCATGCGTCGAATCACCCTGTGGGCCATGAGCACCCTCACTGCCCTGGTCCTGCTCTTCAGCTACTCCACCTCGAGGACGCCCGACGTCACCGCGACCGCGGACACCAGACAGCTCGCCTCGAGCCAGCAGTCCGATGTCTCGGGCGCCTCATCCGGATCGGGCGCCGCATCCGGCTCGTCCGGGTCGGGCGCCGCGGCCGCCGGCGCGTCGGCCACGTACCTCGGCGACGAGGTGATGACCCGGTTCGGCGTGGTCCAGGTGAAGATCACCGTTGCCGACGGGAGCATCACCGCAGCGGACGCCGTCCAGGCGCCGATGCGGGACCGCCACGACCAGATGATCAACGCTCGCGCCGTGCCCGTCTACAACTCCGAGGCGGTCGACGCCCAGTCCGCGGACATCGACGCCGTGTCGGGGGCGACGGTCACGTGGGAGGGCTACACGGAGTCGCTTCAGTCGGCCATCGACCAAGCCCACCTCTGAGGAGGCAGTGATGACAACCATGACGACGCGAACGGTGAGCTCGGTGGCCCCGCCCGTGGGACGAAGGGCGTGGGTGGAGCAGGTGATGGGGATGCCGGTGAGCATCCACCTGCGCGGGCCCGAGGTGGACAGCGCCGCGGCCGCCAGGGCGGTGGCCGGCGCCTACTCGACGCTCCGTGGGATGGACGTGGTCTTCTCGACCTACCGGGAGGACAGCGACGTCATGCGGCTGCGCCGCGGTGCGACGACGCTCGAGGAGTGCAGCCCCTTCGTCCGGGAGGCCTTGGGCCTGGGTGAGCTCGCCGAACGACGGACGGGTGGTGCCTTCACCACGCTCCTGCCCACAGGTGCGGGGGACCTCGCGTTCGACCCCACCGGGCTCGTCAAGGGCTGGGCCGTCGACCTCGCGGCCCGCGAGCTGGAGCTGCTCGCGGGGACCTCCTACTGCATCAACGCCGGAGGTGACCTTCTCATCGGCGCCCACGCGGACCTGCCGCGGTCGGGGCCCGGGGCGCTGCCCTGGCGGGTCGGCATCGAGGACCCCCGCGACCGGACGTCGATCGCCACGACCGTGTCGTTGACGCATGGCGCGGTCGCCACGTCCGGCACTGCCGCGCGCGGGGCTCACCTGTACGACCCGGTGACCGGCCGCCAGGTGGGTCGCCCGGGCTCCGTCACCGTCATCGGCCCGACCCTGGTCTGGGCGGACATCTGGGCGACCGCCCTGTTCGTCGGAGGAGAGCGCGCTCGCGAGGCGTTCGCCCGGTCAGCCCCGGACTACCTCTCGACGGCTCTCTGACACATCGAAGGAGCGGTTGGTCCCCTCGCATCGCGCGTCCACGTCTCGGACCGGGACGAACTGCTCCTTCGATGGGTGGCCTCAGGGGGTGCGTGCCGAGAGCGCGGCCGAGAGCTCCTCTGGCGTGGTCACCGGTCGGTCGCAGACAAAGCCACGGCAGACGTATGCCGCTGGGTTGCCTCCCACGAGGGGGCGCCCTTCGAGCAGGGGGACCCCGGGCGTGTCCGGAGCTCCGTGGACCATGACCAGGCCGGGGCTGGTCGCCAGGCGGGTCGTGCGTGCCAGGGCCTGGGCCTGCGGTCCGGTCCCGACGACGGCGACCTGCAGCGGGCCGGCCGCAAGGGCCTCGGCACCGGCCAGCGTCCAGCCGCCGAATCGCGGCTCCCGGCGGGCCACTCCCATGCCCGCGTCGATGGCCCGCCGCCCGGCCTCGATGACGTCCGCCTGCCCGGTGAGCGCGCCGAGCGTCACGAGGGCGACAGCGATGGCTGACTGCCCCGACGGCTCGGCGTTGTCGGCCCCGCTCCTCGGGCGCAGGAAGAGCTGCTCGGCGTCGGCCGCGGTGTCATGGAACCCACCGTCCTCGGCGCCGAAACGGTCCTGGGCCTGGGCCAGCAGGTGGCCGGCCACGGTGAGCCAGCGTGCCTCGCCGGTGGCCTGGTGGAGCGTCAGGAGTCCCTCGGCGAGATTGCCGTAGTCGTCCGCCACCCCCGCGGCGGCGCCCACGACACCGTCCCGAGAGGCACGTCGGAGCTGGCCGTCCACCACGTGGAGGCGGAGGAGCAGGTCGGCACAGGTCGCCGCGGCCCCGATCCAC
>Ga0209347_1004016_pt1 | contig 16050 bp, 14 predicted proteins | sample AutmiccommuBRH23_FD_187382 | JGI IMG/M metagenome (GOLD analysis project Ga0209347, IMG submission 187382) | Deep subsurface microbial communities from Mt. Terri, Switzerland - Autotrophic microbial communities BRH/23 (SPAdes) (version 2) | ecosystem: Environmental > Aquatic > Deep subsurface >...
CGATAGCGCCCGAATGGAGTCCCCCCCATCAAGCCTCCCCGCGTGAAACCAGCAACCCCCCAGTTTCTCTACATTAGGCCGGAAGCGTCAGCGACGCGATCGCTTCAGACCTCTGACTTCCATGTGGCCACCGCCACCTGCGGACTGAACAACCCGCCCCGAAGCACCACCTCGATGGACGGATCGGCATGGGTGGCCAGCGCCCGCAGCGCAGACGGGCTGTAGGCGCGCAGCGAACTGATCACACCGTCGTGCACGAACGGCACCACCGCGGCCAGCGGGAGCATCGTGGCCAGCCTCAGCACGTGCAGTGGCGCCGGCGGGCGCGGCAGGTCGATGACGAGCAGTTTGTCGGCCACCCTGGTGCCCTCGGCGAACACCTTCGCTGCGGCACTCGGGGGCAGGTGGTGGAACGACAGGGCGAACACCGCCAGGTCGAACCGGCCGTCGGCGGCGTCCAGAGCGGTCGCATCCATCCGCCGAACCGTCGCGCGCGGATGCGACCCCAGGTCACCCGCCGCGATGGCGGCCACCGAGTTCGCCTCGACGTCGGTCACCGTCACCCTCGCGGTCGGATGCCATTCCAGCAGCTTGCGGGACAGCCCGCCGTGCCCGGCGCCCAACTCCAGGATGCGGGGATCGGCGACGTCGGCCACCTCGTCGAGGGCGATCTTGGCGAACCGCTCGTGATTGCCGAACACCTCGCCGGTCCAGTCCAGGGCCCGGATCACGCTGCGCTTGCGCGCTTCGCCCGCAACGTCTCCTTCGGAGTCCCGGTCCAGGTACTCCTGCCGGTCGGTCTGCAACAGCCGGTCCAGACACGACGCGTCCGGGCCGCCCCGCGGCATGCGGTCGATGTCGATGTTGTCCACAGCTGCTCTACCCACGTGGTCCATCATGGACGAATGGCCGACTACGTCGCAGCAATCGACCAGGGCACCACAAGCACCCGCGCCATGATCTTCGACCATTCGGGACGGGAGATCGGCCGCCACCAGCTCGAACACGAACAGATCCTGCCGCGCGCGGGCTGGGTGGAGCACAATCCGGTGGAGATCTGGGAGCGCACCGCGTCGGTGCTGATGACGGTGCTGAACTCGACGAAACTGCAGGCCGACGACCTCGCCGCGCTCGGCATCACCAACCAGCGTGAGACCGCGCTGGTGTGGGACCGGCGCACCGGGCGGCCCTACTACAACGCGATCGTGTGGCAGGACACCCGCACCGACCGGATCGCCTCCGCGCTCGACCGCGACGGCCGCGGTGACCTCATTCGCCGTAAGGCGGGACTGCCGCCGGCGACGTACTTCTCGGCGGGCAAGGTGCAGTGGATCCTGGAGAACGTCGACGGGGTGCGGGAAGCGGCCGAGAAGGGTGACGCGATCTTCGGCACCGCCGACTCGTGGGTGCTGTGGAACCTGACCGGAGGTCCGCGGGGCGGCGTCCACGTCACCGACGTGACGAACGCCAGCCGCACCATGCTGATGGATCTGGAGACCCTGGACTGGGACGACGAGTTGTTGGCGCTCTTCGGAATTCCCCGCCAGATGTTGCCGCAGATCAAATCGTCGTCGTCGCCCGAACCCTACGGGATGACGTTGGCGTCGGGCCCGCTCGGTGGGGAGGTGGCGCTGACGGCCAGCCTCGGTGACCAGCAGGCGGCGATGGTGGGGCAGGTCTGCCTGGCCGCCGGTGAGGCCAAGAACACCTACGGCACCGGCAACTTCCTGCTGCTCAACACCGGCGAGAAGATCGTGCGGTCGTCCAACGGGCTGCTGACCACGGTGTGTTACCGGTTCGGTGACGCGAAACCCGTTTACGCACTGGAGGGTTCGATCGCGGTGACGGGTTCGGCGATCCAGTGGCTGCGCGATCAGCTCGGCATCATCAGCGGCGCCGCGCAGAGTGAGGCGTTGGCCCGCCAGGTCGACGACAACGGCGGCGTCTACTTCGTTCCGGCATTCTCCGGCCTGTTCGCGCCGTACTGGCGCTCCGATGCCCGCGGCGCCATCGTCGGGTTGTCGCGGTTCAACACCAACGCCCACGTCGCCCGCGCGGCGCTGGAGGCCATCTGCTACCAGAGCCGCGACGTCGTCGACGCGATGGAAGCCGATTCCGGCGTGCACCTGGAGGTCCTCAAGGTCGACGGCGGTATCACCGCCAACGACCTGTGCATGCAGATCCAGGCCGATGTGCTGGGTGTGGATGTCGTGAAACCCGTTGTGGCAGAGACGACTGCTCTCGGGGCGGCGTACGCGGCCGGGCTCGCGGTCGGGTTCTGGTCGGACCCCGACGAGCTGCGGGCCAACTGGCACGAGGACAAGCGGTGGACTCCGCAGTGGAGCGAGGAACAGCGCGCCGACGGTTACGCCGGTTGGCAGAAGGCGGTGCAACGCACGCTGGACTGGGTCGACGTCGACTGACGGGCGGTGATCACTCGAGTCACCCAGGGGAAACACGCGGCTCACATCACCGAAACCTCAGCGCCATAGCGTCACGGGAGCGTCGGTGCGCCGATCGTGGCGCGCCTGACCGCACGGGCCGTTCCGGTCGGTCCGGGAAAGGATCCTGATGGCCGTCGACCAGAGCGGCTCCGCGAGCCACGACCCCACCATCGTCGCGTCGTCGCCGTCGGCGGCGATCATCGTCGACGGGTTCGAGGCGTCAGCGGCGCACAGTTCACTGCACAACGACGAACTCGCGCCGACCGCACCGGCGCAACGGAAATGGGGTTGGTTCGAGATCTTCAACGTCTGGACCAACGACGTCCAGAGCCTGGCCGGCTACACGCTGGCCGCCAGCCTGTTCGTCACCGCAGGCATCAACGGGTGGTTCGTCCTCGCCGCGATCGTGCTCTCCGGGGCGCTGGTGATGTTCTTCGTGAACTGGTCGGGTCGACCGAGCGTCAAGTACGGCATCCCCTACCCGGTGGTGGCCCGCGCGTCGATGGGGGTGCGCGGGGGGATGTTCCCGGCGACGGTGCGCGGCATCGTCGCCATCTTCTGGTACGGCGCGCAGACGTACTTCGCCTCCACCGCCGTCGCGTTGGCGATCAACGCGGTGCTCGGTTCGGCGCCGACGGCCACCTTCCTCGGGATGAACTGGGTGGACTGGGTCTCCTACACCGCGGTGGCCGGTTTCCAGATCTGGCTGTTCGTCCGCGGATTGGACGGGATCGTGAAGTTCCTCAACTTCGCCGGACCCGCCGTCTACGCGGTGATGATCCTGCTGCTGGTCGCTATCTGGTGGCAGGCCGGATCCGGACTGTTGAGCTCGGTCGGCGATCTGTTCGCCGGTGAGAAACAGGGCACCGCCGCGCTTGCCGCGTTCGTCGGCGTGGTGGGCACCATGATCGCCTACTTCTCTGCGGTGATCATCAACTTCGGCGACTTCGCCCGGTTCACCCGCAGCGATCGGGAGATGAAGCGGGGCAACCTCCTCGGCCTACCGGTCAGCCTCACGTTCTTCACGCTGTTGTCGCTGTTCATCACCGCGGGTGCCTACATCGTGTTCCAGGACGGTCAGGGTGATCCGATGACCAACCCTGCCGACATCGTCGGGGCCGTCGGCAACGTCTGGCTGAGCATTCTTGCCGCGGTCACCTTCTTCATCGCGACCGTCGGCATCAACCTGGTGGCGAACTTCATCCCACCGGTCTATGACATCGTCAACCTGAAGCCGGAGAAGCTGAACTTCCGCATCGCCGGGTTCATAACCGCGGCTTTGGGCTTCATCATCGGGGCGTTGTGGGTGTCGATGATCGGCAATGCCGGCCTGCCGAAGTTCGTCGACACCCTGGGCGCCGTGCTGGCCCCGCTGTACGGCATCATGATCGCCGACTACTTCCTGTTGCGGCGCCAACACCTCAAGCTCCAGGATCTCTACTCGGTCGACCCGGCAGGAACCTACTACTTCACCAAGGGCTGGAATGTCCGGGCGCTGTGGGCGTTCGCGGTGTCAGGGGTCTTCGCGGTCTCCGCGGTCTGGGTGCCCGCGCTGCATGCCCTGTCTGGCTTCGCCTGGGTGTTCGGCGCCGCGCTGGGCGCCGCGCTGCACTGGGTGGTGATGCGCGGGCAACCGCTCGAGGCGCCGAAACAGTCGATGGCCGCGTGAGGCGCTAGGCCTCCGAGGTTTCCGAGGTTTCTGCGGCGTCCAGCTCGGCCTTGGTGTCGGCGTCGAGCACGATGTCGGCGACGGCGGTGTTCTCCTCGAGGTGCGCCACCGACGAGGTACCGGGGATCAACAGCACGTTGGGCGCGATCGACAACGTCCACGCCAGCACGATCTGCGCCGGGGTGCGCCGGGGTGCGCCCGAGTGTGGCCGCCTCACGCACCACGGCGGGTGGCCGAGCACCGGGTTGTCTGCGGTGAAACCCGAAGCGAGAGGAAAGAACGGGACGAACGCGATGGCGTGCTCGACACACAGCTCCAGCACCGGTTGCGAGGTGCGGTCGACCAGGTTGTAGGCGTTCTGGACACACACGATGTCGGTGCGGTCCAAGGCGATCCGCAGGTGGTCGGCCGAGATGTTGCTCAGACCGATCCCGTCGATCAGCCCTTCGTCGCGCGCTGTGATCATGGCGGACAGCTGGCGGTCGAACAGGTCGCGGTCGACGTCGCCGGGGGCGCTGGGATCCTCGCTGCCGAACACCCGCAGATGGGATGTCTACACGGATTCGGCGCGGTTTCATTCCGCTAAGAGAGGAAACCGCGCCGAACTCGCTGTCAGTCCTCTCCGAGGACGTGGTAGATCTCGCGGCGGGCGTTGTTGACGATGTCGACGATTCGCTGCTGCTGCTCGCTGTTCGCCGCGTGTGCGGACTGAGCGACCGCGCCCATCAGCTGGCCGACGGCGGTGCGCAGCCCCATCGCTGCGGGATCGGCACCTTCGGTGATCTCGTCCCAGGGTGCGGTCTCGATCTTCTCGGCGGCGGCGCGGCCGTCGTCGGTCAATTCGAAGAGCTTCTTGCTGCCCTCGGATTCGGTCGCGACGATCAGGCCTTCGTCGACGAGCAACTGCAGCGTCGGATAGACCGAGCCGGGGCTCGGCTTCCACAGCTGCTGGCTGCGTTCGTCGATCTCCTGGATCATCTCGTAGCCGTGCATCGGCCGGTCGGTGAGCAGCTTGAGGATCGCCGCGCGCACGTCACCGCGCCTGCCGCGTCCGCCGCCGCGGGGTCCGCCGCGCCTGCCGCCTCGGCCACCGGGGCCGAACCCGAAGCCAGGTCCGAAACTGCCGCCACCGGGACCGAAGCCACCGGGACCGAAGCCACCGGGACCGAATCCGCCAGGACCGAAGCCGCCGAAGCCGGGACCGCCGAAGCCGGCCTCACCGCGGTGTTCGCGGAGGTGGTCGCGGAAATCGCGCCGGGTCTGCCTGCGCCGTTCGTGCAGCGTCCGGCGATCTTCGGGGCCGAAGCCGGCCCGAAAACCGAAGCCGCGCCCCTCGAACGGGCTGTTACCGGAGGGAAAAGGGGGATTGATGTGGGTGTTCATGTTCGTGTCCTTTGGTTCGATAGGAAGCACGAAGTGCGCTTCCGATATGTTGACGATATATCGGAACCTATCGGCGATGCAACGTGTGCCGGGGACTATTTTCGACCGCGGTCGTCGATCGACTTCACCAGCCAGCGCGCCCACTGCTCCTCCATGGCGGTGTCCCGCAGGCCGAACTCCAGCGCCGCGTGGCCGTAGAAGTCGGCTTCGGTGTCGCCCCAGTTGATCGAATCACGAAGGCTTTCAAGGCGTTTCAGCTCAGAGGCGGCGCGTTCGGCGAATGCCGTGGCGTACCTGCGGGCGTCTTCCGCGGGCAGCTCGCCGAGCAGGAACACGCGAAGCACGTCCGGCCGGCGCATCGGCGGATCCTCGGAGGAATCCCCGATCCAGCGGACGAGCTCGGCACGGCCGGTCTCGGTGACGCGGTACTCCTTGCGGCCGCGCGGCCCGATGTCGGCGACCTCAATGAGACCGGCGGCGGCGAGCTTGTTCAGCTCACCGTAGAGCTGGCTCTGCGTCGCGGGCCACACGTTGGCCATCGACTTCTCGAAGCGTTTGAGCAGGTCGTACCCGCTGCCGGGATGCTGGGCGAGCAGGCCGAGCGCGGCGAATCGAAGGCTCATGGCGGCATAGTACGGCCCCGATATTCCAGGATTGGAGTATCGGGGCCGTATCCGGCGTCTCGATCAGGCCACGGGCTCCTCTTCGGCGGCCGATTCCCGAAGGGGGGTCATCTTCCACGCTCCTCGCGTCGCCAGCAGGTAGTACAGGCCGAAGCCCACACCGCAGCCGATGAACCAGCTGTACTGCGCTGCGGTCGCCATCCCGGGCACCGAGCCACCGGTCAGCACCGGGAACATGGCCAGCACCGCGCCGACCAGGGTCGCGATCACCGCGGCCGGGTTGTAGCCCTTGGCGTACCAGTAGTTCGCGGTCTTGGACATCGTGAACAGGTCGTCGACGGCGATCCGTTGCTTGCGGATCAGGTAGTAGTCCGCGATCAGCACACCGAACAGCGGGCCGATGAACGCCCCGAGCGTCTCCAACGTGTAGTGGATGACCTCCGGATTGCTGTAGAGGTTCCACGGCGTGATGAGCACCGAGCCGGCGGCGGCGATCATGCCGCCCATCCGCCAGCTGATCCGCTGCGGGCTCACGTTGGAGAAGTCGAACGCCGGCGAGATGAAGTTGGCGACGATGTTGATCCCGATCGTGGCGATCGTGAACGTCAACGCGCCCAGGATGATCGCCGTGACGCTGTCGATGCGGGCGACCGTGGCCACCGGGTCGGTGATCAACTCGCCGAACACCGGCACCGTCGCTGCGGCGGTGATGACCACCAGCAGGGAGAACACCAGGAAGTTGACCGGCAGGCCCAAGAAGTTGCCCTTCTTGACGGCCTCGAACGACTTCCCGTAGCGCGCGAAGTCGCCGAAGTTGAGCATCGGGCCGGAGAAGTAGGAGACCACCAGGGCGATCGCGCCGAGCATGACGACCAGCGTGTTGCCCTGCTTCTCGCCGCCAAGGCTCAGGCTGACGTGCCAGCCCGACTTCCACAGCAGGTAGCCGCACAGGATGAACATCACCACATAGACTGCGGGACCGCAGAAGTCGATGAACTTGCGAATGGACTCCATTCCCCGCCAGAACACGCAGGCCTGCAGAATCCACAGCAGGATGAAGCTGCCCCAGCCCAGCAGCGACAGCCCGGCGAAGCCGTACCGGTCGGCCTCGGCGTAGGGCATCAAGCCGGGAAAGAGCTTGAGCAGCACCACATCCAGGGCTGCCGATGCCAGATAGGTCTGGATGCCGTACCACGCCACCGCGATCAATCCGCGGATGATCGCAGGGATGTTGGCACCCAGCACACCGAACGAACTGCGACACACCACCGGGTACGGGACGCCCGCGTGCTGGCTGGGCTTGGCGACCAGGTTGCAGAAGAAGTTGACGATGACGATGCCCACCAGAAGCGCGATGAGGACCTGCCAGCTGGCAAGGCCGAGCGCGAACAGACTGCCCGCGGTCACGTAGCCGCCGACACTGTGGACGTCGGACATCCAGAACGCGAAGATGTTGTACGACGTCCAGGTCTGATTGCCCAAAGGGGCGAGGTCCTCGTTGGTCAACCGCGGGTCGTAGCCGGGTTTGATGACGCCGCCGCCGACCGGGTGGCCTGAAGCTTCGATCATGTCGCCGGCACCGATCACGGCGCCAGGCGGTAGATCTCGGGTGTCTGTCACGATCCGCCTTTTCTCTGCAAGAGTTCGCCAACTGGCAATGCAGGGAAAGTAGCGACGATGTGTTGCGCGGCCGTTGCGCCGGAAATATATTCTGCGAGCTCAATCGTCGGTGATCAGGCCGCTGCCGGTGGGCAGCGCCTACACCACAGCGTTGAGCCGTTTGTTGTGAATCGCGCTGGCCGCCAACAGCTCCTCGGCGTCCCCGTCCAGGAAAGCGGCCAGCATGTGCTGATGGTCCTCGTGCAGCACGGCCCGCTGGTGGTTGTCGACGTGCACCATCAACTGGACGGGTTCGGTGATGTTCCAGGCGGATTCCAGCATGTGCACCAGCCGCAGCATCCGCGAGGGCCTGCTCAGCGCCATGTGGAACTCGCGGCTCTGGCGGTGGTAGGCCTGCGCGTCGTCGAACTTCAGCGCCTGCTCGAGGTTCAGGTTGACCGCACGCAGGTGGACGCGGTCGGCATCGTCGGCAGCATGGATCGCCGCAGCCATCGCCGCCGACTCGAGTGTCTCTCGGACGATGTACATCTCGGCGAGCTCGCTCGACGTCAGCTGTGCCACTGCATACCCGGCGTTGGGGCGGTGCTGGACCAACCCCTCGCCGGTGAGGGTCTTGAGGCTCTCGCGCACCGGAATGCGGCTCACCTTGAACAACTCGGCGAGATCGCCGACCGGGATCGGGGTGCCCGGCGGCACCGCACCGTCGAGGATCACCCGGCGGAGTTCGTCGAGGATCATCTGCTGAGAGGTCCCTGCGCTGCCCGTTCGGTGCACCGCCAACCTGAACAGCAGGGCCGAGTGCTGGCGGGCGGGCATCCGTCGATGGTCCTACGGATGCGGCCGAGGCTCCACTCGAACGCACAACACTCCACTATTGACATGTCAATACTGAGGTGTCATGGTGGGGAAGTTCCCCACAGGAGGTCCAGCCCATGACCGATACCGCCTCAGATCAGACCGACACCTCAGCGTTGTTCGGCACCGATGACTTCTTCCGCCGTGGCAACTACGCGCCCGTCGCCGACGAACTGACCGAGTTCACGTTGCCGGTGGAAGGTGCGATCCCCGCCGAGGTGACCGGTTGGTATCTACGCAACGGGCCGAACCCGCGTGAGGCGACGGGGCACTGGTTCACCGGGGACGGCATGATCCACGGTGTCCGCATCGAGGGCGGCCGCGCCGCGTGGTACCGCAACCGCTGGGTGCGCACCGACAGCTTCACCAAGCCGTTCCCGCTCTACAACGCCGACGGCACCCGCAACCTGCGGGCCAGCGTCGCCAACACCCACATCGTCAACCACGCGGGCAAGACACTCGCACTGGTCGAATCCTCGCTGCCGTACGAGATCACCAACGACCTCGAGACGGTCGGCGCCTACGACTTCGACGGCAAGCTGGCCAACTCGATGACCGCGCACCCCAAGATCTGCCCGTCGACCGGTGAGATGCATTTCTTCGGATACGGCAATATCTTCGCCCCGCACGTCACCTACCACCGCGCGGATGCCGACGGTCAGTTGGTGGTCAACCGGCCGCTGGAGGTCAAGGCACTGACGATGATGCACGACTTCGCGCTGACACCGAATTACGTCGTGTTCATGGACCTGCCCATCGTCTTCAACCTCGAGGTCGCGATGAGCGGCAGCGGCGACATGCCCTACCGCTGGGACGACTCCTACGGAGCCCGGCTGGGTCTGCTGCGCCGCGACGACCCCCACGGCGAGGTGCGATGGCTGGAGATCGACCCGTGCTACGTCTTCCACGTCGCCAACGCCTACGAGACGGCGTCGGCCGACGGCGACGCGCTGGTCCTGCAGGCCGTCCGCTACCCCGAATTATGGCGGCAGGACGGCGGATTCGACGCCGACGGAGTGATGTGGACCTGGACGGTGGACCTGCGGCGCGGCACGGTCACCGAACGTCAGCTCGACGACCGGGTCGTCGAGTTCCCGAGGATCGACGACCGGCTCGCGACCCTGCCCGCCCGCTACGCGGTGTCCGTCGGAAGCGGCAGCCTCCTCCGCCACGACCTGCGCACCGGTGAGGCCGCCGAGCACCGATTCGGTGGCGCCGACGCTCCCGGCGGGCCGGGTGAGGCGGTGTTCGTCCCGTCGACCTCCGGGCCGGCCGACGAGAGCAGCGGGTGGTATCTGGGCTATGTCTACGACCCCGCTCGTGACGGCAGCGACCTGGTGATCATCGACGCGTCCGACTTCACCGGCCCGCCCGTGGCCAGAATCAAGCTACCGCAGCGTGTTCCGTACGGCTTTCACGGGAACTGGATCGCCGGCTGAGATCCGTCAGCACAGCGCGCGGAATCAGGAGGGCGGGGTGAACGCCCCGGGCGCGCTCGGTGACGACGGCGCCGGCGGCGACGGTGTCTGCGGCGGCGGCGGATGCATGTTTCGGGGGTCCGCGTCCGCAAAGGTGGGCCACGCCGGTGGCGGGGCCGGTGCCTGCATCCGCCCGAGTTCCCTGCGGTGCCGCTCGGCGAGGACCGCGGCGAGGATCAGTGGCGCGGGTGTGCCCGGTGGTGGCGGCGGCGAGATCCGCGTGACGATGTCGACGGTGATCCGGTGCGCCATCTGATCACGCATCTCGGGATTCAATTGCGCTGCCCGGGAAAGGAACTGGCGGGCGAGTTCGGCCTGCTCGGAGCCGAGGCCGGAAAGCTGCAACGACGACGCCCACCATGCGAGCTGCGGGGGCATCGGTGGCGGTGGTGACATTCGCGGCGAGCGTTCGCTGATCACCACGGTGCCTGCGAAGATGTCGCCGATGCGCTTGCCCTTCGGTGACAGCAGGCTGCAGATCACCGCTGGACCGCCGGTGAGCATCCAGATCTCGATGACTCCGGCCAGTGCGCGAAACAGTGCCTGACGGAAGCGTTCCGGGCCGCCGTCGTCGGACACGACGCGTAACCCCATCGCCATCTTGCCCAGCGTCCGGCCGCGGGTGGCGGTCTCGAAGATCAACGGGTAGCCCACAAGCGCCAGCACCGTGAAGATGATCAGCACCGCGGCCGACAGCGCCGAATCGAACTGCGACAGCGTCGCCGCCCACAGCATGACGCCGATGACGTAGCAGATGAACACCACGGTGACGTCGATCAACGCCGACAGGGCGCGCACCGGCACCTGGGCGATCTGGACGTCGAGGATCACCGCGTCCCCTGTCACCACGGGCTCTTGCGGACCGGCCATGCTTTCCAACGCTACTAGGATCGGCGATGTGGATGTCGACGCGTTCGTGCTGACGCATCGCCCGACGTGGGATCGCCTCGACCGGCTGGTGAAGAAACGGCGGCACCTGACCGGCGCCGAGGTCGACGAACTCGTCGACCTGTACCAGCGGGTGTCGACCCATCTGTCGATGGTGCGTTCGGCCTCCTCGGACGCGGTCCTCGTCGGCAAGCTGTCGGGGCTGGTGGCGCGGGCACGGTCGGTCGTCACCGGGGCGCATGCACCGCTGCGGAGCGAGTTCGTCCGCTTCTGGACCGTGTCGTTTCCGGTCGTCGCCTACCGGTCGTGGCGGTGGTGGCTCGGATCGGCGGCCGGCTTCTTCTTCGTCGCGACCCTGATCGCCGTCTGGATCGCCAAGGACCCGGAAGTCCAGGCGGCGTTCGGAACGCCCGGTGAGATCGAGCAGCTGGTCAACAATGACTTCGAGTCCTACTACAGCGAGCATCCGGCTGGGTCGTTTGCGCTGTCGGTGTGGGTGAACAACGCCTGGGTCGCAGCGCAGTGCATCGGGTTCTCGATCCTTCTCGGAATCCCGATTCCCTACGTGCTGTTCCAGAACGCGGCCAACCTCGGGGTGAACGCCGGGTTGATGTTCGACGCCGGCAAGGGCGACATCTTCCTGGGCCTGATCACACCGCACGGGTTGATCGAGTTGACCGCGGTGTTCCTGGCGGCCGGGGCCGGGATGCGGCTCGGCTGGTCGGTGATCTCGCCGGGCAACCGGCCACGCGGCCAGGTGCTGGCCGAGCAGGGCAGGGCGGTGATCGCGGTCGCCGTCGGACTGGTCGCGGTGCTCGCGGCGGCCGGCCTGATCGAGGGGTTCGTCACGCCGTCGCCGCTGCCGACGTTCGCACGGATCGCGATCGGCGTAGCGGCAGAGGTCGCTTTCCTCGGATACGTCTTCCACTTCGGCCGCAAGGCCGCCCGCGCCGGGGAGACCGGGGACATCGACAATGCGCCCGACCTCGTGCCAACGAGCTGAGTCCTTCCACCGCGAACGTGCATTGCAAATAGCCGACGGCGCGTCGCCGCTACCGTGGCCGCACGCTCGCGGGGGCGTCAGAGGCGGCCGGTGGCTTTCATCGCGAGGTAGTGGTCGGCCAGCGCCGGCGCCAGTTCCTCCGGCGGGGCATCGACGACGTCGACACCGCAGCGACGAAGGCGGGAGGCGACGTCGCGGCGTTCGTTGCGGGCGCGCTCGGCGGCGGCGGCGTCGTACACCGCGACCGCATCGGCCCGGCCTGCGGCCAACGTGTCCACCCGCGGATCGGCGACCGCGGCCAGCAGCACGTGGTGCTTGGCGGTCAACTGGGGCAACACGGTGAGCAGGCCCTCGTCGATCGCGGAGGCGTTCAGGTCGGTGAGCAGCACCACCAGCGCGCGTCGCCGCGCCCGCCGCTGGATCGCGGACACCAGCGCCCGCGGATCCGACTCGATCAGCGCAGGCTCCAGCGGCGCCATGGCGTTGACCAGGTGGGCCAGCAGTTCGGTGCGCGACGCGTTGAACACCCCGGCCCGCGTGACGCGGTCGTGAGCGAGGAAGTCGACGTGGTCACCCGCCCGCGCGGCCAGGGCCGCCAGCAGCAGGGCGGCGTCCATCGACCAGTCGAGTCGTGGCCAGCCTGTGCCTGGGTCGGCTTCCGCCGGCGGAGCCGGCAATCTGGCTTCCGCCGGCGGAGCCGGCAATCTGGCCGCGGTCGGGTCGACGCCCACCCGGCCCGCCGACGTGCGGCCCGTGTCCAGGACGATGACCACCCGCCGGTCCCGCTCGGGCCGCCAGGTTCGCACCACCACGTCGGCGCGCCTCGCGGTCGCGCGCCAGTCGATGGAGCGGACGTCGTCGCCGTCGACGTACTCACGCAGCGAGTCGAACTCGGTGCCCTGGCCGCGGATCAGCACGGGCGTCATGCCCTCGAGTTCGCGCAGCCGGGCCAGCCGCGACGGCAGGTGCTTCCGCGAGAGGAACGGCGGCAGGATCCGGATCTCCCACGGCACCCGGTGCGAGGCCTGCCGCCCGGCAAGGCCAAGCGGCCCAACGGATCTGGCGGTGACCAACGCCGAGGTCTGATCTCCGCGGCGCACCGGGCGCAACTGCGTCTCGACTGTGATCCGTTGGCCGGCGGCGATATTCACCGGGTGCAGCCGCGGCTCGGCGCGCGCGCTGGGAGCCCACGCGTCCCGGATGAGGCCACGGAACCGGGACCGGCCACCGTTGTCGACCGTCAACACCGCGGCCACCGGCTGGCCCAGCCGTGCAGAGGTCTGTCCACCGCGGCTCAGCTGCAACCCCCGCGGGCTGCCCGCCAGCGCGACATCGACCGCCACCGCGACGGCGAGCACGGCTGCCAGCACCGCGAAGGCCAGCGCGGGCCGGGCGGCGAACGCGATCGGAAGCGCACACAGGAGTGCGATCAGACCGGTGCGTCCGGTGAGAATCATTGCCCGGCGACTATCGGGGCACCGGCACCGCGGCCAGGATGCCTTCGATCACGCCGTCGGCGGTCGCCCCTTCGAGCTCGGCCTCGGGCCGCAACGCGACCCGGTGCCGCAGCGTGGGCCGCGCCATCGCCTTGACGTCGTCCGGGGTGACGTAACTGCGACCCGACAGCCAGGCCCATGACCTCGACGTGGCCAGCAGTGCCGTCGCGCCGCGCGGGGAGACACCGAGCTGCAGCGACGGCGAATGCCTTGTCGCACCGACGATGTCGACGATGTAACCGAGCACCTCGTCGCCGACAAGCACCTGTCGCACCGCTTCCCGTGCGGCAGCCAGCTCGGCAGGTCCGGCGACCGGCTTCACCGCCGAGAGGTCCCTGGGGTCGAACCCGTGCGCATGACGGCTGAGGATCGCGATCTCCTGATCGCGCGGCGGCAGCGGAACGTTGAGCTTCACCAGGAACCGGTCCAGTTGCGCCTCGGGGAGCTGATAGGTGCCCTCGTACTCGATGGGGTTCTGGGTGGCGGCGACGATGAACGGGTCGGGCAGCGCGCGGGGCTCGCCGTCGACGCTGACCTGTCGCTCCTCCATCGCCTCCAGCAGGGCCGCCTGCGTCTTGGGCGGTGTGCGGTTGATCTCGTCGGCCAGCAGCAGGTTGGTGAACACCGGACCCGCACGGAACTCGAACTCCGCAGTCCGCGCGTCGTACACGAGCGATCCGGTGACGTCGCCCGGCATCAGGTCGGGGGTGAACTGAACCCGCTTGAACTCGAGCTGCAGGGCCGCGGCCAGCGTGCGCACCAACAGGGTCTTCGCGACGCCGGGCACGCCCTCCAGCAGCACATGGCCGCGGCACAACAGCGCGATCACCAGACCGCTCACCACGGCATCCTGGCCGACGACGACCTTGCCGATCTCAGCGCGCAGAGCCATCAGCGCGTTGCGGGCGGCGTCGGTCGAGACGCCGGGCTGGGTGGTGGGTTGTGTCACGACTGTGCGACCAGCCTTTCCATGTCGTCGAGTTCGCGGGCGAGGTTCACCAGGTCGGTGTCGGTTGCCGGGGGCTGTCCGTAGAGCGTATGGGTGACCGCCATCGGGTCGAGGCCGGACCGGGCGGCCACGGCGTGGGCGACGGCAGCGGTTTCCGCCGCGGCGGTCAGGCCGAGGCGCGGCAGCAGGCGCTGCAGCGTGGACGTCCGCAGCGCCTCGGCGGCGCGGTCCCTCGCCCGGCGCGACCGGTACAACCGGCCACGCCCCTCGACGGTCTCCGAGGCCCGCACCACCACGGGCAGCCGCTCGGCCACCAGGGGGCCGACTCGGCGACCTTTCCACAGGGCCAGCAGCGCCACGGCCAGCACCAGCTGCCACACCAGCCAGGTCACCTGGGTGGGGATGAGATCGGTGATCGTCGCGCCCCCGCCGGATTCGGCGCCCTCACCGCTCTGAGGTGCATACCAGACCACCCGTGGCTGAGTCCCCGCGAGATTCATCGCAAGCGCGGCGTTGCCCTCCTCGAGCAGCCCCTCGTTCATCATGAAGTACGCGCTGCCCACGACCGTGACCGTGCGGCCGTCGTCGAAGTACCGCACCAGGGTGCCGTCGTAACAGCGGGTCACCGGTGTCGCCCCAGCGGCCTCGTAGGCGTCCGCGGCGCCGAATTGCACCGTGCCCGCCCGGGTGGCCTCCCGGAGATCGCAATCCGGTGACAGGCCACCGAAACTCATCGATTCGCCGCGACGAACCGCGGACGCGAGCTTCTCGCGGGTGGCACTGACCGGCTCGACCAGCAGCCGGTCGCCGGGCGCCTCGGCCAGGCGGCTCAGCAGGTCGTCGCCGTACAGATGGAAGGTCTGCGCCACCACCAGCAGGGTGCCGGGCCGCGCTTCGCGCTCGACAGCGTCGACGGTGTCGGCCTCGATGACCGTCACCCCGTGATCGCGCAACAGCGCGACCAGCGCTCGGGCGCCGTCGGGTGACGCCGAGTCGGCAGCCATCCTGCCGCCGGGCGCCGGTGCCGTCAGGTGGACGCTCGCTGCGGCCACCCCGACGATGACGACGAGAGCGACCAGCACCCAACGCAATCCGCGCAAACGCTGGACCATGGTCGCACCCACGACGGTCGAGGTGGTGTCCGTCATCGCACCTCGGTCCATGCCTGATGTGGCGCCGCCTGCATTTCGCCCGAGCCCACCGCGACGGGGCTGCCCAGCCGGTCGTCCAGCGCGGCGATCATCCGGTACTGCGGTTCCAGCCCGGGGCGCTCACCGTAGGTGACGTCGTTGAAAGCCTCTGCTGCTGCGGCGAGTTCGTCGGCAACACTCGGCAGCGTGCGTGCCGCGGCGCGGGCCAGCTCGGTCGCGGTTCGTCCCGGAACCGGGTCCAGCGTCCCGTTCTCCTCCAGCCGTCGTGCGACGGCTCGCAGCCGGTGGCGGATGGCCGGGGCCCAATCACCGGACGCCGCATACTGTTCGGCGGTTGCGCGGTGCTCGGCTGCGCTGAGCTCGCACCCGCCGAACAGGGCAGGTGAATCGCCGCGACTGGTCCGCATGGCGCGTCGGGCGATGCGGACGGCGACGACGACGCCGACGGCGAGCAGGATCAGCAGTACCGTCACGGTGAACCAGCCGCCGGG
>Ga0209347_1004017_pt1 | contig 16050 bp, 15 predicted proteins | sample AutmiccommuBRH23_FD_187382 | JGI IMG/M metagenome (GOLD analysis project Ga0209347, IMG submission 187382) | Deep subsurface microbial communities from Mt. Terri, Switzerland - Autotrophic microbial communities BRH/23 (SPAdes) (version 2) | ecosystem: Environmental > Aquatic > Deep subsurface >...
CACGGCCACGAGCACGGCGCCGATAAACCCGCCGTAAAACACCAGTCCGCCATTCCAGATACTGAAAACTTCCAGCGGTCGTCTGGCGAAATAGCCCAAGTTGGTGGCCACGTAGAACAACCGGGAGCCGACTATGGCGGCAATGACGATATAAAAGCAAAGGTCCGTGATCCGGTCCGGATCCATACCGACCCGTTTCCCCTCGTGACGGGCGAAGAAAATGGCAGCAAGAACGCCCATGGCAACGAAAAAGCCGTAGGTGTAGATCGTTACCGGTCCGAAATCAAAAAGTACGGGATGCATGGTCAGTCCTTAAATTCTGGTGGACTTGGGTGGACTTGGCGGACGACATGGACGGTCCTGAGTCCACCAAAGTCCATTACGGCCGCTTGTTCTTCGTTCAGGTTCTGATTTAGGCCGGAACCTTTTTAACGAGCAGGTACCAGGCAAATACGACCATTCCCACGGAGATCGCGCTGTCCGCCACATTGAATGCCGGCCAGTGCCATGTCCCCACATGAACATCGATGAAATCGATCACCTTTCCATAACGGATCCGATCGATAAGGTTGCCGAGCGCACCGCTGAAGATCAAGGCGAACCCGGCGGTCAGCAGCCGGTATTCAGGAGGGGTTCGATAGTGGAGGTAAAAAACGAGGCCGACAGCGATCAGAGCGATGAACACGAACAACGCCGCCCGGATCATGGTGCTTTCGCCCGCGAAAATACCGAAGGCCCCTCCGGGGTTCTGGACGTGAACAATATTGAAAAACCCCGGGATAACCGGCAAGGTTGCATGGATGGTCAATTCGCGCAGGATCAGCCACTTGGTCCATTGATCGAGAATCAGAATGAAACCAGAGATACCGGCGAAGATCAGATGTTTTTTAGAATCCTGCATCAGGTATGTTCCTTCGCTCAAGCGATGACGGCCAGAACGTCACGGCAACGTCGGCAGATGGTCGGGTGTTCGGTTTCTTCCCCCACGGTATCATCATAGATCCAGCATCGATCACATTTTTCCCCCGAGGACGGCGCCACTTTAATGGTGAGCCCTTCGATGGCGGTCGGCGTAAATTCCTCTCCGGCGTCGGTCCCCGGGACAAGTTCGGCACGGGAAACAATAAAGAACGATTTCAGTTCCGACGCATAGGTACTCAAAAGGTCGAAAATGGGCCCGGTCGCGGCCAGCGTCACGGCCGCGTCCAGGGAATGCCCGATGACCTTTTCCGCCCGGGCGGTTTCCAGCACTTTGGTGACCTCTCCGCGTACCTTGAGAATCTTATCCCAATTATCGGCAAGATCCGCATCCATATACGCCGGGTCCGATATCGGAAGACGGGTGAAATGGATACTCGGGGCCTTGTCGATTACCGGAAGAAACGTCCAGACCTCTTCTGCTGTAAACGGAAGGATCGGCGCCATGATTCGGGCCATTGCGGTCAGTGCTTCATACATCACGGTCTGGGCGCTCCGGCGGATAAGCGAGTCCGGCGCGGAAGTATAGAGCCGGTCTTTCAGGATATCCAGGTAGACCGCCGAAAGATCGATGGTACAGAAGTTGTGGAGTGCATGATAGATGACGTGAAAATCATAGGTGTCATAGGCGGCTGTTGCGCGCTGGATCAAGACCTGCAACCGGTGGAGCATGAACCGGTCGAGATCGGTCAGGTGATCGTAGGCCACCACATTTTCTTTCGGGTTGAAATCGTACAGGTTTCCGATCATGAACCGGGAGGTATTCCGGATCCGCCGGTACGCATCGCTCAACTGGTTCAGGATGTTGTCCGAAATCCGGATATCATCCTTGTAATCCGAGGCGGCCACCCAGAGCCGCAGGATTTCGGCGCCGAATTTATCGATCACCTTCTTGGGGGCGATGACATTCCCAAGCGATTTGGACATCTTCTTTCCCTGCCCGTCGACCACGAAACCGTGAGTGAGAACCGAACGGTACGGGGGGGCCGCCCGGAGACCGACGGCCGTGAGAAGCGAACTGTGGAACCATCCCCGGTGCTGATCGGACCCTTCCAGGTAGAGATCGGCCGGCCAGTTCAGGTTCGGCCGGGCGTCGAGCACGGCCGCATGGCTGACCCCGGAATCGAACCAGACATCCAGGATATCGGTTTCCTTTTCCAAATCCGTGTGCCCGCAGGAGGGGCAGGCCGTTCCCGGGGGAAGAAAAAAATGGGCGTCCTTTTCATACCAGATATCCGCCCCGTGTTCGCGGAAAAGGGCGTAAATCCGGTCCACGATTTCCCGGTTGATCACCAGTTCGTTGCAGGACTTGCAGTAAAAAACCGTGATCGGCACGCCCCATGAGCGCTGCCGTGAAACGCACCAGTCGGGCCGGTTCCGGATCATGTTGTAGATCCGTTCCCTTCCCCACGACGGAATCCAGGTGACCGTGTCAATGGCGGCCAGCGACTTGTCCCGGAGGCCATTTTTCGTCATGGAGATAAACCACTGGGGGGTGGCCCGGAAGATTACCGGTTTTTTGCACCGCCAGCAGTGGGGATAGGAATGGGTCATTTTGCCGGATGCCAGGAGCATGTCGCCGGCCCTGAGCGTTTCGATGATCTGCGGGTCCGCCTTGAACACGAACTGACCGGCAAAAGAATCGACTTCGCTGGTGAAACACCCGTTTTCATCGACCGGGGAATACGCATCCAGGCCATAAGCCAACCCGACTTCATAATCCTCGCGCCCGTGTCCGGGGGCCGTATGGACGCACCCGGTCCCGGCCTCCAGGGTGACGTGTTCGCCCAGGACGATCACCGACTCCCGGTCAAGGAACGGATGGCGGCACCGTTTGTGTTCGAGATCGCCGGCGGCGATCGAGGCAATGATGGCATAATTATCGATTCCGAAGGCCTTCATGGACGCCTCCACCAGATCCCGGGCCACGATCAGGACCCGGTTACCCCCGGTATCCACGGCGGCATAGGGGAGTTCCGGGTGGAGGGCCACCGCCAGGTTGGCCGGCAGGGTCCAGGGTGTGGTCGTCCAGATCACCACGGAAACGTCCTTTCCACCCAGGGCCGGATCGATACTTTCCGGCGGGTCGACAAGAGGGAACCGGACGAAAATCGACGGAGAGGTTTCATCCGCGTACTCGATTTCAGCTTCCGCCAGGGCGGTCTTGCAATTGGGACACCAGTAGATCGGTTTTTTACTCCGGACCAAACCCCCATTCAGTGCAAATTCGCCGCATTGTTTCGCGATCACCGCCTCGTAATCATAGTGCATTGTCAGGTAGGGGGCATCCCACTCGCCGTTGACCCCCAATCGTTTGAATTCCTCCCGCTGGATATCCACGAATTTTTCAGCATACGTGCGGCATTCCCGGCGAATTTCCACTCGCGACATGGTTTTTTTCTTCGGGCCGAGCGCCTTGTCCACATTATGTTCGATGGGGAGCCCGTGACAGTCCCATCCGGGAACATAAGCGGCGTTATATCCCATCATCTGCCGGGAACGGACGACGATATCCTTTAATATCTTGTTCAAGGCCGTGCCGATATGGATATTGCCGTTTGCGTAGGGAGGGCCGTCGTGCAGGATGAAGGGGGGGAGATCCTTCGAGCGGTTGCGCAACTCGTCATAGAGGTTTTCTTCTTCCCATTTCTTCAGCTGTTCCGGTTCCCGGGCAGCCAGGTTGGCTTTCATGGGAAAACCGGTTTGAGGCAGGTTCAGGGTCTTTTTATAATCCATCAGGAACGTCCTCCAGACAGGGATAGTGATCGAATTCTATTCTTCAATTTACAAAATCCTGTAATTTAAGCCACCCGACGAAAATATGTCAAGGAATTTGGCAGAAATCACCGTCCCCCCGTTCCGCGCTTGACTTTCATCATTCCGGCAATTATGACGGTTTCGATTACTAACTGCCATTGTTTAGGAATGGATATGATTGCCGTCGTTCAACGAGTTAAAAGCAGCACGGTTACAGTGTCCGGCGAACGGGTCGGCGAAATCGGCACCGGTCTTCTGGTGCTCCTGGGAGTGGCCGATCCGGACGAACCGGGAGATATCGGGTTTCTATCCGAAAAAATCGTGAACCTTAGGATTTTCGAGGACGATGAAGGAAAAATGAACCGATCGCTCATGGAGACCGGCGGGCAGATGCTGGTGGTTTCCCAGTTCACCCTGCTCGGCGACTGCCGCAAAGGACGCCGTCCCTCTTTTGCCCATGCCGCCACGCCCGAAAAGGCCGAAGCGTATTACAACCAGTTTGTGGAAAACGTCCGGTCCATGGGGGTTTCAGTGCAGACAGGCCGTTTTCGGGCAATGATGGAGGTTTCACTGATTAACGACGGTCCCGTCACGATGATCGTCAAAAGCAAGCATCACGGGGAGGAGCCGTATTGATTTCCCCCCGGACACCGGTGAGACCCAAAAATTATGTTAAAATGCCGCTACGCCATCGGGTTTCCGCCTTCTTTTTGCCGATCATTTGCGGTCTATTCACCCTGTGGGCGGTTGACGCCCGTGGGGAAACCGGCAAATGGGCGGATATTGCGGCAAAAATCGGAAAATTGGACGCAGTTGCCATCGCCGCACCCGACGGTAAAATCATTTTTTCCAAACATGCCCATGTGCCACTGATCCCCGCCTCCATATTAAAAATTTTAACCGCTCTGGTCGCTCTTGACCGGCTTGGACCGGACTATCGGTTTCCGACCGACTTTCATATCGGTTCCGATCAAAATTTAGTCATCAAGGGGTACGGCGATCCGTTCCTGGTGTCGGAGCATGTGCAGGCAATATGCGGGACACTTTCCGGACAGGTCGATGCGATTGAAAATATCGTGATCGATGCCTCCTATTTCCAGGAACCGGTGCGGGTTCCCGGGACGTCCGTCCGTTCCCTTCAACCGTATGATGCCCCTATCGGAGCGCTTTGTGTCAATTTCAACACCGTCTCCTTCAAAAAACAGAACGGCCGCTACATCAGCGCCGAACCCCAGACCCCGCTCCTCCCCCTGGCGGAGCAGCTGCTTGCGGCCATCTCCGTCGACCAGGGCCGGATACTCCTTTCCGAGGAAAAAACGGAGTTGACCCGCTATGCCGGCGAACTTTTCCGTTATTTTCTAATTGAATCGAGGATGAATGTCCGCGGGGAGATCCTTACCGGTCTTTTACCGCCGGATGCCGGCCAGCCATTGTATCGTCATAGCTCGGCCCTGACCCTGGCGCAAGTGATCGAATATCTGATGAAATACTCCAACAACTTTATCGCCAACCAGATATTCCTTGCCGCCGGCGCCGCCGCGTATGGCCCGCCGGCAACCCTTGAAAAAGGGGTCCGGGCCGCTGAACGGTATGCCAAATCGATCGGAATCGATCCGGTAATTGTGGAGGGCTCTGGCATCTCACGGCAAAACCGGGTAACCGCCGCCATGTTTCTGAAAATCCTTGATGCGTTCGCTCCTTATCATGAACTGCTGCGGGAAAAAGGGCCGGTGTTCTATAAAACCGGTACGCTGAATGGAATCCAGACCCGGGCCGGGTATATCCGGGGAGCGGACGATCAATTGTACCGGTTCGCGTTGCTGATCAACACGCCCGGAAAATTGGCCGATCCGGTTGTCCAACGGATATGCGACCGCCTTTTGCAGTTGTGATGGAGCGGTAGATCAGGGCACCGCAAAACCCGAGGAATGCAATCGTAAATAGATGTGCCGCAGGGGACGGGTTTGAAACCCGCTCTTGACCTTGATTCGTGCGCATGCGCACAGGCACAGGCGTACCGTTACTTTAGGAAATACCGGCAAATGCGTTGGGAACTTCCAAGGAACTTGATTCGGCAACATGTCACCAAATTGCTCAAATCAGCTGATTTTCGTCTTTCGTCTTTCGTCTGGATTCTGGATTCGCTTCTCGGGCTCCAAGTTCCTTCCTGTAAAAACGTGGCCCAGCCGAGTTGTCAGCTTTTTACGATGCCTTTAAATGCTTATAGCTTCGGCTGGTCGCCGCTGGTGATATATGCATAGGCGTTATGGTTGTGTATCGATTCAAAGTTCTCGACACCGACATCGAACCAGGTGATATTCGGGTCGGCTTTCAGGGCGAGAGCGATATCCCGGACAATGTCCTCGACGAATTTGGGATTGGAAAACCCTTTTTCGGTGACATATTTTTCGTCCGAGCGTTTCAGCACGGAATAGACATCACAGGAGGCGGCTTGCTCCACCAGTTCGATCATATCTTCGATCCAGATGAACTTCTTGAATCGGGTCCGGAGAAGGACCATGCCCCGTTGATTATGGGCGCCGTAACTGCTGATTTCCCGAGAGCAGGGACATACCGAAGAAATCGGAACGGTCAGTTCTGAAATCAGGTCAACCTTGCACCGGGAATTAATCGAGCCGACCAGTCGGCAGGTGTAATCCATCAGACCTGGCGATTTTGTCACCGGGGCGTTCTTTTCGATGAAAAAGGGAAATGTCACCTCCACATGCGCGGATTCGGCATTCAGGTGGGCTTTCATCTGGTTGAGGATCTCGGCAAATGTCTTGAGCGACAGCATGGGCCGAAACAGGTGAAGCAACTCCACGAATCGGCTCATGTGGGTCCCCTTGCATTCATGGGGAAGGTCGACATACATATTGATGGAGGCGACCGTATTCTGTTTCCCTTCCTTCCGGTCGAGAACCGTGATCGGGTAGCGCAGCCCCTTTATCCCGACCTTGTTGATCGCGACATTCCGATAATCCCGTTCGTTTTGGACATCCTTCATAAATGTGTCATCCTCGACACCATTGGGTCGGCATTCCCGAAAATCAGGTCGGGTGCCTTCCTCTTGCCTGCGTGATACCGTATCTTTCATTTTAAAAGATATTCCAGATTGACATGGCTCAGCGATCGAAAAATATTATCCTTGATTTTTCGGTTCCCGCTATCGCTATAGAGCCGGTTCAAAAATGTCTTGATTTCGCGTCGCTTGGATACAGCGGCGGACGGACACGGGTTTTTGAATTCCGGAAACCCGCGATCTTTGCCGAACCGGACAAGCCGGTGTTCATCGAGAAACGCCAGTGGTCGGATGATGGTGAAGCGGCCATCGAATATCGGCTGTGACGGTACCATCGTTCCCATCACCCCCGTATAGCACATGTTGATGAAAAAGGTTTCGATGATGTCATCACGGTGATGCCCGAGGGCCACCTTGTTGCACCCCGTTGATCCGGCGATCTCAAAAAGCCTGCGCCGGCGACGAGCGCATAGAAAACAGGGATTTTCCCGGTTTGCCACACTGTGCGCGTATACGCCGAAATCGGTCATCTCCACCCGAAGATCATAACCGAGGTCGCCGCACCAGGCGCTCAGTTCATGGCTGAACCCGCCATCGAATCCCGGGTCAATGAATACCGGCAGCAGCGTGTAGGTAATCGGAATGCGCGAAAGCCGTTCGTCGAGGATCCACAGGAGCGCCAGGCTGTCTTTGCCGCCGGATATACCCACCAGTATCCGGTCCCCGTCCGCGATCATGGCGTATTTGTGTATGGCCCGGCCGACATCGCGGTTGATCTCTTTATACGTGTATACGGACATGGTCCGTCGGGTATGGCGAGTGACTACGATTCATCGCGTTCCTGCTCGGGTTTGCTGTATGCGGTGAAATCCTCGGTTACGAAAACTTTTCCGGCGGCGATTTCCCGCAACGCCGTTACGATATCCTCATTATCCGGGGCTTTAATCAAGCGTTCGCTCCCCTCGCGCAGCTGCCTCACCCGTTTGGTTGCGGCATGCACCAGAAAAAAGCGGTTTGGAATCCGTTTCAAGCAGTCTTCAACGGTAACTCTTGCCATCGTGCATATCCTCCACGTTTTTCCGACCGGTAGATTCCGTCCGGAAATATAGCCAACAATTATAACAGGGCTGTCGGCAAAGTCTATTGAATATCAATTACTTCATATTGACGCTTGCCACCAGGGGCATTGATATTGATTTCATCTCCCAGCCGTTTGCCGACAATCGCGGTTCCAAGCGGAGACTCGACTGAGATCCGCCCTTCCTTGATATTCGATTCATCCGGGCCGACCAGCTGATACGTGACTTCATCGCCGGAATCGACATTTTCCAATTTTACGGTACAACCAAAAACCGCCCGGTCCTTGGGCAGGTTGTCCGGATCGATCACGTCCGCATTCGCCAGCTTATATTCGAGATCATTGATCCGCGCCTCCAAAAACCCCTGTCGCTCCTTTGCCGCATCGTATTCGGCATTTTCGGACAAGTCCCCGTGAGCCCGGGCTTCTTCGATGGCCCGGATGTTTTTGGGACGCTCCACGCTTTTCAAGATTTCGAGTTCTTTCTTCAAGGCGTCGTAACCCGGCCTGGTGATCGGCACCTGTTTCACGATTTCTATTCTCCGTTCTTAACATATTTGGCAGTAAGATCACCAACTTCGGCGGTGGTGTATCCCATCCGGCCGGCGGCGACATCCTTGATATCGTCCCTCAGTGCCTTTTTGACTGCATTTTCGATGCGGGCGGCCGCTTTTTCCTCTCCGAGCGTTTCCAGCATCAGTTGGGCGGAGGAAATGGCTGCCAGCGGGTTTATAATCCCTTTACCGGTATATTTGGGGGCCGATCCCCCGATCGGCTCAAACATGGAAACCCCCTGGGGATTGATATTGCCGCCCGCGGCAATCCCCATTCCTCCCTGGATCATGGCGCCCAGGTCGGTGATGATATCACCGAACATGTTGTCGGTGACGATCACATCGAACCATTCCGGGTTCTTGACCATCCACATGCAAATAGCGTCCACGTGGGCGTAGTCGGTTTCAATATCAGGGTATTCCGCGGCCACTTCATTGAACGTCCGCTCCCAGAGATCAAAGGCAAAGGTCAATACATTGGTCTTGCCGCAAAGGGTCAGCTTCTTCCGCTGATTTCGTTTTCGGCAGTACTCGAATGCATAACGAATGCAGCGTTCCACTCCCTTGCGGGTGTTGATCGATTCCTGGATCGCCACTTCATCCGGAGTGCCGCGCTTTAACGTTCCACCGGCACCGGCGTAAAGGCCCTCGCTGTTTTCCCGGACCACAACGAAATCAATCTGTTCAGGTCCTTTGTTCGCCAGCGGGGTCTTGACCCCTTCATATAATTTCACGGGTCGAAGATTGATATACTGGTCCAGGTCGAAACGGAGACGAAGGAGAATCCCTTTCTCCAGGATACCCGGCTTTACGCCGGGATGACCGATGGCACCCAGCAGGATGCTGTCATACGTCCGCAACTCTTCAACAATTCCATCCGGCAGCACTTCACCGGTTTTCAGGTAATGTTCGCCGCCGATTGCATAAGTGCTGTAATCAAGCTGAAATTTTTCCATTTCGGCAGCGGCATTTAAAACCTTGATACCTTCCGCGACCACTTCCGGCCCGGTTCCGTCACCGGGAATTACGGCAATTTTGTATGTTTTTCCCATAACTATGTAACTCCTTCGTGAAAATGAATAGCCGAATCCGTTCTATATGGTTTTCAAATCTTACCGCTATTGATGATGTCATGACCGGGGGAAATGGCCCAGGATGCTGGCGCCGGCCGTGACCCTGTCCCCCGCGGATACGGAGACGACGGTTTCCGGCGGCAAGTACAGGTCAACCCGGGAGCCGAAGCAGATCATACCGAAGCGCTTGCCGGCGATCACCGGATCACCCTCCTGGACCCAGCAGATGATCCGTCGTGCGATCAATCCGGCTACCTGGACCATGGTGATCGACCGGTTATCCCCCGTGGTCAGGGTCAGGGCATTCTGCTCATTGGACATGGAGGCGACCTCTTTCTGGGCGGAATAGAACCGACCGGGATAATACTGGATGGCTTTTACCGCGCCGGCATAGGGTATTCGGTTGACATGGACATTGAACACCGACATGAAAATGCCGATTTTCAAGCACTGCCCTGATCCTTCGATATAGGGGTTTTTATCCACCAGTCGAGCCGATACCACCCGCCCGTCCGCCGGAGAGATCACCGCATTTTCGAGAACAGGCGTTACCCGGTCCGGATCCCGGAAGAAATAACAGATGAAAAGCGTCACTAGAAGCCCGAGGATTGCCAGCGCCGCGAATCCAATGAGGGCAACGACAACCGTGGCAAAGCCTGCGGCGAAAATAAACGGGTAGCCGGGTCGGGCAATAGGAAAGGCCGTCCGGCTTTGCGGATCGGCCCAATCATAGCGTTGCATTATGAAACCTTTGATTTTTAAGTTGTAAATCACTCCTGAAAGGAGGGGACCATTAAAAAACGCCAGATATTAAACCGATAAACCAGGGCTGTCAATACTAACACGCCTGGAGGGCTATTTTTGCATGTTCGGCATCGGAACGCCGGATGTAAAGCGGTTGAATCTCCGAAGGCGATAATGGACCGGATTCGGAAAAGCGGCGGAACCCGAGGTGAGCCACCAGGGAGGCTCGGATCATGTTCATGGCCGGCGGTACGGTCACACCGGATGTTCCCAGCTGTTTTTCGATAAGGTCCCTGTAGAGAACGGCGCCATTTCCGACGAAGATGCATCGCCCCCCTATTTGCTCCAGCACCTCGTCGGGACGGCCAACTTGCGGCGGGCGGATGGTTTCAAACCGGTCGCCCGACCACTTGTATAACGCGGTATAGACCTCCTTTTTCCGTGCGTCCACAACCGGGCAGACAAGGTCCCGCGTCCCGGCGAACTGGTAAGCAAGTGCTTCCAGTGACGAAACGCCCATAACCGGTTTCGATGCCGCACGGGCCAGTCCCTTGACCATGCTGATGCCGATCCGTAAACCGGTAAAGCTTCCAGGTCCAACCGTCACCGCGAAACCGTCGATTTCGTCGATATCCGTTTCTGCCTGGCGCAGGGCATCATCGATCATGGTGAGCAGGTGACGCGTATGGGTACGGGCATAATCCGCCGTCGACTCGAATATGATCCGATCATTTTCGGCAAGGGCTATGCTGCACGCCTGTGTCGCCGTATCAACCGCCAGCAGTTTCATGCGCTCATGCCCGTGCGGTTCGTGTCGTACCGGACGGGGGCGCCACCCGCTTGAGAATGTTTTTCCCGATGGCGATATCGATCACTTCATCCACGTTGTTCACCGGGGTGAATTTGATTTTTCGGCGAACATTTTTTGGGATTTCAGATAGTTCCGCCCGATTCTTTTCCGGGATGATGATATGGCGGATGCCGAAGCGCAACGCCCCGATCGCCTTCTCCCGCAGCCCGCCGATCGGGAGCACCCGTCCCCGGAGGGAAATTTCACCGGTCATGGCCACGTACTTGTCAACCGGTTTTTTGGTCAAGGCCGAAATGAGCGCGGTGGCCATGGCGATTCCGGCCGAGGGGCCGTCCTTGGGAATGGCGCCGGCCGGCACGTGGATATGGATGTCGTTGGTCTCAAAGACGTTTTTCTTGATCCCCAGTTCCCGACGGTGGGCCCGGGCGTAACTCAGGGCGGCTCTCGCCGATTCCTGCATGACCTCTCCGAGTTGACCGGTGATGATCAATTCCCCCTTCCCTTCCAGGAGCGATACCTCTACGTAGAGCACCTCGCCTCCCACCTGGGTCCAGGCCAGTCCGGTGGCCAGTCCCACCTGGCTTTCATCCTGGTCCAATTCAGGGATAAACTTGGGTGGCCCCAGATACAGGTGCAGGTTTTGCCGGGTAATCCGGAACGTCCCCTTTTCCCCCTCGGCGATCTTGCGGGCGGTTTTGCGGCATATCGCCGAGATCTCCCGCTCCAGGTTCCGAAGACCGGCCTCGGAGGTATATTCGGTGATGATCTGCTCAAGGGCGCTCCGGCCCAGCACCAGGTCCTTATTGCTCAGCCCGTTGTCCTCGAGTTGCCGGGGAAGAAGGTATTTTTCGGCGATAAGCGTCTTTTCCTCCTCGGTGTAGCCGGCCAGCTGCAGGACTTCCATACGATCGAGCAGGGCCGGCGGAATCGTATCGGTCATATTGGCCGTCAGAATAAAAAGGACATTTGACAGGTCGAACGGAATATTGAGGAAATGGTCGCTGAAATCCGTATTCTGTTCCGGATCGAGCGCTTCGAGGAGCGCCGAGGACGGGTCGCCCCGGAAATCCATCCCGATTTTGTCGATTTCATCCATCATGAAGATCGGATTGTTGCTGCCGCACTGTTTCAGGCCCTGAATAATGCGGCCAGGCAGGGCGCCGATATAAGTACGGCGATGCCCGCGAATTTCCGCCTCGTCACGGATACCGCCCAGCGACATCCGGAAAAATTTGCGTTCCATGGCATTGGCGATAGCATGCCCCAGGGATGTTTTCCCCACACCGGGCGGACCGACAAAACAAAGGATCTGCCCTTTCTTTTTCGGGTTCAGCTTGCGGACGCTCAGGTACTCGAGAATCCGGTCTTTTATCTTGTCCAGACCGAAATGCTCCTCATCGAGTATGCGTTTGGCCTTGGGGATATCGATGATATCTTTTGTCGACTGGCTCCAGGGGAGTTCGACCATCCAGTCAAGATACGTGCGAACGATGGTCGCTTCCGAGGAATCCGGATGCATCTGTTCCAGTCGCTTGAGCTGTTTTTCCGCTTCGAGGGTGGACGCCTTAGGCATCTTGCATCGTTTTATCCGTTTCCGGTAGTCATCGATTTCAGCCGACCGCTCGTCGGCTTCCCCGAGCTCCTTGTGAATGGCCCGAACCTGTTCGCGAAGAAAATAGTCCCGCTGGTTTTTCGATATTTCATCCCGGACACTTGATTGAATTTTTGCCTGAACCGCGGAGAGCTCCACCTCTCTTGTCAGGTAGCTGTTGACAGTCCGCAGCCGTTCGACAGGATCGTCTATTTCGAGCAATCCCTGGGCCTCTTCGATCTTGAGCTTAAGGTTTGATGAGACCAGATCGGCAAGTTTGCCCGGATTTTCGATCTCTTCAAGAAGCATCCCGATTTCGCCGGTATATTCGCCCCTCAAATTCAGGATCTTTTCACAGTTTTCCCGAACATTTCGCATCAATGCCTGGTGTTCGACATTGACCTCTTCGTTATAACTATCCGGAATTATTTCGATAGATACATGATAGGTGGATCGCTTGTGAATGTATCGCTGAATCCTCCCTTTTTCAATCCCGTGGATCAGGACCTTGAAATGCCCGTCCGGCAACTTGAGCATCCTCAGGATACGGCAAACCGTACCTACGCGATAAATATCCTTGGGCTTGGGATCCTCAACCATCGGATCCTTCTGGGTGGCCAGGAAGATCAACCGGTCGTTCTGCATGGCATCATCAACGGCCTTCAGCGACCGATCCCGCCCGATATACAAGGGCAATACCATGTCCGTAAAGACAACCACATCCCTGACTGGCAACAAGGGCAATTTCTCGGGGATCTCCAGTTCCTTGCCGTCATCATCGTCGATTAACCGGATGAGATCGTCTTTGTCGCTTTCCGCCATTGTTGCTCCTGAAATTATTTTATCAGCCAATTGGAACCTTCCAATACTTCTACAATTTTCTTATTATGGGCTGTTTCGGCCACCTGATGGAAACAATCACATCCTGCCCCGTTTGACCCTCTGAGCCATTTCCGGTCACAATAACCACCCAATAAACCAGTTATGTCAAGCGCCGTCAACAATTAAGCCTATCAAAAAAAACAATTTATCTGAATCAGTATTATATGTTAATGATATGCAATTATCATCCTGGTTGAAGTGCCTTGGATTTTAATCCTAATAATACCAATTATTTCAGCGGCACTCCGTTTTTTCTCGATCCGGGTTACAGCCCACGATTCATGATCGATGCCGGAAAGCCCCTGCTTCCGAACACATCTATAATTAGACACGGCCGGTCCCATGTCAAATCCCTTGATATTCGTCGCCATCTTTGGTTTCGGGCTCTGCATCGGCAGTTTCCTGAATGTCTGCATCAGTCGTCTTCCCGCCGGAGATTCCATCGTTTACCCGGGCTCACGATGTCCCCGTTGCGCCACTCCTATCCGCTTCTATGACAATATTCCCGTGCTGAGCTGGATCTGGCTCAGGGGAAAATGCCGGTCCTGCCGAATGCCGATCGCATTCCGCTATCCCGTTATTGAACTGCTGTCAGGCGCTTTCGCTGTCTGCACCGTATTGAAGTTCGGCCTCAGTCTCTCCGCCCTGATTTATTTTCTCTTTATTGCCGTTTTGCTGGTCGTCACCTTCATCGACATCGACCACCAGATCATCCCCAATGAAATAACACTTCCGGGAATCCCCATCTTTTTTGCCGCGACCCTGCTCCTTCCCTACATCGGGTACAAGGATGCCCTGATCGGCATCCTTGCGGGTGGGGGGAGCCTGTACCTGGTCGGACTCGGATACTACCTGGCCACCGGGATAGAAGGGATGGGCGGTGGCGATGTTAAACTTCTGGCCATGATCGGGGCGCTGATCGGCTGGCAGGGGGTCTTGTTCACTGTTTTTGTGGCCTCCATTACGGGAACCCTCGTTGGTGGTACTATGATGATGGCTGCGGAAAAAAACATGAAATTTGCCGTGCCTTTCGGACCATTTCTCTCCGTGGGGGCGGTGTTACACGTGTTTTTCGGCCATGCGCTGATCGACTGGTACATGTTCGGCATACGACCCTTCTGATAAGAACACCCATTATTGTTGATAAAATTCGTCTAAAACGTCAAAAACCCTCTTGACACAGCGTTTTCATAAACGTATGAATAGAAAAACGCTGCTTCGACTGGCAATAATTGTTTCAGCAACTGAACAACGCTGCTTGCCGAATATATGTTTTAGGACAAAGTTGAACCTCTGATCATTCCCTGTATGCACCCTAAAATATAACCCCCCAAATGAAAGGAGTCGTCAAGTGAACAAGGCAGACTTAGTAAATGAAGTTGCAAAAGTCGTAAGCACGAAAAAAGAAGCCCAGGCAGCCGTTGACACAGTCGTGCAGGCGATTACAGATGCTTTGGCAAAAGGCGACAGCGTTACGCTCGTAGGTTTCGGAACCTTCAAACCGGTTGCAAGAGAAGCCCGCACTGGCCGCAACCCGCAGACCGGAGATCCCATCAACATCAAAGGCCGTAACGTGCCGAAGTTTACGCCCGGCAAAGCACTGAAAGAAGCCTTGAACTAGAAAGACCAGATTTCGTATCTTTGCATAAAGATAAAAATGTGCCCTGACAGCTTGTTGCGGGCACATTTTTATTTTGGGGGATATCCCTTTTTATCGGCTTGATACAATCCGAACGCGAATTAATCATAAAAAAAAGCAATATCCGAATTCATCAATTCGGATATTGCTCTATATTTACGCGCCTTAATTGCTGCGGAATTAACCGCACGACCCACTGCCGCAACTCGATCCGCAACCATCACCAAGCGGCATACTGGAACTGATCGAAAAGCCCATCCCCCGATAATCAATTTTTATCGGTTTTGCTTTTTCAAGAAAGTCCTTGTCCGCGATAAATTTGAACCCGTTTACCTCGAACTCTTTGTCGGAATCCGTTGGTTCATCCAGAACCATGGCCAGCGAGGGCCCGCCTCACCCGCCCGGGTTCAGGAGCACCCGGATGGGTCGCACCGTTTTATCCTTGAAAAAATCGGCGATCTGTTCGACCGCCGCATTGGTTACTTCAAGCATGATAACCTCCATCGTTCTTCATGTGTGATTAATTGGGTTAACCCCGTGAGGGACACAACTTAGGCATGTTTATATTAATTGTCAATAGACAATCGATACCGGAAAACGGCGGCAGAAAACGTTAAGCCATTGATGCAATATACTTTTTATAGACTTCGACATCACCCGGGGAGAAAAGCGCAAAAACTATTTTTTCAATGCCCCCATCTTTATCGAGAAAATTAATGATTTTGTCCACCGCGATCCGGCTTGCGTCTTCAATGGGATAGCCGTATACGCCGCAACTGATCGCAGGGAAGGCGATCGTCCGCACATTGTATCGTACCGCGAGTGTTAAGCTGTTTTCATAGCAGCGCGCCAGAAGGCGCGAATCCTCGGGGTTGCCGCGGTAAACCGGCCCCACGGTATGTATCACGAATTTTGCGGAAA
>Ga0209347_1004020_pt1 | contig 16022 bp, 15 predicted proteins | sample AutmiccommuBRH23_FD_187382 | JGI IMG/M metagenome (GOLD analysis project Ga0209347, IMG submission 187382) | Deep subsurface microbial communities from Mt. Terri, Switzerland - Autotrophic microbial communities BRH/23 (SPAdes) (version 2) | ecosystem: Environmental > Aquatic > Deep subsurface >...
CTTGTTTCGGATTTCGAGTTTCGGATTTCGGATTTTCTTCCTTCCGCCGTTTTGCACATCCCTTCCCGTTTTCTATGTTTTCCTTGTACTGAGTGGGGGCCGCAGATAACGCGGCCGGGCCCGTTCCTGGGTCGCACCTTTAGGCCTCCGAATTCGTCTGAAACACGGTAAGCATGGAAGTATGTAGTATGGTTGTGAAAATCATTTTTGGATTCCTGCCGGGAGGATTCGCAGCTCAAACAGATTGGATCAGTCAAGTGGCCTATCGATCCTGTCGATAGCATCTACAGTGGCAAGCAAGAATTGCTTTTATTTACGAGTGACTACACTTACTTTATCTCTCACACTGAGGAGGAAAACGAATGCAAGCTAAACGTGGCTTTACCTTGGTCGAAATCCTGATCGTCGTGGTCATCCTGGGCATCCTGGCCGCGATCGTCATTCCGCAGTTCACCCAGGCCAGCACCGAGGCCAAGACGAACAGCCTGTGCAGCAACCTGCAGTCCATGCGATCGCAGATCGAACTGTACAAGGTGCAGCACAATGACATCCCTCCGGGCAACACGATTGCGGCTGATGGCACATATGTGGGAGCCGTTGGCAGCTTCGAGAACCAGATGACCTTCTGCACCAATGTCCTGGGGGCAACCGCCGCTGATCCCAGCAAGGAACGGGACACGGGCGTAGCCCAGATCATCTACGGACCGTATCTGGAGAGAGTTCCGGAGAACCCTTTCAACGGCCAGAAGGGTGTGAGCACCGCGGCTGGGGCGACCGTTGGCTGGATCTACGACCCGGCAACGGGTGAAATCAGCGCCGCCGATGGCGGTACGGGCCATGCCGATCTGTAACACATCGGCTGGATAGTCACTGAGGTCATCCAGGCTGACCGCGCGAGGGCTTGCCCGTAGCCGGTCAGCCTTTTTCATACGGATGATCCTGGAGTAAATCGCAGAAAGGGTGGGTCATGAGACACGCACGGGCCTTCACGTTGGTTGAAGTGCTGATCGTTGTTGTGTTGCTCGGCGTTCTTGCCGCCATCGTTGTTCCCAGCATGAGCAGAGGCCGCACGACAGCCCGGGAGAGCGCCCTGGCTGCAGATTTGAGTCTGCTCAGGCGATTCATGCTGATCTACAAGAGCCAGCACATGGAGATTGCTCCCGGGTATCCCGGCGGCGACAGCACGGCGACGCCGACAAGTGACGCGTTCAGAGACCAGGCGACATTGCAGACCAATTCCGCCGGTCAAACGGCCGCCAGAGGGACGGCGGGTTTCCCATATGGGCCGTACATATCCCGAGTACCCGCCAACCCGTTCAACAATCGCGAGACGGTCCTGATGATTGAGAACGGCCAGGCCTTTCCTGCCGCCGCCGACAACGAGTACGGCTGGATCTGCAAGCCCCAAACCGGGGAGATCCGGCCCGGCAATATAGGGGTGGACGATCGCGGAACGGCATACTATGCCTACTGATCGCGACAACCTGCGGCGCGGGTTCACACTGCCGGAGGCCACCATTGCCCTGGTGATCCTGGGCATGGCGGCCGCCGGCGTGTTGTTGCCATTTTCCAGCGGCGCCGCGGCCCAGGCCGAAGGCGTACACAAAACCCTGGCGGCCGGACTCGCCAGCGATCTGATGGAACGGATCGTCGCCACACCGTACGCGGAGATTCTCGCCTGGAATGGGACCGCCGAGGCTCAAGGGCAGATACGGGACGCGGAGGGCATCGTCTTTACGGATCCCGCATACGCGAGGTTCAGCAGAAACGTGACCTGCACGGGTGTGCGCATGTATCCGCAGGGCGGGATGTCGCCGCAATCCGGTTTTATCCTCGTCGTCGTGCGGGTCTACGATCGGGGCAGACTGATGGTGACCCTCAGCCGCCTGGTCAGTCAATGATGTGTACGGAAAGACGCCAGGAGTACCGCTGATGCAGAGGACGCGACACACGAGGGCGTTTACGCTCGCCGAACTGATGGTCGGCCTGATGGTGACCAGCATCATCCTGTCGGCCGTGGCGACCCTGGCGTTTGCCCTCAGCAGCGCGACCCGCGCATCCGATGACGTGATCTACACGCAAACCCAGGTTCGCGCCATCACCCCCCGCATCCTCGATCTGGTCCGTTACAGCCGGATGATCTGCGCCCACTTCGACAACACCCTTGTAATCTGGAGGGCAGATGGCAATAGCAACGACCGGATCGACGTCAATGAAGTCGTCTACCTCGAGTACAACGGCTTGGAGCAGACTCTCAAGCTGTGGGAATTTGTTCTCGACTCGGACGATAACACCGACGTTCTGGCGGCGCTTGGATTACCCGCTGAGCCGGGAGTGCTGGCCGAACTGGCCATGGCGCAAACGAAGACGGCCCTCATCGAGGGATACTCCGCCGCCAATCCCTCCTGTGTGCGGGAGATTGCGATCCTGCGAGAGTGCTCGGGTGTGAGCTTCGTCCTGGCGCCGGACCCTCCGCGAACCCGGCGTGTGACGGTTTCGTTCACGTTGGATGAAAACGGCATTGAACGCCACTATGAAATCGATGTGGTGAAAGGGACGTCGGCGGATCATCTTCTCCGTGGCGATCCGCCCAAGTTGGTGTCCGATGATGATTGAGGAAATGCTTGGGGTTGACCGTGGCACTGACGGCGAACAACAGGAGTTCCGCGTGATGGCCGAGAGGCCAATCGGATCGTCCGGCAGCCGCCGCAGCGGAATTGCGCTGCTCATGGTGCTGATGATCGTGATGACGATTGCAGTCATCTCGGTGGGGTTCATCGCACGGACGGATATGCAGTTGGCTTGTGGAGCGAACGTGGACACACGGACGCAGATGGACCACTTGGCGAATTCGGGCCTGGAGCACGCCAGGGGCTTGTTGCTGCACCCGCAGGATGCATCGACCCCCTACTGGCAGGGGGATGACAGCTTGCAGTTGCTCGCCGCGAGCCCCGATTACTACGATGTCCGCGTCAGCCGCGATGCATCGGATCCGAACGACTACTGCACGTACGACATCACATGCGAGGCGTATCGACTGAGGAGCGAGAGCGGGCAGGAGAAGAAGGTGGGGAGCACTCGTCTGTCCGCATCGCTTCGGCTGGACCCGAGCATCGGACTGTGGACAAAGACGGACACCATATTTCGCCAGAATTGGGTTTTGCACGGTGACGCGTGTACTCAGGGGAGTCTCGTGAGCCAGGCCCCAACCGCATCGCTCGACGGCGACGTATTCGCGACACAACTGACCGGGACGAGCGTCGGGCAGACCCGCGGCCTCATCGACTTGGCATCGGCCTGGGGTGTTGCCGATCTGTCGCAGAAATGGCCTCCGGTGACGGCCTTCTACATCAATTTCGACTATTACCCTCCCACCAGTATTCCTGCGACTCTCAGCGGCAATCCCGGTTCTGCACGCGTCTGGCGCCGCGATGGAGATCTCGTCCTTACGGGAGACGCCGTCGTGCAAGGCATGCTGCTCGTGACGGGCAATCTCACCGTGGCGGGCGGCGGCAGCAGGATCACGGCCGCCAAGAACCTTCCGGCGCTCTACGTGGGCGGCGATCTGTTGCTTGAGGATGCCGATAATCTGCGGATCGAGGGATTGGCTGTTGTCGGGGGCAATCTGCGGATTCGCTCGGAGGCAGAGGGGGTCGAGTTCCTTGGCGGCTTGTGCCTGGGCGGTGCGATCGCAGAGACCACCTCCGATGCGTCAGGCAACGGAAACCGGGGCATCCTGATGAAGGGTCCGCGGTGGGTGACCGACGGTTCGCGAAATGCCCTGTATTTCGATGGCACGGATGATTACGTCGCGGTCCCCCATCATCCCTGTCTGTGCGTGACCACGGGGGTCACCGTGATGGCCTGGATCAAGACGCCCCGATATAACGTTCCCGGCCACAACTACCAAGGGATCCTCGGCAAGTCCAATGACCTTCGATCGTACAGTCTCTATACGATGAATTCGGGTAAACTGCATTTCAGCACGGGTCCTTACCCCGACTATGTCCCCTCCTACAGCACCCAAACCATACCTCTGAATCAGTGGGTCCATGTGTGCGCCATGGTTCGTGACGGCGTCCACCGGCTCTTCATCAACGGCGCGCCTGCGGGGGAAGGAGGCACCGGTGTCACCCTGCCCGGGGGAGCCGACACCGCGCCGGTGGTCATCGGCAAGACGTCGCAGGTGTTCCGGGAGTTCGCCGGCTTGATGGACGATGTGCGCATCTACAATCGGGGCCTCGCCGATGAGGAGGTCCTCGCTGCGAGGGATGGCCTCCCCGTGTCGTCGGGGCTGGCTGGGCACTGGGAGTTGGACGGTCCCGGATCGAATGTGACCATCACCGCGGACCCGATCAAAGCCTCGATTGCTGACTGGAGTCAAGGCATGCCGCCGCGGTATTGGAGTCCGGCGGCCGGCGCATTCTTCCGCAGCATCGAAAGGCAGCCAGGATCGCCGTAAAGCGTGCCGTGTACATCGGGGGCAGACTTGGGATGTCGCGTCTGGTGCCTGTCTTGCAGGCCTGTCCTCCGCGTCAGGCCGGGTATCGATGCACCCATCGCACCCCACAATGACAACCGCTCCCCGGAGGAGACTCGCGCAATTCTGACAGATACACGGTTTTCGGACGTTGGCTGTCGGGTCATTGAATTCGTATGATTGTATTAAGAGATGGTGCGAATAGACCGAAAGAGCAGTAGAGGCAGGGTAAGAATGCACAGGTACAAAGAACCAAACTTCGTTCGATTCGAGTGGCCGCGCCGGGAATGTGGCGGCGGGTTCACGCTCATCGAGTTGATGATCGTCCTGGTGATCCTTGGGGTCGCCGCGGCGATCGCGGTGCCCATGGTGTCCTCGGCCGGAAGCCTTCAGCTCCGCTCCGCGGTCAACATGGTGGCGGCCGACCTGGAGTACGCCAAGAGCCGCGCGATCGCCACCGGGCAGCGCCATTGCGTGGTGTTCGACGCGAGCGGCGAGACGTACCGGATCACCGATGCGGGCGGGACCACCATTTCGCATCCGGTGAACAAGAAGTCGTATGTCATCAACTTCTCGACCGATGGACGGCTTAGTCAGGTGGATATCACAAGCGTGAATTTCGACGGGACCGGCACGGTGAGTTTCGACTATCTGGGCAGTCCCTACAACGGCGCGGTCACGCCGACCGCTCTCAACAGCGGCGCCGTCATCCTCCGGGCGGGGGGCGCGAGCAAGACCGTGCGTGTGGAGCCCGTCACAGGGTTTATCTCTATCTTGGATTGAATGATCTGATATGCGGACGTGGAACTGTATAGCCGGGAATGCGAAGGTCCAGCCGATCGGCATGGACATAGGGCACAACAGCCTGAAGATGGTCCAGTTGATCATCGACGAGGACCACATCAAGGTGCTCGCTGCCCGGAGGGCCGTTCTGGACATTGCCCCGGCCGATGACGGCCAGGCGCGGGAGCGGGCCGTGATTGCGGCCATTCGTCGCCTGCTGGCCGATAATCCCTTCCGGGGCCGCCAGGTCGTCTCCGCCATTCCCATTGACGCACTCAAGATGACGTCCCTTCGGCTGTCGGAGGCCGAAATGCCCCAGGCCGACAGGATCCTGCGGAGAGAGGCGGCCGAGCGGTTCGGCCTGGACCCGCGGACAGATGCGATCAACTACATCCACGCCGGCAGTATTCGCCAGGGCGACGCCGTGAAGGACGAATACATTCTGTTTGCCGCCGACAGTGAGACGATCGCAAGCCACATTCGAATCCTGGAGGAGGCTGGCCTCACGCCGGTCAGCATCGATGTGCCCCCCTGCGCGCTGTTCCGATCCTTCGAGCGAACGATGCGCCGCCAGGCAGACCGGGAGCAAACGATCATCTTCATCGATGTCGGATTTCGGTTCACCACGGTCGTCTTCGGCCGCAGCAGCGAGATCTGCCTTGTCAAGCAGATCCCCAATGGGATCGGGCAATTCACCGAAGAGGTCGCCTCGTCGCTGGGCATCGCGGTTGCGGATGCCGAATCGCTTCGCATGCGATTGCTGCGGGATGAGCCTGTCGATGCCGCCACCCGCCGCCCCGTGGTCGACGCGTTGAATGTGATGGCCGAGCAACTCGCGGGTGAAATCTCCCTGTGCTTGCGATACTACACCGTCACGTTTCGCGGCAAGCGGGTGGAACGGGCGATCGTCGCCGGCGGCGGGGCTTACGAACCGGTTCTGCGAGATGCCTTGCGGCGTCATCTCTCCGTCGAGGTCGAGATCGCCGAACCGTTGCGAGGCTTCGATCTGGGCCACGGGGCAACTGACGATGCCTGCGGGACCGGGTTTGCGGACCTGGCCCTGGCGGTCGGCTTGAGCCTCAAGGGCCGGGGGGGCCTGGCCTCCAGTGAAACGCCAACCGCCCGCCTGGAACCCGTGCTGGAGGGAGAGACACTGTGAAAGACCTCGATTTTCTTCCAGAGTGGTACAAGGACCGCAAGAGACGCCATTCCCTGGTCCGCAAGCAGTACATCGGCCTGGCGGCTGTCTTTCTCATGATGATGACGTTCAATCTGATCGCCATGCACAGGGCCGGCAGGGTGGCGGCCAGTGTGGCGCGCCAGGAAGACCAGCGGGTCCGCGCCGAGGCGGTCGTGCACGAGTTCAACCTGGTCACCAGAGAACTGAACGGGATGAAGGCGAAAGCCGACCTGGTGCGTCGGATCGATACCGGGATCGATATCGCGGCCATCCTCGCGGAGATCAGCCACATCGTGGATGAGTCGGTCGTGTTCAGCAAAATCGAACTGTCCGCCGAGCCCTTCTCGCAGCCCGATGCCAAAGGCCGGGCGAAAAGTCCCATTGTCCAGGTGGCCGGCAGGGTCCCGAGCGGGCAACAAACGGCGCCGCTGGAGAAATCGAAGCTGAAAGTTACTCTTGCCGGGGTGGCGGCGCAACCGGCGGATGTGGCGGATCTGGTTTGCGAACTGGACGAATCATCCTACTTCCAGCAGGTGCGCCCATCATTCTACAGCAAGACGACGGTTCGGGCCGACTCGCCCGGGGGCGCGCCGCACCAGACCGATGCGGCCGACACCGGCGCCGCGGGAATGCTGACCGTCACGGCGTTTGAGATCACGTGCTACCTGGCCAACTTCAAAGAGGTAGAGGGACCATGAGCGTAACCTGCGTCAAACCATCGCACCGCAGACAGCAGATCTGGCTGTGCACTATCGCGGTCTTGTTCCTCTGCGATTTTGTTTTGTGCGGCTATCTTCCGTCGCAACAGCGTCTGACGTCGCTGCAGCAGGTGTGGGCGCAGCAGAGACGCACGATTGGCATGGCCGCGGCCCAGGGGGCGGAGTTGCCCGGCCTCAAGACCAGGCTCCGAGACACCGAGAGAGTCATCGAACGATTCGAGGCGTGTGTGCCTTCGGACAGTGCGCTGGGCACATTTCTGCAGCAGATTGCGGTCCTCATGACCGAGTACAAATTGACGGATCCAGTGGTCCTGCCGGGGAAGGAACAGGAAGGGGGCGACCTGGGCTCCATCCCCATTCACATGACGTGTCAGGGCACCCTGACCAACCTGTTCGGTTTCTTCAACAGGCTGCAAATGTTGGACCGACTGGTGCGTGTCGAGAAAGCGATGCTTGAAAACGACCCCGACTTCGCCGGACGGCTCACCCTGCGGGCGGAGGCGTTCATCTTCTATCAGCGCAACGGGGCCAAGACACAGGACGCCGCCAAAACCAAGCCGGCGGAGGGGGCGGGCAATGGCGCGTAATCAAACACACAGGGTCCGGCCGAACGGCCGGGTTGTCGATCTTCTGATCGACGGGAAGAAGACGGTGTTGGCCTCTGCGCTGGCTTTGGTCATGGCCGTCATGTGGATTCGTGTTCTGACCGGGCACAAACCCGATTCCGCCGCTGCCGCGGTGGATCAGCCCGCGGCGACCGCGGCCGAGCAGACTGCGCCGGCCAGGGTGGGGGTCAGGATGATCGCATTGCCCAAGGTCCCAGGACGCAACGATTCCATCTACAAGGATTGTTTCACGATGCAGGATCGGGCGCCGTTTCGGCAATCTGCCGCGGCCCCAGACACAGGCGCCAGCACAGAAGTACAGGTTGTTTCTCTCAATCGTGATCAAGAAGTGGTTCAGCAAGTCGCACAGACGTTGAGGCTTGAAGGGGTGGTCCGTAGTGGCAGTCCCCTGGCGTTCGTCAATGATCGAATGCTGGGAATCGGGGACAAGCTTACCGTCGACCATGACGGCGGCCGCCTCGAATTCGAAGTGTTGCGGATCCATGAAGATGCGGTGCTTGTGGAGTGCAATGGCACGCAACTGACGCTCAAATTGGCGCAGGTACTGGAAGTACACAAGTAGTCAAACGATCGAAATAGCGATGCGGGCGCCAAACCCCTTGGGAATTGGCGAGTTACAGAAACAGGAGTCAGTTTATGGTTCAGGAAACACAGATGAAGCACATACACTCTCTCTCGAGGACGCGATGGCTATGTGCCATCATGCTCCTCGGGTTTTCCGCGGCATTGGCCGGCGCCGGCGAGCCCAACTCGGCGGGCGTAAATCCTGCCGTCGGACCGAACGGCCTCACGGTCGATCCGAATGTCGGCCAGGTGGACCCCACCGGGACGAAGATCATGTTCGTTGCGTTTCAGAAGGACAGCAACGTCAGGGATGGATTGCGGTTGCTTGCCGCTCTGTGCAAGAAGAACATCGTGCCGATGTCCGGCGTCGATGGTCCGCTGACGGTCAGCAGGTTGTACGACGTGACGTTCGAGGAGGCGCTGGACGCCATTCTCGGATTCGGGTTCAAGTACGTGCAGGAAGGCGATTTCGTACGCGTGTACACGACCGAGCAATACACGAAGATGAGAGAAGACCCGGAGCGGATGGTCCACAAGGTCATTACGCTGTACTACCTCACGGCGGAGGAGACCGTGAAACTGATCACGCCGGTCTTGAGCGGTTCGGCGTCCGCGCGGGTACAGGCGACCAGTCCCGCCGAGACCACTATCTCCGGCGGCGAGGGCAGCCTCAGCGGTGGAGGCGGGGGCAACAATCCCGCCAATCATGATATGATCGTCGTCTTCGACTATCCCGAGAACATCGAGAAAGCCGAAGCCATCATCCGGGACGTGGACATCCGGCCCAAGCAGGTCCTCATCGAGGCCACCATCATGGCCGCCCGGCTGACCGAAGAGATGGAATTCGGGATCGACTGGAACCTGTTGGGCGGAACGGCGATCACGGATTTCCCGGCGTTCATCAGCGGGTATGGCACCAAGGCGGCAACGAACGGCTTTGCCCGTGCGCCCGGATCCACGGGGTTGACCGTCGGCTTCTCGGCCGACAACGTCCAGGCCATCATCACGGCCCTGGAGACGGTGACCGATACGACCCTTCTGGCCAATCCGAAGGTGCTCGCCGTCAACAAGCAGGAGGGCATCGTATACATCGGCCGCAAGATCGGCTACGAGTCGCAGACTACGCAGACTCAAACCTCAACGACGCAGTCGGTGTCGTTCCTGGAAACAGGCACCCGGCTCGCCTTCCGGCCCTTCATCGGCAACGATGGGTACATCCGCATGGACATCTATCCCAAGGACAGCGACGGGGCCTTGAAGCAGAACAACATCCCGGACGAAACATCGACGGAATTGAAAACGAATGTCGTCGTCAAGGATGGGGAAACGGTCGTCATCGGCGGTTTGTTCCGCGACAACGTCGTCACAAGCAAGAGCCAGGTTCCCGTACTGGGGAATCTGCCCTTCGTCGGCACCCTGTTCCGGGGCACGAAGGACACCGTGTCGCGTGAGGAAGTGATCATCATTCTGACGCCTCACATCGTAGAGGAGCCCGCGGAAGTCGGAGGCGACAAGCGCGCCGAAGACATCCGGCGCAAGCGGCAGGCGGCCACGGACAGCTTGCAGTTGATCGATCGCGCCAACCTGGCCGAGGATGCCTATGCCAGGGCTGCGAAGAACTACCTGGAGGGCGACATCGAGAAGGCGGTCTTCAACGTGAAGCTGGCGTTGACCATGCGGCCGACGTATCTCGAGGCGCTGCGTCTGCGGGAGCGGATCATCGCGGAAACCGATCCGGAGCAGTTCCGCCGGCTCGACAGCATCGCGGTCGAGGAAGTGGAAGAACAGCAGACCGAGATGTGGCAGAGACGGTAGTCCGGGTTTGAGTACTGTGACAGCGGAACACCCGCCGTCCCATGGTTTCGGAGGAGTTGCGGTGAGAGGCCAACGAAGCACAATCTGGATCGCCACGGCTGTGGCGGTTGCTTCGCTGATGACTGCGACCCTTGCGGGGTTGCAGGACACCGGCGCCCCGATCGGATGGCGGCCGGCTCACTTACGCCTCGTCATCTACTGTGCAGGAGCTGTGGGCGTGATCTTCCTCGGCATCGGCTACGGCCGACTGACCGGGGCGGTCACGTCCATGGCTGCACGGTTGAGGTCGGGACAGACCCCGCTGTCCGACGGCCGCGTGCCGCCGGCGTGTCGTGCGATGGCCGAGGCCGTCGACGACCGTCTCGTCAGCGGCGACCAGGCGTCTCAACGGCTTCGAAACGAAATGAAAGACCTTGAAATCCGCTCGCAGCTTTCGGAGCGGGAGAGGCAACACACACAAGCCATTCTCTACAGTCTGCGGGATGCCGTGATCGTGGTGGACGGATCGGACCGTCTGGTGATGGCGAACGGTCCGGCGGCCCGGCTCTTCGGGTTCGATGTGGAACTCGCCCAACACAAGCCTCTCGCCGAGGCGGTCGGTCCCACACACGCTCAGTTCGTCGAGCTGCTGCGACAGAGCCGGCGCAACCGCACGGAGGCGACGAAGCGGGAATTGGAGTTCCCGCAGGGGGACCGGCCTCACACGTTTGAAACCATCGTGTCGTGCGTCCAGACGGACGGCAAGGTTTCCGGCGTGGTCGCCGTGCTTCACGATGTCACGCGGGAAAAGGAAGTCTCACAGATGAAGAACGACTTCGTCAGCCATGTCTCGCACGAGCTCAAGACGCCGCTGGCCTCCATCATGGCCTACTCGGAGATGCTGGCCGACGGCGAAGCGGACGACGAGGAGACCCGCAAGGAGTTCTACTCGGTGATTCAGAGCCAGGCCCAGCGTCTGAGCCGCTTGATCGAGGACATCCTGAACGTCTCGCGAATCGAGTCCGGCCTGATCAAGGTCAGCAAGGAGCACGCGAGCCTGACGATCCTGATCGAAGAGCAGATGCAGATGATCCGCAACTATGCGGAGGAGAAGAACATCACCGTGATCGGGGGCAAGCCGATTGTGTACGATCAGGTGAACGTCGACAAGGACATGATCTGCCAGGTCATCATCAATCTCCTGAGCAACGCGGTCAAGTACACCCCGGCCGGAGGACGGGTGTCGATCGGCACGGAGGTCAACGAGGCCGCGGGGCTCGTGCGCGTCACGGTGGCGGACACCGGCGTGGGGATTCCCGCCGACGAGGTGGACCGCGTCTTCGACAAGTTCTACCGTGTCGCCGCCAACAACAAACAGGCGAAAGGCACCGGCCTGGGACTAAACCTGGTCAAGCAAATAGTCGAAAAGGTACACGGCGGCCGAGTGTTCGTCACCAGCCAGGTCGGCGTCGGCAGCACGTTCGGTTTCGAACTGCCGTTGGCCACCGCCCGGCACGCCGCTCTTGTGTAGAGGGATCGATGGAATGCCACCAGGGAGGAGCGAATACCGACAATGAATCATTCAAAGGACCGAATAATGGCCAACAAGGTTCTCGTTGCAGACGATGAAATCCATATTATCCACGTGGTCGCGATCAAGCTTCGGAACAACGGGTATGAGGTGGTTGCGGCCAACAACGGCGCCGAGGCGTACGAGCTGGCCTGCCGTGAAAAGCCCGATATCGTGGTGACGGACTACCAGATGCCGCTGATGACCGGCATCGAACTGATCGAGAAGATGCGCGAGGACGACAGCACCCGCGAGATTCCCGTCATTCTGCTGACGGCTCGCAGTTTCGCCATTTCTCCGGAGATGCAGGAAAGTCTCGGCGTCTCGAGCTGTCTGAGCAAGCCATTCAGTCCCAAGGAACTGCTCAAGACCATCCAGGACATCCTGTACCAAAAGGCACTTGTGGGCAAGTGTTAGTTCCACGCGTGGAGCGTCAACGGAATGCACTCTGGGATAGGTGAGCCTGTGGAAATGGTCATGCGGAACACAACGACTCCGTCGCTGGCGCCGGCGCGCCGACGGGAGCTGGAAAAATTCGGGGAACGGATCGCTCGCTTCGGCGTCAACTTCGCCGTGGTGACGCCCGATGCGCAGATCGCCGTTCTGGTGAACGCCGGCTTGTTCGAGAGCTGTCCCGAGCAACTGCTCGAGGCGGGCCGGTGCGTCCTGGACCGGACCGAGCAGCAGCGGTACGAGGGCAACGAGATTCCGGTCTGGCAGTTTGCCGGGGGGAATCTGCTCGTGGCGGCGCCTCTGCTGATGCCCCTTGTCATCGCCGGCTATCGTCATCCGATCGGAGCCGTCATCCTCGACCTCGGATCTCCCCGTGCCTGCCGTGCGGGCGAGGGACAGGCCTCTCACGCGGCGTCGGGCGCCCCGGGCTGGAACATCGACTATCTCAGCGAGATGCTCCGCCTGGTGGCCCTGAACCACCAGACCACCATCCGCACGGAGGAGCAGATCGAGACCGTCGGGGTCGAACTGTCCCGCGTATACGAGGAACTGGTCCTGCTCCACAAGATCAGCACGAACATGCGGGTGACCGAGTCCGATACGAACTTCCTCCAACTCGCCTGCGACAGCCTGACCGACATCATCCTGGTGGAAGGGATCGCCGTTCTGCTGGAGAGGGTCGTGGAGGGCGACAAGCGATTCGTCGTGGCGGCCGGCTCGGGCCTGATCGATATCGACGACCACATGGCGATGGCCCTGCACAGCCGCCTGTCCGACGAGGTCAACAAAGGACGCGAAGCCCTGCTGGACAGCGAGGTGGATTCCCCGTTCCGATACGAATGGCCGGCCAGCGTCCGGAATCTCATCGCGGTGCCGCTCTGCGCCAAGGACAAAGTCGAAGGGGGCTCGAATCGCCGGACCAAGGGCGGCGTCTCGATTATCGGGCTCATGGTGGCCGTCAACCGGATTGACAAGGCGGACTTCGACAGCACCGACGTCAAGCTCTTTACCTCCGTCGCCAGCGGGTGCGCGGTCTTTATCGAGAACGGACGGCTCTTCAACGATCTCAAGGAGCTCTTTGTCGGCTCGCTCCGGGCCCTCACCAACAGCATCGACGCCAAAGACCAGTACACCCGTGGCCACTCAGAACGCGTGGCCCTGATCTCGCGATGGCTCGCCGAAAGACTGGCCGAACGGGGGGGGCTGGAAGAGGAGCAGATCCACAAGATCTACCTTGCCGGCCTGCTGCACGATATCGGCAAGATCGGCATCGACGAAATGGTCCTGCGCAAGAACGGCAAACTCACGCCCGAAGAGAGGGCCTGCATCCAGCGGCATCCATCCATCGGGGCGAGTATTCTCCGCGGGATCAAGCAGATGCGCGACATCGTGCCGGGGGTCCTGTGCCACCACGAGCGCGTGGACGGCCGGGGATATCCCGACGGCCTCGCGGGCGAAGAGGTCCCGCTGACGGGCAGAATTGTCGGTCTGGCGGACAGCTTCGACGCCATGACATCGAGGCGAACGTACCGCGACGCCATGAGCGTCGAGCATGCGCTCGAGGAGATCCGCAAGGGGCTTGGCACCCAGTTCGACGAGACGATCGGCAAGCTGTTTCTCGAAAGCGACATCTATTACCTGTGGGACATGATCCAGGAAGGCGGGCCGGAGGGCTACGACGCGGCCCATTTTGCGGATTATGGGACCGACGCGGTGGGGACGCTGCTCCGATGAGAATTCACTGGCAGGACTATAACGAGGTCACGGTCGTGGAGCTGCGGGGGGAGATCGATGGGGATCTCGCCGAGCCCCTCAGGACCGCCGTGACGGAGATTGCCGGAAATCAGCGGGCGGGCATTGTCCTGGATATGACCGACGTGAGCTTCCTCGACAGCCAGGGGCTGGAGTTGCTGCTGTGGGTGCGGGATTACTGCCGGCAGAACAAGATACAGCTCCGGCTGGCCGGTCTCGACGAGAACTGTGGCAAGATCCTGGAGATCACGCGGCTCCAGGATGAGTTCGACTGCCACGCGGAACTGGCGAATGCGGTCAGGAGTTTCGCCTGAGCTGGATGTTTGACTGTTGATGCGTGATTGTTGATTTCCAGAGGGCGCGCGGCCCGTCTCTTCAATCAAGAACCATACATCAACACTCACACTTGAACTATGATGTACTGAGGCCCAGATGGTGCAGATTCTGCTCGAGAACAAGACGCAACTTGGCCAGCTATTGCTGGCCCGGGGCGTGGTCTCGCAGGAGCAGATCGAGCAGGCCCTCGTCGAGCAGCGGGAGAAGGGGCATCGCAAGCTTCTCGGCGAGCTGCTTGTCGAGATGGGCTACTGCACGGACAATCAGATCGCAGCGGCCCTGGCGGAGACCTACGGCGTGCCGTATGCCCAGGTGAGCCCGAAGATCTGCGATCCGAAGGCCGTCGAGATCCTTCCCCGTGAGTTCCTCGAAGCGCATGTCGTGCTGCCTCTGTTCAAGGTGCACGACGTGCTGACGGTTGCCGTCAGCGAGCCGGCCAACGTCTTTCTGATCGACGAAATCGAGCGGATCAGCGGCTGCCGGGTGCAGGTCGTCTGCTCCACGAGCAAGGACATCAAGGCGACCTTGCAGACGTATCTGCCCGCGGCGAATGTCTTCGTGATCGACGATATCATCGATGACGAGGGGCTCGAAGAGTTCACGCTCATCGAGAACATCACCCAGGACATCAGCAACCTGGAGGAGGTGGCGGGGCAGTCGCCGGTCGTCAAACTGGTCAACTACCTGCTGTACAACGCGGTCCGGGAGAACGCCAGCGACATCCACATCGAGCCGGACGACAAGAAACTCCGCGTCCGCTATCGCGTGGACGGCAAGCTCTACGAGAAGATGCGTCCGCCGCACCAGATGCACGCCGCGGTCGTCTCACGAATCAAGATCATGGCCGAGTTGGACATCGCGCAGCGAAGACTCCCGCAGGACGGCGGCATCCACGTTCTCGTGGAGGGCCGGCCGATCGATCTTCGTGTCTCGGTTATGCCGGGCAATTTCGGCGAAAAGGTCGTGATCCGCGTCATCGATCCGCAGAAGATCCTCTACAACCTCGAATCGCTCGGCTTCACCTACGACAATCTCCTTCGATTTCGCGAGGTGATTCAGGTGCCCAACGGCGTGGTCCTGGTGACCGGCCCCACCGGCTCGGGCAAGAACACGACTCTCTATGCGGCCCTGTCCGAGCTCAACAACGAGGAAGTGAATATCTGCACGGTCGAAGACCCGGTCGAGTGCAATATCTCGGGGATCAACCAGTTCCAGGTCAACACGTCGGTGGGTTTCGCGTTCTCGACGGCCCTGAGAAGCCTGCTGAGGCAGGACCCGGACATCGTGATGGTCGGCGAAATTCGCGATGACGCCACGGCCAGTATCGCCGTACAGGCGGCGTTGACCGGGCACCTGGTGCTGTCCACACTGCACACGAACGATGCGCCCGGCGCGGTGACCCGGCTCCTGGATCTGGGAGTGGCCCCGTATCTGCTGAGCGCCTCCTTGCGGGGCGTGATCGCCCAGCGGCTCGTCCGGCGGATCTGCTCGAACTGCAAAACGGAGTACGACCCTCCGGCCAGCATCAAGAGAATGCTCGAGTCGCAGGGCGGCGAAGTCACGAAATTCTATCGCGGCGTCGGGTGCAAGAAGTGCCGCAACACCGGCCACTCCGGCCGGATCGCCATTCATGAATTGTTCGTCCCTGACGATGAAATCTCGGAGATGATTACCGAACGTATCAACACCAAGAAGCTGCGAGCCAAAGCGGTGGAAAAGGGAATGCTCCCGCTGTACCACGATGGCATCGAGAAGGAGAAGGCGG
>Ga0209347_1004022_pt1 | contig 16016 bp, 11 predicted proteins | sample AutmiccommuBRH23_FD_187382 | JGI IMG/M metagenome (GOLD analysis project Ga0209347, IMG submission 187382) | Deep subsurface microbial communities from Mt. Terri, Switzerland - Autotrophic microbial communities BRH/23 (SPAdes) (version 2) | ecosystem: Environmental > Aquatic > Deep subsurface >...
TCATGCAGATCGCCTGCCGCGACAAGAACCGCATCGCCATCCAGGGCGACGTGCTCGGCGCCGCGGCGATGGGCGTCGGCAACATCCTGTGCCTGACAGGCGACGGCGTACAGGCCGGCGACCAGCCAGGGGCCAAGCCGGTCTTCGACCTCGACTGCATGTCGTTGCTCGAAACGATCCGCATCATGCGCGACAACGGCAAGTTTCTGTCGGGTCGCAAGCTGACGACGCCGCCAGCGGTGTTTCTTGGCGCCGCGATCAATCCCTTCGCACCACCCTATGACTTCCGCCCGCACCGGCTTGGCAAGAAGATCGAGGCCGGTGCGCAATTCGTGCAGAGCCAGTACTGCTTCGACGTACCGATGTTTCGCGAATACATGAAGCGCGCGACCGATCTCGGCCATGTCGAAAAGTGCTTCATCCTGTGCGGCGTCGGCCCCCTCGCCTCGGCCAAGACGGCGCGCTGGATACGCTCCAACGTGCCAGGCATCCATATTCCCGATGCGATCATCCAGCGTCTCGAAGGCGCGGCGGACCAGAAAAAGGAAGGCAAGCAGCTCTGCACCGATATCATCAACGAAGTGAAGGAAATCCCCGGCGTTTCCGGCATCCACGTAATGGCCTATCGCCAGGAAGAGTTTGTTGCCGAGATCGTGCATGAATCGGGCGTACTGAAGGGTCGCAAGCCATGGAAACGCGAGGCGCGGGCCGACGACCAGATGGTGGCGGATCAGCTCGAGCATCTGCTGCATGACGACGCCAAGACCAAGACACCGCAGCAACTGGTCAAGGAAGCCTCGCAATAGGGTGATAACCCGGCCCGCATTGCCGCCAGCGCTTGATCGTCAACAGATAACGATATAAAGAAGTCTTTATATCAAACGGAGAGATTTATGACCCGCACGATTGTTGCCTCGGCCACGCGCGAAATCATCATCGGTTTCGACCAGCCCTTCTGCGTCATTGGCGAGCGCATCAACCCGACCGGACGCAAGAAGCTTGCCGCAGAGATGATCGCCGGCAATTTCGAGACGGTCATCAGGGATGCGCTCGAACAGGCGGCCTGCGGCGCGACCATGCTCGACGTCAATGCAGGCGTAACCTCGGTCAATCCGAACGAGACCGAGCCAGGCCTGCTGGTCCAGACGCTCGAGATCGTGCAGGGCCTTGTCGACCTGCCACTGTCGATCGACTCCTCCGTTACCGCGGCCATCGAGGCGGCGTTGAAAGTTGCCAAGGGGCGCCCGCTCGTCAACTCCGTGACAGGAGAGGAGGAAAAACTAGAGGCGATCCTGCCGCTCATCAAGAAATACAACGTGCCTGTCGTGGCTATTTCCAACGATGAGACCGGCATCTCGATGGACCCCGACGTTCGCTTTGCAGTCGCCAAGAAGATCGTCGAGCGCTGCGCCGATTTCGGCATTCCCGCCCATGACGTCGTCGTCGACCCGCTGGTCATGCCGATCGGCGCGCTGGGCGACGCCGGCCGCCAGGTCTTCGCGCTGCTGCGCCGCCTGCGCGAGGAACTCAAGGTCAACACCACCTGCGGCCTGTCAAACATTTCGTTCGGCCTGCCACACCGCCATGGCATCAATGCCGGCTTCATCCCGATGGTCATCGGCGCCGGCATGACCAGCGCCATCATGAACCCGGTCAGGCCACAGGAAATGGAAGCGGTGCGCGCCGCCAACGTGCTGAACGGCACCGACGCCAACTGCACCAACTGGATCAAGACCTACAAGGACTACAAGGCGGCCGAGGGCGGACAGGCCGTCGCAGCGCCGACGGCGGTGAATGCGCCCGGCGAAGGCGGCTCGGGCGGAGGTCGTCGCCGTGGCGGACGCGAAGCCCGGATGAGCCGGGGCTAGGCACAAACACCGTGAACTCCCCCGCCAACATCACCGATCCGCTCGTCCTGTTCATGCCGTCCGGCAAGCGCGGGCGCTTTCCCGTCGGCACCACGGTGCTCGACGCGGCGCGCCAGCTTGGCGTCTATGTCGAGAGCGTGTGCGGCGGACGGGCGACCTGCGGCCGTTGCCAGATCGAGGTGCAGGAAGGCAATTTCGCCAAGCACAAGATCGTCTCGTCGAATGACCACATCTCGCCGGTCGGCCCCAAGGAGCAGCGTTATGCCTCAGTGCGTGACCTGATCGAAGGCCGGCGCCTTTCGTGCTCGGCGACGATCCAGGGCGATCTGGTCATCGATGTGCCGCAGGACACGGTGGTCAACGCCCAGACCATCCGCAAGGCGGCCACCGACCGCGTCATAGAGCGCAATCCGGCGGTGCAGCTCTGCTATATCGAGGTCGATGAGCCCGACATGCACAAGCCGCTTGGCGACCTCGACCGGCTGAAGGTGATGCTGGAGAAGGATTGGGGCTGGCAGGACCTGCTGGTGTCGCAGCACCTCCTGCCACAGGTCCAGGGGATTTTGCGCAAGGGCAATTGGGCGGTGACGGCTGCGATCCATCGCGACCTGAATTCATCACGTCCGACCATCATCTCGTTGTCACCCGGCCTGAAGAACGAAGCCTATGGCATCGCCTGCGACATCGGCTCGACAACCATTGCCATGCATCTGGTGTCGCTGCTGTCGGGCCGCATTCTCGCCACGTCCGGCACGTCGAATCCGCAGATCCGCTTCGGCGAAGACCTGATGAGCCGCGTTTCATACGTAATGATGAACCCGGACGGCCGTGAGGCTATGACCAAAGCCGTGCGCGAGGCAGTCAACGATCTGACGGCAAAGGTTTGCGACGAGAGCGGCGTCGACCGCAAGGACATCCTGGACGCCGTCTTCGTCTGCAACCCGATCATGCACCATCTTTTCCTCGGCATCGACCCGACCGAGCTTGGCCAGGCGCCATTCGCTCTGGCCGTGTCAGGCGCCGTGCACACCTGGGCGAGCGAGATTGGCCTGAAGATCAACACCGGCGCGCGCGTCTACATGCTGCCCTGCATTGCAGGTCATGTCGGAGCGGATGCGGCCGGTGCGACACTGTCGGAAGGACCCTACCGACAGGACAAGATGATGCTGCTGGTCGATGTCGGCACCAATGCCGAGATCGTGCTTGGCAACCGCCACCGCGTCGTCGCCGCCTCGTCTCCCACCGGTCCGGCCTTCGAAGGCGCCGAGATTTCCGGCGGCCAGCGCGCAGCGCCCGGAGCGATCGAGCGCGTGCGCATCGATCCCGACACGCTGGAACCGAAATTCCGCGTCATCGGCGTCGACAAATGGTCTGACGAGCCCGGCTTCGAGGAAGCGGCCGGCGTCGTCGGCGTCACCGGCATCTGCGGCTCGGCGATCATCGAGGTGGTCGCGGAAATGTATCTTTCCGGCATTATTTCCGAAGACGGCGTCATCGACGGCGGGCTTGCCGCGCGCTCACCCCGCATCTTCCAGCACGGCCGAACCTTCTCTTACCTTCTGCGGGAGGGCGAGCCGCGGCTGATCATTACTCAGAGGGACGTGCGCGCCATCCAGCTCGCCAAGGCCGCGCTTTACGCCGGTGTCAAGCTGCTGATGGAAAAGCAGGCCGTCGAGACGGTCGACATGATCCGCTTCGCCGGCGCGTTCGGATCTTTCATCGACCCCAAATACGCCATGGTGCTCGGCCTGATCCCCGATTGCGACCTGGCCGACGTGAAGGCTGTCGGCAATGCCTCCGGAACCGGCGCGCTGATGGCGTTGCTCAACCGCGACCACCGCCGTGAAATCGAGACCGAGGTCGGCAGGATCGAGAAGATCGAAACGGCGCTAGAGCCGCATTTCCAGCAGCTTTTCATCAACGCCATGGCCTTGCCCAACAAGGTCGACCCGTTCCCGAAACTGTCGGCCGCGGTAAAACTGCCGCCGCGTGAGACGGTCAGCGCCGATGGCGTTGCCGGCGATTCAGCACCGCGCCGGCGCGGCCGAGAAGGGCATGCCGCGCGGCGCGGACGCGGCTGAAGGTTTTCGCGCCAAGACGAAAAAGTCGGTTCAATCGACCACGGATTTGGTCTAAATCGTTGCCGACGGCTCCGACGATGCAGTTCAGCCGCAACCTCGGAGACCGGCCATCCGCATCCTATCGATACAGTCCTGGGTCTGTTACGGCCATGTCGGCAACGCTTCGGCAGTGTTTCCCATGCAGCGCATGGGTGTCGATGTCATCGCCGTCAACACGGTGCAATTCTCCAACCATCTCGGCTACGATAGGCACCGCGGCCAGGTCTATAGCGGCGACGACATCCGCGAACTCGTGCTGGGCATCGATGAGATCGGCGCGCTGGCCGACTGTGCCGGCGTCCTCTCCGGCTACATTGGCGACGCCGGCATCGGCAACGCCGTGCTTGACGCAGTGCGGCGGGTTCGCGCGGCGCGGCCGGACGCGCTCTATTGCTGCGACCCGGTCATCGGCGACGTCGATTCGGGCGTCTTCGTTCGTCCCGGAATTCCCGAATTCATGCGCGGCCAGGCGATCCGTGCCGCCGACATCGTCACCCCCAACCTGTTCGAACTCGAATATCTGTCGGGTCGCAACGTCCGCACGCGCCGCGACCTCATCAAAGCTGCCGCCATCATCCGAGATCTAGGGCCGCGCTACGTGCTGATGACCAGCGTGCGGCTCGACGACACCCCGCCTGATGCGATGGATGTCGCGCTGCTCGCCGATGGCGTTCTGATGCGCATCCGCACACCTCTTCTTCAGCTTGGCATCAACGGCGCCGGCGATGCCATCGCTGCATTATTTCTGACACATCTTCTGCAAAACGGATCGCCGGAAGGGGCGCTGGCGCATGCGGCCGCAGCAACCTACGGGCTGCTAAAGCAGACGGCCGACGCCGGCGCGCGCGAAATCCTGCTGATCGCCGCGCAGGACGAGTTCGTCCGTCCGACGCACCGCTTCCCGGTCGAGAAAACCGACGTCTAGAACCTGCCGGTTTCGCGGAACACTTCGAACGTCGCACGAATGTGGTCGGCGGCGGCCTTGACCGGCGCTCCCGCGTCGGGCGCCACGAACATGCCCAACGTATAGTTGCCGATGTCGGGCAGCCCGTCCTTGGTGGTGAGTTCCACCATGTCGCTGCCGAGAAACGACTTCGGCAGCGGCGCGACGGCAAGGTCGGCCATGATGGCCGAACGCTGACCCGCCGTATGGGCGCTCATATAGGCGACGCGGTAATTGCGCCCTTCCCGGCCGAGCGCCTCGAGCGCGCCGGCGCGCCAGGCACAGCCCTCTTCCCAGATTGAAACCGGCAACGGCTCACGCATATAGGCACAGCCGCCCCTGGCACCGGCCCAGACAATCGGCTCGGTCAGCAGCACCTCGCCGCCGGCAAGGGAGGTCTTGTAGGAATTGGTGACCAGGGTGATGTCGAGCGCGCGGTCGTCCATGCGGCGGCGCAGATTGACGCTCTGGTCGATGATGACGTCTACCGCCACGGATGGATGCGACTGCGCGAAACGCTTCAGCACGTGCGGCAGCACGCGTTCGCCGTAATCATCCGGCGAACCAAGCCTGACGACGCCCGAGATGTCCGGGATGATGAACTTCGACACAGCCTCGCGATTGATCGCCAGCATGCGCCGCGCGTAACCGAGAAGCATCTCTCCATCGGTGGTCAGCGAAACCGAGCGTGCATCGCGCGAAAACACCGAGCGGCCAAGGATATCCTCGAGTTTCTTGATCTGCATGGAAACCGCCGAAGGCGTACGAAACACCGAAGAAGAAGCAGTGGTGAAACTGCCCGTTTCGGCTATCGCCACGAAGGTACGCAGCACGTCGAGATCGAGCAGCGGCAGCGGGTGATTGAGGGGAGCGTTCAAAACCCATATCCTTCAATTAAACTGATCCAAGACATCACTTCAATTCGTTTGATTGAACACGAGAATGGCGCGATAGTCAACGTCATCGAAGGCATCGGTGTTGAGCAATCCCTGCAACAGGACCGATACAGAAATGCCCTAGATGCGAATTTCTGCCGATACGCGGGGTTCGTATTGACGTAACGGAACCGGAGTCCCCGGTCCGACAACCGAGAGGAAAAGGAAATGTCTATCATCTCATCGATCGGACGCATTGCGGCCGAATTCAGCGCGGCACGTGCCCGCCATCACACCGAACGGGCCATCCGGTCCCTGCCCATAGAACTGCAGAAGGACATTGGCTGGCCGGATGCATTCAACGCGCAAAGCGCGCCCCGCCAACAGTCACACTATTCGACAGTGAACCGGTGATCGTGGCCATCTCGAACTGACTGCCTGCCGAATGTACTCGTACATCCGGCAGGCCTTTTTAGCTTTCACGCCCGATACCGTCGGCACCGCACAGCCAGCCGCCCTGATCATCTCTGAAGTGCCAAGTCCGCTGGACAATTCCCCCCGCAACCACGCCACCAATTCAATCGATGCGATCCGGTCGATGTCGTATCCGATGTCGCATTCCTCTCTGGCGACTTCGCATTTGCTGCTTATTCATTGACGAAACGCGCCTATATCAGCGGCAGAAACGAGATGCCCCACTCCTTCTAGCGAAGGCACCCCGTGTAACCATTCTGCATGGAGACGTCTCATGAAGTTCCTGTCCCGCCTGTTCCGCACCCGTGGCGAAATGAACCTGACCACGGCACTTGAGCGCCAGAAGCTATCCCGCACGATGCCTGGCCAGACCGGCGCAGTCGCCGGCGCCCGCCTCGGCTTCCTCGCCTGACAAAACCTGTCTGGCGCCCGTTCCGTCGGGTGCCTAAAAGTAACAAGCCGCCGACCGGGTCGTAACGACCGGCGGCGGTTTTTGCTTGCCTAAAGGCAGCGGCAGGCACGGCCGAGATTGCCAGCAATCGGCAACCTTGGAAATTTAATGTTCCATATGCGGCGTCGACAATTGACAACGCCCGGATTTCCTGATGTCGATTTTGCTGATCGCGACATTCGCGTCGCAATATGGCCGCGACGATCCGTCTGCGTCCTGGCTCGTTCGTGTGAGGGTAATGTGAACGCCATAAAGCATCCCATAAAGCGGTCGTTCGTCTTTTATCTGGTCCCCGATTTCACTATGATCGCCTTTGCAACGGCGCTTGATCCGCTGCGATCGGCAAACCGCATGCTCGGCTATGAAGCCTATAAATGGCGGCTGGCAAGCGTCGACGGAAAGCCGGTGCGGGCCTCCAATTTCGTCGAATGCGCGGTCGATACGTCGCTTGAGGACGAACGCAAGAAAATGTCCGGCCAGGATCGTCCCTCGATGGTCATCGTGTGCAGCGGCATCAATGTCGAAAAATATCAAAACAAGACCGCCTTTGCCTGGCTGCGCGAAGAGTATAATCGCGGCGTGGCGATTGGCGGGTTGTGCACCGGCGCCCATATCCTCGCGGCCGCTGGACTGCTGTCCAACAAGCGCTGCGCCATCCATTGGGAGAACCTGCCGGGATTTTCCGAAGCGTTTCCGAAAGCCAACGTTTTCGCCGACCTGTTCGAGGTAGACCAGAATATCTACACCTGCGCCGGCGGGACCGCGGCGCTGGACATGATACTGAAGCTCATCGGCGACGATTTTGACGATCATCTGGTCAACAGGGTCTGCGAACAGGTGCTGACCGACCGGGTGCGCAGCCCCACGGACCGGCAACGCCTGCCCTTGCGGGCGAGGCTCGGAGTCCAGAACGCCAAGGTCCTGTCAATCATCGAATTGATGGAAGGCAATCTCTCCGAGCCACTGTCGCTGATCGAGGTGGCCGATCACGTCGAACTGTCGAGGCGCCAGATCGAACGGCTCTTTCGCAGCGAAATGGGGCGCTCGCCGGCGCGATACTATCTTGAAATCCGGCTCGATCGCGCCCGCCACCTGCTGATCCAGTCCTCGCTGCCGGTCGTCGAAGTCGCCGTGGCCTGCGGCTTCGTATCGGCCTCGCATTTCTCGAAGTGCTATCGCGAACTCTATGCGCGCTCGCCGCAACAGGAACGCCTCGACCGAAAGCAGTTACTCGCCGCGTAGGGGAAGTGCGGCGCGCTACTTTGCCTCGAACATCCAACTCCGGTCGCGCCAGAGTTTTTCGCCGATCATGCAATCGTAAGGCGCTGAGCTTTGCGCCAGGATCACCGGAGGATGTTCCGCATCTTCCGCGAGCCACGCCGGCGACAACGGTCCGGCAAGTTCGAGCACCAGCTTGCGCCGGATCGCTTCGGGAAACTGCGACCAGTCATTGACCGGGATCATGAAGGCTCCCGGTCCGCCGATCACGCAGTCCGTGTAATACAGGTCAAGATTGCTCACGTCATAGGCGCTGGTGATGCCGCCATTGGTCATAAGGGGCAGACCGTTTATCGTAATGCGCTGCGCAGCGACCACATCGCGGGTCAAGTCGACCGGCGAGCCCTGATTGTTCGGGCCATCGCCCGAAATATCAATGACGCGCTTCAAGCCTTCAAACGGACTTTCGGCCAAAAGGTCGACGCCGAACTCCAACGCCGCCGAAATCGACGTGCGGCGCGCGCTGTTTGGCGGCTGCGCGGAAAGCTGCCCTGCCACCTTCTCGGCATCGGCCCGATTGGCGATGATCGTCCACGGAATGATGACATGGTGCGAACTGGACCCGGCCCATTCGAAATATGTCACCGCAATCCGCCCATGGATGCCCTCGGCTATCGCCTGAAGGACGCGGTCATGCGTCAGCGCGGCCACGTAGCCGGCACGCTGGATTTCCAGTTCATCGGGCGACATGGAAAGCGACACGTCAACGGCAAGAACGAGTTCCACGTCGACCGGCTCTGCGGCGCTTGACGGCGCGACCAACGTTAGCGCGCCCACCAGCACAAAGCCGATCCACCAGAGCCCCCCTCCGGATTTCGCAAGAGACATGGCTGGATGTTACGCGAAAAATCGCGGGAGCAAAGAAATACGCTGCCCAAAACCGCTGTGCTCCGTTCACGATTTTGCGAACCGAATGACGCAGCGGGGCCTGATGCCATCAGGCCAGTGTCGAGCGAATAGGGTGCCGTTGCCCGCAGAAGGTCAGCTTCGCGGCTTGAGGTTCTCCGGGTCGTAGAGAGGTTTGTAGCCGACGGCAGCGACTTCGACGGGATAGGTGTCGCCGAAATACTCGACGCTCAGCTTGCGGCCTTCCTGGCAGTAGGCCCATGGCAGGTAGGCAAGCGCGATGTTGCGGCCGATCGTCGGCCCGTAGGCGACCGAGGTGGTGAAGGAGCGGCGGCCGAGTTCGTCGACCAGCGTCTCGCCAGTCCCGGGGTCCATCACAGGCATGATGCCAACCGGATAGCGGGCAACGCCTTTCCTATCGACATTGTCGGTCATGACCAGCGTGCACAGCATCGCCGGCTGGTGCTCGCGCGCCCGGTATTCAAGATGCTTCGCCTTGCCACTGAAGTCGGCTTCCTTGACCTTTGGACGCGCGAGATCGGCCTCAAGCAGATTGTACTCGGTCAGAAGGTCCGCGTTCTGCAGGCGCAGGCTCTTTTCCATGCGGCGCGTGTTGGCGTAGGTTTCGACGCCGAACGGCATGATGCCGGTGGCACGCAGAGCATCCCACACAGCCAGCCCGTCCTCGTAGCGCATGTGCAGTTCCCAGCCCTGCTCGCCAACATAGGAGATACGGAAGGCGCTGACGTCCTTGCCCGCGATTTTCATGGGCTTGATCGCGGCGAACGGGAAATTCTCCTGCGAGAGACCGTCAGGGTCCTCCACCACCTTCTGAAGGGTTGCCCGCGCATTCGGCCCCCAGATGCCAAGCGTGACGAATTTCTCGGTCACGTCGGTGATGGTGACATCGAGACCCTTGTCCGCAGCTTCCCGGCGCATGTACTGGAAATCCCGCGGGCCGGCATCCGCCCCGTCGATCACCCGGCAGCGGTCTGCCGTTCTGATGACCGTGAGATCGGCGCGCACCATTCCCCCGTCGTCGAGGAAATGCGTGTAGATGCCCTTGCCAATGTTGGCATCGCCGCCGATCCTGGCCGCACACAACCATTCCATCAGTGCAACGTGATCCGGGCCCTCCACGTCGTACATGGCAAAGTGTGACAGGTTGACGATGCCGCAATCCTCGCTCATCGCCAGATGCTCGGCGTTGGAGACGCGCCAGAAATGGCGGTTGTCCCACTCGTTTTCGCGCACCGGCACCTTGGCCCCGTATTTTTCCAGCAGGTGCTCGTTGGCCGCATAGCCATGCGCACGCTCCCAGCCGCCGAGTTCCATGAAATAGCCACCGAGTTCCTTTTCGCGCTCCCAGAAGGGCGAGCGGCGAATATTGCGGCCCTTGGAAAAGGGTTCGCGAGGATGGACGGCCGGGTTGTAGACCTTCTGCGCGGTTTCGGTGCAGCGGTCATGGATATACTGTTCGTCGGTCTGATGCGGATAGAAGCGCGCATAATCGAGGGCGTGATGATCGACCGATGTGCGGCCGTCGGTCATCCAGTCGGCGATCAGCTTTCCCATGCCGGGCCCATCCTTGACCCAGACGGCAACGGCGTACCACAGGCCCCTCACCTTCTGGCTCTCACCCATCGACGGCCCGCCGTCGGTGGTGACCTGCAGCAGGCCGTTGAACGAATGGCTCTCATTGTAGCCAAGTTCGCCAAGAATCGGCGTCAGTTCCATGGCGCGCTCCAGGGGCGTCAGGATCTGCTCCATGTCGAGGTCGCGTTGCGAGGGTGACAGGCGCGACTCGTGCTTTTCCAGAAGCTCGCGCGGATGGCAAAGGCGCGGATTGGTTTCTTCGTAGTAGCCCCACTCGATCTGGCCGCCTTCAGCTGTCTTGGGGTCGCCGGTATCGCGCATATAGGCAGAGTTTCCCTGGTCGCGCAGCAGCGGCCAGCCGATCTCCTTGCCGGTTCCGGCAAACTCGTTGTACGGGCCGAAAAAGGTCAGCGGGTGGTCGATCGGCATGACCGGCAGGTCCTCGCCGGCCATTTCGGCGACAAGCCGTCCCCAGATACCGGCGCAGACCACAACATGATCCGCCTCGATGGTGCCCCTGTCGGTGATCACGCCCTTGATGCGGCCGTCCTTGATGATCAGCGATTTGGCGGGCGTGTTGGCGAAGCCTTTCAGCTTGCCGGTAGCCTCGGCCTGGTCGACCAGCTTGCCCGCAACCGTCTGGGAACGCGGAATGACGAGCCCGGCATCAGGGTCCCAGAGGCCGCCCTGCACCATGCTTTCTTCGATGAGAGGGAATTTTTCCTTGATCCCGGCGGGTTCGATCAGCCGGGCGCGCGTGCCGAAGGCCTTGGCCGAGGTGACCTTGCGACGGATCTCCTCCATGCGGGCATCGTCGCCGACACGCGCCACCTCAAGACCGCCGATGCGCGCGTAGTGGCCCATCTTTTCGTAGAAATCGATGGAATAGAGCGTCGTCCAGCAGGACAGGAAGTCGTGGCTGGTCGTATAACAGAAGTCCGAGGCATGGGCCGTCGAGCCAATGTCGGTAGGGATCCCGGACTTGTCGATGCCGACAATGTCGTCCCAGCCACGCTCTATCAGGTGGTGGGCGACCGAGGCACCGACGATGCCGCCCAGCCCGATTATGACGACCTTGGCTCTTGCCGGAAACTCTGCCATTGCCCGTTGCTCCGAAACGCTGATTTGGGCCGACTATATTGCGGCGGGCCGGCAAGATTGAAGCCTGTTTGCGACATTGCCCGAATGCCGCGCGACCACTGGGTCCACGTTCGGGCAGGACAGCCGCCTTTGGTGGCCTGGATACGCCGACAGGGCGCCGTTCGAAAGCAAAAAAGGCCGGTCCGCAGTCCGGCCTTCATGGCATCTGGATGCGCTGAACCTACTTCACGCGGCCGACGCCGCCGACAATCTCGACCGTCTCGCCGCCACTCAGCGCCTCAAGGTCACCATTGGGCATGGTGACGAAGCAGCCGTTGGGGCAAAAGTCGACGGTTTCCCCGGCCGCCAGCGCCAACTCGGACTTGCTGCCGCCTTCAGTGACAATAAGGGTGCGCGTTTCGCTGTCGCGATTGACCACGCTTGCTGCTCCGGCTGAAGCGATAGCCGCCAGAAGAGCGGTTGCAACGACAATTGACCTGTTCATACTTGCCCCGGTGTTTCCACCGCCTCTGTTCCTCGACCGGCATTTCGGCGCCTTGATGGTAGTGTATAGGGCCAGCAAGCTGAACGGCAACTGAATGCGGCGTTCAGTTCTCATACGACAATCCTATTCGGGATCCGGCTTGCGTGGACGACGCCGGCTTTTGGGTGGCACGGCCGGTGCCGCCTGCCGGCTCTTGCGCTCGAAAAAGCCGGCTTCCGTCTTGTCGTCGTCTTGCGGCCACGGTGCAACCGGCTTGCCGGTCCTGATGTTGAGATCGCGCTGGGGAAACGGAATTTCGATATTTTCCTTCTCGAATGCATCGAGGATGGCGAAGCGGAGATCGTTCTGCACGACGCCCAGATTTGTCACATCGGCCAGGAAAACGCGCAGTTCGAAGTCGAGCGAGGAATCGCCGAACCCGCCAAACAGCACGAACGGCTCCGGATTCTTGAGCACCAGAGGGTGCTCCTGTCCCAGCGTCATCAGGATTTCGTGCACGCGCCTGGCGTCCGACCCATAGGCGACACCGACCGGCACTTCGATACGGCCAAGCTTGTTGCGGTGGGTCCAATTGCCGACGGCGCTGTTGATCAGCTCGGAGTTGGGCAGGATGACCGTCTGGCGCTGGAAAGTCTCGATCTCCGTGGCCCGCACGCTGATCTTCTTGACTGTCCCCGAAAAGGCGCCGGCAACGATCCAGTCTCCTGCTTTGAACGGGCGCTCGGCCAGCAGGATGAGGCCCGACACGAAGTTCGAGACGACATTTTGAAGGCCAAAGCCGATGCCGAGCGACAGACCGCCGGCGATCAGCGCAAGATTGGAAAGGTCGATACCAGCCGATGAAACGGCAACGACAGCGGCAAGCCCCAGCCCGGCGTATCCAACCACTGTCCTTATCGAATTGCGCACCCCCACATCAACGCGTCCCCGAGCCATGACGGACCCGTCCAGCCAGCCCTGGAACCAGCGGGTGAGGAAATAGCCGACGACGAAGACAACGATGCCTGTGAGTATTCCAGCCGGAGAGAACGCAAAGCTCCCGATCGTGAATCCAGAGCCAAGCTTGTACGCCCAGGCCTGGATATCGCCTGGCTGAAAGCCCCACATCATGAGGATCAGCGGAAGGAAAACGATAACGATCATCGCGTTGATGGCGAGGCTCACGACCAGGCCCAGTTGGTCAAGCGTCGTCTCTTCGGTGCTGCTCTTTTCAGCAAGCCAGCGCCCGAGGGACGTTTCCGCGAACCCTCCCTCGGCACCCACCGCTCGCGATGACAGGAAACCGATATAGGCGGTAACCAGAATGGTGCCTGTAACCACGATCTGCAGCGAGATGAATATCGCAAGCCCTATGTAGCCCAGCATCGCCACAATGATGATCAAGAGGCCGACCGCTATCGACGCATAACGAAGCCAGGTGCGCCACGGCCGCCACGCTCCCGGTTCACCGCGCAGCAGACCGATCAGGATCAGCAGCACACCAACAATCACGGCAGCCAGGAAACTGCGGGCGATCGTCAGGGAGAGCGGCGAACTCATCTGGTTGTTGACGACGGCCGTGAAGCTGTTGAGACCGATGACGATGGCCATTGCAGTGATCAGGAAAACCAATCGACGGGCGGCCCGCGATCCGATCGACATCAGCCGCCAGTTGGGCCGGTCCGGCGACAGCACGGCGCGGGCCAGACGATTAACGCAGAAAATGATGCCAATAACCCCGAAAAGGGAGTTGAGGTAAACTCCAACATCACCGCGCAGGACATTGAAATAGTTAAAAAAGAATACCGTCGACGTGAGGAATACCGCGACAGCGACGGTGGGCAGGAGGGTCGACCAGAATGCAAGTGACAGGCGGCTGAGATAGGAAGGATCCTTGGCCTCCGGGTCAGCATCGAAGACACGTCTGAACAAGCGGCGCCCGCCAACAAGAAGCACGGCCGCGGCAATCAGCGCGAAGAAGGTTGCGGCCAGGGCCGACTGCAGCTTGAACTGGAAAACAAAGTGCAGCCACGATGAAATGGTGCGGTAGAACCGCTTAAATTCGGCCTGTACGTCGGATATCAATTCGCCATCGAAGGCTTCCAGGAGCTCGTAGCGCTTGGTCAGGACGTTACGAAACAGCTCGCTGCGCAGAACGCCGATTCTCTCAATGAGATTGCTGACGCGTATGGACAGGCCTTCCGCGACGCCCAGAACGGCATTGATTTCCGCCTTCTCGGCAACCAGGGCCTGCCTTTCCCCGGTTACGATGTCGGGTTCAGGCGGCTGCCCGTCCGCCGGCGGCGGGCCAAGCTGATCCAGGCGCGCACCGATTTCCGCCAGACGCGGGCGGAATGCGACCGCACTCCTCAGAAGCTCTTGGGAGAGCTCCTCCAACTGGAGCCGGATCTCGACCAGCCTCGCATCCTGCTTGTCGTTGCTGACTATCTTCTTTTCAAACTCATCCGCCTGGCGCGCCAAGTCCTCGATTGCCTGGCGCTGTTCGGTGATCAGCGGCGTTCCGGTATTGCCGACCGCCTGAGCCGCGGCAAAGACAGGCCATGCCGCGGCAACGGCCAATATGAGCGCGGCAAACGCGTGTCGTAGGCAGATGAGCGGCATTGTGTGTCCGGCGACTCACTTCAGAAAATGGGTACGATGCGTGGGGACCATTGATACTGACCGGCATGGTCAGCGGCAAGTCGCCTTGCCCAACAGGGCCCTGGCATGCGAAACGCATGAGACGCACGAGTGGCTGGGACGCGAGATGGGCTACAAAACGCGCCTCCAGCCCGAAACGGATAATGTCGGCAATGCGTGAATATTCGGCACTTTCCCTGTTAAGAAACGCGTTCAAGGGAAACACGGACTGGAACCCGGTCTGGCGCAAGCCCGAGCCCAAGCCGGCCTACGATGTGATCATCGTCGGCGGCGGCGGCCATGGCCTGTCCACCGCTTACTATCTCGCCAAGGTGCACGGCATCACCAATGTCGCCATTGTCGAGAAGGGGTGGCTGGGCTCGGGCAATGTCGGGCGCAACACTACCGCCGTTCGCTCCAATTATCTGCTGCCGGAAAACAACCGCTTCTACGAGCACTCGATGGACCTGTGGGAGGATCTGTCGCACGAGCTCAACTACAATGTCATGTTCTCGCAACGCGGTTGCCTCAACCTTGCTCATACGCCGGCCCAACTCGACGATTTCGCGCGGCGCGGCAATGCACTGCGCCATGAGGGCATCGATTCCGAACTGATGACGGTGGCTGAAATCGCGCGGGAGGTGCGCGGGCTCGATGTTTCGCGCGCCGCGCGTTTCCCGATTGTCGGCGGGCTGATGCAGCGCAGCGCCGGCACGGCGCGCCACGATGCGGTGGCCTGGGGCTATGCGCGTGGCGCGGACAGGCTCGGCGTCGACATCATCGAGAATTGCGAGGTCACCGGCTTCATGCGCGATGGTGACCGGGTAACCGGGGTGATGACATCGCGCGGCGAAATCCGCGCCGGCAAGGTTGCGGTCGCCGTTGCCGGCCACACCGGGCCGGTCATGAAGCTGGCCGGCATCGACAAACTGCCTATCGAAAGCCAGGTACTGCAGGCTTTCGTCACGGAATCGCTAAAGCCGTTCCTGGACACGGTGCTGACATTCGGCATGGGGCATTTCTACGTCGCGCAATCCGACAAGGGCGGGCTGATTTATGGCGGCGCCCTCGACGGCTACAACAGCTATGCGCAGCGCGGCAACCTGCCTCTCGTCGAAGAGGTGATGAGCGAGATGCTGGCGCTGTTTCCCAGTCTCGCCAGTATCCGCGTGCTTCGCTCCTGGGGCGGCGTGACCGACATGTCGATGGACGGCTCGCCGATCATCACCACCGGCCCCCTGCCCGGCATGTATCTGAACTGCGGCTGGTGTTATGGCGGCTTCAAGGCGACGCCGGCGTCTGGCTGGTGCTTCGCCCACACCATAGCACGCGATGAACCACACCCGTTGAACGCGCCATTC
>Ga0209347_1004024_pt1 | contig 16010 bp, 16 predicted proteins | sample AutmiccommuBRH23_FD_187382 | JGI IMG/M metagenome (GOLD analysis project Ga0209347, IMG submission 187382) | Deep subsurface microbial communities from Mt. Terri, Switzerland - Autotrophic microbial communities BRH/23 (SPAdes) (version 2) | ecosystem: Environmental > Aquatic > Deep subsurface >...
CCCCCCGACACCGCGACAACCTCTACTTTTACAACGGTGGAGATGGTGAACAGGTTAGTTGGACGACTCAAAATTCTCTAGGTTTTCTGGTGTTGGTTCGAGATGTGAAGAGGAAATAGAGGAATGATGTGGAATAATTCAACTAAGTTTTATTAAAAAAGGTGGGTTTACTGGAGTGGAGTACTTGCTAGAAATGCTTGAGAAGATCCAATTAATGCGTAATCCTTTCTTTGATAGCTTATTTATCGGTATCACGGTTTTAGGTGAGGAATACTTTGCTATAGCCGTTATATGCTTGGTCCTTTGGTGTGTTAATAAGCAAGCAGGCTATCGAATAGGATTAGCCTACATTACTTCCTGGTTCTTGAATTTTTCCTTAAAAGAGTTATTTCATATTCCTAGACCGTTCGAATTGGATAAAAGCATTATACCATTGAGACCTGAAACAGCTACCGGATTCTCCTTTCCCAGTGGGCATACTCAGAGCATATCATCCCTAAGTACAGCAGTTATGTCATGCTTTCGCAAGAAATGGATTTATGCCGTAGGAGCTATTTTAATGCTTAGTATGGCTTGGTCTAGACTTTACCTGGGCGTGCATACCCTCATGGACGTGGCGGGTGGGGCTTTGGTAGGTATTGTTTGGATTTTTGCAGCGAATAAACTATTTAATTATGTTGAGCGTACCGGCAGAAAGGCAGCGTTCCTCATTGTTGGAGTACCCATGCTCTTGGGTATGGTTTTTATCCAGACTAATGACTATTATAAAATCGCCGGAACCTTCACTGGCTTAATACTAGGCTATATTCTTGATTCCTTCTATATTAAATATGAAGTAAGAGGTCTCAGCTGGCAAAGGTTACTTAACTTTCTCATGGGCATGGCGGTATTGCTCTTAATTAAATTTCTTGTTAAAAAAATTCTCGGAGATTCACTCCCAGCCGATTATCTTCGCTACTTTCTTATCGGCATCTGGATAACTGTTTTTGCTCCTATTTTGTTTAAAAAAATCTGGAGGAAACGTTCTGAACATTCACCGCAAGTCAATGCTTCAGTAGACTCGCATGGATGAGCAGGCAAGACTACATAATTTAAAGGACATTTTAGTACGAATTCCAAAGGAGAAAATAACCGTTATAACCGGAGTCAGCGGAAAAAATTGCCAAGGAGCTGTGCGATTGCAAAACAAAAGATGTGATTTATATTCTTGACGAGCCGACGACAGGACTTCATGATGATGATGCGAAGAAGCTTAATTATATTTTCAAGGAATTGACTGCCAAGGGTGCAACAGTGATCGTCATTGAACATCATCCACTACTCATAAACAGGCAGATTATATCATTGAGATAGGACCTGAGGGGGGAGAGCTTGGTGGATATGTTGTAAGAGAAGGACGGTTGGAAAGCAACTCCAATGCTGATGAATCTTGACAATTTTTATTTGAGTATGATGAGAGCAGAGGTTAGTGATAGATGAACTCGATGGTCAGTAAGAAAAAAACAAAATGTTTAATTATTCATGGGTTTGGTGGCGGGGTACACGAAATCAAGCCTTTGGCCGAATATATGATTGGTCTTGGTTATGATGTTGTCTGCCCTATCTTAAAAGGGCATTCAGCGAACAGAAAAGATATGAATAAAGCAACTTATTTGGACTGGATTGATTCTGCAGAGCGTGAATTATTAAGGTTGAAGGAAATGGGGGATGAAATTCTGCTTATAGGGTTCTCCATGGGAGGCCTGATCGCATTCAATCTTGCCTGTAAACATAATATCAAGGCCATTGTCACAATCAATACTCCCATTTTCTATTGGAATATCTATCAAGTGTTTCTTAATCTTGTGGATGACATGAAAAACAAGAAGTGCAACCATATCAAGAGATATTTACAAGCAAAAAACAACTCGCCATTTTTGGCAATGTTCCAGTTTCTGTTACTATTACACCAAACAAAGCCAAAATTAGAGAAAGTAAATTGTCCTATTCTAATCATTCAAGCTGAAGATGATGACACCGTAAGAAGAAAGAGCGTGGATTATATCTATAAACACGCATCTTCGGACAGGAAAAAGATTAAATATTTTCCCAAAGGAGGTCATTTAATCCTTCTAAGTCCGATGGCTGAACAAGTGTTTTTATGTGTTGAAGATTTCATACTTTAGTTGAACGAGTTCACTTAAAAATTTAGGGGGGTAGATACAGATGGACGAAGAGCGCCTAAAACATGGATTGTGAAATGCGAAAGAAGTGATGAGATGAACTGGAAAAAGAAATTGCTTTTAATCGTAACCGTTATTTCTCTTATGATGACAGTTACAGGGTGCGGTGTTTTCAGCGATGATCAAAGGGTGAATGAAATGTTCGTATCCGGCGGCAGCATGTATTATACTAACTATAAGGACACGCTTTACCGCTACGATAACTTATCCGGAAAAGGAAAGGTTGTCTCAAAACTCAACATTCGTTATGCAAGCCAGGTTTTTGAGGATAAAGGATACATTTATTATAGCAATGGTAGCGCCATTTCTCGGAAAAGTTTGAGTGACGGGTCCACTGTGCGGCTTGTTAAAGGGGAAAATATCAGTGTAGGCATGGTTAGTGGAAGTAGTCTTGTTTATGCAAGCGCTCAAAGGGATGTCAATGGTAAAGGTTTTTCTGAGTTTGAGTATAGAATGTATAATCTTCTAACAGGTGAAGATATACTGCTTTTTAAGCGGTCAAATGATTTCTGGCATTTTCTTGCTGCGGATGAGAATATTCTCATTGCAGATGCAAGTCTGCAGGACGATTCCGGGCTCTACTCAATTGACCTCGCAACGGGAACAACAAAAAAGCTTTTAAGCTTGCGTGTGCATGAGGGATACATAGTTAACGGAAATTTTTATTATACATCACAAAAGGAAAAAGGCTTAGGGTCAATAGATTTAAATGGTGATGATCCTGAGGGAATACCGTTACCAGGCATTGATGAAACCTTCTTCGTCAAACGCATAACAGGTTTTGGTGATTTCCTGTACGTTGCAGCCTATTACGATGGAGAAGGCCACATTATATTTATGCATTTAAAAACACATAAAACAACAATACTTGCTAATGGTTTTGGTGCAATATGGGACCTATGCTCAGATGGAAAAACACTTTATGTCTATGACACAAAATCTCCTACCGATAAGAAGGGAAATATTACAGTGATTCCTCTTGAATAAGTATGTCTAGAACTCCCTCTACACGGATCAATAGTTTATCAATCGTAAGACTCCCACTTCTTCAAGTGGGAGTGGGCACCCGTACCCTGCTTCGGTGACGATAGTCTCCAGTACGATAGTCTCCAGTGGAGAGTATCGCCGAAGCCGCTATCCCCAAAGGAATACCTACCGGCGTAGGATAGAGTATCGCCGAGCCGCCTTCCCAATAGAAACACTTAGCGGCGAAGGAGGTAGAGTCCATCCTACGGTGCGAAAGTATTTCGTTTGCGGATCTGCGCCTTCGGCGTAAGTCTCCACTGGAGACTTACGTCACCGAAGACTCGATGTTCAGCTTTAGCTGGACGAGTTCACTTGAATACTTGAATGAGAATTAGGCGGATCGCCCTAGCCATACATCAGCTTCCCATTATGCTCAAAGGGCTGTAGGAGAGAAGAAAGGAACGGACGATTACTTTAAATTTAAAGTTATAGAACTTAATACAGATGAAATTTCAAAAATAATGAAAACATGGGAAAACGCTTTCATACCTATAGGGATAGACAAAGAAAAAATCCATTATGACTGGATGCTTTGGCATATATTTATCAGCTTATTGCAGATAGGGAATGTACGCTATCAGGCGATTACAGTATGGAGGAATCTTTATGATTGAACTAGCATTTAGCGAAAGCGCTGCCGGTTCGCTAAAAATGGCCAAATCATTGCAAAAAGCAAAAGAACAGTTTGGAGCAAAGAAACCATTTAATTCGTCTGCTATGACTATGGGAGGATGTTCAAAGGACGTAGTGGCACTGACACTTGCACTGGATATGGGCAATATTTCGGATGTGGCTACCGACATGAACGCACGTAAAAAGTTTCTTGACGAGCTGTTTGCGGACTTTCCAGGTGTGTCAGGCGGAATATGGGAAACAAATCAGCAGGCCCTGAGGCGACTTCAGGAAGCAAAAGCAACGCTAGAACCTGTACGCATGTGGATCTGTGTCAGTAATCCGGCGGAGCTGTGCGGATTGTATTGTGTGTGTCGTTTGATGGTTGATGATCAGACTTTGCTTTCCGTCGTGCGTATTCCAGAGCAAATTCAGAAGGATAACAGTATTATCAGTTATCACAATACCGGAGAAATAAGCCCGGAAGCATTCGGTGCGTTCACTGAATATGAGGAGCCTATAAGCGAATTGCAGCGCAAAGTTTATGCGAATATGTGGAACGACTTGGTGCGTGAAAATGCTCCACTACGTGCCGTAATTAACGCAAGGCTGATTGGGGTACCAATAGATTTTTATGATTTTGCGCTGCGAGCAAATATGCCAGACGGGGAATTCATAGTTGCACGGATGATTGGCAAAACATTGAATCAAATAAAGGGTGTCGGCGATCGGTGGTTATTCCTGCGGATACAAGCCATGCTGCAAACAGGGGAATTAATTGCGGTTTCAGCGGCAACTGGAGATCATCCTTACTCCGGAGTTGTAAAACGAGCTGGCTTACAAATGATGTAGCGAATTACCGGGCTTGTTGTATTCATGCAAACCGACCTACAGGTGAAGGTAGAAAAGGATGTTATTTTCCTTTGCGAGAGGGCAGATCCTATTTTACTCAGAATGGAGCAGAGGATGAACAGCCACTCTTGATTGATCCTTGCAAGAAAGATGATGAGAATGTGCTGACTTTTTTCGGAGGGGATGTACTCTGTGCATCTAATTAACCTATTGATAAAAAACTGTAGAAGTATCGAAAATACTGTACAATTTGTGCAAACAACCCATCAAATCTGCAAGAGCTAAAGTATGGGAAGAGATTTCATTAGAGCCATAACAGACATATGCAGTTTTAGTAGAAGGAAAGAAAAGGTGTATGCAATGATGGCACACGGCAAAAGTATTAATTTGTTTCTTATGGACGGCACGCCAAGCGGGCGCGTCAAATGCACCCTCGCCAACTGGACCGGCGTGGCCTATAAGATCCCGCGCAATGAAATCGATAAATGCAAGGGACGCGATGATCTGTCACAAAGCGGTGTGTACTTCTTGTTTGGCACATCTGATGAAACCGGTGAGAGCGTCGTATATATCGGTCAGGCTGGCGTGAGGAAAAACGGTGAAGGCATCCTCTATCGCCTGAAGGAACACAAACGCAATCCGGATAAGGACTATTGGACAGAAGCAGTTGTATTTACCACCTCAAATAACTCCTTTGGGCCGACGGAAATCAGCTACCTTGAAAACCGCTTCTGTGCTCTGGCGAACGAAGCGAAGCGTTATATCGTTAAGAATGGGAACGATCCTACCTCAGGAAACATCACGGAAGAAAAAGAGAGCGAGCTGGAAGAGTTCATTGATAACGCCAAAATTGTCATGGGAACTCTGGGACATAAGGTGTTCGAGAAATTGGCAAATAACAAACCGACAATCGAACAGCTGGATATGGCTGGGGATAATGATCTCCTACTTTACTTTAAACGCAAAAGCAAGAAAAGCGGCCAAGTCATTGAAGCTGAATGTAAGAGAACGAATGAAGGGTTTGTGGTGCTCAAGGGCAGTCACATTGAGACTATCGACTCCGAGAGCATACCGACAGGCATCAAAGAAAGACGAAAGAAAGCACAGGTCGACGAAAATGGTGTGTTGCAGGAGGACATTCTGTTTCGCAGTCCGTCATACGCGGCAGCGTTTGTCATCGGCGGGCACACAAACGGACTCGTTGACTGGAAAACTTTCGATGGCAGAACCCTAAAGGAAATTGAAGGCAGCGAATAACTCTTTAAACCGAATAGTATTTTGTGGATGCATCATCATGAAACTGTACGTAGGTATCACAGATTACGACGGGTTTAACACCTGGTCGTTTTGCCATAAAGCAGGAACAATCGCCGAATCCGCAGTATCTGGAATGGTCCTTATACAACAGCACAGAAGGTTCTTTCGGGTATATGGTCGATAATTAGTCTTTACCATCTCGAGATAAAGATTATGCGCTTGGAGAATTGCAGCGGCAGTTGCCCGATTTAAATCAGTCAACGCTGACCAAACAGTTACGTGCTTTGGAGGAGTATGGATTAATTGAAAGAATGTTCAACCATGCCTTTTAAGGGTGAAAATGAATACAGCGGTGGGATAGACCCAAGTCAATCATACGTAGCTCTAGAATGCTGCTTTATAGAGGCCAATAATATCTTCTACCAAGCCTTGTCTTGGATTTGTAAAGAAACAGATATCTTTTAAGGCATTTTGAGAAAGTGTTTCAATATCACTTTCCTTTAGCCCCATTTCACTTAATTTTCCGGGGATTTCAATTTTGGAACGTAATTGAATAACTGAGTCCATAATTATGTTTACAGCTTGTGACCTGTTATGGGTAATGGTTCCCATGGCTTCACATAATTTCAGAATTCTTTGTTCAGGTATGGAGACAGAATTAAACTCAAAGACATAAGGCAACAAGACAGCGTTATAGTCGCCATGGTTTTGCTTATAAAACCCACCTAATTGATGGGCCATACAATGCACATAACCCAATCCGGCATTATTAAAAGCCATGCCAGCCATAATACTTGCGAACATCATCTTTTCCCTGGCCTCCAAATCATTGCCATTATCATAGGACCTGGGAAGATACTCAAAAGCCAGTTTTAATGCTTCAAGGGCTAAAGAATCTGTTATTGGAGAAGCTTCTGTGGATACATAAGCTTCTATGGCATGGGATACAACATCAATTCCTGAGCTGGCGGTAACTTCTTTGGGCATTGTAGTCATAAATATTGGGTCGTTGACTGAAATAAATGGTGTTAAAAGTGGCGAAGAGATCACCATTTTTACCTTTCTTGATTCATCTACTATTATGGAATACATAGTTAATTCAGCTGCCGACCCTGCGGTTGTATTGATGGCAATTTGCGGTATTCCAGGTTTGGTTATTTTTTGATGGCCTTCATAATCAATGATTGAACCGTCATTTGTAGCTAATATAGCGATTGCTTTGGCACAATCATGATTTGTTCCGCCGCCAATGGAAATTATCAATTTGTAATCTCTTTTAAAGACATTGAGCCCTTTTTTGAGATAAGTTAAACCGTCCTCTACAAAAGAAACTGTAGGGTTTGGATGTAATATTCCGTCAAAAATATCGTATGAAATAAATAAACTTTTTAGAATTCTTTCCACATTTTCCACATATCCAAGACTTATCATGTTTTTATCTGTAACTATCAGGACTTTGCTAAGCTTCCATGACAATAATTCATTTGGAAGGTCTTTGATAGCCCCGATCCCGATAAGATTTGTTTTTGGCAAAATATAATTATGTGTGTTTTCCAACTTGCATATCCTCCGTTATCCTTAATGTATATCAATAGGATGTTGGGATTTTTGAGTTTATTCTTTAAGTCTTATCCCTGGACTGCTTCGAGTATCGCTCTAATTTTATTGATACTACTCCTCTTGTTTTACGTTCTATGAAACTATTCAATTTATAAAAGCCCCATGTGGCTATTGAAAACCAAACAGAAAAACCAAGTAAAGGTAATATAATCCTACTAGCGGATTTTAAAATACCCAAATCAAGGAGCATGGTATGGTACAATGTGGAAAAAAAGATTCCTACAACAGCAAATAGATAATTTAATGGCTTTTGTTTTGGCAAAAAATAAAAATATAAAATAAAAAATATTGACCATGATAAACTGGGGAAAAGATGTACGCCTATGAATCCAAAAGGTCCGTAATTTATCCAAGAAAATAGTCCAGTAACATATCCAAAACTATGAACGAGAACATCAATTATTCCACCAAAAATGATTCCATAAATAGACAAACGTTGGATTTCTTGTCTCGGTACATTTGCCATTAGGATGATTGCGAAAATTACTGTAAAGATAGGATAGATAAAGTACTCGGGCATTGTTGCTAACCTCTTTTTGATTAAGATTAAGATTTTATTTAGAATATCCACATCTAAGCTTAATATTCTGACGAGAGCTAATTGCGCATAAAAGAGGGGGTGGCATGTATCCGACTATACCCATAGATTGTAAAATGTGCAATCAGCTCATAAGTTGTCATTTATTGTCGGTTTGAACTCAGCAATCCAGGTCAAGAATTACTTCTCCTGTTGATTTATGCTATATACGGGAGGTGAGAAAATGAATCAGGTTGAAACAGTGATGGCAGTGCAAAAAATGCAGGATTATATTGAGGCCCATATATATGAAGAGATTACACTTAAGCAACTCTCAAATGTAGGTGGATATTCCTCTTGGCACTCGGCGAGAATTTTTAAGGATATTACAGGAAGAACACCTTTTGATTATATTCGTGCATTAAGACTAACCAGAGCAGCGCTTATTCTTCGTGATGAGGAACGAAAAATAATCGATGTTGCATTGGATTTTGTATTTGACTCTCACGAAGGCTTCACTCGTGCTTTTTCAAAAGAGTTTGGCTTACCCCCAAAACGATATAGTCAAAACACTCCGCCTATACAACTTTTTATGCCTGCAAGAGTTTTCGATACCTACCGAGCATTTCATAAAGGGGGAATGAAGATGAGTGAGAAAAAAGCAACCAAAACAGTATTCGTGCAAATTATTGAACGTCCTGGCAGAAAGCTACTTCTAAAGCGAGGAATCAAAGCAACAGAGTATTTTGCATACTGCGAAGAAGTCGGCTGTGATGTGTGGTCTATGCTCTCAAGTGTTAAAGAAGCAATGTATGAACCCATTGGAATGTGGCTTCCGGAAGACCTGATAAAAGATGGGACTTCCCAATATGTGCAGGGTGTGGAGCTGCCACTTGATTACAAGAAGGCTGTCCCTGATGGATATGATCTGATTGAGTTGCCACCCTGCAAGATGATGGTTTTTCAAGGAGAACTTTATAATGACGATGACTTTATGGAGGCTATCGGGGAAATTTGGCAGCACATCGAGAAATTCAACCCGAATATTTACGGATATAACTGGGCACCTGAAGCAGCACCGAGATTTCAACTTGCTCCGATGGGTTATAGAGGGTATATTGAGGCGCGACCTGTTGTTACAGTGAATTAACTTTTAAAGATGAGCATTTAATTTTTATATGCAAATGCAAGCAAAAACTATTCCGACCATCAGCTCTATAAGTGTAAACACATAATAGACTAGTGGCTTAATAATGTAAAACCCCAGCAATCATCGTGCCGGGGTTTTACATTATCCTATTCAATGCTCTGGGTTAGGCAGTAGTCCGGCAGTATCTAAGTTTTATATTTTGCTGCAACTTGTACGATGGAACAATAATTTGGAGAAAAAATCTTGATAAAGAGTGTACTTGTCCTATTAAAGTAATTGATGATGTGGTCTTGATAGTGGTAAATGATAAAACTATCTTGTTTGTTGATTGTGTTGATTGTGTTGATGGTAGCATAGCAAACACTTCAGAATGGAAAGATTATAGCCAAAAAGATAATGTTAAAATTAAAAGAATCGTTAATTCGAATAAAGGGATATTTTTTGTTTACGATGAAAACTTGATTGGTTTTCCTAATATTCTCGAAAAACCTGGTGTATGTTGGGTTGAGTCTTTACCAACTGTTACTTGGGAAGAGTATTATGGGGGAGTATATAACGGAATTAGTTTTGATAATAAATATTTGTGTTCCACTTGTAGTAACGGTGCGATTGTTTGTATAAATTCTAAAACAGGAAGCATAGTATGGAAAATAGAGACATGTGAAAAACCTTCAATTCCTTTTATCTTCGAGGAGTATGTTTGTTTTATGACTGATGCTGGTTTTCTGTATATGTGTGATAAAAAGAATGGTTCAACCCAAAAGAAGATACGTATTAATAATGTAAATTATGGTAGAAATGATGAATATAATTACGGAATTCCTATCGTCACTTATAGTTGTTTAGTATTATTTCAAAACGATAATGTAACTTTATACAATATTAATAATATAACAAAAACGGAAAATCTAAATGTTGGGGATTGTTATTATAATTATCAATATGATTATTTAGATCTAATGGCGCTTCCAACATTTTGTAATAATAAACTGTTAATAAGCAGTCCAAATGGAATAGATGCTTTTTAATTTAACAATTTAAAATATTTTTTGGCAAAAGATTCTTAATAATTAACATTACATAATTTATATTATATTAATTTATATCCCTTTTAACGTGACAGGGCACGTTTGTGTTACTTCATTGTAAGTTTTGGGCATCGAATTCGATGAAGAAATATTTAATGCGTTGGTTGAGATAGAAATTCTCACACCAACGCATTTTGTTTTTGAATATGAATTGGTGGATTAGCAAAGTAACCCGCCCCTTCCCGAACTTATCCCGACTTTTGGATTATCCCGAAAAAGACCTTCAAAATAAAAGGAACCTGTATCTCCCTATCGAAAAGTCGGGATAATCTAATATCATATGTATTTTCGATAATTAAATTGACAGTAGTCAAATTTAATTATATGGAGGTACCTATGGAACAAATGTTAATGAAAGAATTAATTCAAACCGCAATGCAACAGCTAAGAAACTTCGGACATAATGTTGGAACTTTAAAATCCTACAAAACCCGGGCCTTTCATCAGGTTGAGACATTTTTTTATAACAGAAATACAGATTACTATGATGCCTCTTTAATGGAAGAACTCCTAAGCCTATATAAGTCGCAGCTGGAAACTGCTCAGATTTCACAGAAATCATTTAACTGGCGGATCAGAGGCTTAGAAATCATTACTGAAATTCATCAGACAGGTTCTTTTGAATGGAAAGTTTTTACCAAGACACGGACTATTAAACTTCCGAACTATTTTGAAGGTATCCTGGCTAAGTTCATTGCTTCTCTGGAATGCTGCCCAAAGAGAATCAGTATTTATGAATCAGTAACAAGACGTTTTATCACTTATTTATTAAGTCATGGAAATCGGGATTTTTCATAATAACAGAAACAACTGTAAGGAATTTTTTGATAGATATTTCTTCAGACAAATCAAAAAGTATGGATGATGTGATTACTGGTCTCAAAAAGTTTTTCCTTTACTTAAAGGAAACAGGGGTTCTGGAACGTGCTTATTACTACGTTCTGGCAGCGCCACGGTCACGTGATCGGAGAGTCTATCCTGCTATTCTGCCTAAAGATTTTAACCAGATTCTAGGCTGCATTAAGTTAGATTCTGCCGTGGGCAAAAGGGATTACGCTGTTTTAATGCTTGCTGCAACGACCGGTCTGCGTAGCGGCGACCTGGCATCCCTCCGTCTGACTGATATAGACTGGAGGAAAAATGAGGTGCGCATCCTACAGGGAAAAACCAAGAAATCACTTGTTCTTCCATTGGATAAAAACGCTGGCAATGCCCTCGCGGATTATATCATAAACGGCCGTCCTACATCAGCTTCCCAAACTATATTTATCAGAAACCGTGCGCCATACAATGGATTTCATGACGGAGTTTCTATTGCATGTATTTTCCGGAGGCATCTGAAAGCAGCCGGAATCATACACCAGACCGGAGATGGGAAAACAATGCATGGTGTCAGGCGTATGCTGGGGACGGAAATGACAGCCTACAACCTGACCCCAGAAATAAGAAGGAAATCAGGAATCTGTTTTTTATGATCCTTATGTATGATACAGCAGCAAGGAACCAGGAAATGTTGGATATCCGGTTTAAAGACATGCATGTTTCGAATCCAGAATCTTACGTTGTGATTACGGGGAAAGGAAGAAAAACAAGGCTGGTACCCATTATGAAAAAAACAGTTGAACACTACGAAAAATATATCCGTATTTTCCATAAGAATTCATTCGGCGATGCATACCTGTTTTATACTTTAAGGAATAGGGAACAATGTCAGATGTCTCCTGATAATACTGAAAAATTTATTAAAAAATATGGTGTAATGGCAAGGAAACATAACAAAAAAATCCCAGCCAATGTTCACCCACATATGTTTCGCCATGCCAGGGCAATGCATCTCTATCGTGGTGGAATGCCGCTCCCCCTTTTATCTGAATGGCTTGGCCATGCACAATTGAATACAACATTGATTTATGCCAATGCGGATACACGGATGAAACAGGAAGCAATTGAAAAAGCAACGTCACAAATAAATCCCTTAAAATCGAATACAAGAATAGATTGGGAAGATGATGAAGATATGATCAGAAAGCTATATGGGTTAGTTTAAAATAATTATCCCGACTTTTTGAAGGAACATACCAGGTCCATTCATTACAAAAATGAACTTTCGGGATAATCTAAAAGTCGGGATAAGTAGCGCCCAAAGCCACAGACCCGGATTCAGCCCCTAGGCTTTACCATATATGGCCTGACTCGCCAGGCCACTCGACAGCACTTGCTGTCTAATCCTGACTTTACCGACATGCTGTTGTCCCCCAGAGGCTTTCGCATGAGGTTAGTCGGTTGTCTTACATCGCAATTGCAGGAGCGATGATTTCTATGAAATATATATGAAACGCACAACGTGCGCAATTAAGAGTGGGTTGAGGGTGAAGGAAGTGGGGGAGTGAAGAATAATGAATAATAAATGAATCAAAACATTGGTTGCCAGAAAGTTAGTTTTCAACGAGCTTATTGTGGATCATTTTTTTCCTTTAATACCCACGGTTAAGTTCGCTTATTTTATCAAAAAATAATTAGGGAAAATGGTTTGGAGGAGGAATTGAAATTGGCAAAAATTAAGGATAGGAATACCCTTTCAATCGTATCAGGGATGATTGGTTTAGCAGGACTAATGTTGGTTGAGGTACCACTTTATATTGCAGGAATTTCAAAGAGGTCATATAGAGAAGCTTCAGCAGGAATGTTTGTTTCAAAAAGTGAAGCGAAGACATTTAGGGGGCATCTCCTTGGATTCATAATGAATTCTGCTGTGAGTATTTTAGGAGCCAAATATATAATCAATGACATATCGAAAAATGGTCGGGATGACATTCTTGCAAAAGGCATACTAGCTGGAATAGGTATTGGAGCCATAGCTACAGCCATTCCAAATGTAGTCCCTCAGAATAGCGTTAAACCTAAAGATGCGGCAAGTAACCTTTCTTACGTTTTCAGCAATATGGTTTATGGGATACTTACTACCTTCTCAGCGTCTAAATTAGGGCACGATTCACTTTTTGATACCCATCCCCAAAACGATTACTTGAAGCCGACTGAGCAAACAAGTGAGCAAATTAAATTAGCTCCTGACCCAAGAAATACGATTCAACCTATCTACTCAGATGTGAATTCTAATGCAGGATATACGGTGTTATGAACCCTCCTGACATCTATTGATGGGACTATTGATTTAGGCTTGGGTCCGATAACAATGTTGCGTTAAATACCCTCATCCAATAGGGATGAGGGTTATAGCCACCAAACTAGATACTTAACCTTTTGAACACTGAGCATCTGCTTGATGAGTTGTCCAATTGCGAGTTGTGAAAAGCCCTCCTCTGCCTTTGTTTTGCTAGAAGGGGACGATCATTAACTTTAATCTGTTAGGCTTCTCTCCTCAAAGTAATAATATATCCAGAATTTCTAACGATGTCTTCAGTTAGCTTTATAACTAGCGATCATTTTAATTCATTATCAATAATGCGGTTACTGTTTCTGCCATACTTTCAAGTTCTTTTCGAGTTTCTTCTAAGCAGTGTTGACTATGATTATCATCGTATAAACTTAAGAATCCTTTTGTAATAGTTACTTGATCGATTAATTTTTCGCAAAAGTCAAGCAAATGGCATGTTTCGCACATGTTTTTCTAAATCCCCTCTATGACTGTATTTCCATTGTTTCCCTAAAATATTTTACAAGAAAACGAAAAAAATGACAACTATATTTGGAGGCCACTGAAAAAGTAAAGTGAATTGAAACTAATTTTAATAGAACCGGAATTACGAAGAAATGAGTAATACTGGTTCTATTTTTGATATAATTGAATCAATAACATAAGCAGGTGATTAAATGATAAAAAAGCAAATGAGCCTGGTGCTGAGCCCATATATGGGGATATACGATCTGATCGTACCAAAAGATAATTTATTGCGACAGATGAATGAATTGGTGGATTTTACGTTTATCTATGACGAATTAGTGAACGTCTATTGTCAAAATAATGGACGAGGTGCGATAGATCCTGTACGGATGTTTAAATATTTATTGTTAAAAAGCATTTTTGACATCTCAGATGTTGATGTAGTTGAACGATCAAAATACGATATGTCGTTCAAGTACTTTTTGAATATGGCCCCAGAAGAAGGAGTTATGGATGCAAGCTCACTGACCAAATTCAGAAAGCTACGGCTAAAAGATTCAAACTTTCTTGATCTATTGATCAACGAAACCGTTGAAATAGCTCTGGAACAAGGAGTGATTAAAAATAAATCTATCATAGTAGATTCCACCCATACAAAGGCGAGGTACAATCAGAAAACGCCTCGGGAAAATCTGGTAGAGCATTCGAAGAGGTTACGTAAAGCGGTCTATGCCATAGATGAAACGATGAAGGAGCAGTTTCCTTCAAAGGTTAATAATGGGTTACTGGAAGATGAACTGGAATATTGCCAAAAGCTAATATTGATCATAGAAACTAAAGAAACCATTTCTGGCTATCCGGCTGTGAAAGAAAAATTGAATATGCTAAAAGAGCTAGTTGACGATGACCTTGAGCAGTTGGCCTTATTATCAAAGGATGCCGATGCTAAAGTGGGTCATAAGACAGCAGATACTTCATTTTTCGGATATAAAACACATATTGCAATGACTGACTGAAGAACGGATCATAACCGCTGCTGTGGTTACATCTGGAGAAAAGCACGATGGCAAGCAACTCCAGGAGTTGGTGGAGAAAAGTAAAGAGGCAGGTATTGAAGTAAGGAATATAATAGGCGACACAGCTTATTCAGAAAAAGACAATATTGGTTATACAATAGAAAACAACATTTGCTTGGTCTCTAAACTAAGCAAAAGCGTAACACACCTTCAGGCAGGCCGTACAAATCCAAATACTTTTGAATTTAATAAAGATGCAGAGAGGTATGTCTGTCAGGCTGGGCACATGAGCTTCAAAAAAACAAGTAGCCGGCCCAAAAAGCATGCAAAAGATGGTACGGGAACCGTTGAATCCTACTTTTTTGATGTAGAAAAGTGTAAAATCTGCCCCTTTAAGGCGGGGTGCTACAAAGAAGGGTCAAAAACTAAATCTTATTCTGTGACCATAAAGCACCATATGCATGAGGAGCAGGCTGCATTTCAAGAAGGTGAGTACTTCAAAGAAAAATCCAAGGAACGCTACAAGATAGAGGCTAAAAATAGCGAACTAAAGCATAGACATGGGTATGATGTTGCATCAGCCTCAGGTCTGTTTGGTATGCGCTTACAAGGGGCAACCACAATATTTGCGGTTAATCTGAAGAGGATAATAACCTTGATGAGAGAAAAATAGAAATAGTATCGCTAAAGTATACTAACATAAGTCAAAAAAGAACCAGTAGATGAGCAATTTGCCACCAAATTGTATCAACTACTGGTTTGTTTTATTGCTGGGGTTTACATACCCCTGGGGGTTGTAAAAACTAAATCTTTTTCAGTGGCCTCGAACCCCGATGCTCGTTTTCACAGAATAACTAACACAAAGATGACTATCTCGTTAGAGATAGTCATCTTTGCTTGTTTACCTGGCGATGACCTACTTTCCCAGGGGCTATGCCCCAAGTATCCTCGGCCCTGGAGGTCTTAACTTCCGTGTTCGGTAAGGGAACGGGTGGAACCCCTCCGGCATGATCACCAGATGCGAATCG
>Ga0209347_1004026_pt1 | contig 16005 bp, 15 predicted proteins | sample AutmiccommuBRH23_FD_187382 | JGI IMG/M metagenome (GOLD analysis project Ga0209347, IMG submission 187382) | Deep subsurface microbial communities from Mt. Terri, Switzerland - Autotrophic microbial communities BRH/23 (SPAdes) (version 2) | ecosystem: Environmental > Aquatic > Deep subsurface >...
CCAGCTCCTCGCGCCGGTCCAGGGGCATCTGCACGGCCAAGGGGTTGATGACATTGGGCTGCAGGAACAGCGCGCGCAGGGATGTGCGCCGCGCCGCCTCGTCCAGCGCGGCGGGCAGCATCCCGCTCTGGTCCATCTCCACCCCCTCGAGGTGCAGGCCCAGATAGCCGCAGAGCGGCATCAGTGTGTGATGTGTCAGCGCCTCGGCCGCGATGGTGGAGCCGACCGGCGCCACCCCCATCAGCGCGGCGGTGATCGCGGAACTCGCGCCATTGGTGATCGAGATGTTGTGCGCCGGAACCTCGATCCCCACCTCGGCCAACCATCCCGCCGCCACCTGCCGGTGCCGCGGCATCACCATGTTCGGCCGGAACGACAGCGCCGAGGAGGCGGGCAGCGTCTCGCCGAGCCAGGTGAAGGCGGCGCGGATCTTGTCCAGATGCAGCGTGTCGCAGACCGGCTTCAGGATCGACAGGTCGATCAGCTCGCCGCTGCGTTCGGGCAGATAGGGCTGCCGCGCCTCGGCGCCCTTCTGGCGCACGAAGGTGCCGCGGCCGATCTCGCCGGCGATCAGGTCGCGGCGGATCAGATCCTCATAGGCGCGGCTGACCGTCTGCACCGACAGGCCAAGGTCATCCGCCAGCCGCCGGTGCGGCGGCAGCCGGGTGCCCGCGGCCAGGGTGCCTGCTTCGATGGCGCGGGCGATATGCTCGGCCAGCGACAGGTAGGCGGGGCGGGTCAGCGCTGCGGGATCGGGAAGCCAGTTTGTCATGATTGCATAGCTGATCAATCTCATGTCATTTTGCAATGGAAACCTGCGGCGCGCGCCGCACCCGGCAGCGGACCGCCATGACCCCGATCAAGCTCGACCCCATCGACCTGCGCATCCTCGACGCCGTGCAGCGCGAGGGGCGGATCACCAAGCTGGCGCTGGCCGAGCGCGTCGGTCTGTCGCCCACCCCCTGCTGGCTGCGGCTGCGCAAGCTGGAGAAGGCGGGCGTCATCACCGGCTATCACGCCCGCATCGCGCCGCGGAAGATCGCGCCGGTGACCTCCGTCATCATGGAGGTGACGCTGGCCGCGCATCGCCAGACGGACTTCGACCGCTTCGAAAAGGCCATCGCCGCGCTGCCCGAGGTGGTGGCCTGCTGGTCGGTCGGCGGCGGCGTCGATTACTTCCTGAAGGTGATGACCCGCGACATCGACGCCTATCAGCGGCTGGTGGATCGGATGCTGGCCGAGGAGATCGGCATCGACCGCTATTTCACCTATATCGTCACCCGCCCGGTGAAGGAGGAGACGGTGCTGCCGCTGACCCTGCTGGCGGGCAGCTAGAGAGACTCTCTACACATCGCCCCGCCTCTGGACCGGATTGCCCCCCGCAAGCGCGCAGTTTGGTCCCTCTCACCGCCTCATCGCGTCCACACTTGGGCAACCCCAGCCAAAGGACGCCCAGATGACCGCCCTCCGCGCCCGCCCCGCCGATCACCCGGCCCCGCCCCGCCTGACCGACCGCGCCCTCTTGCGCGAGCTTGCCTATGTCGGGGGCCGCTGGACTGCCGCTGCGGGGGCCGAGACCTTTGCCGTGACCGACCCGGCCACCGGCGACACCCTCGCCCATGTCGCCGCGCTCGGGGCCGCTGAGACCGAAGCCGCCATCACCGCCGCCCACGCCGCCTTCGCCCCCTGGCGTGATCGCCTGCCGCAACAGCGGGCCGCGATCCTGCGCCGCTGGGGCGCGCTGATGCTGGCCGCCCGCGAGGATCTGGCGCTGCTGATGACGCTGGAGCAGGGCAAGCCGCTGGCCGAAAGCCGGGGCGAAATCGACTATGCCGCCTCGTTCCTCGACTGGTTCGCGGGCGAGGCGCAGCGGGTGAACACCGAAACCGTCACCAGCCACCTGGCCGGCGCCGAAATGGTGGTGCGGCGCGAGGCGCTTGGCCCGGTGGCGCTGGTGACCCCGTGGAATTTCCCCGCCGCGATGATCACCCGCAAGGCTGCCGCCGCGCTGGCCGCTGGGTGCAGCTGTGTCGTGCACCCGTCCTCGGAAACGCCGCTGTCGGCGCTGGCGCTGGCGGAACTCGCCGAGCGGGCCGGGGTGCCTGCGGGCGTGTTCAACGTCGTCACCGGCGACGCGGCAACCATCGTCGGGACCCTCTGCACCGATCCGCGCATCCGGGGCCTCTCGTTCACCGGCTCCACCGGCATCGGCCGGATGATCGCCGCCCAATGCGCCCCCACGATGAAACGGCTGGTGATGGAGCTTGGCGGCCATGCCCCGCTGATCGTGTTCGACGATGCCGATCTGGACCGGGCGGTGGAGATCGCGATGGACGCGAAATTCGCCACCTCGGGGCAGGATTGCCTCGCCGCCAACCGCATCTTCGTGCAGCGGGCCATCTACCCCGCCTTCCTCGACCGCTTCGCCGCCCGCATCGAGGCGCTGCGCGTCGGCCCCGGCACGGACCCCGCCACCGAAATCGGCCCGCTGATGCATTCCCGCGCCGTCGCCAAGGTCGCGGCGCAGGTCACCGACGCGCTGGCCAAGGGCGCGCGACTGATCACCGGCGGCACGGTCCACCAAGCCGGCCCGCTGTTCTACGCGCCGACCCTGCTGGCGGACATCCCTGAGGGTGCCGACATCCTGACCGAGGAAACCTTCGGCCCCGTCGCCGCCGTGCTGCCCTTCGACACCGAGGCAGAGGTCATCGCCCGCGCCAATGCCACGGATTACGGCCTTGTCGCCTATGTCCTCACGGGCAACGGCGCCCGCCAGCAGCGCATGGCCCGCGCGCTCGACTTCGGCATGGTCGCCATCAACCGGGTCAAGATCACCGGCGGCCCGGTTCCCTTTGGCGGCTGGAAGCAATCGGGCCTAGGCCGCGAGGGCAGCCGCCACGGGCTCGAGGCCTTCACCGAACTCAAATACCTCTGCATCGACACCGCCGCCTGAGGGCGGGAAAGGACCACCATGCTTGACCGTGACAACGACCTGACCGCCTGGGACCGCGACCATTTCTTCCACCCCTCCACCCATATGGGCGCCCATGCCCGCGGCGAGACGCCGACCCGGGTGATGGCGGGGGGCGAGGGCGTCTACATCACCGACAAGGGCGGCAGGCGCAGCCTTGATGCCTTTGCCGGGCTTTATTGCGTCAACGTCGGCTATGGGCGGACGGAAATTGCCGAGGCGATCTCCAAGCAGGCGCATGAGCTGGCCTATTACCACGCCTATGTCGGCCACGGCACCGAGGCCAGCATCACCCTGGCGCAGATGATCATCGAACGCGCGCCCAAGCATATGAGCCGGGTGTATTTCGGGCTGTCAGGCTCGGACGCCAACGAGACCAACATCAAGCTGATCTGGTATTACAACAACATCCTCGGCCGGCCGGAAAAGAAGAAGATCATCAGCCGGTGGCGCGGCTATCACGGCTCGGGCGTGATGACCGGCAGCCTGACAGGCCTTGCCCTGTTCCACGCGCATTTCGACCTGCCGCGCGCGCCGATCCTGCACACCGAGGCGCCCTATTACTTCCGGCGTGAGGATCGCAGCCAGACCGAAGAGCAGTTCAGCGCCCATTGCGCCGCCAAGCTCGAAGAGATGATCCTGGCCGAAGGGCCCGACACCATCGCCGCCTTCATCGGCGAGCCGATCCTGGGCACCGGCGGCATCGTGCCGCCGCCCGCCGGCTACTGGGCCGCAATCCAGGCTGTGCTGAAGAAATACGACATCCTGCTGGTCGCGGATGAGGTCGTCACCGGGTTTGGCCGTCTGGGCACCATGTTCGGGTCGGACCATTACGGGATGGAGCCGGACCTGATCACCATCGCTAAGGGCCTCACCTCGGCCTATGCGCCGCTGTCGGGGTCGATCGTGTCGGACAGGATGTGGCAGGTTCTGGTGCAGGGATCGGACGAGTTCGGCCCCATCGGCCATGGCTGGACCTATTCGGCGCATCCGATCTGCGCGGCGGCCGGGGTGGCCAACCTCAAGCTGATCGATGAGCTGGGGCTGGTGGACAATGCGCGCAGCACCGGCGCGATGTTCCGCAAGGGGCTCGCCGATGCGCTGGCCGGGCACAAGCACGTTGGCGAGGTGCGCGGCGACGGGCTGATGGCGGCGGTGGAGTTTGTCGAGGACAAGGACGACCGCCGCTTCTTCGACCCCGCCCGCAAGATCGGCCCCGCGGTGTCGGCCGCGCTGCTGGAGCGCGGGGTGATCGGCCGGGCGATGCCGCAGGGCGACATCCTCGGCTTCGCACCGCCGCTGTGCCTGACGGAAGCAGAGGCACAGACGGTCATTGACGCCGCCGCCGGCGCAGTCAAGGCCGTGTTGGGCTGACCGCCGCGCCCCCCTTTGCCTTTTCCAAATATCCTCGGGGGTCCGGGGGCAGACGGCCCCCGGCGGCCGGCAAAAGGTGCCGCCTCGAAGCGCTGAACCGCCCGCCGCCCGAAGCTGCAGCACGCCCGCCCTCGCGCGGGCGTGCTGCGGTGCTGCGCAAAGACGGGCGCCCGGATTGCCCCTGTGCGCGGCATCCGGCCTTGCCAGCCGGCCCCGCTTGCGGCTAGTCACGCCACAAGTGCAAGGACCCGGTGCGACCCCGGGTGGCTCTTCCGGCCGCCGATCCGCCGGACAATCCGGTCCAGCTCCCCCGGGCTGGCCCGGCCGCGCAGCCTGCGTGGCACCGGCATATTGGATTTCACATGTTTTCACTCTCCTCCTATCGCCAGGACTGGCTTGGCAATATCAGGGCCGACCTCCTGGCAGGTCTCGTCGTGGCGCTGGCGCTGATCCCCGAGGCGATTGCCTTCTCGCTGATCGCCGGAGTGGACCCCAAGGTCGGGCTCTATGCCAGCTTCTCCATCGCCGTGATCACCGCCATTGCGGGTGGCCGCCCCGGCATGATCTCGGCCGCGACGGCCGCCACCGCGGTGCTGATGGTCACGCTGGTCAAGGATCACGGGCTGCAATACCTGCTGGCCGCCACGGTTCTGGCCGGCCTTCTGCAGATCGGCATGGGCCTGCTGAAGCTGGGCTTCGTCATGCGCTATGTGTCGAAATCGGTGATGACCGGCTTCGTCAACGCGCTGGCGATCCTGATCTTCATGGCGCAGCTGCCGGAACTCGACCCCGCCCGCGTGACCATGCTGACCTATGTGCTGGTCGCGGCCGGACTCGCGATCATCTACCTCTTCCCGCGCCTCACCACCGCCGTCCCCTCACCGCTGGTCACCATCATCGTGCTGACCGCGCTGACGCTGTTCTTTGGCTGGGACGTGCGCACCGTCGGCGACCTTGGCGCGCTGCCCGACAGCCTGCCGGTGTTCCTGATCCCGCAGATCCCGCTGAACCTTGAAACGCTGATCATCATCCTGCCCTACTCCATCGCCGTCGCCATCGTCGGCCTGCTGGAAAGCCTGATGACGCAGACCATCGTCGATGACCTGACCGACACGAAATCGAGCCGCAATCAGGAATGCATCGGCCAAGGTCTTGCCAACACGGCCACCGGCTTCATCGGCGGCATGGCGGGCTGCGCGATGATCGGCCAGTCGATCATCAACGTGAAATCCGGCGGGCGCGGGCGGCTGTCCTGCTTCGTGGCCGGAACCGTGCTGCTGTTCATGGTCGTGGTGCTGGGTGATCTTGTCGGGCGCATCCCGATGCCGGCGCTGGTGGCGATCATGATCATGGTCAGCATCGGCACCTTCAGCTGGTCCTCGATCAAGGCGCTGCGCACCCATCCCCGCTCTTCCTCCATCGTGATGCTTTCGACCGTCGCCACCGTCGTCTACACCCACAACCTTGCCATCGGGGTGCTGGTGGGCGTGCTGCTGTCCGGCATCTTCTTCGCCGGCAAGATCGCGCAGCTGTTCCGCGTCACCTCGACCCTCTCCCCCGACGGGCGCGAGCGGGTCTATACGGTCGAAGGCCAGATGTTCTACGGCTCGGTCGAGGATTTCATGGCGGCCTTCGACTTCAGGGAATCGCTGGAACGCGTGACAATCGACGTCTCCGGGGCGCATATCTGGGACATCAGCTCCGTTCAGGCGCTGGACATGGCCGTGCTGAAATTCCGGCGGGAGGGGGCGGAGGTCAGCATCACCGGCATGAATGCCGCATCGGAAACCATCGTCGACAAGCTTGCCCTCCATGACAAGCCGGGCGCGATGGACAAGCTGATGGCGCATTGAGGAGGGAAGAACGATGACCAACAAGATACTCGCCTTGGTGGACGGCTCTGCCTATTCGCACAGCGTCTGCCATTACACCGCCTGGATCGCGGGCCGCCTCTCGGCCTCGGTCGACCTGCTGCATGTCCTGGGCCGCCGCGAAGGCTCGGCGGGCGGCGATCTGTCGGGCGCGCTGAAGCTGGGCGCCCGGTCGGCGCTGCTGGAGCAGCTGGCCGCGCAGGATGCGCAGAACGCCAAGCTGGCCCAGGCCAAGGGCCGCGCGATCCTCGAGGATGCCAAGATGATCATCGAGGCCGATGGCGCCGGCCCCGTCACCCAGCGGCTTCGGCAAGGCGACCTGCTGCAGACCGTGTCGGAACTGGAGCCTGAAATCCGCGCCATCGTGATCGGCAAGCGCGGCGAGGCGCATGGCTTTGCCTCGGACCATCTCGGCTCCAACCTCGAGCGGATCGTGCGCAGCTCGAAGGTGCCGGTCTTCGTTGCCTCGCGGGTGTTCAAGCCGGTGACCAAGGTGCTGGTCGCCTTCGACGCCAGTACCAGCGCGCAAAGGGCCATTGCCCGCATGGTGGACAGCGCCGTCTTCCGCGACATGGCGGTGACGCTGGTCCATGCGGGGGAGGAGACTGCCGCGATGCGCAGCCGCATGGAAGAGGCGGAACTGTCGCTGCGCGCGGTCGGCCTGAAGACATCGGCCGAGTTCGCCCCCGGCGAGCCCGAGGCGGCACTGAACGCCAGGATCGCCGAGGAAGGGTTCGACCTGCTGGTGATGGGCGCCTATGGCCACAGCCGCATCCGCAGCCTGATCATCGGCTCGACCACCACGGCGATGATCCAGGCGGTGAAGATCCCGCTGGTGCTGTATCGCTGAGCCAAAGCCGGGGGCCAGCCCCCGGACCCCCGGGATATTTGGGCCAGCAAGAATGGGAAAGGGGCGGCTAGAGCAGCTGCCCGATCTCCTTCGCGGTCAGCACGATGCCCGAGGAGACCAGCCGCCCGTCGATCATCAGCGCGGGCGTGGCCATCACGCCGTGGCCGGCAATCTCGGCAAGGTCGGTGATCTTGATGATCTCTGCCTCTTGTCCCGCGTTCTCGGTGGCGGTTTTGGCATTGGTGGCCAGTGTCGTGCATTTCTTGCAGCCAGAGCCGAGGATCTTGATGATCATGGCGGATTTCCTGTCAAATGAACCAATGCGTGATCGCATTGAAGGTGAAGCCGATAAGAAGAATTCCGGCGGTAACGGTGCCGGTGAAGGTCAGCAGCAGCGGCATCTTGACCACGCGTTTGAGCATGATCAACGAGGGCAGCGACAGCGCCGTCACCGCCATCGTGAAGGCGAGCGCGGTGCCAAGGCCGACGCCCTTGCCCACCAGCGCCTCGGCAATCGGCAGGGTGCCGAAGATGTCGGCATACATCGGCACGCCGATCAGGGACCCGCCGATCAAGCCCCGCGGCCGAGACGCCGGCGGCTACCAGCTCTGACAGCCAGTCCATCCGCAAGATCTGATCGTTCATCCAGAGAAACATGCACAACTCCGCGCGTCTTGTGCGCAGTTGCGCAGATGCGGCGGCGTCTGTCCGTGATCCAGATCAGCCGGGCGAGCCCGCCAGCATCGCCGCCACCTTTGCGGCCGGGCTGCGAGGCGACAGCGTCCGCGCCGACCACAGCATCAGCGCCCTTGGCAGCGCCAGCCGTATCCCGAACGGCGCCACCAGCGCGCCAGAGGCGAGATGCCCCGCCACCAGCGCCTCATGCCCGATCAGCACCCCGGCGCCGTTCACCGCCTCTTCCACCGCCAGCGCATAGAGCGAGAAGACCGGGCCCTTCGGGGTGAACGCCGCCCCCGGCATGACGTTGGCGGCCCAGATCTCCCAGTCCTGCGCCCAAGCGGTGTCGGTCAGGCAGGGCACGCCCGCCAGATCCTCGGGCCGGCGCAGCCCCTCGGCAATCTGCGGCGCGCAGACCGGGAAGATCACGTCGCCCGCCACCTGCCGGCCAAGATCGGGCGCGCGGAAGAACAGGCTCAGGTCATAGGGCGCCCGTTTGAGGTTCGGCGGCCGCTCCAGCGCGGTGATCGAGATGGTGACGCCGGGCAGCGCCGCCCGGATCGCCGGCAGCCGCGGGCTCAGCCACAGCTGCGCGATGGCGGGCAGCGTGGCGATATGCACCTGCCGCGGCCCCGCCTCGGCCCGCAGGATCTGCACCGCCATCCCCAGCCGGTCGAAGGCTGCTGACAGGTCGGGCAGCACCCGCGCGCCAAGCGGCGTCAGCTGCACGCCCCGCGCCTGCCGGTCGAACAGCGGTGCGCCGAGGTCATCCTCCAGCGCCTTGACATGGGCGCTGACGGCGCCGGCGGTCACACACAGCTCCTCCGCCGCCGCGGCGAAGCCGCCGAGCCGGGCCGCAGCCTCGAAGGCACGCAGGGCGGTGGCAGGCGGGCCTTTGGGGCGGGGCGGGGCGACGGACATGGGTTAAGCCTCAGATTTTCTAAGCCTAGGTTTTTGCAAATCTTGGTTGCCGCGTCCAGTCCCCTTGCCGCATCCTCGGCCAGAACCCAGCCCCGGAGACCCCCGCCATGCCCCACCTCGCCCCCCGCCCCTGGGTGCCCGCCGCGTGCGAAACCTTCATCCAGCGCCTCGCCGCGCAGACCGGGGCCGCGAGTTCGGACGCGGTGGCGGACCGGATCGAGGCGCTGATCGTGGCCAATGCGCAGATCCATGAGTGGGACTGCTTCAACCTCAACCCCGCCACCAACACCATGAATCCCATGGCAGAAGCGGCGCTGGCCCGCGGTCTCGGCAGCCGCCCGTCACTGGGCTATCCGGGCGACAAGTACGAGATGGGGCTGGAGGCGATCGAGGAAATCGAGGTCATCGCCGCCGAGCTTGCGGCCGAGGTGTTCGGCGCCAGCCATGCGGAAATCCGCGTCGGCTCGGGCGCGCTGGCGAACCTCTACGGCTTTATGGCTTTGGCGAAACCCGGCGATGCGATCATCGCGCCGCCGCCTGCCGTCGGCGGCCACGTCACCCACCACGCCGCTGGCTGCGCGGGTCTCTACGGCCTTGTCAGCCACCCGGCCCCGGTCGATGCCGATGGCTATTCGGTGGATGTGGCGGCGCTGCGGGCGCTGGCGCAGCGGGTGCGCCCGAAGATCATCACCATCGGCGGCAGCCTCAACCTCTTCCCGCACCCGGTGCGCGAGATCCGGGCGATTGCCGATGAGGTGGGGGCCAGGGTGCTGTTCGACGCCGCCCATCAATGCGGGATCATCGCGGGCGGCACCTGGGCCAACCCCTTGGCGGAAGGGGCACATCTGATGACGATGAGCACCTACAAGAGCCTTGGCGGCCCGGCGGGCGGGCTGATCGTGACCAACGATGCGGCAATCGCCGAGCGGCTGGATGCCATCGCCTATCCCGGCATGACCGCGAATTTCGACGCCGGCAAATCCGCCGCACTGGCGCTGACGCTGCTGGACTGGCGCGAGCATGGGCGGGCCTATGCGGACAAGATGGTGGCGGTGGCGCGCGCGCTGGCGGCGGCGCTGGCCGATCAGGGGCTGACGATCTTCGCGGCGGACCGGGGCTTCACCCGCTCGCACCAGTTCGCGGTGGAGGCGGCGGCCTTTGGCGGCGGGCAGGCGGCCTCCAAGACCCTGCGCCGCGCCGGGTTTCTGGCCTGCGGCATCGGCTTGCCGATTGCCGAGGTGGCGGGGGATCTGAACGGGCTGCGCATCGGCACGCCCGAGCTGGTGCGCTGGGGCGTGACCGAGGCGGATGCCCCGCAGCTGGCGGCGATGATCGCCGAGGCGCTGCGATCGAATGCGCCCGAAGCGCTGGCGCCGCGAACGGCGGCGTTCCGGGCGGGGTTCGACCGGCTGCATTATGTTCGGCAGGCGGGGTGAGCGGTGCTATGGCGCCCGTTGCCCTGGCGAAGGCCATCGCCTTCGCCATGCGCTGACATCTCATCTTGCACCGGACGGGCCCCCAAAGGGCCCGGCCAGCGCCCGCCCCGCCCTTGGCGGGCGCTTCTCGCCCGCCAGGTCGGGCGCTGTCCTCACCCGGTCTCTTGTTGCCAGCGGCTCCGGGTGAACCGTCCCACGCGGGCGGGGGCGAGGCAGTGCCTCGCCTGTTCCCGCCCGGACGGGCCGCGGCGCAGTCCGCGAAGCGACCATCGCCGCTTGACCCTTCCGATTCGCTCCTGTCAGATGGCCCGCCCCTGAATGGAGACCCCCCTATGCTCAAACGCGAACTTGGTGCCGGTGGCCCGATGGTGTCGGCCATCGGCCTTGGCTGCATGTCCTTTTCCGGTGCCTTTGGCCCCACCACCGAGGCGGAGAGCTTTGCCTGCCTCGATGCCGCGCGGGAGGCGGGGATGGACTTCCTCGACACCTCCAACATCTACGGGATGGGCGTGTCGGAAACCGTCATCGGCCGCTGGCTGGCCAGCCGCCGGGCCGAGATGGTGATCGCCACCAAGGCCGGGATCGTCGCCGGTCCTCCCCGCAGCTTCGACAATTCCGCGGCGCATCTGCGCGCCGAACTGGAAGGCTCGCTGAAACGGCTGGGACGCGAGCAGGTGGAGCTGTTCTATATCCACCGCCGTGACACAAGGGTGCCGCTGGAGGAGGTGGTCGGCACGCTTTCCCGGCTGATCGAGGAGGGCAAGATCGGCGGCTATGGCCTGTCGGAGGTGGCGCCTTCGACGCTGCGCCGCGCCCATGCCGTGCATCCCTGCCGGGCAGTGCAGAACGAATACTCGCTGTGGTCGCGGCAGCCGGAGCTGGGGCTGATCCGCGCCTGCAAGGAGTTGGGGGTGGCCTTCGTGCCGTTCTCGCCGGTGGCGCGGGGGATGATGGGGGATGTCGCGCTGACGCTGGACCAGGTGCAGGACGGCTTCCGCGCCAAGAACCCGCGCTTCATGGAGCCGAATTTCAGCGCCAACACCGCGATCATCGACGGGCTGCGCGCCTTCGCCCGGGCGCGGGGCGTGCCGACGGCGCAGCTGGCGCTGGCCTGGGTGCTGGCGCAGGGGGACCACCTGATCCCGATCCCGGGCACCCGCAGCGCCGCGCATCTGCGCGAGCTGGCGGGCGCGGCAGCGCTTGAGCTGACGCCCGAGGATATGGCCGAGATCGACCGGCTGCTGCCGCCCGGCTTTGCGCATGGCGACCGCTACTCCGACGATCAGATCCGCGGGGTGGAGCGGTATTGCTGACCGCCTAGACCCCGTGGCTGCGGTCATACCGGCTGGCAGCCGCGGGGGACCAGCCCTCCAGCGCGCCGGGGGCGGGGCGCAGCACCTCGACCCGCAGCGGGTAGCAGGCGGCGGTGTCGCTGGAATGCTCGGCCGAACAATCCCCTCCGGGGCAGGCCGAAAGCGCGCCCAGAAGGTCGGTTTCCGCAATGAATTCAAGGTAGTCACCGGGGCGAACCGGGCTGGCCTTCATGAAATACTGCCCGGTGTCGCGGGTGAAGCCGGTACACATGAAGACGTTGAGCACGTCATGCACATGCCGTTCCGCCTCGGCCAGTGGCAGGCCGGTCTCGGCTGCCAGCGCGCGGGTCAGGTTGGAATGGCAGCAGTGGTGATACTGACCGCCACCCGACAGCAGCGCATGGGTATAGGGGTCGCAGCGGGTGCCGATCACGTCATGCACCGCGCCGCCGAAAGCGTCGAAGCCATACCAGTCCAGCGTGTCATGGGTGATCGTCGCCAGCGGGCGCATTGCCGGGAAGCTGGACCACAGCCGGTCGCCGGTGGACAGATGCGTGCCATGCAGGGCGCGGGTCTTGCCGGAGTAGAACCGCTCGGTCAGGTCATGGGCATTCCACAGGTTCAGGTCGCCGACTTGGGGGCCTTCGACCGAGTGGATGCGGAAGAAATGCCCGGCGGGAACGTGGAAGCAGGCGGCATCGCGGGGCGGGACGATGACCCCGGCCACCGGCTGCAGCGTGGCGCGGGCGACGCGGTAGAGGTCCATCGGCGGCTGGGGGAGGGTGTCCACCGGGTAGCAGATCACCGGGGCCAGCGCGCGGCGGGCCATCGCATCGGCGGGGGCGGCGGTTTCGGGAGGGTTGGTCTTCATGGCGCCTCGCTGCGGTTTCGCTGCGCAGCATGGCGCGGGATCTGGCGCGGCGAAAGCCGGTTGTGGGGCGGGCGCGGCTATTCCTGCGGCGGCGGCGCAGCTTGCGGATTTCGCAGGCAGTGGCGCGGCTCTTGCCCCAGTGGCAGCGCCAGTTCGGCGCCGCAGGTCAGGCAGTGATGGAAGCTTTCCCCGGGTGCAGCGCGGCGGCGGTCTTCACGCCAGACGCAATTGCGCGTCAGGGTGCGGCTGCGGCGCCACCACCAGGCCAGCACGAAGAAGGCGATGAAGCCGAGGATCAGCAGGGGCATGGGAAGGTCGGATCAGGCCGCTTCGTAGTAGCCATACATCTGCTCGAGCGCCGACAGTTCGCGCAGGTTCACCGTGCCGGCAGGTTCGGGCGCGAAATAGGCCGGAGTGGCCTTGGCGGCTTCGGCCAAGGTGGGTTGGACGGGGTTTTGCGGGGTGGCGGGGGTCATGGCGGGGGTTCCTGACATTGCGATTGCAGTGGAGATAAGCCCTTTGCCGGCAGGGAGTAGGCCCAATGCTGCAACCTCGCCATGACGATGCTGCAACGCAGCAAGTGCGGGCGGCCGTGAGGCCGCCCGCATCCCTCACACCGCCACACGCTCCCAGAAGCGCAGATCGGCGCAGGCGGTGACGAAGGCTTTCGCCTCGCCCGGCGTTGCAAGCTCCATCATGCCCGTGTCGCGCGCGGTGACGCCGGCCGCGTCGAACAGCTTCCCCGCCGCGCCGCCCAGACCGATGAACTTGGCATGGGCGAAGGCATCGGCGGCAAAGCAGCGCGCCGGGTGCAGGGCGGCAAGCTCTGCCGCGCCCTCCTTGGAGGCCAGCACCACCACCGCGTCATAGACGACCGAGGGCGCGCCGTTGATCTTCTGCTGCGCCGGGATCTCGGTCCCGTCCGCCGCGACCACGCCGCCAACCTTGGGGGCGATCAGCTCGACGATGCCGCCCGCCGCCATGACCTCCTTCATCAGCGCCTGCAGCAGGCCCGCGTCGATGCCATCGGTCATCACGATGCCCATCTTGCGGCCCTTGAACGAGGCCGGGGCCTTCTTCAGGATCGACAGCGCGTCGGACGGCATCGTCTCCACCACTGCCTTGGCGGGGGTATGCGCCTTCGGCACCGCCTTCAGGCCAAGCCCTTCCGCGACCTTCTGCGCAAGCGCGGTGTCGATGTTCGGCAGGTGCGCCACCATCCGTTCGCGGATTTCCGGAGCGTCCACCTTCGACAGCTCGAACACCAGCGCGTCGGCGATGTGCTGCTGCTCGATCGGAGTCTGGCTGATGTAGAACTGCCGCGCCTGACTGTAATGGTCGGCGAAGCTCTCGGGCCGCACCTTGCGCTTTTCGCCCGAGATTTCCTCGGGGAAGCTTTGATGCCCGCGCTTGGGGTCGGCCCGCGGGCCGCCCTGTGCCCAGCTGTTCGGCTCGTAATTCGCGCGGCCCTTGGGGGCCTGCATCGCCATATGCCCATCCTGCTGGAAGTGGTGAAACGGGCAGCGGGGGGCGTTGATCGGGATATGGGTGAAGTTCGGCCCGCCGAGGCGCTTGATCTGGGTATCGAGATAGCTGAAGTTCCGGCCCTGAAGCAGCGGGTCGTTGGTGAAGTCGATTCCGGGCACGATGTTCTGGGTGCAGAACGCCACCTGCTCGGTTTCGGCAAAGAAGTTGTCCACCATCCGGTCCAGCACCAGCCGGCCGACGATGCGCAGCGGCACATCCTCCTCGGGGATGATCTTGGTGGGGTCGAGCACGTCGAAGGGGAAGGCATCGGCGAAGGCATCGTCGAATACCTGCAGCCCCAGCTCCCATTCCGGGAAAGCGCCGGACTGGATGGCATCCCACAGGTCGCGGCGGTGGAAATCGGGGTCGGCGCCGTTGATCTTCAGCGCCTCGTCCCACAGCACCGACTGCATTCCCAGCTTGGGTCGCCAGTGGAATTTGACGAAGGTGCCCTCGCCCTTGGCATTGACCATGCGGAAGGTGTGGACGCCAAAGCCCTCCATGAAGCGGAAGGACCGCGGGATGGTGCGGTCGGACATGATCCACATCACCATGTGCATCGATTCCGGCATGAGCGAGATGAAATCCCAGAAGTTGTCATGCGCCGTCTGAGCCTGCGGGAAGCCGCGGTCAGGCTCGTCCTTGGCGGCATGGATCAGGTCGGGAAACTTGATCGCGTCCTGGATGAAGAAGACGGGGATGTTGTTGCCGACGATGTCCCAGTTGCCTTCCTGGGTGTAGAGCTTCACCGCAAAGCCGCGCACATCGCGCGCCAGGTCGGGCGAGCCCTTGTTGCCGGCCACGGTGGAGAAGCGCACGAAGGCCGGGGTGATCTGGCCGGCTTCCTGGAAGAGGTTGGCCGAGGTCAGCTCGGGGATCGCCTCCAGCGTCTCGAAATAGCCATGGGCGCCATAGCCGCGGGCATGGACCACGCGTTCCGGAATGCGCTCATGGTCGAAGTGGAAGATCTTCTCGCGGAAGTGGAAGTCCTCGAGCAGCGCCGGCCCGCGGGTGCCGCCGCGCAGGGTGTTCTGGTTGTCGGCGACCGGCGCGCCTTGGGCCGTGGTCAGGGTCGGCGCATCGCCCTCGGGGCGCTGATGGGTCTCGCCGCCCTCGCCTGGGTTGCGCGGACGGTCCACCACATCATGGCTGGTCTGGCTTTCCGAGGTGGCGGGGTAGAGCGGCCTGGGGTCGATGGGCTTCTCGGCGGGCATGTCAGGCTCCTGGCTGGGCGCAGCGCGCGTGCGGGGACGGACAGGAACCGGCTGGGGCGTAAGGCGGTGGTCGGGGTGTGGCGTGGTGGCCTGTCCGTGGGCAGGAGCACAAGCGCGAAGGGCGCGGAATGTTCCCGTGCCGCAGGACCGGGACGCGGGGTTCAGCCGGCGGCGGGCGCCAGCATCCGGGCGACGAGGGCGGGCAGGTCCGCAAAGTCGCGGAAGGCCGCGGCATGTGGCAGGCTGTCCACCGGCGCCTTGCGGTAGCCTTCGGTGAACAGCAGGAAGGTCAGCCCGGCGCGGTGGGCGCATTCGGCATCGACCTCGCTGTCGCCGATATAGAGCGCGGGGGCATCGCCGAGGGCCGCCAGCGTGGCGAGCAGAGGCGCGGGGTCGGGCTTTTTCAGCGGATGGCTGTCGCCGCCCTTCACCACGGCAAAGAACCGGTCCAGCCGCAGATGGCGCAGCACCGCCTGCGCCGGGACCAGCGGTTTGTTGGTGCAGATGCCGAGGTGGTGGCCCTCGGCGGCCAGCGCCTCCAGCGCGGCCACGACGCCGGGATAGGGGACGGTCAGGCCCACTGCGTCCTCGTAGATATCGGTAAACCGGGCCACCAGCCGTGCATGGCGCGGGCCGGCGGGATCTTGCCCCGCGGCGGTCAGCAGACAGGCGACCAGATGCGGCACGCCGCGGCCGATGAAGCTGCGCACTTCCGCCAGCGTCATCGGGGCCAGCCCCTCCTCCACCAGCACGGTGTTGGAGGCGGCATGGATATCGGGCGCCGAGTCGATCAGGGTGCCGTCGAGGTCGAATATCAGCGTGGTCATCGGCAATCCTACTGCGCCGGTGCCAGCAACGCGGCAAGACCCGCGATACCGCCCAGTTCGGAAAAACAGTCGAGAACCGCCAGCGCGCCCGGGAAATCCTCGTGCAGCGTATAGACACCGGGGGAGACGACGCAGGCAAGCCCCGCCGCGCG
>Ga0209347_1004027_pt1 | contig 16002 bp, 11 predicted proteins | sample AutmiccommuBRH23_FD_187382 | JGI IMG/M metagenome (GOLD analysis project Ga0209347, IMG submission 187382) | Deep subsurface microbial communities from Mt. Terri, Switzerland - Autotrophic microbial communities BRH/23 (SPAdes) (version 2) | ecosystem: Environmental > Aquatic > Deep subsurface >...
GCCATCCTCAACCCATGTCGTCTTGAGGTTGCCGGCCGAAGCTGTCTCGACGGCAGCACCACCAGTCCTGGTGCCGAAATACCAGACCGCCTCGACATCGTCGTGCTCGGCCAGCGTCTTCATCAAGGCATCACGCTCGCCCGTGACGATGTTGACGACGCCACCGGGAAGATCGGAAGTGTCGAAGACCTGATAGAGATCGGTCGCCGCCAGCGGGTGTGCCTGAGAGGGTAGCGCCACGACACGATTGCCCATGGCAATCGCCGGCAGCACCAGCGAGACAAAGCCCAGCAACGGCATCGCGCTGGGGCAGGCAATGCCGATGACGCCGAAGGGCTCGTTCATGGCCAGGGTGACGTGGGCCGATTTCGTCTGGTGTACGGCGCCATCGAACTTGTCGGCCTGAGCGGCATACCAGAAGATGCGGCGCATCGCGGTTTCCACCTCGGCGCGGGCCGCCGAAGCACTTTGGCCGAAGCTGCGCAGACGTGCTTCGAACTCGGCGGCGCGGGCCGACAGGTTTTCGGCAAGGTAGTAGAGCACCTGTGCACGGTTGTGACCCGTCTGCGCGCCCCAGCCGCCGGCTTTGCGCGCCGCCTCGACGGCGTTGCGGATGTCCTTGCGGTTGCCGAGGGCCGCCAGTCCGACGGGACCTTTCGCGCCTTCGACGGCGTAGGAGTACCCGCCGTCGGGCCGCGCCTGCTTGCCGCCGACATAGAGCTTGGCCGTGCGGTCGATCGCGGCGGTTGCCATAGCGACGGCCGGCGCCCCCGAGAGCACGGCTGGAACCTGCTCAGGCCGACGCACCTTAAGTGGGGGATGGGCAAGATAGGCCGCCATGCCCTCGCGCCCGCCCTCACGGCCGAAGCCGCTCTCCCGATATCCGCCGAAACCGGCGCCCGCGTCGAAAATGTTGGCCGAATTGATCCAGACAACGCCCGCCTTGACCTTGGCGGCGATGTCGATCGCGAGGTTGACGTTTTCCGACCAGATCGAAGCGGCCAGACCGTATTTGGTATTGTTGGCAAGAGCCACCGCATCCTCCGGCGTACGGAACCGGGTGAGCGTGACGACGGGCCCGAATATCTCCTCGGAAGCAAGGACCGATGCCGGCTCGACATCGGTGGCGATCGTCGGCGGGAAAAAGCAACCCTCCGGCGCGCTGCCTTGATGCAGCGTCGCGCCTTCCCTCTTGCCCTGTTCGAGCAGGGTCTTGATCCGCTGCAATTGCACGGGATGCACGATGGCCCCGACATCGGTGGACTTTTCCAGCGGGTTTCCGGTGATCAGGGTGAGCATGCGGCGGTGCAGCAGCGTTTCGAACCGCGCCGCCACCGCCTCGGCCACGAGGATGCGGGAACCGCCGCAACAGACCTGGCCCTGGTTGAACCAGATCGAATCCACGACACCTTCCACGGCGGCGTCGAGGTCGGCATCGGCAAAGACGATGAACGGGGACTTGCCGCCGAGTTCCAGCGTCAGCGCCTTGCCGGAGCCGGCGATCTGGCGGCGGATGGTGCGGCCAACCTCGGTCGAACCCGTGAAGGCGATCTTGTCGACATCCTTGTGGCCGACAATGGCACCGCCGGTGGCACCGTCACCGGTGACGATGTTCAGCACGCCCTTCGGCAGGCCGATCTCGCGCGCGATCTCTGCCAGCGCCAGTGCGGTGAGTGGCGTATATTCGGCGGGCTTGAGCACAACCGTGTTGCCGGCGGCCAGAGCGGGGGCAACCTTCCAGGCCAGCATGAGCAGCGGAAAGTTCCACGGTATTATCTGGCCGCAAACCCCGTGCGGCTTCATGCCCGGAAACTCGTCCGCCAGGATCTCCGCCCATCCGGCGTGGTGGTAGAAGTGGCGCACGACCAGCGGGATGTCGATGTCGCGGCTCTCGCGTATCGGCTTGCCGTTGTTGATCGTCTCCAGCACCGCGAGGAAACGGGCGTGCTGCTGAATGTGACGGGCAAGGGCGTAGAGGTGCTTTGCTCTCTCATGGCCCGACAGCGCGGCCCATTTCGGCTGGGCGGCGCGCGCCGCCTTCACCGCGGTATCCACATCGGCGTCGGAGCCCTGGGTTACCCTTGCAATGGTCTTGCCTGTCGCCGGGTCGGCGACGTCGAACGTGTCGCCAGGGGCGGTGAAGGCACCGTCGATGAAGTGGCCGAAGCCGTCTTCGTGCCTTGCCAACCATTCGCGGATGATGGTGCTGTCTTCGGGGGCGGGTCCGTATTCCATGGTCCTCAGGATGTCGGCGATCTTGTTCATCTCGTTTTCTCCTCAGGCCAAGGCGTGTCGCGAGGCTGCCGCGTAGCGGCCGGTGACATAATGCTCAAGCTGGCGCTCGATATCGCCCAGCATGGATGATGCACCGAGGCGAAAAAGGCTCGGCTCCAGCCAGTCGAGGCCCAATTCATCCTTCATCAGAAACTGCCAGTTGAGTGCTTCCTTGGCGCTCTTCATGCCCCCGGCCGGCTTGAAGCCGATACGGTAGCCCGTGGCGTCGCGATAGTCGCGAAGAGCGCGCACCATCACCAAGGATACCGGCAAAGTCGCGTTCACGCCTTCCTTGCCGGTCGATGTCTTGATGAAGTCCGCCCCGGCCTGCATCGACACCATCGAGGCGCTGTAGACATTGCGCAAGGTCTGCAGGTCGCCGGTGCCGAGGATCGCTTTCATATGGGCGTGCGCGCATGCTTCGCGCATGGCCGCCACCTCATCATAAAGGGCCGACCAGTTGGCGGTCATGACATGTTCGCGCGTGATGACGATGTCGATTTCCCCGGCCCCCTCCGCCACCGCGTAGCGGATCTCCTCAAGCCGGAGCCTGAGCGGCAGCAATCCAGCAGGAAAGCCGGTGGCGACCGACGCGACGGGAATGCGCGTGCCACGCAACGCCTTGACCGCATGGGGAACCATGCTGGGATAGACGCAGACCGCGCCGGTCGTCAGGCCCAATGATTGAATGCCAAGGCCCTCAAGAATGTGATCTGCCAGAGGTCGCCGCGCCTTCGCGCAGAGACGGTGAACGCGTGCGGCGGTATCGTCGCCGGCAAGTGTGGTCAGGTCGATGCAGCGGATCGCATTGACCAGCCAGGCCGCCTGCCATTCCTTCTTCACCGACCGGCGGGCGGTCAGGGACGCCGCACGACGCTCGGCCGCACTGCGGTTTACCGCATGGCCCTCGAACATCTCTGGCGCCAACGGCATTCCGGGGTTGCGCGCATCATTGATTCCGGTCCAGGGACCGGCGCCATGAGGGGCAACTCCCGAGGTTGCCTCCGCGCCCAGGGGTTCAACGGTCATGGGAGTGCTCCAGTGCAAAGGTTGCGGTTGCCTCATCCGAGACAAGGACGTTGACAAGGCCAGCCTGAAGTACACCAAGGGTCACCTCATGCTTGTCCGGTCCAGCGGAAATGCCGATTGCCCGGTCGCAATGACGAAGATCGGCAAGTGAAAGGCCGATCACGCGGGCATCAAGCTCGGCATCGACGATCTGGCCGCGGCGATCGATGAAATGACCGAGTACGTCGCCGATGGCGCCGGCGCGCATCAGACTGTCCATTTCAGACCTCAGGATGTTGCCAGATCGTATCAGCACCGATTCTTCACCGAGGGCGCCTATTGAAAAAGCCAGCACCCGGGCGGAGCGCGCCATGTCCAGGACATCGGCGACGATCCTGTCCTTTTCCAGCACCTCGCGGGTAATGCGCGCTCCCACGATGGCTGGAACGGGAAGAGGAACCATACGCCCTTTTCCCTTTCGGGCGAAGATCTCCGCAACATCATTGTGATGGGCCATGCCAGGCACGGGCGCGACGGTCCCGTTGATCTGCACGACGGTTACGCCATCGTTCCAGTTGGAAGGGAGCCAATGGGCGACGCCACCCATGGTCCTGCCCCAGGAGACGCCTATGGTCCCTGGGCGCGGCTTGATGGCGGCAAGATACTGCCCGGCCGCCTGCTGCACGCCTTCCATGTCCCTGGCAAATTCGATCGGCCCAGGGACGATGATCGCATCGCGCAATCCGAAGGTCCGGGCAAGGTCGGCCTCGAGGTCGGGACGGCGCATCGTACGCGGTACGATCTCGATGCGGACCACCCCGAGATCCTTGGCCTCCTGAAGAAGCCGGCTGACCTGCCAGCGGTTCAACCCGCTTTCCGCCGCCACTTCCGTCAGGGTCTTGTCCTGCTGATAGACCATGCGCACGATCTGGACCATCAGGTGGTCGCGGCCCTCATCCACCGGCAGACGGTTGGAAACGCGGTCGCGATCTTCCTTCATGTGGATTCCCTTGCCCGTTGCGGGCGATCGGCCAGAGCGTGACGTATCGGGGTCAGGGCTTCAATGGCTTCGCGATACGGCGTCAGCAGCCCGCGGAGAACGATTGCGCGCATGGACCTTCAAACTACTTTTGTGGCGATAGAGCACGAATGTGATATCTCGCATTTGCACGCAAAATGCAAGCTGGACCTTCATCCGGTCCCGATGGCGGGGATAGGACCATCATGCCTTGAGCGTGCGCCCCGCCGTGGTCAACAGGGGAGAGCGATTCCAATCCGTCGACATAGGCGCCGATGGAGGGTGCGTAGCGGGCGGTCATTTCGAGCCGGGCCGCCGCAACACGTTGCTCGGCACTCCAGCCATCCAAGTCTGCGACGGTACCGCCTACAGTCCCTGGTCGATCATTTCGCGGATTTTCACCGCCTTTTCGAAGTGATCAAGGGCGTGCTTTCGGATCCACCAGTCCGCAGCCTCCATCAAAAGCTCGGGGTCGTCATTGCGGTTGGCAAAGAAGGCGTAGAACGACAGCCCGACACCGTCGCCGTTGCGGGCGATCTTTGCATTGCAGATGCCGATTGCCTTGCGTCTCAGACTGTCTCGCACAGGCTTTGGCTATCCAAACACCACCAGGAGATCCTTGGCGTCGATCTGGTCGCCGGCCTTGACCAGCAGTTCGGCAACGGTGCCGTCGCGTTCTGCATGAAGCGCAGTTTCCATTTTCATGGCCTCGATCGACAAAAGCACATCGCCGGCCTTGATGGCCTGGCCTTCGGCTATGGCAAGCGTCGAGACGACGCCCGGCATCGGCGCGCCGACATGCGCCTCGTTTCCGGGTTCCGCCTTGCGCCGCGCCTTGGCCGCCGACGCGCCATGGACACGGTCGGGAACCTTGATGCGGCGCGGCTGGCCGTTGATCTCGAAGAACACGGTGACCATGCCCTTGTCGTCGACGTCGCCGATGGCAAGGCAGCGGATGACCAGCGTCTTGCCCTTCTCGATGTCGACGAAGATCTCGTCCTCGCCCGCCATGCCGTAGAAATAGACGGGCGTGGGCAGCACGCTGACCGGGCCGTAAATCTCCTGCGCGCCGACAAAGTCGGTGAAAACCTTCGGGTACATCAGCCATGAGGCGAATTCGAACTCGCTGAGCGGACGGCCGATCTTTCCCTCGATCTCCTTGCGGTCGGCCTCGAGATCGGCGGGCTTGAGCAGGGAGCCGGGCCTGACGGTGATCGGCTTGTCGCCCTTCAGCGCCTTCTTCTGCAGCGCCGCCGGCCATCCGCCGGGCGACTGGCCGAGGTCGCCGTGCAGCATGGAGATGACCGAATCGGGAAAGGCGATATCCCTGGCCGGGTTCTCGACATCGGCAACCGTCAGGTCCTGGCTGACCATCATCAGCGCCATGTCGCCGACGACCTTGGAGGAGGGCGTGACCTTGACGATGTCGCCGAACATCAGGTTGACGTCGTGATAGGCCTGCGCGACCTCGTGCCAGCGGGTTTCAAGGCCAAGCGAGCGCGCCTGTTCCTTGAGGTTGGTGAACTGGCCGCCCGGCATTTCGTGCAGATAGACCTCGGAGGCCGGCCCCTTGAGATCGCTCTCGAAGGCCGTGTACTGGTTGCGCACGGCCTCCCAGTAGAAGGAGATCTTGCGGATCCATTCGGAATCGAGCCCGGGATCGCGATCGGAGCCCTTCAGCGCCTCGACGATGGAGCCCAGGCAGGGCTGCGAGGTGTTGCCGGAGAAGGAATCCATCGCCGCGTCGATGGCGTCGACGCCGCTTTCGACGGCTGCAAGAACAGTCGCGGCCGACAGGCCGGACGTGTCGTGCGTATGGAAATGGATCGGCAGGTCCGTCGCCTCGCGCAAGGCCTTGAAGAGGGCGCGCGCCGCGTTGGGCTTGAGCAGGCCGGCCATGTCCTTGACGGCGATGATGTGGGCGCCGGCAGCCTCGAGTTCCTTGGTCAGGCCGACATAGTATTTGAGATCATATTTCGACCTGTCGGGATCGAGCAGGTCGCCGGTGTAGCAGATCGCCGCCTCGCAGAGTTTTCCCTCGGCGACCACCGCATCCATCGAGACGCGCATGTTCTCGACCCAGTTGAGGCAGTCGAACACCCGGAACAGGTCGACGCCGCCGGCCGCCGCCTGCCTGACGAAATGCTGGACGACATTGTCGGGGTAGTTGGTGTAGCCGACACCATTGGCGCCGCGCAGAAGCATCTGGAGAAGCAGGTTGGGCGCCGCTTCCCGCACCTTGTCGAGCCGCTCCCACGGATCCTCGGTGAGAAAGCGCATGGCGACGTCGAAGGTGGCGCCGCCCCAGCATTCCAGCGACAGGAGTTGCGGCAAGGCGCGGGCATAGACGCCGGCAATGGCAGCGATGTCATGCGTGCGCATGCGCGTGGCGAGCAGCGACTGGTGGCCATCGCGCATCGTCGTGTCGGTGACAAGCACCTGCTTTTCGGCGCGCATCCAGGCCGCGAATTTTTCGGGACCGAGTGCCGTGAGCCGCTGCCTGCTGCCATCCGGCACCTTGCCGTTGAGATAGGGTACGATGGGAGCCGCCGCATCGGCCTGGGGCTCTGGCCTGCCGCGCGTTTCGGGATGGCCGTTGACGCTGACGTCGGCAAGGTAGTTCAGGAGCTTGGTGGCGCGGTCCTGGCGCTTGACCTGGGCAAACAGTTCCGGCGTCGTGTCGATGAAGCGCGTCGTGTAGCTGTTGTCGGCGAAGCTCGGGTGATTGATGATCGCTTCGAGGAAGGTGAGATTGGTGGCGACGCCGCGGATGCGGAACTCGCGCAGCGCGCGGTTCATGCGGGCGATGGCCTCGAGCGGGGTCGGCGCCCAGGCGGTGATCTTCTCGAGCAGCGGGTCGTAGAAACGGGTGATGACGGCGCCCGAATAGGCGGTGCCGCCATCGAGCCGGATGCCGAAGCCGGTGGCGCCGCGATAGGCGGTGATGCGGCCATAATCAGGGATGAAGTTCTGCTCGGGATCCTCGGTGGTGATGCGGCACTGCAGGGCATGGCCGTTGAGGCGGATGTCGGCCTGTGCGGGCACGCCCGATTGCGGCGTGCCGATGGCATGGCCGTCGAGGATGTGGATCTGCGCCTTGACGATGTCGATGCCGGTGACCTGTTCGGTGACGGTGTGCTCGACCTGGATGCGCGGATTAACCTCGATGAAATAGAATTTTCCGGTATCGGCGTCCTGCAGGAACTCGACCGTGCCGGCGCCGATATATCTGGTGTCGGCGGCGAGCTTCAGTGCATGGCCGCAGAGCTCCTGGCGCAATGCGTCGCTGAGATAGGGCGCGGGGGCGCGCTCGACGACCTTCTGGTTGCGGCGCTGGATCGAGCAGTCGCGCTCGAACAAATGCACGGCGTTACCATGCGTGTCGCCGAGGAGCTGCACCTCGACATGGCGGGCGCGTTCGATGAGCTTTTCGAGATAGACCTCATCCTTGCCGAAGGCGGCCATCGCCTCGCGCTTGCCCTCTGTTACCTCGCGCAGCAGGTCGGCCTCGCCGCGGATCGAGCGCATGCCACGGCCGCCGCCGCCCCATGACGCTTTCAGCATGACCGGATAGCCGACTTCGGCGGCAAGCTTCTTGATGGCCTCGGGATCGTCGGGCAGCGGATCGGTTGCCGGGATGACCGGCACGCCGACGCGGATGGCGAGGTTGCGCGCCGCGACCTTGTTGCCAAGGCTGCGCATGGTCTCGGGCTTCGGGCCGATGAAGATGATGCCGGCCTCGGCGCAGGCATCGGCGAATTCGGGGCTCTCCGACAACAGGCCGTAGCCGGGGTGAATGGCATCGGCGCCGGAAATGCGGGCGACACGCATGATCTCTTCGATGGACAGATAGCTCTCGATCGGACCCATGTCCCTGGACAGATGCGGGCCGCGCCCGACCTGGTAGGACTCGTCGGCCTTGAAGCGGTGCAGGGAGTACTTGTCCTCCTCGGCCCAGATGGCGACTGTCTTCAATCCCAGTTCGTTGGCTGCCCGGAAGACACGGATGGCGATTTCCGAACGATTGGCGACAAGGATTTTTGTGATCGGCACAGGCACGCTCCAGACAGGCAAGGGCAGTTCAATATTTCATTGTTTAACGGGAAAATGCTGCAGTGCAAAACAAAAATGCTTCACGCCGTCTGGCCCCCGACAGGTCGTTTCACGCAAAAAAAGCCCGGCGCTTTCGCGCCGGGCCGGATTGAATGCCGAAAGCCGAGGCTTACTGCACGAGGTAGTCGTACTTGCCGTCCTTCCACTCGTAGAAGACGTAGCCAGGCAGCGTAACGTCGCCCTTGTCGTCAAACTCGAGCGGTCCGAGAACCGTTTCGAACTTGCCATCGTTGAGAGCCTTGACGACGGCGTCGAAGTCGGTCGAGCCAGCCGCCTTGACGGCGTCGGCCCAGGCCTGGATTGCGGCATAGGTGTAGAGTGCATAGCCCTCGGCGGTCTTGCCGGATGCAAGCAGCTTGTCGACGACCGGCTTGGCGATCTCGTTCTTGCGCGGATCCGGCGAGAAGGTCATGAGCGTGCCAGCACCGGCATCGCCGGTGATCGCCCAATATTCGTCGGTGACGAGCGCGTCGCCCGAGACAAGAACGGTATCCATGCCCTGCTCTCTCATCTGGCGCGCCATCAGGCCGGCCTCGGTGTGATAGCCGCCGACATAGAGAACGTCGATGCCTTCCGACTTCAGCTTGGTGACGAGCGCGGTGTAGTCCTTTTCACCGGCCGTGTAGGCTTCATACATGGCCGGAGTGCCGCCGGCTGCCTCGTAAGCGCTCTTCGTCGCGTCGGCCAGACCCTTGCCATAGGCGGTCTTGTCGTGAACGAAGGCGACCTTCTTGCCGGCGAAATTGTCGACCAGGAACTTGCCGGCCACGGCACCCTGCTGGTCGTCGCGCCCGCAGGTGCGGAAAATGCCAGGTCCAGGGCGCTTGTCAGTGAAGTCGGGGTTGGTGGAAGCAGGCGAGATCTGCACGATCTGCTCTTCCGCATAGACCTGCGATGCCGGGATCGACGAACCCGAGCAGAAATGTCCGGCCATAAAGACAACGCCTTCACCGGCCATCTGGTTGGCGACGGCCACGGCCTGCTTCGGATCGCAGGCATCATCGCCGACCGACAGCTGGAGCATCTCACCGTTGACGCCGCCGGCCGCGTTGATGTCCTCAACCGCCTGTTCGGCGCCCGCCTTCATCTGCGCGCCGAAGGACGCGTATTGTCCTGTCATCGGCCCGGCTGTTGCAATCTTGATGTCGGCCCATGCCTGCCCCGAGGCCAGAAGGCCAAGCGCTGCGCTGGCTAGAAGAATCTTCTTCATGATAACTCCCTTTGAACACCTGCTGTCCCAGTGGCGGCCCGTTAGGTGTCATTGTTCACGGTTGCCGCCTTGCGAGATTGTTCCCGCTTGACCAGCATGAAAGCCCAAATCGTTTCCGAAAGAAAGGCTCCCTGCCGGTATTCGTTAATGCACCTGATTCTTCTTTGCCCAGGAGAAGGATCCGCGGCTTTCATATTCAAATCCGTACTGCCCAGCCATTTGCCCGGCGCGTGTCAAATGCTTGCCGAAGAAGGCGATGGCGATGATGACGATGAAGTCGATGACATAGTAGTGCAGCGACAGCAGCGAGCCGCTGAACAAGGCGAAATGGATGAAGCGCGTCGCCGCGGCGAGGAGCAGCGCGTAAAGGACGAGCGTGGCGTTGGGACGCCATGTCTGGGCAACCGCGCGACCGGTCATGAAAGCACCGGCACCGGCCAGGATGACGGTTACAAACACGAACTCCCAGATCGATACTTCCCACAAGGGGCCGTTGGCGTGCTCCATATCAGGTCCTCAATGCCTTCCGCCTTCAAGATAGGCTGCGCGAACCTCCTCGCGGTTCAGGAGTTCCGAACCGGTGCCGCTCATGGTGATCTTGCCGTTGACCATCACGTAGCCGCGATGCGCAAGCTTGAGCGCGTGGAACGCGTTCTGCTCGACGAGGAAGACGGTGAGGCCTTCCGTGCGGTTCAATTCGCGGATGACCTCGAAGATCTGCTTCACGATCAAGGGGGCCAGGCCGAGCGACGGCTCGTCGAGCAGCAGCAGCTTGGGCCGGCTCATCAGGGCGCGTGCAATGGCGAGCATCTGCTGTTCGCCGCCCGACAGGGTTCCACCGCGCTGCGAAGCGCGTTCCTTGAGGCGCGGAAACAGGTCGTAAATGCGTTTGAGGTCGTCATCGAAATGCTCGGGCGGGACCAGAGAAGCACCCATCTGAAGGTTTTCGAGAACGGTCATGCGCGGGAAGATGCGCCGGCCCTCGGGCGACTGGGCAATGCCAAGGCGCATGATTTCGTGGGTGGGCATCGTCGTGATGTCGGCGCCGTCGTAGATGATGGTGCCGGCGCGCGCCTGGGGGCTGCCGCAGACGGTCATCATCAGGGTCGACTTGCCGGCGCCGTTGGCGCCGATCAGCGCAACGATCTCGCCGGAGTTGACGACGACATCAACGCCGCGCAACGCGACGATCTTGCCATAATAGGTTTCGACGCCGGCGACGGACAGAAGCGGCGTTGCCTGAGCACCGGTCATTTGCGGCTCCCCGCGCGGCTCGTGGTCTTGCGCGTGCCGGCCTTGGCCAGCGCCCGAGCCTGCTTGACCCATTCCTCGCGCTCGATACGGCCGGGGAATGCGAGATAGGATGCGACCCAGGAGATTTCGGCTTTCTTCCATGCCGCAACCTGATCGAAGTGCCAGACGCCAAGGCCGTTCAACTTCTTCTCGTTGACCGGACCGATGCCCTTGATCAGCGTCAACGGGTCCGCACCCTCGGCGCGTGGCGCCTTGAGCCCGGCAGGCCGGGCTCCCGGATGATCGCCATCCGAGGAAACGGGTTTTGCGCGTGACGGGCCGGCCGGCGCCGCAGCCTTGGCCGGCCTGGCGGTGCGGGCCGCAGGCGAAGACCGTGCCGGCTTCGGGCTCTTCTTCGCCGCGGGCGCCTTTGCTGCCGCCGTCGTTTCAATGTCGGCCGATGCATCGCTCAGCGCTTCCTGGACGAGGGACGCGACTTCCGGCTCCACCGCCAGTTCGTCATCGTCGACACCCAGATAGGCGGCAATGACCTTTGGATCGGTCTTTACCAAGTCGGCGTTGCCGTCGGAAATCTTGACGCCATAGTCGAGCACGACGATGTGGTCCGAAATCTCCATGACCACGCCCATGTCATGCTCGATGAGCAGCACGGAAGTGCCTTCCTTGCGAATGAATTGCAGCAGTTCGTTGAGTTCGGAGGATTCGCGGGGATTGAGGCCGGCGGCCGGCTCGTCGAGGCACAGAAGCTGCGGCCCGGTGCACATGGCGCGAGCGATCTCGAGCCGGCGCTGGTCACCGTAGGGCAGGTCGCCGGCAGGGTCGTCGGCACGGTCGATGAGACGAATGTGCTCCAGCCAGTAGACGGCCAGCTCGATAGCCTTCTTCTGGGCCTTGTAGTAGCCCGGCAGGCCGAGAATGCCGCCGATCGTGAATCCCGAGGCGATCATCAGCGGATTATGCTGTGCGACAAGAAGGTTCTCGAGAACGGTCATGCCACCGAACAGGCGGATGTTCTGGAATGTACGGGCGACCTTGGCCTTCTTCGAGATCTCGAAGTCGGGCATTCGCTCGAGCAGGAAGACCGAGCCGTCATTGGCCGCCTGATAGCGCAGGCCACTGGCCGTGATGGCATCGACAGCTTCCTGCTGGCGACCCGGGCCGTGGCGCATCACGATACGGCCCTCAGTCGGTTTGTAGAAGCCGGTCACGCAGTTGAAGACGGTCGTCTTGCCGGCTCCATTGGGACCGATCAGCGCCGTGATATCGCCGCGGCCGACGTTGAATGACAGGTCGCCGATCGCGACGAGACCACCGAAACGCATGGTCAGGTGCTCGACGGTAAGGATCGGGTCCTTCTCCCAACGGGCTTCGGTCGGGCTGGCGGGTGACGCGGACACGGACATCAGTGACCCTCCCCCTGAGAAACCATGTCAGCGCCGATCCGCTTCTTTTCCTTGAGGATGGCCGATGGGGCGCGCGTGGTGACGAGGCCGCGCGGTTTCCAGATCATGATGCAGACCATGGCCAGGCCGAAGATCAGCATGCGGTACTGGACCGGATCGAAGTCAGGCCCGAAGATGTTCGACAGGAAGCCGATATTGCGCAGCAATTCGATGCCGCCGATCATGACGACCGAGGCGATGACCACGCCGATCTGGGAGCCGAGACCGCCAAGAACCACGATGGCAAGGATGATCGCCGATTCCAGGAAGGTGAAGCTCTCGGGCGAAATGAAGCCCTGCCGCGTGGCGAAGAAGGAGCCCGCGAGACCACCGAACATGGCGCCCATGCCAAATGCCGTCAGTTTGGTGTTGGTGGTGTTGATGCCGAGCGATCGGCAGGCGATCTCATCCTCGCGCAACGCTTCCCAGGCGCGTCCGACAGGCAATTTGCGCAGGCGCATGGTGACGAAGTTGGTGACGATCGCGAGCAGGAAGATGATGTAATAGAGATAGACGAAGCGGTGAATGGTCGAATACTGGATGCCCAGGAAAGCCGCGACGCCATCGTCTCCCCGCGTGAAATCCATGCCCAGAAACGTCGGCTTGGGAATGTTCGCAATGCCGTTTGGCCCGCCTGTGAAGTCATACCAGTTGAGCAGTACGATGCGGATGATCTCACCGAATGCGAGGGTCACGATGGCGAGGTAGTCGCCGCGCAGACGCAGAACCGGAAAGCCCAGAATGAGTCCCCAGCATGCCGCGAGCATGCCGGCAAGCGGCAGCGCCGTCCAGAAGCCGATGAACTCGAAATGAGTGGACAGCAGGGCAAAGGAATAGGCACCGACGGCATAGAAGGCGACGTAGCCAAGGTCGAGAAGTCCGGCCAGGCCAACGACGATGTTGAGGCCCCATCCGAGCATGACGTAGGTCATGATCAGAATAGCCAGGTCGATGAACTGACGCTGCTGAGCCGGAAATACCGTGATGATGAAGAAGGGCAGGATGGTCGCGAAGATGAACAGGACGATGCCGAGCCACTTGCCCAGTCCGGGCAGGCGCGCGCTTACCGCCGCGCCCCTGCCCGAGAAGGCTCGGGTGATCGGGCGGCTTGTACGAAACACAAAGAGGTTGAGCGCCAGGCGAACGCCAAACGTGATGGCGATCGCCGAGAACCACAGGCCCCAGCGGGTCGTGATTTCGAGCCCTCCTGTCGCAATCTCGGTGCGCAGGGCCAGAAAGAAGAAGCCGAGCACGCCGACGAGCAACGCCGCGATCATGGCGTCTTTCAGGGAACTGGCGAGATCATTGCCGGGGCGCTGACCGGCCACCGCAGTCGTCCTTGTCGCAGCCATCAGACTTTCTCAACCTCCGGCTTGCCGAGCAGCCCTGAAGGCATGAAGATCAGCACGATGGCAAGGATCGAGAAGGCGGCGACGTCCTTGTACTCGACCGAGAAATATCCGGACCAGAACACTTCGATGAGGCCGATGAGCAGGCCGCCGAGCATTGCACCCGGCAGCGAGCCGATGCCGCCGAGCACGGCCGCGGTAAAGGCCTTAACACCCGCGAGGAAGCCGATATAGAAGTCGATCACGCCGTAGAGAAGCAGGAACATCAGTCCGGCAACAGCCGCCAGCGCGGCGCCCATCACGAAGGTCAGCGAAATCGTCCGGTCGACATTTATCCCCAGAAGAGAGGCCATCTTGCGGTCCTGTTCGCAGGCACGCTGCGCGCGGCCAAGCGAGGTGCGCGAGATCAGCAGGGTGAAGCCGGCCATCAAAATGAGCGTCGTCGCGATGATGATCATCTGCATGTAGGACAGCTGAACCGCGATGGTGCCGTGGTCGGACACTTCCTCGATCAAGGTGACGCCACCCTGGATCTGCGGCGGCAACGGCTTGACGCGCGCGCCCTGCGAGATCTGAACGAAGTTCTGAAGGACGATCGACATGCCGATCGCGGTGATCAGCGGAGCCAGCCGGAACGATCCACGCAGCGGCCGGTACGCGATCCGCTCGACCGTCCAGCCCCACGCCGCGGTGAACAGCATCGAAACGATGAGAACGATCAGCAGCACCACCGGAAGGAACACGAAGCCGAATACGGTTGTCAGTATCAGGAATGTTGCAAGCGCGATGAACGATCCGATCATGAAGATATCGCCATGGGCGAAATTGATCATGCCGATGATGCCGTAGACCATCGTGTAACCGATCGCGATCAGTCCGTAGATGGACCCCAGCGTCAGCCCATTGATGAGCTGCTGGATGAAGTATTCCATATTTAACGGCTCCCCTGAAACGTCACCATTTGGCGCGTCCCTTATCTACTTGCCCCTAGTCCTACCGGGTCGGTTCCGGATTGCAACATCATTCTGCGGCGCGCAATCAGGTCATTCGCGACCTGATGGCTGTGTGTTGCCTGTTCCGGTTAACCCTGTGGACTGCCTGTAAGCTATCACTGGTTGAGCGCAAAGTCTCGACCACTTTTTCTCCCGGCCGCTCCAAGTTCGCAAGGCCATCAATCCTGGCCGCGCGGCAATTCGTGCGACACATACCAAGTCACCCCGACGATTGTTCCTTCCTGCCTTCCACTAGTTGACGACGAAGCCATGCGCGAACGGATCGCGGTCGTCGATGAAGATGGTGTTGAGGCCGGTCATGCGCGCCCAGCCGCCGATCGAGGGAATGATTGCCGGCTTGCCGGCAACTGTCGTCTCGCTTTCGACACGGCCCCTGAACAGCGACCCGATGATCGATTCATGGATGAAATCGTCGCCCGGCCCGAGCTTTCCCCTGGCGTGAAGTTGCGCCATGCGCGCCGAGGTGCCGGTGCCGCACGGACTGCGGTCGATGGCCTTGTCGCCGTAGAAGACGGCGTTGCGCGCATCGGCTTCAGGCGAAACAGGCGCGCCGGCCCACAGCATGTGCGACAGCCGGTTGATGCCGGGATTTTCCGGGTGGACGAAGGAGTATTTCTCGTTGAGCCGCGCCCGCACCACCGGGCTCCAGGCGATCAGTTCGCCGGCCGAATGATCGGCCATGTCGCGGAAATTCTGCTGCGGCCCGACAATGGCGTAGAAGTTGCCGCCATAGGCGACATCGACCCTGATCTCGCCGAGCACCGGGCATTCGACCGTTAGGTTCTCGGCGTAGAGAAACGACGGCACATTGGTGATGCGCACCTCCTCGACATAGTCGCCAACCTGCCTGTACTCGGCCACCACCAGCCCGGCGGGCGTGTCGAGGCGAAGCACACCCGGCGTCTTCGGCCTCACCAGTCCCTGCTCGATGGCCATGGTGACGGTGCCGATCGTGCCGTGACCGCACATCGGCAGGCAGCCCGAGGTCTCGATGAACAGGATGGCGATGTCGCAATCCGGCCGCGTCGGCGGATAGAGGATGGAGCCCGACATCACGTCATGGCCGCGCGGCTCGAACATCAGCCCGGTGCGGATCCAGTCGAACTCGGCAAGGAAATGCGCCCGCCGCTCCATCATCGTCGAACCCTCGAGCAGCGGCCCGCCGCCGGCGACCAGCCGCACCGGATTGCCGCATGTATGACCGTCGATGCAGAAGAAGGAATGGCGGGCCATGTCAGAACCGTTGCGGGCTGAAGGGTTGAAGATCAATCGCCGGAGCCTGCCCGAGAACGAGGTCGCGGATCAAGCGGCCGGTTGCCGC
>Ga0209347_1004028_pt1 | contig 16001 bp, 13 predicted proteins | sample AutmiccommuBRH23_FD_187382 | JGI IMG/M metagenome (GOLD analysis project Ga0209347, IMG submission 187382) | Deep subsurface microbial communities from Mt. Terri, Switzerland - Autotrophic microbial communities BRH/23 (SPAdes) (version 2) | ecosystem: Environmental > Aquatic > Deep subsurface >...
AGTTTGCCTGGCGACCATAGAGCATTGGAACCACCTGATCCCTTACCGAACTCAGTAGTGAAACGATGCATCGCCGATGGTAGTGTGGGGTTTCCCCATGTGAGAGTAGGTCATCGCCAGGCTTTAAATTAAAAACTCCAGTATCCGAAAGGTACTGGAGTTTTTTTATGCCCGGAATAATGCAATTCAACTATTGCCAGCGATGGCTGGGTAATGAGGATTAATTTGCGAGTGCAGGTTTTAGCTCGGGGCTTTGCAGTTGTGCCGGGCTCGTTTTCTTGCTAGCTTTCGGTTGGTGCAACAGGCAATTGTCAGAGCCTGTAAATAATACAGTCCAACTGTCCAGAGCTGAGTCGGGAGTGGATATTCAACCAACAATAATGTTTATTCTCAGCCAAGTATTGCATACAACATAACAACAGGATCGATCATGAAGTTACCCCCCAGTGCGACCCAGGCATTGCAGCGTATGGAGCAAACCATTGCGGCTGAAACCAGTCCACGCAACAGGGCCATGCTGGAGATTTATCGCAAACACTGGTGGGGCGAAGTGACCAACGATATAGGCATGATCATGGCGACACTTCCGCCCCAGCACGTGCACTACCGCTTTGACGGTCATCCTTTTGTGATGGGGGAGACACTGGAGTTCCACACTACAGCTGAAGCACGGGCCATGTACCAGAGGGTTATCGATCAGGGAGATAATCTGGCAGGCCCCTACGAGGATGAACGCTGGGCCTTCGGTGACTGGGGGTTGATGTTTGAAGGCACGCTGCACGGGATCTATCGGGGCAGCATGTTTGCAGGGAGAGTCCCTGATCTGGACCCTCAGCAGCAATATTTGATCAGCTACCGCTCTGTCAGCTTGCATCCCATGGATATTGAAAAGGGGCTGATGCTGGGGGAAATCGTCTATTCTGGTGCACCATTGCGTTTTGAACCGGTCAGTGATGCGATCAAGAAGGCAATTCTGGATGTCTGACAATACTGGCTTCAGTCTTTGGCACATGGCTGATTTTTCAAGGCGATGTGCAGTTTTATTACTTTTACTGGCAGGTCCACTGATGGCAAATGAAACCCAAACCGAACAATCATCATTACCGCAATGGGACGATTACATTGCTACCCTGGCAAATGCGGATGAGCTGCTTGATGCCTTGGCCGATCCGGAAGATGAGCTCAGGCGCCAGGAGCTGTATGAGCTGCTGGTGAAAAGTCTTGCCGGCGGGATGTTCAGTGCCGTCAGCGACCCGGATTACCCCGACTTTGTCCCGGCAGTGAATACCGTCCTCAATACAGTCGGCGTCAATCCTGACTTTGTCTATGCCTACACCAAGATCAATGGCGAAGGTGTATACCGCCTGTCCGGCTATCGCGGTGATGGCCTTTTCCTGATGTTTGACTTTATGGCCGGAGGGCTTGGGGTGCTGGATGAACTCGGCCCTTCACTGAGTGTGCTGGATATTGATAAATTCACCATTGGCCCCAACGGTGAATTCGATATTCTGCTCAGTGCAGAAAAGCCCGCAGACTACACTGGTGACTGGTATCGTCTCGATCCCAAAACCCGCACCCTGAATGTGCGCCAGGCCTCCTACCACTGGGGTGTCGACCAGGAGGCGAGGCTCGCCATCGAGCGTCTCGACGTGGTTGCGCGACCCCGTGCGCCAGCGGCGGCAGATATTTCCCGACGCTTGCAGGCACTCATGGCCTACCCGCGCTTTTATGCGGGATTCGCTACCCGCCATATTACCAATCTGCGCAGCCAGGGTTTTATCAACAATTTGCAGCACGATGACTGGGCCGGGCGCGGTGGCATAGAGGGACAGCATTACTACCAGGGTATTTTTCGTCTGGAGCCGGGGCATGTGCTGATTCTCGAAACAGAATTGCCCGAGACCATGCGCTACTGGAATGTACAGTTATCTGATTTGTTGTGGAACTCCATTAACTGGATGAACCACCAGAGCAGCCTCAATGGAGCCCAGGCGCTGATCGATTCCGATGGCCGCTTCAGGGCAGTCATCGCCAGCGAGGATCCCGGCGTTGCCAACTGGCTGGACACTGGTGGTATCAGTGAGGGAACCATGATGCTGCGCTGGAATGAAGCATCCTCAGGGCCAGTGCCGACCCTGCGCAGTGTACCCATCGAGAAGTTGCGTGAAGCATTGCCCGCCGATACGGCATATGTGACGGCGGCAGAGCGCAAAAAAGCATTGCAGGAGCGGCGTCGCAGTGTTCAGTTGCGGCGTCGCTGGTAACCGACAACTGGCTGATGTGGGAATTATTCGCCGTGTGGAGGAACCTGCGCGGCGATGCTCAGGGCCAGCTGATTGATAAGCTCGCTGTAGGCACTGGCCAGGGCTGCGTGGTCATCTTGGGGTCCATCTACCACCGTCTGAAACGTTTCCTTCCTGCTGTATAACAGTTGCTTTTCCTTCACATCCTCGAGAATCCAGTGTGCTTCCAGAACCGCATTGCCATCAGCAGTGCGGTTGAAGTCGAGGATATCGATGCGCACGGCGTATTCGGGAACAGTGGTCCGAGTCCAGGGGAAATTGCGCATGTCAGCCCCGGTCAGACCGGCCAGGTTTTGCACCAGCACCCGCTGGATGCCTCTGTCCAAAGGCTCCGCCCAGCGCTGCCCGTCGCTCACCTCAGTTTCGCCACCACCACTGTGGATAATGATCTGCGGTCGATCCAGAAATGGGGCTACCCGCACCGGGCCGACGCCAATAACAGTTTCGCGCATGGGCGCTTCAGCCCTTGGGGACTGGGCTGTCAGCAGGTAATAGCTGGTATTCAGGCTGCGCGGTCCCTGGCAGGCGCTGAGGGCAAAAGCTGCAATGAGGAAGCCCGAAGAAAGGATGGATTTGTTGAACAATGGGCCCATGGTCTATTCCTTGTCGGGTTTGCCAAAAATCAGTACTTCAGGCTGCCGTTCCAGCAGGTCTGAGAGATTGCGCAATTGTTCGGCGGCTTCGTTGATACTTTTTGAGGCACTATTGAGACGGTACAGGGTCGGTGAATCGTCAGACACGATAAATGCCGCATTGGCTGAAAATTCCTCAAGCATGGCAGCACTTTGATTGAGATTCGCCAGCGTCTCATCGAGTGTTTCCAGGCGCTGGGGCATATCCCTGTTAATTCCTGTGAGCAGTGTATTGGCACTTTGCGCCACCTCGGCATAATCGCGGCCCAGGCGTATACCCATTTTGCTGAGGTCATTTGCCGCCACTTCCAGGGCCTGCACGGCACTGCCCACATTGGCGGCCAGCTGTTGCATGGCGGGATCATTGAGCAGCCTGTTGATGCCACTGAAAGTCTCCTGCAGGTCCTTGACCAGCTTGTTGACATCAACATTCTCGAGGTCGCGGGTCAGTTGCTGCAGATTGGTGGGTGTAGTGGGCAGCTGCGGATATTCCGTTTTGACTTTCTTGTACAGCGCGGGCTTGGCGGGATCAAAATCCACATCGACATACAGAAGCCCGGTGAGCAGGCTCTGCTGGCGCAACTGGGCGCGCAAGCCGCGTTTTACCAGTTCCTTGACGCTGACGGCCTTTCCCTCTGCATCCTCCAGTTCCATTGAGGTAGCGTCGATTTCAATGGTCACGGTATTCAGCACATCAATGTCTTTGCCGTGCAGGCTGGTGCGGATATCAGTCACCTGACCGATTTTCACCCCCTTGAGAGTGACCGGTGCGCCGATGTTCAAGCCCCTGATGGAGCTGTCATAGATCAGTACATAGCGATCCGTGGGACTCCACCAGTTACTGCCACTGAACAGCAGTACCAGCAGCACCGCCAGGGCCAGTGCGACAAGGGTAAAAAGGCCGACGGCCACAGGGTTGGCGGAGCGGCTCATAGTTTAACTCCTGATGTTCCGGGTGGCGGATCCTCAGTATTACCCCGCGACAGAAACTGGCGCACTATATCGTGTTCACTGTGATGCAACAGCTCACGGGGATTGCCATAATCCAGCTGGGTTTTGCTCTCTGCATCCAGAAACACAGAATTGGTGGCGATGCTGAAAATACTGGCCAGTTCGTGGGTGACGATCACCACTGTGCCTCCCATACTTGCGCTGATTTGTACAATAAGTTCATCCAGCCGTTGTGAACTCAAGGGGTCGAGGCCCGCTGAAGGTTCATCAAAAAACAACAGTTCGGGGTCGAGGGCAATGGCCCGCGCCAGCGCCGCACGTTTTTGCATGCCGCCGCTGATTTCCGACGGGTAGTAATCCTGGAAGCCGTGGAGGCCAACCAAAGCCAGCTTGTAGGCAATAAGGTCGGCCATCTCAGCGTTGTTCAGCGCAGTGTATTGCTGGAGTGGCACCGCGACGTTTTCCGCCAGGGTAAGATCGCTGAAAAGCCCGCCGCGCTGGTAGGTAATGCCCCATTGCCGTCGCATCGCTTTTTGTTCTTCCGCCGTAGAACGGAAAAAATTCTGGCCGCTGATAACAATATCGCCCTTGGCCGGTTGCTCAAGGCCGATCATATGTTTGAGAAGCGTACTCTTGCCACAGCCGCTGCCGCCCATGATCACAAACACATCGCCGCGCTGCACGGTAAAGTCGAGATGCTCCTGCACCAAGCGCGACCCGTAACGCATGGTCAGGTCATTCACCTCAATCATTACCTCTTGGCTGGACACTGTAGGCTACACCTGCAACAGATTGTAGATAATATTGAGAGCCGCATCGGCCACCACCAGATAGACAATGGCATGCACCACCGCACTGGTGGTGGCATTGCCTACACCTGCGGAAGAGCGGCTGCTTTGCAAACCGGCCTGACAACCGGCAACGGCAATCAGCCCGGCAAACACCAGGCTTTTGAATAACCCGGTGGCGATATCTGTGAGAGTGACCGCGCTGCGGGCCTGGCTGATAAACTGGGTAAAGTTGACATCCATCCCCGCCGCAACCAGGGCGCCGCCCACCAACCCCACCAGATTGGCAAAAATCACCAGCAGCGGCATCACCAGCACCAGCGCCAAAAACCGCGGCACCACCAGGTATTCCGTGGGAGACAGGCCAAGCGTGGTGACGGCGTCTATCTCCTCGTTGGCCTGCATGGTGCCGAGCTGGGCAGCGTAGGCGGCACCGGTGCGACCAGACATAATCACGGCTGTCATCAGCGGCCCCATCTCTCGCACCATACCGAGTGCCACCAGGTTGGCGACATAGACTTCAGCACCAAACTGGCGCAATTGCACTGAGCCCAGATAGGCGAGGATCATGCCCACCAGCACGCTGATCAGGGCGACTATACCCAGGGCTTTCGGCCCGCACTGTTCAATAAAATAAAACAGGTCGCGGATACGGGTCTGGCTGCGACCGGTGCAAAAGCGCAGCAGGGCAATTATCAGCTCGCCGATAAAGGTGACAAAATCCATCCCCGCCTTGACGATGCCCCGCCAGGAGTCAGCCAGGCTGGCAAAAAAGCCCGGTGCCGCAATCAGCGCCGATGGCTCGGTTTTGACGCTGCTAGCCAGGCTCAGCAGCTTTTGCATGGCATCTGGCAGGGCGCTGGTATCGAGCGGGATCTGCTGTTCTTCACAGTGACGAGCGAGCAGAAACAATCGCGACTGGAGATTGGAGTCCCACAACAGGGAGTTGTCGGCCACCAGTTTCAGGCAGGATGGCGCAGTTGTCGGGCAGGCAGAACGCAGTTCGGCAAAATCCGGCAGCCCTGCGTCGCCGGTCCAGTCGCCGCTAAAGGTCATGGTTGTCGTCTCACCGCTTGACTCCACGGTGAAGTTTGCGGCTGCGTTATTCGCACTATTCACCGGCTTGTCTGACAGGGGTGCTGAACCTGGCGGGCTGGCCATTCAGGGAGTGTCTCCGCTGCTGGTAGGCTTCAAAGTATATGGAAGACAGTGACTGAAAGCGATTAACCCGGTTGGTGGTGGACTTGGTTGATAACAGCGTTTATTGTTCACCGAAGGCATCCTTTCACGTAGCGCCATTCTGGCGGGAAATATTGAGCCCAGGGAACAGGCGCAGAAAACGGCAATAAAAATTCATAAAGGCCCTGGAGTAATCAATGAAAACTGTTAAATCGTTCTGCCGCATGTGCGCATCCGCCTGCGGTACAGTGCTGACCCTGGACGACAACAATAAACTGGTCAAGGTTCGGCCCGACGAAGACAACCCCATGTCCAACGGCTACCTGTGCTACAAGGGCCTCTACGCCGATGAGGTGCAGAACAGCCCTGACCGTCTGATGCACACCGTCAAGCGCATGGCCGATGGCAGCTACCAGCGCATTGACAGCGAACAGGCTCTCGACGAAATAGCCGACAAAATGCGCGCGCTGATTGCCGAGCATGGTCGTGACTCAATCGCCCTCTACAAGGGCGGCCACTCCTACCTTACCGCCACCGCGATGATCATGCTGCCCATGTTCCGCGAGGCGCTGGGTACCAATTCCTACTATTCCACCGCCACCATCGACCAGTCCGCCAAGTTTGTTGCGGTTGAACGCCTAGGTGCCTGGGGCGCTGGCAAGAATCCGCTGGAAGAATCCGAGGTGGTGATGCTGGTCGGCACCAATCCGCTGGTGGCCCATTCCAGCCCTGGCCTGCTGACTACCGACCCGGTCAAGACCCTGAAACGGGAGCGCGCCCGCGGTCTCAAGATGATCGTCATTGATCCGCGCCGCTCGGAGTGCGCGGCATTCGCCGATATTTTCCTGCAACCCTGGCCCGGTGAAGACGCCACGGTGGTGTCCGGCCTGATCCGCATCATTCTCTCCGAGGGCTGGGAGGACAAGGCCTTTGTCGCCGAGCACGTCAAGGATGGCGGCATGGAGCGTCTGTGGCAAGCGGTGGAGCACTTTACCCCCGACTATGTGGCGCGGCGGGCGGGAATCGATGCCGCCGACCTGTTCCGCGCGGCGCAGATGTTTGCCGAGTCTTCCACCGGTGCGGTGTTTTCCGGTACCGGCCCCTCCATGGCGCCCCACGCCAATCTCAATGAACACCTGATTGAAAACCTCAATGTGATTTGCGGCCGTTTCCGCCACGCCGGGGAGCGCATCCACGATATCCCCATCCTGCTGCCGGAGCGCCCGGTCTATGCCCAGGTCATACCCCCAGTGCGCGGTTTTGCGATGGTGCCGCCCAGCCGTATTCGCGGCGCGGGTCAATTGTGGGGCGAAAAGATGACGTCCACTCTGCCCGACGAAATCCTTACTCCGGGCGAGGGTCAGGTGCGCTGCCTGTTCAATGCTGGCGGCAACCCCGCCAGCTCCTTCCCGGATCAGCTGAAAACCGTCAAGGCGCTCAAATCCCTCGACCTGCTGGTCAGTTTGCAGGCGTTTATGGATACCACGGCCCGGCTTGCCGATTATGTCTTCGCCGTGAAGCTGCAATACGAGCGTGCGGATATCCCCATGTATATGTTCGACATGTCCTACTACCCCAAAAGCTGGTCCCAGTACACGCCGGAGATTATCCCGCCGCCGGAAGGGGCGGACCTGGTGGACGACTGGTACGTATTCTGGGGGCTGGCCAAGCGGCTCGGCCTGCAACTGGCCTTTGGCGACCAGCCGCTGGATATGGAAACCGCCCCAACCACAGACGAACTGCTGCAGATTCGCTGTCGCGGTTCGGTGGTGCCCCTCGATGAGCTCAAGAAATACCCCGAGGGCAAGGTGTTTGACCTCGAACAGTATGTACAGCCAGCCCAGCCCGAGGCTACCGGCAAGTTCGATGTGATGCCCGACGACGTCTACGCCGAACTGCTCCAGGTGGCGGGGGAGCCGTTCCGCCAGGAGGTACTGGCCCAGGGCGGCTTTACCCATCAACTGCAGGTCCGCCGTGTCCGGGAGATCAACAACAGTTCCGCCATGTGGATCAAGGCGGTGGAAAAGCGCATGCCCTACAACTGGGCAGCCATGCATCCCGATGACCTTGCCGCCATGAATCTGGCAGCGGATGAAAGGGTAACGATTCGCTCCGAGCACGGCAGTATCCCCGCCCATGTGCGCCCGGATGACAGCATTCGGCCAGGCGTGGTTTCCATGACCCACAATTGGGGCGGTTTGCCGGACGAGGCCGAGGGCAGTGCCGAGCCGGGTTCCAATGTGAATCTGCTGATCAGTACCGAGCAACATGTGGAGCCGATCAACGCCATGGTCAGAATGACAGCTATCCCCATCAGCATTACCCGGATGGACTGAACAGAGCGGCACTTTCTATCAAACACCAGGCATCAAACCAGCTAACAGGAATAAAGAATGAACGCAGCGGCCTTTCGATACGACGGCAAACGGGTACTGGTGGTGGGTGGCGCCACAGGCATGGGTGCGGCAGCAGCCCAGGTGGCCATGGGGCTCGGTGCCGAGGTGATTGTTATGGATGTGGCGGATGTTCCCTATGCCGCCAGCCAGGTGATCAAGATTGATCTGCGCAACAGGGACAGTGTCGAGGCCGCAATCGGCCAGATTGTGGCGCCTGTCCACGCCGTTTTCTCCTGTGCTGGCGTGGCGGATGGGGTGCCCGGCATCATGCTGATCAACTTTATCAGCCAGCGCCATATCATCGACCTGCTGCTGGCCAGACAGATCATTGGCCGCGGCGCCAATATCGCCATGATTTCCTCTGCAGCCGGGCTTGCCTGGATGCAGAACCTCCCCCAGCTGTTGGATTTTCTCGCCACACCCGGCTGGGATGAGGCTGCAGAATGGATCGCCAGTCATCCGGGCACCGACACCTATATGTTCAGCAAACAGGCCATGTGTACCTATGTGGCGCGCCAGGCCTTTCCGTTGTTGAAGCAGGGCATCCGTATCAACGCGGTCATGCCCGGCCCCACCGACACACCGCTGGCCCGCGCCCATGCCGATCAATGGCTGGGTTTTGGCGCCGGTTTCCGCGCCGATGCTGGTATCGATCCCCTCACACCGGAGCAGATTGGCAATACCATGGCTTTTTTGTGCAGCGAAGCAGCCAGCGGGATCAATGGTATCAGCCTGCTGGTGGATTCGGGCCATATCAACGCCGGGATCAGCGGTGCCTACCACGACCCTGATTTACAGGCTCTGGCTTGATGGAATCCCCAATGGTGGGTGCACGACTGGCAGCGCACCCTCTATGTAACAGCTGGTGAATGTTATTGTTCCACCATGAGTTATCAACCGCGCTTGAGATAATTGCCAGTGACACATGATCAGATCACCATTCTCGTAATCCTTGTGGCCACCATGGGGCTGTTTATGTGGGGTCGCTGGCGCCACGACATGGTGGCGGGCGCAGCCTTGCTGGCCTGTGTTTTCACCGGATTGATCCCCGGTGCCGATGCCTTTGCGGGCTTTGGTCACCCCGCCGTGATCACGGTTGCCTGTGTGCTGGTGCTGAGCCAGGGCTTGCAAAATTCCGGCGCGGTCAATGTGCTGGCGCGACACCTGATCCCCAGCGGTCTCGGGCCGACACTGAGCATCGGCGCCCTCACTGTTCTGGCGGCTCTGCTATCGGGTTTTATGAATAACATCGGCGCGCTGGCGCTGCTGATGCCGCTGGCACTCCAGCTGGCGGTCAAGCAGGGCCTGCCACCCGGCAAGGTGCTGATGCCCCTCGCCTTTGGTTCCATTCTGGGTGGAACCACCACCATGATCGGCACCCCGCCCAACCTCATTGTGTCGGGTTTTCGCGCCGAGGCAGGCCTGGGCAGTTTTGCCATGTTTGATTTTACTCCGGTGGGTGTCGCCGCAGCCCTGGCGGGAGTGGCGTTTGTGGTGTTGCTGGGCTGGCGCCTGGTGCCCAGCCGCAGCAGTGCCGATGGCACCTCGTTTGATACCGGCGCCTACATGACCGAGGCGCGTATCGACCCCGACGGCAAGTTAGTGGGCAAAAGCCTGCAAGAGGCCGATAAATTACTGGGCGACAGCGATGCGCAGATTGTCGGCATGGTGCGCCATGAGTTCCGCCTGATGGCGCCCAATCCCCACCGCATTCTGCTTGAAGGCGATATCCTGGTTATCGAGGCAGAGCCCGAATCCCTTTCCACGGCCCTGGCGAACCTCGGGTTGAAGCTGGAGGAAGACGTCAAGGCAGAGGATTCGGCTGGTGATGAAGCTGCAAACGGAGAGGAACAGGTTGACGGAGCAGCTGCCGACGACGCCATCGCCAGAGATCAGTCCGGCAATAGTGGCGCTGCCAGTCCTGATACCGTTGCCAAGGGCGATGGCGATAATGATGCTGAAAGCAAAGCCGACAATGGCGAAAAAGCAAAAAACCGTGATGAAGAGGTGGTGATCCAGGAGCTGGCAGTAATGCCTGGTTCCAGTCTGGTGGAGCGCTCAGCCACCGATATCAATCTCCGCACCCGCTACGGTATCAACCTGCTGGCTCTGTCGCGCCAGGGGCATCGCACCATCCGGCGGCTGCGTACCACCAGGGTTCAGTCGGGCGACGTCTTGCTGATGCAGGGCTCTGTGGAGGCGCTGTCGGGTTTTTCCCAGGAGTATGGTTGCCTGCCCCTGGCCGAACGGGATATCCGTATTCCTGAAAAGGGCCAGGCCCTCAGTGCCGGGCTGATCATGTTGCTGGCCATTGCGATTACCGCCAGCGGGCTGTTGCCTGTGGCGGTGACCTTTGCCGCCGCTGCCCTGGTTTATATGGTGCTGCGTATTGTGCCCGCGCGCTCGGTCTATCACGCGGTTGACTGGCCGGTCATCGTACTGCTGGGGGCCATGCTGCCAGTGGCGGGTGCCATGAGCTCCACCGGCGCTGCCGACCTGCTGGCTCAAGTCTTGCTGGGCACGCTCGCCCAGGGCCATGCGGTAATCGCCCTGACCGTATTGCTGGTGGTGACCATGACCCTGTCGGATTTCATGAACAACGCCGCCACCGCCGCAGTGATGTGCCCCATTGCCCTGAGTACGGCACTGCAGCTGGGGGTCAATCCGGATTCCTTCCTGATGGCTGTGGCCATTGGCGCGTCCTGCGCTTTCCTGACCCCCATCGGTCACCAGAACAACACCCTGATTTTGGGCCCTGGCGGTTTCCGGTTCGGGGATTACTGGCCACTGGGGCTGCCCCTGGAAATTCTGGTCATCGCCGTCAGTGTGCCCATGCTGCTGTGGGTCTGGCCCCTGTAACCGCTATTTAGTCCGCAGCTTGCGGCACAAAAATAAAATGCCTGGTGGTGATGGGCTGGCCGGGGGCGATGGGTCCTGGCGCAGGCTCACCGGCCGCGCCGAGATGGCGCAGGTAGGCGTGAACGGCATCCAGATCATTGTCGGTCATGGCCCGGAGTGACGGCCAGGGCATGGGCGGCAACCCTCCCGCCCTGGCCCGCGCCCGCCACTGCTCGGCGCTCATGGCAGCAGCGTTGAGGCGCAGATTGCCCGCATAGGACACGCCCCAGGGGCCGGAGTAGCCGATATCGCTACCCAGCAGGTGCTGCTGTTCCGGCACATTGCCGTCAGACACTGCAAAACCCGGGGTATGGCAATCGTTGCAACCCCCCAGAGCCACCAGATAGCGGCCCCGGTCAATCAGGGTATCGGTGGTTTCGGCCAGGACCAACTGTATCTGAGAGCAGGCGAGAGCACCGCCCAGGCAAAGAGATAGCATCCGTTTCATGTAATGAAGCCTCTTGAGATTGCCGAATTGGAGGAACTGTTTGCCGGAATCGGTAAACAGGCATTGGCCGAGCAGGGGTAGGTCATGATGTGCGGCCAGCACTACTTGTAGCAGGCGCAATGGAATTATTCCAGGCCAGATTGATTGCCCCAAAAATGCCAGGGGTCGCCGCTCGCAGAGCATCCCCGCAGAATTATTCCTGCTCCAGATCCCGATAGTTTTCAGGTCGGAAGCGCGGGCTGCAGATGGCGAGAAAAACCAGATCCCCGCTGCCGATATTGGCGATACGTTGCGGGCAGTCGGCGGGGATCAATACGGCATCACCGGCAGCAACTTGCCGGGCAGGCAGGTTGCCCAGGGTTACTTCGCCGCAGCCTTCGAGAATCACATAGCGCTCACTGGTGTCCTGCAGGCTGTGCCAGCGGGTGGTGACGCCTGGCTCAATCCTGGCGCGGGCAATGGATACCATCGGGTCGTCATCGCTGTTGGACAGCTCAATGATATGGCAGCCCTCGGGTATCCGGAACTCGCTGTTGGCATTGATATGGCGCACCGACGCTTTCACGGCAACCTCCAGGCATTGATCAGCGCGGCGTGCGTTTGCCGTGCCAGGTATTGGCCACCTTGACCGCGAGTATTCTGGCGGCCAAAAGGAAAGTGACCAGGTTGGCGAGGATAATGGCGAGGTCGGTTCTGACCAATCCGTAGATCAGCCAGCAGGCCACCCCGACGGTAAACAGCAGATACATCATCAGGGATATCCCCTCGGTATTGCGGGTGCGCAATGTCAGTATGGCCTGGGGTACAAAGGACAGGGTGGTGAGTACGGCCGCCACATAGCCGATATTTTCAAGGTCGGGCATAAAGGGGTTCCTGGGGTCTGGTCACGCTATTTTTTCTTGTCCATGGCCTGTTTGAACAGCGCTGCCATAGTGCCATGTTGAGCAGTGCCATGCTGTGAAGCAGGTTGGGATTTTGGCGCCGGGGATGGCGCACTGCGAGCATGCTTCTGGGTATTCGCAGTGCTGCGCTCAGCCCGTTTCGCCTGCTGGTTGCTGTCCTGGCCCGGCTCGTCGGACAGGCGCATGCTGAGGGCAATGCGCTTGCGTTCGACTTCCACTTCCATCACCTTGACCTTGACGATATCGCCGGTCTTGACCACTTCGCGGGGATCCTTGACGAATTTCTCGGCAATGGCGGAGATATGCACCAGGCCGTCCTGGTGCACGCCGATATCCACAAAGGCGCCAAAGTGGGTGACGTTGGTGACGGTGCCCTCGAGCACCATGCCCGGCTCCAGATCCTTGAGTGTTTCCACTCCCTCCTTGAAGCTGGCAGTCTTGAATTCGGGTCGCGGGTCGCGGCCAGGTTTTTCCAATTCCTTGATGATATCCACCACGGTGGGCAGGCCGAAGCGCTCGTCGATGTAGCGCGCGGGGTTGAGCTTGCTTACCACACTGTGGTCGTTGAGGAGTTTTGATACCGCAAAGCCCGTGTCAGCGGCGATCTTTTCCACCACCGAATAGGACTCGGGGTGTACGGAGGAGGCATCGAGGGGATTCTCACCCCCCTGGATACGCAAAAAACCTGCCGCCTGCTCAAAGGTTTTTTCACCCAGACGCGGCACATCCATCAGCTCCTTGCGACTTTTGAAGGGACCGCGACTGTCGCGCAGGGCAACGATGTTTTCAGCGATGGTCTGGTTGAGGCCGGACACCCGGCGCAGCAGCGGGATAGAGGCGGTGTTCACTTCGACGCCGACGCTGTTTACGCAATCCTCGATTACCACATCGAGGCTTTTCGCCAGCTGGGTCTGGCTGACATCGTGCTGATACTGGCCCACACCGATGGATTTGGGGTCGATCTTTACCAGTTCCGCCAGCGGGTCCTGCAGGCGGCGGCCAATGGAGACGGCGCCGCGGATGGTGACATCCAGATCGGGGAATTCCCGCGCCGCATCGGCGGAGGCGGAATAGATCGAAGCGCCGGATTCATTCACCATCACCTTTTGCAGCTTGAGTTCAGGGTGCTGGCTGATCAGGTCGGCCACAAGCTTGTCGGTCTCCCGGGAGGCGGTGCCGTTGCCGATGGCTACCAGTTCGACCTTATGCTCGTGGGCCAGCTTGGCCAGGGTGGCGATGGATTCGCGCCACTGGTGCTTGGGTGCGTGGGGGTAGATTGCTCCGTGGTTTACCACCTTGCCGGTGTTGTCGATCACCGCCACCTTGACGCCAGTGCGGATGCCGGGGTCGAGAGCAATGGTGGCACGCTGTCCCGCCGGGGCGGCCAGCAGCAGATCCTTGAGATTGGCGGCAAACACTTCGATGGCGGTCAGTTCGGCGCGCTCGCGCAGATCGCCCAGCAGTTCGGTTTCGAGGTGGACCTGCAGCTTGATGCGCCAGGTCCAGCGCACCACTTCCTGCAGCCAGGGGTCCGCCGGGCGACCCTGGTCGCGAATATCAAAGGTGTTGGCCACCATGGTCTCGCAGGGGTGGCCCACCTGAGCGTCGGTGTTGACGTCCATCTTGAGGTTCAAAAACCCTTCGCGGCGACCACGAAACATCGCCAGCGCCCGGTGCGAGGGCACCTTGGCGAAGGGCTCGCTGTGCTCGAAATAATCGCGGAATTTTTCCCCTTCCTGCTCCTTGCCAGTGGCCATGGTGGAGACCAGCACACCGTGTTCGCGCAGATAGCTGCGGGTTTTGTCCAGCAGGTTGGCATTCTCGGCAAAGCGTTCCATGAGAATATATTTGGCGCCATCCAGCACCGCCTTGATATCGGCAAAGCCCAGTTCGACGTTGAGGTATTTTTGCGCTTCTTGTTCCGGAGCAAGTGCAGGATTGGCAAGCAGGGCGTCGGCGAGCGGCTCCAGCCCTGCCTCAATGGCGATCTGGCCCTTGGTGCGGCGCTTGGGTTTATAGGGCAGATAGAGGTCTTCAAGGCGGGTCTTGGTGTCGGCGTTGAGAATATCCTGCTTCAGCTCAGGGCTGAGCTTGCCCTGTTCGTCGATACTTTTGAGGATGGCGGCGCGGCGCTCCTCAAGATCCCGCAGGTAGAGCAGCCGTTCGTGCAGGTCGCGCAACTGGGTATCGTCGAGGGAGCCGGTGATCTCCTTGCGATAGCGGGCAATAAACGGCACCGTGGCGCCACCGTCCAGCAGTTCGACGGTGGCAGTCACCTGCTGTTCGGCGATATTCAGTTCCTCGGCGATCCGTTTGAAAATGGCAGACATCACTACTCCACACAATTAGCGTAAAAAGAGGGCGGGGATTATGGCCTAGTCGCGGGTGGGGCGAAAGGTAGGGGTTATCGCTGCCAGACGCCAGGCATCGAAAGTGTTACGTTGACTAGAATTAACCTGTACCCGGATGAGGAGAGCAGCATCATGACAAACTGGCGCGAGGAAAAAGACAGTCTCGGTGTGGTTAAAGTACCAGCTGACGCCCTCTACCAGGCCCAGACCCAGCGCGCGGTGGACAATTTCCCCCTCAGCGGCATCCCGATGCCTGCGCGATTCATTGCCGCCGTGGCGTTGGTCAAGGTGGCTGCGGCAGCGGTGAATACCAGGTTGGGACTGCTCGATTCGGCGCGCGGTGAGGCGATTCGTGCCGCTGCCCGCCGAATAGTTGAGGGCGAGTTTGCCGACCAGTTTCCGGTGGACGTATTCCAGACCGGATCGGGCACCAGTACCAATATGAATGTCAACGAAGTGCTGGCCACCCTGGCGAGCAGGACATCGGGCGAAGATGTGAACCCCAATGACCACGTCAATCTCGGCCAGAGCAGTAATGACGTTATCCCCACCGCCATCCACCTTGCCGCCAGCCTTGCCCTGCGCGAGCAGTTGTTGCCAGCCCTGCAGCGCCTGGCCGCTACGATTGAGGAGAAAGGTCAGAGCCTGGCCGGGATCACCAAAACCGGCCGCACTCATTTGATGGATGCGATGCCGCTGACCTTTGCCCAGGAACTGTCGGGCTGGGCGGCACAGATCCGTCAGGGGCACTCTCGCCTTCAATCCACACTGCCGCGCCTGGCGCGTCTGGCCCAGGGCGGTACGGCAGTGGGCACGGGCATCAATGCCCACCCGGATTTTGCCGCACAGTTTTGCCGTGAACTCTCGCAAATCACCGGCATCGAGTTTGCCCCGGCGGAAAATTATTTCGAGGCCCTGAGCTGCCAGGATACGGCGCTGGAGCTGTCGGGCCAGTTGCGGGTGGTGGCGGTGAGCCTGATGAAGATCGCCAACGATCTGCGCTGGATGAACAGCGGCCCGCTGGCCGGGCTGGGGGAAATCGCTTTGACCGCCTTGCAGCCGGGCAGCAGCATCATGCCGGGCAAGGTCAATCCGGTGATTCCCGAGGCCGTGGCCATGATTGCCGCCCAGGTGATGGGCAACGATGCCACCA
>Ga0209347_1004029_pt1 | contig 15999 bp, 9 predicted proteins | sample AutmiccommuBRH23_FD_187382 | JGI IMG/M metagenome (GOLD analysis project Ga0209347, IMG submission 187382) | Deep subsurface microbial communities from Mt. Terri, Switzerland - Autotrophic microbial communities BRH/23 (SPAdes) (version 2) | ecosystem: Environmental > Aquatic > Deep subsurface >...
GCTGCGTCCTGCAGCCGGCTCGGCATTCCGTAGGCTCGGTCGCTAAGTGACAGTAGCAGACTCCGGTACATTCCGCACGGACTCAAATCACTCCCCCTCACTGCATGTCGCTTGGAGGTCACGTAGATTTTAGCAAAGACTAATTGCTGACTGCTGACAGCTGAATGCCGAATGCTAAGTCGCCCGTCAGGGCGTTTTTTTAATGTCAAATTATCAGAGATTACCTAAAGATAATACCTGAATTGAACGATAATATATTTATAGGCATTGTATTGTATAGAGAAAAGGTATTTTCAGGGGAATTTAGTTTTTATCGGCAGGAATTATGCAAAAATCGACAAACTTATATGGTATCAGTTTTTTGGCCAGTTAACTTTTCAATCATTTAGGAGGTTATATAAATGAAAGGTTTTTTCCGAAAGGCTTCATCAATATTGTTAATATTAAGCCTGTGCCTGGGAGTTGTTCCCTTTACAGCATTAGACAGGGCGGAGGGAGCAGGGGTTATTCCCAGGGCTCTTCCGGATTCCGGCACTTATGACCTGTACCAAAATGTGATTCTTTCTTCGGAAGCCGGGGCCACTATAACCTATTCGGTTTATGGCAGGGCTACCGTCCCCAACACTCTGTACTTACCAGGCGTAAACATACCGGTGGAAGAGGATGTAATCTTAAGCGTGACCTCCTCGGCAGGTGGTGTAACCACACACAAGGATTTTTCATATACCATTAATCCCAGGGTGGTGTCCACCTATCCTTCCAGCGGGTCCACAAATGCGTCGGTGCGCCCCACTATAAGTGTTCAGTTCAGCCGTGAAATGGATGGATCCTTGCTTGAGAATGAAGACAATATAACCATCAAGAAGGTATCCAACAGCGCCGAAATTCCCAGGACCAGTTTCACCGGCACCTACAGCAGCGCTAACAATACGCTGACCATAGCTTTAAGTGTAAACCTGGATGCCGGGGCCGCCTATACAGTGTCTATCAAAAACATAAAAGACAGTAATGGCAAGGCTCTCCAGGGCTCCAGCGAATTTACCTTTACCACTGCCGGAGCAAGCTATCCCACCTATGGTTCGGTAACCACCAACCTGACATATTATCAGGATTTTGACATTGTCAATATTAGCGGTAATTTTGTTCAGAATGGCCAGGAGGTAACGGCTGACCCCCTGGTTCCAGCTCTTCAGTTGTTGGTTATAAACCCCAATGGTGTTTTGGACACCACCCTGAATGTTTCCGACCTGGACAGCGGCCAGTTTTACACCACCTACACGATAGGTGCGGGGGCGGTTACAGGTACCTGGAAAATCAGGCTTTATGATAATAGCACCCCCCGCCAGTATCTTAATGAATGTACCTTTACGGTGGGAACGGTGGCGACACCAACGGCCGACCGCATGACAGGGTCATACTTTGAGGCCATTACCGTGAACCTGCATACCATCACAGCCGGAGCTTTAATATATTACACCACCGATGATCATATAAGCGATGCAAACTTGGGAAGTTCCTGCACACTTTATCAGGGGGCTGTTACAATTTCTTCTAATTGTACCCTGCGGGCGGTGGCCATCAAGGGAGGGGTTAAGAGCTCCATTATGATAATGAGTTATACCATTGATACTGTTCTGGGTGCTTTGTCCTTTGTACCCGACCGGTTACCGTTCAACCACCCCACCAACGTATCAATAAACACCCCGGTATCGGTCACCTTCGGCCGGCCGGTGCTGTCAGATTCGATAACCACCAATTTCAGCCTCATTGAGATGGACTCCAGCCACGTGGATGTTCCCGGGGCCTTTGTGGCAGGGTCGGTATCTTACGACGCGGTGAACAGAAAGGCCACCTTTACCCCCACTGACCCCCTGAAGCCCAACACCCATTATCGGGGCATACTGGGTGCCGGTATTCAGGACTTAAGCGGTGTACACATTTCGGCTGCAGTGGATGATGACTGGTTTTTCGAAACCGGTTCCGGGCAGCAGATAGCAGTGGACGTTACCAATGCTAACGGTATTACCATAACAGTGGATGTTATCGGAAATACAGTAACGGTGAATAGGAACCCGGTAAAAATAACGGTAACCTCAACCGATGCCTCGGTGGTTACCATAAACGGTGTTCAGGCCACCAGCACCGGAAGTAATCAGTTCTTTAGCAATGTAGCCCTCAAAACCGGGAGCAACACTGTTACCGTCGTGGTTATTGACAACCAGTCTGTGAGCAGGACTACTGTAATTACTGTAAACTATCTCAACCTAATGCAGCCGGGGGCCACAGTGGTCGCTGCCATTCCAGCAAAGGGTAAGCTGGATCTATTTGACAAGCAGCTAGCCATGGTATTTCCCAAAGGTTCGTACCTGTACGACGCCGTAACCGGCGCTGTGCTGTCCGACCAATCCTTAACCTTTACGCTGACCCAGATACCCAGGGCTGACGGTTTCCCCGCGGTGAGTCAGGTGTTCAGTATCGATCCTGTCACCACCGGGGCACTTTTAAACAATAAGGGTGAGTCTACCCTGACCCTTACCTTTGATAAGTATGTTTCCACAGCCAGCGGCAACACCCTTACGGTACTCTGTGACCCGGACAATGACGGTGTCTGGGAGGAAAACCTTGGGGGCAAAGTTGATTCCAAGAAAAAGACCATCACTGTTCCCTTTGGCTATTTTGGAAGGTATGTGGTGGTCAACAAGGTTTGGAATTTCAGGGACTATTCTTCCAAGGGTTGGGCCGCTGCCTATGTAGAATACCTTTGGGCCAAGGGTATTATGAAGCCCCTGATTTCCGCAGGTCCGGGCAATTTTGGGCTGGTGGATTCTCAGGGCTCGGAGGTCTCCATAACCAGGGGGGAATTTGCCGCTTTGATGGGCAGGGCTTTGGGTCTTAACAAGGCAAATTATTATGAGTACAATGTTTTTGCGGACATGACCCTCACAGGTACCGCGGCCTATGCCAAGGATCTGGACGGTATATGGCAGCCCATAGATTTGGATGATTACAAATATGTAGATATGATGGCCAGAAACGGTGTACTCAGCGGTTCTCTGGACAGGAACAATGATTTGGTGTTTAACTATCATAACTATATAACCAGGGAAGAGGTGGCGGTTATTCTGTCCCGGGCCATGGGCCTGGCCGTGGAAACCGATGACGCCAAGGTGGCGGCTGCCATTACCAAAATGTATACCGACGCCGGAATCAGCATTGCCGTATGGGCTCAACCCTATGTACTGGCTACCAGCAAGGGTTATTTCGGAGGTTTCCCTGACAAGACCTTTAAGGGGCAGGACAATTTTACCAGGCCCCAGTCGGCCAGGATAATCTTCCAGGCCATGCAAAAAGCCAAACTAATGTAACTTATCCACTACTAAAAAAAGCGGCCGGTAAAAATCCGGTCGCTTTTCTAATAATAATTAGCTTATAGCATACAGCTGTTAGCTTTTAATTTATGGGGTTGCGCCTTCTGATATAATATTCATATGGATAAAATAAAATGGGAGGCGAGGGACTGTGGCGGAATTCAGTATTGTTTCAGATTTCAGCCCCTGCGGGGATCAGCCCCGGGCCATAGAGAAGCTTGTGGATGGTCTCAGAAGGGGATACAAACATCAAACACTGCTGGGGGTTACCGGCAGTGGAAAAACATATACCATGGCCCAGGTTATTCAGGAGCTGCAGAAACCTACTCTGGTGCTGGCTCCCAACAAGACTCTGGCTGCCCAGCTCTGCTCGGAATTTAAGGAGTTTTTCCCTGAAAACGCGGTGGAGTATTTTGTCAGCTACTACGATTACTATCAGCCCGAGGCCTATATTCCGCATACTGACACCTATATTGAAAAAGACTCTTCCATCAATGAAGAGATAGATAAGCTGCGCCACTCGGCCACCAGTGCCCTCTTTGAGAGGAGGGATGTGATTATTGTGGCCAGCGTGTCCTGCATTTACGGTCTGGGCAACCCCTCCGAATACCGGGACCTGGTCCTTTCCCTGCGGGAAGGAGGTGTGTATGATCGGGATTCGGTGCTTAGAAAGTTGGTGGATATACAATTCGAAAGAAATGATATCAACTTTATCCGCGGCAAATTCCGAGTACTGGGGGATATTATAGAGATATTTCCGGTTTCGGCTGCTGAAAAGGCCATCCGTGTGGATTTCTTTGGTGATGAGGTGGAGCGGATACTGGAGTTTGATGTGGTTACCGGTGAAATAATTGGCCGCCGGCATCATGTTTCCATTTTTCCGGCCAGTCACTACGCCACTTCCAGGGATAAAATGGAAAGGGCTATTTTGACCATCAGGGAGGAACTGGAGGAGAGATTAAATTACCTCAAGGTACAGGGGAAACTGCTGGAGGCTCAAAGACTTGAGCAGAGGACAAGCTACGATATTGAGATGATGATGGAAATGGGCTTCTGCAGTGGTATTGAAAATTATTCCCGGCACCTTACCGAAAGAAGACCCGGTGAACCTCCCTATACACTGCTGGATTTTTTTCCGGAAGACTTTCTCATGTTTATTGATGAGTCCCATGTTGCGGTACCCCAGCTGGGTGGCATGTACGAGGGGGACAAGTCACGCAAATCATCTCTTATAGAACATGGTTTCAGGCTGCCATCAGCTCTGGACAACAGGCCTCTTAAATTTAACGAATTTGAGTCCAAGGTTAAGCCGGTGATTTATGTTTCGGCAACCCCGGGAAAATACGAAATGGAAAAAAGTTCACGGGTGGTGGAGCAAATCATACGTCCCACCGGCCTGGTGGACCCGGAAATATCGGTGCGCCCCACCAGAGGGCAGATTGATGACCTTCTGGGTGAGATTAGGGAAAGGGTAAAGAGAGAGGACAGGGTTCTGATAACAACTCTTACCAAAAAGATGGCTGAGGATCTCACTGATTATTTCAGGGAAATGGGAATAAAGGTTCGTTACCTCCACTCTGATATAAACACCATGGAGAGGATGGAAATTTTAAGGGACCTGCGCCTGGGAATATTTGACGTTTTGGTTGGCATCAACCTCCTCAGAGAAGGTCTTGACCTGCCCGAAGTAAGCCTTGTGGCTATTCTGGACGCCGATAAGGAGGGTTATCTCAGGTCCGAGCGGTCCCTTATCCAGACAACAGGGCGGGCGGCCAGAAATGCTGACGGAAAAGTAATTATGTATGCCGATAAGATAACTCAGTCCATGGAAAGGGCCATTGGTGAAACCGATAGGAGAAGGGGAATACAGAAGGAATATAACAGTAGGAATAATATAACACCCAGAACAATACGAAAGGCGGTAAGGGATGTTCTGGAGGCAACTAGGGTGGCAGAGGAGAGTGGGAAATACGGGGAGGAAAAGAGGAAAAAACTTTCCAAAAAGGATTTGAGGACGGCCATAGCCAGGTTGGAAAAAGAAATGAGGGAGGCAGCCAGACTGTTGGAGTTTGAAAAGGCCGCGCAGCTTAGGGATATTTTAATAGAAATGAAGCTTACACTTAACGGTCGGGATCTGCGGATTTCCGACACTGACGGGGAAAACGCCGTTTAGAGGGGTGGTAATTCGACATTCTGAAATTTTTGTCATAGAGAGATATCCCTTTAAGGGCCTGTTATCAAGGGGTTATGTATGTACAAGGAAGTTAAGTTAAAACCTGGGAAAATGCTTTAGAGTGGCTATTTAACTGTTTCGGACACCACCAGACACTTTATGATATGCCGACAGAGGCTGACAATCAAACCCCCTTGCCGGTGCGGCTCTCCTTGACTATAGTATGATAAGGGTGTTATCAAAAAAGGAGAGTGGCCGAATGAACAGCCAGGTGGCAAAATTAACCAGCAAGGGGCAGCTCACCCTGCCCAAAGCAGTGAGGGAAAAACTGAACCTGGACAAGGGTTCGTATATCGCCATCTATTTGGAGAAAGATCAATTGGTAATGAAAAAAGTCAATCCCAGGAGGCCATTAAGTGATGCCGATCCTATTTGGGATATGGTGGGTATGTTCCATGACAATTCCCCGGAAAATAAAGAAGGCAAGCAGGAGAAAAGAACGGAATGTAAAGTAATGGCCATCGGGGAGGCGGCCAAATGGAAACCGTCCTTGTAGACAGTGGGGCCATTGTGGCGCTATTAAACGCCGATGACCTGCTTCACAGACAGGCCCGCTCAATACTGGAAGAGATGAGAAAGAAAGGTGTTGCTCCACTTCTCACTAATTTTATACTGGCAGAAACCTTTTCCGCACTTACTATTATTGGTCCGGATGCGGCCCGTACCTGGCTGCGCCACAACATCTGGCCGGTGGAGAGGGCAAGCGAGGCAGACGAGAGAAGGGCCAGGGAAATCATACTGGGTAAAGATTTTCAGGACATTTCTTATACAGATGCTGTATCCATGGCGATAATGGAGAGGTTGGGGATTAAATGGGCTTTTACCTTTGACCGGGTGTTTGCCGGAAAAGGTTTTAGCCCATTGCCTGAGCTTTAATAACCGTAAAAATTATCTTAAAATGACCGCGCACTGCGGAGGCTGGACATTAATTCATAGGGGATATAAGGCGCATCTGTAGGGATGCTTTTTGTTTTTCCTTTTTCGCCTGGAGAACACTTGTTCCTGTTGCCTGTCTGTGATATGTTATAATAAGATAAGCTACCGATAATTCATAAAACAGCGGAGGCGGCAATGCAGGACAAGATTGTGATTAAGGGCGCCAGGGCCCACAACCTGAAAAATATTGATGTTGAAATTCCCAGAGATAAACTGGTGGTTATTACCGGACTTTCCGGATCGGGAAAGTCCTCACTGGCCTTTGACACTATTTACGCCGAGGGGCAGCGCCGTTACGTTGAATCCCTTTCGGCCTATGCCAGACAATTTCTGGGCCAGATGGACAAGCCCGATGTTGATTATATTGAGGGGCTGTCGCCGGCTATTTCCATTGACCAAAAGACCACTTCCCACAATCCGCGGTCTACGGTGGGAACGGTTACCGAGATATATGACTACCTTAGGCTGTTGTTCGCCAGGGTAGGAAGGCCACACTGCCCCAGCTGCGGAAAGATTATAAGCAGGCAGACCGTTCAGCAGATGGTTGATCAGCTTACTGAACTCCCCGAAGGTTCAAGGATTACCGTGATGGCCCCGGTGGTAAGGGGGAAAAAGGGGGAGTTTGCCAGGCTTTTTGAAGAGATTCGCCGAAATGGTTTTGTAAGGATCAGGGTTGATGGCGAGATGCGAGAAGTTACAGAGGAAATAAAGCTTGAAAAGAATAAAAAACACTCTGTGGAGATAGTGGTGGACAGAATAATAGTGCGGCCTGGTTCGGACAAGCGCCTGGCTGATTCACTGGAGACCTCTCTGAAGCATGCTGCCGGGCTGGTGCTGGTGGCTGTCGGGGACAACGAGATGGTTTTCAGCGAGAACTTTGCCTGCCCGGACTGCAGCATAAGCCTTCCGGAGCTTGCCCCCCGGCTTTTCTCCTTCAACAACCCCTTCGGAGCTTGCCCCACCTGTACCGGTCTGGGTGTTAAGCAGGAGATTGATCCTGATTTACTTATTCCGGCCAGGGACAAATCAATAAACGGGGGGGCCATACACGGCTGGATGAGGAGCCAGAATTCCTTTTCAATTCTGGAGGCGGTGGCCCGAAAATATTCCTTCAGTCTTGACGATCCGGTGAAAGAAATGAAACCGGATGATTTAAACAAGATTCTCCACGGTACCGGGAATGAAAGTATAAGTGTGGTATTAACAGGGAATAGCGGACTTACCCACAGCTATAACATGCCCTTCGAGGGTGTAATAAACAATCTGGCCAGGCGTTACCGGGAGACCAGCTCCGAGTACATGCGCCGGGAAATAGAGCAATACATGGGATCCAGGCTTTGCCCCCAGTGCCAGGGCACTCGCCTTCGTTCCGAGTCCCTTTCGGTCAAGATGGGGGGACTGTCAATTGATGAGGTCTCCAGGATGCCGGTGGTAGATTCCTTTAATTTTTTTCATGCTCTGGATTTAACAGAACGGGAGAAGATGATAGGCAAGCAGATATTGAAGGAAATTAACGAGAGATTGGGATTTTTGATCAATGTGGGGCTGGACTACCTCACTCTGAACCGGGCGGCCGGGACTCTTTCCGGGGGTGAGGCCCAGCGTATCCGCCTGGCCACCCAGATAGGCAGCGGGCTCATGGGAGTACTGTATATACTGGATGAGCCCAGTATCGGCCTGCACCAGAGGGATAACCGGAGGCTGTTGGAAACGCTGGTAAGGCTGCGGGATGTGGGTAATACTCTGATAGTGGTGGAACACGATGAGGACACTATCCGGCAGGCCGACTATATCATAGACATGGGGCCGGGGGCCGGGGACCACGGCGGAGAGGTTGTGGCCAGGGGCACCATCAACGATATAATAAACAACCCGGCCTCCATAACCGGTCAATATTTTAGCGGTAAAAAGATCATTCCCGTGCCCGACTCCCGCCGCCCCCCAAACGGAAAGGGGCTTTGGGTTTTGGGGGCCTCCGAAAATAATCTAAAAAATATTGACGTGTATTTCCCCATGAATGTATTTGTCTGCGTCACAGGGGTGTCAGGATCAGGTAAAAGCACCCTGGTCAATGAGATACTCTATAAGAAGCTGGCCTCCACACTGAATGGCTCCCGGGTTAAGCCCGGCGCCTACCGTGAGATAAGGGGCATTGAGAATATTGACAAGGTTATAGAGGTGGATCAGTCACCCATAGGGAGAACCCCCAGGTCAAATCCGGCCACCTACACCGGAGTTTTCAACGAAATCCGGGACCTCTTTGCCCAGACTCCCGAGTCCAGGGTAAGGGGATACAAGCTCGGACGTTTCAGCTTCAATGTCAAGGGAGGACGCTGTGAGGCCTGCCAGGGCGACGGAATTATAAAAATAGAGATGCACTTTCTGCCCGACGTTTATGTTCCCTGTGAGGTGTGCAAGGGTCTTCGTTATAACCGTGAAACCCTGGAGGTAAGGTACAAGGGGAAAAATGTGTCGGATGTTTTGAACATGACTGTGGATCAGGCGGTGGACTTCTTTCAGCATCAGCCCAGGATACACCGTAAGCTGAAAACCCTGCAGGATGTGGGGCTTGGGTATATAAGGCTGGGACAGCCGGCTCCAGAGCTATCCGGCGGCGAGGCCCAGAGGGTTAAGTTGGCCACCGAGCTGTCACGGCGTTCCAGCGGAAAAACGGTGTATATTCTGGACGAGCCCACCACCGGTTTGCATATGGACGATATTGAAAGACTCCTGAGGGTTCTGCACAGGTTGGTGGATGCCGGTGACACCGTAATAGTAATAGAGCACAACCTGGACGTAATAAAAACAGCGGACCATATTATAGACCTGGGCCCCGAAGGAGGTCACAGGGGTGGCGGCCTGGTTGCTTCGGGGACACCGGAGGAAATTTCTGACAGCCCTCAATCTCACACCGGCCTGTTCCTAAGACGGGTGCTTCTAAATTACAGATCAAAAGAGGAAGCAGAGAGTTGTAGTCAGAATATAGACCCGTATACCGTATATGTTGCGCCTTAGAATGAAATACCTTTTGGACCACAGAGGAAAGCAGATGGAAGTTTTTATTATCGACACCTCTGTGGTCAATGAAGCTTATCGCTTGCAGCTATTTTCAGAGTAGCTAATAGTTCATGGCTGATTGCTGGCAGCTAAACGGGGGGCGTTAATATCAACCCGGCGGACAGAATAAAGACTTTTCCTGACAGTCCAGGAGTATACCTTTTTAAAGATGCCGAAGGTAAGATTATTTACGTGGGCAAGGCCCTGTCTCTGAAAAGCAGGGTGCGTTCCTATTTCACCCCCTCGGGGCAGAGTCCAAAGGTCAAATCGCTGACCGAAAGGGCTGTACAGGTGGAGTACATTGTCACCGACAGCGAGGTTGAGGCCCTGATACTAGAGTGCAATCTAATCAAGGAACACCGCCCGCGATACAATGTGCTTCTCAAGGATGATAAGAGCTACCCCTACCTTAAAATCACCATGCAGGAGGAATTCCCCCGGGTGCAAATAACCAGGAGGGTGCTGAAAGACGGGGGATTGTATTTTGGACCGTATACCCAGGTGGGGGCGGTGAATGAGGTACTGAACCTGATCAGGCGGCTGTTCCCCTTCAGGACATGTAAGGATAAAGACCTGAAGCCTAAAAGCAGACCCTGTTTAAACAACCATATCAGGCGCTGCCTGGGGCCTTGCTGTGGTAGGGTTAGCCGGGAGGAGTATCTGGCCATGATCAGAGAAGTGTCCCTTTTTCTGGAGGGAAGGCAGGAAGAACTGGTTAAAAGACTGACCTTCCGGATGGAAGATGCCTCGGTTAAAATGGAATACGAGAGGGCTGCCGATCTTAGGGATCAGATCAGGGCGGTGGAAAAGATACTTGAAAAACAGAAAATTATATCCACCCGCAGGGATGACCAGGATGTTGTGGCCGTTGCCAATGTCGAAAATGAAGCCGCGGTTACTGTTTTTTTCGTACGGGGGGGTAAAATGCTGGGAAGGGAAAATTTCATATTAAATGGCACAAAATATTTTGACAGGGAGGAAATAATCACCTCCTTTGCCAAGCAGTACTATAACAGCGCTGATTTTATACCGGGTGAAATATTGCTTCAGGAGGTAGATCAGGCAGAGCTGGTCATTCTCTCCCGCTGGCTTTCGGGTAAAAAGGGATCAAAGGTATCCATAGCGGCCCCCAGGAGGGGAGAAAAGAAAAAGCTTTTGGAGCTGGCGGAAAAAAATGCTCGACTGGCACTGGATGAATTCCTATTGACTTCAGCATCCAGGCGGGAAGCCGGCCTGGACGCCGCGGAGCTGGCCCTGGCCCTGGGGCTGCAGGAGGACTGCCGGAGGATAGAGTGCTACGACGTGTCAAATATCCAGGGGGCCGAGGCCGTTGCATCAATGGTTGTTTTTGAGTCTGGAAAACCCTCCCGGGATCAGTACAGACGTTTTAAAATAAAGACAGTTCAGGGACCTGATGATTTTGCATCCATGAGGGAGGTAATAGGCCGCCGCTTTCAAAGAGGGCGGGAGGAGAAGGAACTTATTGGCAGCGGAAGACTATCCACCAGACAGGCCAAATTTAATGTTTTCCCGGATGTGATTATTGTTGACGGCGGCAGGGGACAGCTTTCGGCTGCCCTGGAGGCCATGGCAGCCGCCGGGTTTACTCTTCCTCTTTTTGCTCTGGCCAAAGAGGAAGAGATACTGTTCGCCCCCGGGAGAGAACAGCCCATTAGGCTTCCCCGGGATTCCGGGGCGCTTTATCTGCTGCAGAGGATCAGGGACGAGGCTCACCGCTTCGCCGTTACCTACCACAGGCAGCTCAGAACCAAAAGAAATCTCAAGTCACTGTTGGACGAGGTGGAAGGGATAGGAGAGGTAAGAAAAAAAGCTCTATTAAAGGCATTTCCCACCATTGGCGCCATTGCCGGGGCCACCCTTGACCAACTGGGGGCCGTTCCCGGCATGAACAGATCGTCCGCCCAGGCGGTGTATAGTTTTTTTGGCAAAGAAGATATAGGTGGCAGGTGATTGGTAATAGGTGGTAGGTGGTGGGTAATAGGTAATAGGTAATAGGTAATAGGTAATAGGTGTTAAGTATTAGGTATTAGGTAGTGGCTTATAGCTAACAACTTATAACTAACAACTTATAACTAACAACATCTTGTTAAGACCTCGTGATATATAACTCACGGGGTTTTTTAGGAGGAAGGGAAATTTGATGCGATATAAAATGCTGGCAACTGACCTGGATGATTCACTTCTGGACAATAATTTCAAGATTTCTGCCGGCGATCGGGAGGCCATCGCCAGGGCGATAGGGACGGGGGTAAAGGTGGTGTTGGCCACCGGGCGCATGTATCGGTCAGCCCTGCCATATTGCCGGGAACTGCAGTTGGACACCCCCCTTATTACCTATCAGGGGGCATTTGTTAAAATTCCCGGGACCGGAGAGGTTTTGTACAATCGTCCGGTACCTTTGGATACTGCCCTTGAATTACTGGAAAAGCTAGAGCCCAGGGGCTATCATACCAACATATATCTAGATGACCAGCTCCTGGTTGATAAAATAACCGAAGAAAGCAGAATCTACCAGTCAATATCGGGAATTGAACCCACACCGGTGGGTAATCTGGTAAAATACCTCAGTGATCAGCGCAGGGAGCCCACAAAAATTTTGGTTGTGTCTTCGGAGGAGAACATTGACTGGCTGGGGAAGGAAACCAAAGGCTATTTTGGAGATAGTCTGTACATTACCGAATCAAAGCCTGTTTTTCTTGAGTTTATGCACCCCGAGGCCACCAAGGGAAGGGCGCTTGAAGCGGTGGCCAGTTATTACGGCATTGATTCTGGAGATATTATAGCGGTGGGAGACGGCTACAATGATATGGATATGATATTGTACGCCGGGCTGGGAGTTGCGGTGGCCAATGCCAGAGAAGATTTAAAGCGCCGGGCCGACTTTGTTACAAATTCCAATACCGGCGGAGGGTTGTCCAGGGTAATAGGCAAATTTATTTTCGGCGAGGAGGATTAACCTTTTGGACAGGTACGTGGTGGGAATAGACCTGGGAGGAACAAAAATATACACCGCACTGGCCGATTCCCAGGGCAGGATTATAGGTGAAGCCAGGATTCCCACCGGTGCCGGAGATGGTCCCGAGGCAGTGATGGGCAGGATAGTGGAAACTTATAATAAGGTCATTGAACGGTCCCCGGCGGGGTCCTGTCCGGCGGCCATTGGCATAGGTTCGCCGGGACCCCTGGACCCGGTTTCCGGGGTGGTATTCAGATCGCCCAATCTGCCTGGCTGGGATAATGTTCCCCTGGGGGAAAAGCTGGCGCAAATGACCGGTATACCGGTGCATGTTGACAACGACGCCAATCTTGCCGCCCTTGGCGAGTATTACTTCGGTGCCGGCAAGGGTTCCAGGCACATGGTGTATGTCACGGTCAGCACTGGTATAGGGGGGGGATTTATACTGGACGGCCATATTTATCGGGGGACCGGAGGGGGCGCTGGTGAGGTGGGACACATGGTGCTGGATCCGGGCGGGCCCCTTTGCGGCTGTGGCAGGAGAGGTTGTTTGGAGGCGCTGTCTTCCGGAACCGCCATGGCTTTCCGGGCCAGGGAACTTGTGGCGGCCGGAAGGGGGAGGGCTATACTCCGGGAGGCCGGGGATAATCCCGTTAACATTACGGCGGTGTCGGTGGCAAAGGCCTCGGCATCGGGCGACCCCGAGGCCACCGGCATAATTTGCGCAGCCGGAAAGTATCTGGGAATGGGGATGGCCAATATTTTGAACCTGATAAACCCGGACAGACTTGTACTGGGTGGAGGGGCAATGGGAGCCGGCAGAGTACTCTGGGACAGCATGGAAAGGGAGTTGGCGGCCAGGGCGCTGAGTCCTGCCCTGCGGCAGGTAAACGTAGTCAAAGCGGGCCTGGAAGGCCGCTCCGGTCTCCTGGGAGCCGTCGCCCTGGCCCTGGAAGGCCGCAGAAGTTATCCCCGGTGAATAATATTGGAGACCTTTGAATATTATAGCAGGTGTAAATGAGAAGTGGGAAATGAGAGGGTTAGATTGGAGGGCTTGACTGTGGAAGACATAAACCTGGGTAAAGGTGACTGGCCCACATTTGAACAGGGAATACAGAGGGAATGGCTTGTGACAAACGGCATAGGGGGGTATGCCTCGTCAACCGTAATCTGTGCCAATACCCGGAAATATCACGGTCTTCTGGTGGCTTCCCTGGCTCCTCCGGTGAGAAGGACCTTGCTTCTGTCAAAGTTGGACGAAAGGTTTGAGGCAGGCGGGAGGACTTACAATCTGTCCAGTAACAAAACCGTCAGTGGTGTCACGGAATTTGGATTTATTCACTTGCAAAGGGTATTGGTGGGTAAGATTCCCACCTTTGTATACAGTTTTGTGGATGTTGTAATTGAAAAGACAATATTTATGGTCCACGGTGAAAACACCACCGTTATCCGGTACAGGGTTAAAAACGGATCATCTCCGGCCACCTTTCGTCTTATTCCCTTTTTAAACTGCAGGGATTTTCACTGGACCAGCGGTATGGGGCAGATCAGTTTTCGACTGGAACCGCTAAAGGCCCGGGAGTGGGCGGGTATAACGGTTAAAGCTGTTCCCGAGGTACCAGCCCTTAATATTATTTGCGGGGGAAAGGCGCGCTTTTGCCGGGAGGAGGGCTGGTTTAAGGGAATGCTTTATCCCGGGGAGCAGGAACGGGGAGAGCATGCAGTGGAAGATCACTTTGTTCCCGGCCATTTTGTCATTTCACTGGCAGCCAAAGAGGAAAAGGTGATTTCCTTTATTGCCAGCACCCGGGAAGAAATTGATGAAAGCATTAATACTGAGGTGCTGCTGGATTCCGAAAGGGACCGCCACCTACGCCTGATTAAACAGTCCGGACTCCGGGATGATTTTTCCTGCCGGCTGGTGTTGGCCAGTGACGCCTTTGTAGTATGGAGGCAATCTACAGATACCAAAAGTGTAATTGCAGGATATCACTGGTTCAATGACTGGGGCAGGGACACCATGATCGCCCTTCCGGGATTGACTCTGGTTACCGGAAGGCATGAAGACGCCAGGGAGATACTTCTTACCTTCGCCCGCCACTGCAGTGAGGGGCTGATACCCAACATGTTTCCCGACAGCCCCGGGGAGCCTTTATACAACACCGTGGACGCCTCTATGTGGTATTTCCACGCCGTTTATAAATATTTGCAGTATACCGGAGATTTTGATTTTATTCTTAAAGAAATATATCCGGTGTTAAAAGAAATAGCCCAATTTTACATAAAGGGCACCAAATTCAAAATAGGTATGGACGAGGATGGGCTCATATCAGCCGGAACGTCAGAACATCAGCTTACCTGGATGGATGCCAAGGTGGATAACTGGGTGGTCACCCCAAGGCACGGTAAACCTGTGGAAATAGCCGCCCTTTGGTATAACGCCCTTAAAATACTGGAGCAACTGGCTCTAAGAGCCGGGGAGTCCCTCCCCTACGCCGGACTTTCAGAAAAGGTGGGTAAGAGTTTTAAGGAGAAATTCTGGTATGAAGACGGCGGCTACATGTACGACGTGATCAGCGGGGATCAGCGGGATGCCCGGCTGAGGCCCAATCAGGTTATTGCCATGGCGCTTCCCTACTCGCCGGTGTCCTCCTCCAGGGCAAGGCAGGCCCTGCGCCGGGTATGGCAAGAGCTATACGCCACATACGGACTGCGCAGCCTGTCGTATTATGACCCACACTACAAAGGAGTTTATATTGGAGACAGGTTCAGCAGGGATGGGGCATACCACCAGGGAACGGTGTGGAGTTGGCTGATGGGGCCCTTCATAACAGCCTACCGCAAGGCATACGGCTATTCACCCGACACCAGGGAGCAGGCGGCTATGTTTATCAATCCTTTCAGGGAACATATACGCCACCACGGGGTGGGGTATATTTCGGAAATATTTGACGGAAACGATCCGATTGTTCCGAGGGGCTGTATAGCCCAGGCCTGGGGAGTGGCCGAGGTTTTGAGAGCTTACGTGGAAGACGTTCTGGAGGAAGGGCCGACCCGTGATTTTAAAATTAATAAGTGAGGGAACCGAAAGGGAGGTTTTATATTTATGAGGGAAAAGGAAAAACTTCTAAATGATTATAAGGACATTTACAGCGCCGACACCCTGGGAATGTTTCAGTCTCTGGCCACCCTGGCCAACCAGTGCACCACTGCCTGCTGGGATCTGTCCAAGGACATTGACCTGCCGCCGGTGGACGCCATATCCAACGTGGTGGTAACCGGCCTTGGGGGATCGGCCATCGGCGGGGACTTACTGAGGGTTTACTGCAACGATAAATGTTCTGTTCCGGTTTTGGTGAACAGGGGCTACACCATGCCCGAATTTGTGGGCAGGGACACACTGGTTTTTGCGGTGAGCTATTCTGGAA
>Ga0209347_1004030_pt1 | contig 15994 bp, 11 predicted proteins | sample AutmiccommuBRH23_FD_187382 | JGI IMG/M metagenome (GOLD analysis project Ga0209347, IMG submission 187382) | Deep subsurface microbial communities from Mt. Terri, Switzerland - Autotrophic microbial communities BRH/23 (SPAdes) (version 2) | ecosystem: Environmental > Aquatic > Deep subsurface >...
CGGGCGCATGATCGCGAGCGCGAGCCTCGATGGCGGTCTCGCGAAATGGCGCGAGGCACCGACCGATATCGCGATGACACTGCAAAGTTCCGATGTGGTGCGAGCCTTTGACAGCCTGACGGCGCGCACGGAGGCTCCTGCGGGCGCTCCGCGCGAACGGCCGGGCGAGATATTCTTCAAGGCGGAAGGCAAACCCGCCAACGGCCTGCTGGCGACGGCAACGGTGAAGGCCGACGGCTTCTATTTCGCTTACGACGGCGGCATTGCCATGCCCGAGAGCGGCGGCAGCAACTTTGACGGCGAGTTGCGCATCTCCGCGCGCGAGCTTGCCGACGTGATGGCGATTGCCGGGCTCGGATCGGGCGGAGCGCTGCACGGCGTGCCGGTCGTCGGGCGCATGAAAATGGTGTCGGCCGATCACGCGATCGAGCTGAAGCCCAATCAGTTTACTGTCGGCGGCAGCACGGTGGATGGAACGCTGGCGCTCGCCTATCCGAGCGGCGGGCCTGCAATCGTGACCGCTCAGCTCGCCATCGATCGCGCCTCCGTTCCGGGCCTGATGGCGATTGCGCTCGATCGCACGGTGGCGACGACCGGTACGGTCGAGACGGCCCCTGCCGCCGAGCCGCTGACGCAGGGTCAGTCGATCTGGCCCGAGAGCGCGTTCGATTTCGCAGCCCTGGACGGGGCGGAAGGCAAGCTCGGCTTGAGCTTTAACTGGCTGTCGTTGGCGCCGGGGATGGCGATTGAGAACGCGCAGATGGATGTGGCGCTGACGCCGGGCAAGATTTCGGTGACGAAGCTCGAGGGCAAGGCGCTGGGCGGCAAGGTGCTCGCCAACGTCTCGCTGGAGCGCGCGCCGGGCGGTGCCAATGTTGCGGGCGACGTGCAGCTCACCGATTTGCAGCTCATCGGCAAGCCAGCAGATGGCGCGGCGCCGGCAAAGGACGGCGAAGCATCGCTGTCGCTCGCATTTGCAGGGCGCGGCTCCACTCCCGGCGGCCTGATCTCGGTTGCCACCGGCAAGGGCGAGATCGACCTTGGCGACATGAGCCTGCACGTGCCCACGCCGCTCGCGGTCGTTGCGACCTCGGATGCGGTTTTGAACGGCACCGCGGGCGGCGAAGGCGAGGCGCTGGTGGCGGCGCTGCGCGCGCAGATCGCAGCGAGCAACGTGAAAGTCGGCCCGCGTAAGATCGCCATCGACATCGCCGATGGCGCGGCCAAGCTGGCCCACTTCACGCTCGAGTCGGAGGCCGGCGAAACCAAGGTCGTGACGACCGTGGATCTCGCCTCGCTCGTCGTCGACAGCGTCTGGCAGGTCGAGCCGCGCGCGCCCGACGTGGAGCAGCCGGACCTGCCGCGCAAGGGCGCGCTGCCGGCCGTGCATGTCGTCTATACGGGCCCGCTCAAGGACGCGTGGTCGATGGAGCCGACGTTTACCACCGATCAGCTCGAGCGTGAGCTCGCGATCCGTAAAATGGAACTCGATGCCGAGCAATTGGAGCGTTTGCACCGGCTCGATGCGGAGCGCGCACGCCAGGAAGAGGAACGCCAGCGGGCACTCGAAGCCGAGGAGGCCGCCAGAGCGGCGGCCAAGTCGGACGATGCGCCGGTCACCGTTCCCGCACCGGTGGTGCCGGATGCCGGCGCGGGTCTCGGCACCGATCAATCTCTGCCCGCGCTGCCGCCCGGCGAGGCGAGCGGCCGCGGCATCGTGGTGCCGCCGGCTCCGGGCCAGGAGTTCGATCCCGACCCGAGCCTCAACCCCGAGCTTTCCGGCGATGGCGCCCCTGGCGCGGTTGCGACCGGCCAGGTGCCCGGTGCCGAGACGCAGCCCGAGCCAACGCCGCAATATCGTCCGCGGCGGCAGCAGCCGAAGCAGATCCCCGTCAGCGAGCAGGTGCTGCGCGCACTTCAGGGGCTGACGCCTTAAAGGCGCGCGATGCCGCCGGGCTTGGGCGCAGTGGCGGGGCTCGTGACCTCTGAAGCGGGGGCGCTCTTTGTGCCTTCGCGGAAATAGTCCAGCACCCACACGCGCACCGCGCTCGACAACCCGGCCTCGCCGCGGTTGGCATCGATCTGGGCAACGAGGGCGGCGAGCGCCATGCCCTCTTGCGCGGCGGCCTGGCGCAGTGCGTCCCAGAACGGCGCCTCGATTGAGATCGAGGTCCGGTGTCCCTTGATCGAGAACGAGCGTTTGACGGGCCGCGTCATTCGTTCGCGTCGCTGCCTCCGGGCTCGCGCAGATGGGCGTCGAGGTGGCGCTCTGCCTTCTCCTCGGCTTTTTCGTCGTGCTCGCGCTCCCCCTTCGTCCGCCCGAACTTGGAGCGGTTCTCGGCGGCGCGCGCCTCAGCCTCGGCCCTTTCCTTCGCCTTGCGGTAGCGGCGCAGGTTTACGACCTCACCCATTTATTACTCCGATCCTATCATCTTGCTCGGATCTACAATCTCATCGAACTCGGCCTCGGTGACAAATCCACCGCCGACGGCCTCCTCGCGCAACGTGGTGCCGTTCTTGTGCGCGGTCTTAGCGATCTTGGCGGCATTGTCATAGCCGATCTTCGGCGCAAGCGCGGTTACCAGCATCAAGGAGCGCTCGAGCCCCGCTTTAATGTTGTCCATACGCGGCTCGATGCCGACGACGCAGTTGTCGGTGAAGGAGACGGCGGCGTCCGCCATCAACCGCACCGACTGCAGGAAGTTGTAGGCCATGACGGGATTGTAGACGTTGAGCTCGAAATGGCCCTGGCTGCCGGCAAAGCTGATCGCCGCGTTGTTGCCGAAGATCTGGACGCAGACCTGGGTCATGGCCTCGCATTGGGTCGGGTTGACCTTGCCGGGCATGATGGAGGAACCGGGCTCGTTCTCGGGCAGCGCCAGCTCGCCGAGGCCGGAGCGCGGGCCCGAGCCCAACAGGCGAATGTCGTTGGCGATCTTGAACAGCGACACCGCGACCGTGTTGATAGCGCCATGCGAAAACACCATGGCGTCGTGGGCTGCGAGTGCCTCGAACTTGTTGGGCGCGGAGGTGAAGGGCATCTGAGTGATAGCGGCAATCTTTTCCGCCACCTTCTTGTCGAAGCCCTTGGGCGCATTGAGGCCGGTGCCGACGGCGGTGCCGCCCTGGGCTAGCTCCATGAGCTTGGGCAGCGTTAGCTCGATGCGCTCGATGCCGTTCTGGATCTGCTGGGTGAAGCCTGAGAACTCCTGCCCCAGCGTCAGCGGCGTTGCATCCTGCGTGTGCGTGCGCCCGATCTTGATGATGTCCTTCCACGCCTGCGCCTTGTCGTTCAGCGCATTGCGCAGCTTCTGCAGCGCGGGGATAAGGCGGTGGTTGATCTCCTCCGCGCACGCGACGTGCATGGCCGTCGGATAGGTGTCGTTCGACGACTGGCTCATGTTGACGTGATCGTTGGGATGGACGGGCGACTTCGATCCCTTCTCGCCGCCGAGGATCTCGATGGCGCGGTTCGAGATCACCTCGTTGGAGTTCATGTTGGACTGCGTGCCCGATCCCGTCTGCCAGACCGAAAGCGGGAAGTGATCGTCGAGCTTGCCCTCGATCACCTCCTGCGCGGCCTTGACGACCGCCTCGCCGATTTTCGGATCGAGCTTGCCGAGCTGCATGTTCACTTCCGCCGCGGCGCGCTTGACGATGCCGAGCGCGCGTACGATCGGCAGCGGCTGCTTCTCCCAGCCGATCTTGAAGTTGCCGAGCGAGCGTTGGGCTTGCGCGCCCCAGTAGCGGTCGGCGTGGACCTCGACGGGGCCGAAGGTGTCGCTCTCTTTGCGGGTCGGTTTGCTGGCGGTCATGCTGCGTCCGTTGTTCGGGAAATCGAATTCAGGCTCGAATAGCATGGCAGGCGCCGATAGGCAGCAGCAAGGGCGGCCATGACGGTTGGAAATGAGTAGAACGCGCGCAATTGTCTCGCGGTGCCGAGCACCCGAGGCGTTTGCACGGGGAGCGGGGCGGTTCAGGCCTTCGTTTTATCTTTATGGATGCGGCCCTAGCCGCCCCACCCAGGCTTACCGCTTGTCCGCCGCCATTCCTCAGGGCGCATCCGATGCCCTGGGGCGGTGCTGAGATTTTCGCCTCAGCGGCAGCTCGGACGCCGGGGCTAGCTATAAGGCCTTTGAGCTGCGTAAGCCGGCCCGTTCCGCGCAAGTCCGCCAGCGCACGTCTGCGCCCCCGGTGATTGGAACGGGCGGCGCGAGTCTAAGGCGACAGCGCGAAGCGGGGATTAGGTGTGAGAAGGCGCGATGCCCGTTGCTGGTTTCGACGCGGATGTGGGCCACGGGGAACGCATCGTCAGCGATGGGCCAACAGCGGGAGTGGCCGCGTCCATCCCAAGGAACGCAGAGGCCCACGCGGGAGGCGCACCAGGTCGCGTGCCACCGACCCCCCGCGCGGCTTGTGGCGGTGTGACCACCTCGGGCCAGAAAAGGCGCCAGATACCCCATATGGGATACGCGGCCCTGAAGAGGCGATGATCTAGTTCCCGCTCCAAATAGGAGAGGGATCGCGTTGCGAAAGGTGTCGGCGCTGTGTTCGCTGCTGCTTGCCAGCCTGGTCGCGGACGCACCAAAGGCCCAGGAGCTGTTGCTGCCGGTTAGCGCGGACGAGAGCTACTCCTGGCCCTTCATCGAGGTCTCCGGCCTGGGGGGCAGCGACGGCGCCGCGCTTGGCGGTTGTGCGCTGCTACCTTTGTTTGTCGGATCACGCGAGCTGCTTTTCGTCGAGGTCGACGGACTGACGTTCGGCACCAGCATCGGCAAGCTGTTCGAGAGCGACTTCGGCCAGGTGTGGGATGTCGGAGCCTACATCGGCTACCGCCAATACGTTTCGGGTGATTGGATCGCCGGCGCCTGGATCGGCGCCGACGCGCAGCGAACGCTTGTCGAGAACACATTCGGCCGCGCGATCGCCGGCCTGGAGCTCTACAATCAGAATTGGGTGGCGCGCTTCAGCGGCTTTACCCCGTTCGACCGGCAAGCAGACGTCACTTTGGCGGACACCTTGTCGCCCAACACGGGAGCCATCAACGCGGTGCTGTCAAACGGCGCCGGGCACGGCCTTGCCGCCCTTGCCCGCACCAAGAGCTGTCCCAGGAACCGACTAGAACCGCCAGTCTAAGCGGCCCGTGACGGCATTGTCGGTGACGTCGTCGGCGAGCTGGCCCGAGTAGGCGAGACCAAGGCTTGCGTCGTCCGAAAGCGTCAGCATCAGGCCCGCATCGAGAAGCGCGCTGTCGCGGGCGACAGGCGCACCGAGCACAGTGAAAGCGGCTCCGCCGGATGCGAAGGCAAGGGACGCTGCCGGGTCGACATCGCCGAGCGCATGCTGCCAGGCCAGCGAGGCATGCGGCGTCAGGAGTGTGCCGGCGACGCTGACCGTCGTTGCCGCCCGCACGCCGAGAACCGTGTAGCCGAGGGATTCATCGGCGCCTGATGAGACGAGGCCCGCAGAGCCGCTCTCCGTGAAGTCGCCGGTATCGACGTCAATGTATGCGAGGCGTGCGAATGGCTCCCACGCCGTCTTGTCGTGGAAGAGCGGCAGTGCCAGCTCGCCGAAGATCTGGCCGGTGTCGCCGTAATAGCTGGCGTCCGTGTGCTGCAGGAAGCCCGGGAACGCAATCGTGCGGCTGGTGTCGATGTTGCTCCACGTCCAGGCACCGCCGCCGCGCACGGCGAACGCACCGAGGTGACCGCCGACGTAACCAACGAGGTCATAGCTGTCGATGTCGGCCGAGGAGAAGCGCGCATCCACGCTCACGGCCGTACGCGCGTAGCCCGTTGCGATGCCCGCGCGCCAGCCGCCCCCCAGCCCAGCGTCCATGCCGGTGACGAAGCCGCCGAGCGTGCGATCGACGGCGGCGGTGTTGGCATTGCCGTCGATGTTGCCCCAAGCACCATAGCCCTGAGCCCAGAAGGCGATGCTACGCGCGGGCGGCAGGGTGGTCAGGCTCTTGTCTGTGGCACCGAGCGCCATGCGGCCGGCCGCGGCTGCGGGAGCGTTTGCGGCCAGCGCCAGCGTGGTCGTGTCACCGCGACCCGCATACGACGCCTGAAGGAGGCGAGAGAACACTGCGTCGCGCACGTATCGGCTGTTGTCGACGAGAACGCCGGCAACCGATGCATGCACCTCGCCCGATAACGCATCAAAGGCCTGTTGCGCCTCACTGGCCGTGGAAAGCGCCAAGAGGGCGTCATAGACGGGGTTGCCCGGACCAAGGCTTTGAGCTCCTGCCGCCACGGCTTTCTGGTTGGGACCGGCGGCGAACGCTGCAAATGCCTGCTGGTCGATCTCGAGATAGACGTTGTTGGCGTCGTAGCTGAGCATTGCGGAAAGGAACAACGAGGCGGCGCCGAACTCGACGCCCGAGAAGGTGCCTGTCACACCACCCGTCGAGGTGATGATGGTGTAGGTCGTGTTCGTAGCGTAATCGGGAAAGGGCAGGACAACGACGTCGCCGCCGTCGATGACCGTCGCCCCCGTCACGCTGAGCAGGTCCGAGGCGCCGGCACTGTTCACTTCGACCTCGTAGGTCATGCCGGCGCTGAACGTCGCGGTCGCGGCGTTGAGTGTTCCGATGGAGTTTCCGGGCCGCAAAGTCGAGCCGCCGTTGAGGATCAGTTCGGAGACGGTGCCGGTGCCACCGATGGCCGCGCCGCTTGCGATCGTGACGGAGCTCGAACTCGCGATCGAGCCGTTGACGATCAGCGCTCCGTCCTCGACGAGTGTCGCGCCCGCATAAGTGTCGGCACCAGACAGCGTCAGGATGCCGTCGCCCTGCTTGGTGACGCCGCCCGTGCCTCCAAGGACTGCGGCGATGGCGATGTCGTAGCCGTCGGTGTCGATGAAGGCTCCGCCTGATCTGATGTCGATATCGCCGGCAGAGAAGTTCGATATGAAGTCGATTTCGTCCGTTGCGGCCTTGAGAATGCCTCCGTCGATGTTGAGCGTTGCCGAACCAGCGCCCTTGATCAGCTTTTCCGTCGTCAAGATACCGCGCGCCGTGCTCGTCCCGTTCAAGTTCAATGTACCCAACGAGCCGCCTTCATTGCCGATGAAAGTCTTCTCGCTGCTGACCGCGCCGCCGGCCTCGACCGTGAGCGTGCCGCTGCCGAACTGTCCCACGAAGAAGTAGTTGGCTCCGGTATCCCAGGTGGAACCTTGCCCGGTTACGGTTACGGTGCCGGTTGAGCCGGAGTTGTAGCCGATGACGCCAACGCCGCTGTCGATCCGGCCACCGGATTCGATGTTGAGGGTGCCGCTGCCTCCATAGCCGACGCTCAAGGTCGCGGTTCCCAGATCCCAGCTCGAGCCTTGCCCCCTCACGTTCGCGATACCGATGGAGCCGGACTGCACGCCTATATTGCTGTATCCGCTGGTTACCCTGCCGCCGTTCTCGATGTTGAGCGTGCCGGTGCCGCCGTAGCCGACGCTCGCGGAACGGTCTCCGAGGTCCCAGATCGAGTCCTGCCCCGTAACCGTGACGGTGCCATCGCCGGGGGAATCGTAGCCGATGAAGCCGTATCCGCTGGTCACCCTCCCGCCGGCCTCGACGTTGATCTCGCCCGTCGAGGAGAAGCCGGTGAAAAGGTCGCTGCTTTCGAGATTCCAGTGTGAGTTCTGCCCGGTCACCGTTGCGGTACCGTCCGAGTCGGTGTTGTGGCCGACGACGCCTGCGCCGCTCGTCACAAGACCACCGGCTTCGACGATTAGAGTGCCGGTTCCGTTGGCGCCCACGTAGAGCTCGAATCCGCCGGTGCTCCAGCTCCCGGTCGTGACCGCCACCGTACCGTTCGATCCGGCCTGATTGGCAATGTTGCCCTGGTTGCTGGTTACCGTGCCTCCAGCAATGACGTTGAGCGTGCCCGGGCCAGCGTTTCCCACGATGAGGGTGCCCGTCACCGCCCATGGCGACGAATAGGTGCCCGGAATCGTTACGACTGTTCCACCGTCTATGATTTCGTCCGCATCGGCGGATTGCATCGAGAGGATCAGCGCGGCAAGAGAGACGGAGACCAGCAATGCGGACGCCAGCCGGCCCGATTTGGCACTCGCTCGATCGACGGGCAAGACGGGGAGACCGGCGGCTCGATTGCGTTCCGCTCGCTTCAGAATTGCAGCACCAGTCATCGCCCATCCTGTCGAGAGCCTGGACCTTGAGCCACTTGAGATCGTCTTGAATTGGATGAGGTTTGGGGCCGTCGTCACGACGGCCGGACGCACGGCAACAGCGCACCGCAACGCGGAAATTTTGTAGGAAAGTCAAGCCGATAGTGGCTAACGCTGGGACTGTCGGCCGGATGTTTAACGATTCGTTAGTAGATTGATTCGCCGTTTTTGAACATCGCTCACAAAGCGAGGGTCACGCACATGTTGTCCACAGGATACACACAGCCCAGGACGCGTGACCGGCGATAGAGCACAGAGCGCAGTCCCACGCGCTCGCGCTGCAAGCGGTCGACGCTGCACGACATCTGACGAGAGGCAAGGCGCGCGAAGGCATGGCCAAGCACTGCTTCGGGCTCGGGTCAGAAGCGGGTGGTGAGCTGGGTCAGCCAGCCGGGCGAGGCCTGCACCAGCGTCGCCTCGATGTGTTTGTCGAAGCCGCTGACGATGAATAGCCCCACGACGATGAGCAGGCCGCCGAGAACGGCCTTGCCGCCCTTGCCCGCATCCATGAGCTGTCCGCGCCAGCGCATCAGCGCCTCGCGCGACAGCATGCCGAGCAGCAAGAGCGGCAGCGCGGCGCCAATTCCGAAGGCGAGCATGACGAATGCGACCTGGGCGAGATCCTTGCCTTGCGAGGCGAGCACCGAGGCGGCACCGAGTGTCGGACCGGCACAAGGGCTCCACACGGCGCCGAGCAGCAGGCCGAGCGCGAACTGGCCCTTGAGGCCGCCGGTGGAGATGTTGCCGAAGCGCGCTTCTGTCCAGCCGCTAATGGGAGCTGCTGCGGCAACAACCTGCGTTTGCAGTTGCGGCACGAGCAGGATCACGCCGACGGTAATCAACAAGAGCGCAGCGATGAGGCGGAAGACGCCGGCATCGAGTCCGATGCCGAAGCCTATGGTGGCGATGAAAAGTCCGATCGCGACGAAGGAGATGGCGAGGCCGGATGCGAGCGCCGCGGGACCGAGGCGATGCTCGCTGACGGCCGTGCCGAGAAGCACCGGCAGCAGAGGCAGGATGCACGGCGACAGAATGGAGAGAATGCCGGCGAGGAAGGCGAAGATGGTGCTGCCGATGGCCATGGGGCGAAGCCTTAGTTGAGCGTGGTCGTCAGCAGGTCTTCGATGCCGGGGAAGCTCGCGTCACCTGCAGTGCGCCCGGTCTCCTTGTCGCCCTTGAAGGCGATGAGCGTGCTCTGCGACAGCGCGTTGAAGCCCTTCACGACATCCTTCTGGTTGTCGAAGTCGACCTCGTAGACGGTGATGGTCTTGTATTCGGGCTTGTCCTTGAGCTTGTTGAGGATCATCTCCTGCGCCTTGCAGGTCGGGCACCAGGGAGCGCCGATCATGATCAGCAGGGGCTTGCCGGAGGTTTGGGCAGCTTTGAAGCTTGCCGCATCGTAGGGCTTCATCTCGAGCGCCAGGGCGGGCGCCACGACGGCGAACGCCACTGCGAAAGCCAAGGCCGCGAGCTTGACCGGTAGCCACGTGCGCATTTGTTTCCTCCTGAGGATGATCTGCTACGAGCCGATACGCTTGGCTGGAGGCTGTCGTTACACGAGGGCGCTGCGCCGCCCGGCCTATTACGCAGTTGTGATCGTTGCTTGATCGCGCCTGCCCGGCGCCGTCGGCCGGGCCGTGGGACGGCGGCGCTGCTTCGGGGCGGCGCTCTAAGATCCGGGCAGAGCCGGGTGAGAGGCGATTGGCGTTTGAGGGCCGGTATGGGCCGAAAGTCCTGAGTTCGGCGTCGCGCCCCATTGATGGCGCGGGGCACTCCGTATTACTCCGTTCTACCGTAAGCTTCCCCTCAGCGGTGGCTTTGCGCCACACCCTGGCCACATGGCGGGGTGTGGTTGTGGAACCCAATTGGCGGTAAGCAGAGTTTAGGCTTCATTTGCTAAGCTCTAAACGGAACGACGAGTAAGGGTTTGAAAATGGTCCGCGTAGTCACGAGCGCCGTCCGCGGCGGCGCCCTCTCTTTCGCATCGCTCGCGGTCATGGCCGCGCTGGCAACGGCTGGTCCGGCCGCTGCCGAGAAGAAAAAGAGCGAGGAGAAGAAACTCCCGTATGCGGTGACGGATCGTGAGCCCGGCAAGGCGATGCTCGCCGTGATCTCGCTCGATGATCAGCGCGTCACCATCTACGATTCCGAAGGCCCGATCTTCAAGGCGCCGGTCTCCTCGGGGACGACCGGTCGCGAGACGCCCGTCGGCATCTACTCCATTCTGCAGAAGAACGCCGAGCACTACTCCAACCTCTACAACAGTGCTGCAATGCCGCACATGCAGCGCATCACGTGGTCGGGCATCGCTCTGCACGGCGGTCCGCTGCCGGGGTATCCGGCCTCGCACGGCTGCGTGCGCCTACCCTACAAGTTCGCCAAGGAATTGTTCGACTACACGAAGCTCGGCACGCGCGTGATCATCTCGCGCTCCGACGTCTCGCCGGTGCCGATCTCGCATCCGCTGCTGTTCAAGCGCACGCCCTATGAGCAGAACGCCGGCATCGTAACCAAGGCCGTGGCCATGGTCGGTGATGCGATGGCGCTGGGCGGCCCGAGCAACGATCCGGAAGCGAGCGACGTGCCCGCCGACGTCGCCGAGCACGCGGCGCTTCTGCGCGAGATCATCGAGACGAAGACGGCCGAGGCCGATGCAATCGATGCGAAGGCCGAGCCTCTGCGCCCCGAGGTCAAGAAGCTCAAGCCGGACATGACGCGCGCGGCAAAGGCGCTGAAGTCAGCGCAGAAGTCTTACGATTGGCGCGCTGGCCGGGTGGAGAAGTACACCAAGAAGGCCGAAGAGGCGAAGTCGGAAAAGTCCAAGGCCTACTGGGAGCGGCTCAAGGCCAAGGAGCAGGAGAAGCTCGATGCGGCCAAGGAGAAGCTCGACAAGGTCGCAGCCGACGCGCAGCCCAAGATCGACGCGTATCAGACAGTCGCCGACAAGCTCAAAGTGCTCGACGATGAGCGCGATGCGCTGCGCAAGGTTGCCGGCGAGGCCAGGCGCAAGCTTGCGCCGGTGTCGGTGTTCGTTAGCCTGAAGACGCAGAAGCTCTACGTTCGCCAGGGCTTCCAGCCGGTGTTCGAGACGCCCGTCGTGATCCGCGATCCCTACAAGCCGATCGGAACCTATACCTTCACCGCCATGGACTACGGCCCCAACGGCCGCGACATGCGCTGGAACGTCGTTGCCGTGAAGGGCAGCGAGGGGCGTGACCGCTACTACGACGACTACAGCTACTCCGAGTACGACGACTACTGGGATCGTCCGCGCCGCCGTGTCCGGCAGACGAAGAAGACGAAGCATGGGACCCCGACCGACGTCGCCGCAGCCAAGGCCGCGCTCGACCGCATCTCGGTCCCCGAGGAGGCGCGCGAGCGGATCTCCAAGCTGGTGCTGAAGGGTTCCTCGCTAATCGTCTCCGATGAGGAGGCGCACAAGGAGACCGGCAAGCAGACCGACTTCGTTGTCCTGCTCAGCGGCGAGCCGCAGGGCGCCATCGCCGAACGTCCTAAGGATCCCTATTTCGACGACTACTACGGCTACTACGACGATGGCTATGACCGCCGACAAGATCGCCGTCGCCGCCGCTATCGTGGCGGTGGACTGTTCGGCATGTGGTGAGCCGGCTCGGGCGTCAGGTGTAAGACGTCGGGCGATAAGGAAATCAGCAGACGACCAGAACAGACCGGGCTGCGGCCCGGTCTATTTTTGTTTTGGCTGCTCGGGGTCGTAGACCACGATCGTGTGGCGGCCAGCAGCCTTGGCGGCATAGAGAGCGAGATAGATGTTCTTCATCAGCTCGAGCGAGCTGGTGCCGTGCTCGGGCGCGACGACCACGCCGATGCTCACCGAGATCGGAATGGAGTGGCCCGGGATCTCGACCGGCTGATTGACCGCCTTGAGCAGGCGTTTTGCCAGCATTTCCGCTTGCGACTGGGATTCGACGCCGGGCTGGATGACGGCAAACTCGTCGCCGCCGAGCCTTGCCACGAGATCTCCGGTGCGGACGGTGCGGACGAGGCGCTCTGCAATCGTCTTCAGCACCGCGTAGCCGACGGGCTGGCCGTAGGTTTGGTTGATCTGGCGGAATTCGTCGACGTCGATCCAGTGGATCGCGAACGCGATCCCGCGGCTCAACTGCTGCAGCGCGTTCTCGAGCTCTTCACCGAAGTACAAGGGGTTGCCGACCTCGGTCAAAGGATCGTGGCGGTCGAGCCAGTTGATGCGCTGCTCCGCCCTGCGTCGGTCGGAGGCATAGTCGTGCGTCTCGACCCAGCCGCCATCCGAGATCGGCTGGCGGGTCACGTGCACGCGCTGTCCGTTGGGGCGCTGGACGATGTAGAAGGCGTTTTCGCCCTCGCCCGCCTTACTGGACCCAGGCGAGCTCGAATCCGTCGGTGCTGCGGGAATGTAGCCCGAAAGAGCGGCGAAGGGCGTGCCCGGCTGGGTGAGTGTCTCGGGCAGTCCATACATCTCCGCGAAGCGCTTGTTGCATGCGGTCAAGCGATGCTCGGCATCGAAGATCGCCAAGCCATGCTCGGTGCTGTCTAGCGCCACGGCAAACATGGCCCTGAGCTTCTCGAGCTGCTCTTGAATGGCCCCTGCAGAAGCATCGGCCGAAGGGGCCTCTCCAGCGGCATCGGCGGAGGGATGTGGTGTCTTCTGTTGGTCCATTCGCGCAAGCTCGTTGGCCATCGCAAACCTGCAGAGATCAATTCGAGTATCCGGCGCCGGCGTGCCGCTGCCGAAACGGCGCGCTGGCGGGCTCATTTGAGACCACAATCCCTAAACAAGCGCCAACGGCCGAATGCCGGGGGCTTCGAGGCCCGCCCTATCAAAACCGAAAACTTTTTGCTCCAGTCTTGATCGGAGAGCGATGCAAACCATCGAGGTTCCGCACCCGTCGCAATGTGGTGCAATGGTCTGGACGACGTTAAGAAGTTGAAGCGACCGGCCTCTTTAATGGAGACGTGTAGTCATGAGGCTGGATCGAGAAGCCGTCCTGGCGCGGGCCATTCTACGCGCGCCGATCGCACCCATGAGCCGCAAGGAGTGGTGGCGCGGCTGCGTGCTCTATCAGATCTATATTCGCTCGTTCAACGACTCCAACGCCGACGGCATCGGCGACCTGCCGGGCGTGATCGAGAAGCTCGACTACATCAAGAGCCTGAACGTCGACGGTGTCTGGCTGAGCCCGTTCTATCCCTCGCCGCAGAAGGACTTCGGCTACGATGTCGTCGATTTCCGCAATGTCGATGAGCGTTTCGGCACGATGGATGATTTCATCGAGCTGGTCGAGCAGGCGCACAAGCGCGATCTGAAGGTGTTGATCGACTTTATCCCCGACCACACCTCCGATGAGCACGCTTGGTTTTTAGAGAGCCGCGCCAGCCGCGATAATCCCAAGGCCGCCTGGTACATGTGGGCGGACGCTGCACCCGATGGCGGACCGCCGAACAATTGGCTCTCCACCTTCGGCGGGTCGGCGTGGAAGTGGGAACCACGCCGTCTGCAGTACTATTATCATCCGTTTCTGGAGTGCCAGCCGTCGCTCAATCTGCTCAATCCGGAGACGTTCGAGGCGGTGATCCGCGAGATCGAGTTCTGGCTCGAATGGGGCATCGACGGCATGCGGCTCGATGCGGTGCAGTGTCTGGCTTGCGATCCCGACCTCAGACACAACCCGCCGATCTCATCGGCCGGCAGCTCGATCCTGACCAGCGGCGGCCCCAACAACCCGTTCGGCAAACAGTCGCATCTGTTCGATCGCGACGTGCCCGAGGCGCTGGAGATCGTCGAGCGGTTGCGCGATGTCGCCGATCACTTCGAGCCCAAGCGCATCCTGATCGGCGAGCTTGCGGACGCGGACAGCTCGCGCCTGTCGGAGAAGTACACCGCCGAGGGGGAAGGGTTTCATGCGGTCTACGACTTCGATCTGATCAACACCGAGCCGAACGTGGAGGCGCTGTCGGTGCTGCTCGATAACCGCTCGGCGTTCCTGCGTACCGGCTGGCTGATGAACGTGTTCTCCAACCACGATTCCAAGCGCTCGGTGAGCAACCTCACCGAGTTCGCGCTGCGAGAGGGCTATCGCAAGGAGGCCGCCAAGCTGTTGGCCTTCATGCAGTTCGCGCTGAAGGGCGGCGGCATCATCTACCAGGGCGAGGAGCTGGGATTGCCGCAGCCGCACCTGGAGTATGAGGATCTGCAGGATCCGTGGGGCAAGGCGATGTGGCCGGACTTCGAAGGCCGCGACGGCGCGCGGACGCCGATCCCGTGGGTCGCGGAGGCGAAGAACTGCGGTTTCAGCGATGCGGCCAAGCCTTGGCTTCCGGTGGCCCAGGAGCACCACGATCTTGCCGTCGATAAGCAGGACGGCGACGACGACTCCAACCTCAACTTCGTGCGAGCGCTGCTGGCATGGCGGCGCGGGCAGCCGGTGCTCAAGTGGGGCGGAGAGCGCGTGCGCCCGCCGCATCTGGCGCCGCTGATCGTGTGGGACCGCTTCGGCGAAGGCCAGAACCTGACTTGCGTGGCGAATTTCAGCCTCGACGAGCGCCTGTTCCCGTTCGCCGACGAGCGCTGGGACGAGATTCTCGAGGTGCCGGGCTGCCAGTCGCGCATGATCGAGCGCGGCCTGGTGCTGCCGCCGCTGGGCTTCGTCATCCTGAAGCGCACCGAGGGCGGCTCGCAGAAGGTGGGTGCGCCGAGCGACAACAGCTAGGCATCGGGCCGGCCGAGGTTTGCTTAGCGTTCCGCGCGAGGCCTCAACCGTAGCACGCGATCGAGCGGATGACTTTGCCGTCGGAGCCGAACTCGAACGTCTCTGCGGCGCGTTGCTTGCGGTGGCTGCGGTAGAGGATGGTGAGGCTCGAGTGGCCCGTCAGTACGTCGACGAGTTCGAACTCAAGCTCGGGCACCGCCGCCAGTGCGCCGCTCCAGTAGGAGCGCAGCGCCGCGATGCCCTCGACCCGGCCGTTGCCCACGCGCTGCTCTGCCACCGGCGAAAGGAAGATGACGCCGGGGGCATAGTGCGAAAGAATGCGCTCGATGTCGTGCGCATTCCAGGCCGCGATCCACTCCTGCGCAAAGACGCTGGCATCCTCCGCGCGCATGCTTCTTCTCCCTAACTTGCGTCAGGCCTGGGCCTGGGCGGGGTCATCCAGCGGGCGGCCATCGTCGCGCAGGACGATGTAGATGGCCGGGATCACCAGCACCGTCAGAAGCGTCGAGGACGCCAGGCCGAACAGAAGCGAGATGGCGAGGCCCTGGAAGATCGGGTCGGCCAGAATCACGGCCGCGCCAATCATGGCGGCGAGCGCCGTCAGCAGGATCGGCTTGAAGCGGATCGCGCCGGCTTCCAGCAGAACCTGGCGCAGGGACGCGCCGCTGTCGCGCCGGTGGCGGATGAAGTCGACCAACAGGATCGAGTTGCGCACGATGATGCCGGCGAGCGCAATGAAGCCGATCATCGAGGTGGCGGTGAAAGCCGCGCCGAACAGCCAGTGGCCGATCATGATGCCGATCAGCGTCAGCGGCACCGGCGTCAGGATGACGAGCGGCAGCGTGAAGGAGCGGAACTGTGCCACGACCAAGACGTAGATGCCGAGCAGCGCGACCATGAAGGCAGCACCCATGTCGCGGAAGGTCACGTAGGTCACCTCCCATTCGCCGTCCCAGAGCAGCACCGGCTTGGCCTCGCTCAGCGGCTGGCCGTGCAAGCTGATCTCGGGCTTGGGCAGGTCACCCCAGTCGGTCTTGTCGATCATGTCGGCGACCGCGAGCATGCCGTAGATCGGCGCCTCG